>Ga0075428_100007776_pt1 | contig 11878 bp, 11 predicted proteins | sample RhiMetdeltSRZDD2_FD_75291 | JGI IMG/M metagenome (GOLD analysis project Ga0075428, IMG submission 75291) | Populus rhizosphere microbial communities from Tennessee, USA - Rhizosphere MetaG P. deltoides SRZDD2 | ecosystem: Host-associated > Plants > Roots > Rhizosphere > Soil | place: USA...
CGCTATCATTGCTCGCGTGAACCGGTTTGAGCATCGGCTGGCAGAGCATCAGGTGACGTTGCGACGCGACGCGCTCCAGACGCTCCAGCTCAATGTGGGCCGGAAGTGCAACCAGGCATGCCGCCATTGCCACGTCGATGCGGCGCCGTGGCGAACCGAGATGATGAACGGGGCGACGGCACATCGAGTAGCGGACTGGATCGTGGAGCATCGTCCGCCGATCGTGGATATCACGGGGGGCGCGCCTGAACTGAACGAGCATTTTAGGTTTCTGGTCGAGGTCGGGTGCGAAGCCGGCGCGCATGTCATTGATCGCAACAACCTCACCGTCATCGAAGAACCGGGCTTGGATTATTTGCCGGCTTACCTCGCGGAGCACGAGGTGGAGGTGATCGCATCGCTGCCGTGTTACTCAGCCGAGAACGTTAACAAACAGCGCGGCAACGGCGTGTTCGAAAAGAGCATATCGGCTTTGCGGAAATTGAATGCGGTGGGTTATGGGACTTCTCTGCCGCTCAATTTGGTTTACAACCCCCTTGGCGCAAAACTGCCCGGTCCGCAACAGGAACTGGAAGCGGACTACAAGGACGTTTTAGGGCGCGAATTTGGAATCGTGTTCAATCACCTCTACACAATTACGAATCAACCCATTGCACGATTCGCCGAAGACCTGCGGCGGCAAGGCAAGTGGGATGAGTATCTGGAGTTGCTCGCGGCGAGCTTCAACCCCGAAACGGTCGCTGGCCTGATGTGTCGAACGACTCTGAGCGTCGATTACGAAGGCCGTCTCTACGACTGTGACTTCAACCAGATGCTCGACATGAGAATTCGAAACGGCCGCGATTTATTCCTGTGGGATGTCACGCCTGACACATTGACGGGCCGAGCGATTCAAACGGGCAATCACTGTCTCGCCTGCACCGCCGGTTGCGGGAGCAGTTGCACCGGAGCGCTCAGACAATGACGGATGCGCCGGCGCCCGCAGGCGGAAAGTGGACCTGCGGGGCCGGCGTGCCGATGTTACTTTGCTCCCTGATAAATGGCGTCGAATGTGCCGCCGTCATTGAAGTGGGTCTTCTGCGCCTTTTGCCAGCCGCCGAAGACTTCATCGATCGTGAACAGCTCCACCTTCGGAAACTGTGCCGCGTATTTCTCCAGCACTTGCGGCGACTGCGCACGATAGAAATTTTTCGCGGCGATCTCCTGTCCTTCATCCGAATATAGAAACTGCAGGTATGCCTCCGCCACCGCACGGGTCCCGCGTTTGTCGACGGTTTTGTCGACGATCGAAACTGGGGGTTCCGCAAGGATGCTGACTGACGGATAGATCACATCGTATTTGCCCACGTGTTCCTTTTTCGCGATCAGCAGCACGTCATTCTCCCAGTTGATGAGCACGTCACCGATTCCGCGCTCAACAAAGGTGATCGTCGATCCGCGCGCGCCCGAGTCGAGGACGGGAACATTCTTGAAGAGACGGGCCAAAAATTGCTGCGCCTTCTTCTCGTCGTTGTTGTTTTTCCTGAGGGCATAACCCCACGCGGCCAGGTAATTCCAACGCGCCGCGCCGGACGTCTTCGGATTGGGCGTGATGACCGCGACGCCGGGCTTGATCAAATCGTCCCAATCCTTGATGCCCTTGGGATTGCCTTTGCGGACAAGGAAAATCAGCGTGGACGTGTAAGGCGCGCTGTTGTTAGGCAAACGCTTCTGCCAATCCTTCGGGATCAGCTTCCCTTTTTCATGCAGCGCGTCCACGTCGTAGGCGAGCGCGAGAGTCACGACATCGGCCTGCAAACCGTCGATGACTGACCGCGCCTGTTTGCCCGATCCGCCGTGGGACTGTTTTATGGTCACGACCTGGCCGGTCTTCTCCTTCCAATGGCGCGCGAACGCCGGGTTGATTTGTTCGTAAAGCTCTCGCGTCGGATCATAGGACACGTTGAGCAACGTGACCGGTTTCAGCGCCGCGGCAAACGTGACCGCCACAATGCCGAACAGCGCGCCGTAGGAGAGCACTGCTTTAATGGGTGTTGGGATTTTCATGTTTGTTTTCGTGTCGAGTTAAAATGAGACTTGGGCGCGTGTGAGAATCGCCTGTTCTTTTCCTTGAGCGGCAACTGGGTTCTGAATTCCTCCTTCGAAATCCGTTTCTTCGTAGTTTAGGTTGAACTTCACATTTCGGTTCAGGTGCCAGTTCACCCCAATTGCCCATGATTTCGCTCCAGTGACCGAGGTGTTTGGATTTGAGAAAATCGGAAAAGTATCGTCGTCAAGGTCCAGCTCGGAGTAACGAGCCGCAATTTCCCATGCGCCCCATCCCCCGCTGCTCAGGTTGAATGGGCGCGTCGGCGTGATTCCGCGCCATGAATTCTCCTCGCCGGTCAGAACGTAGGAAGCGGCGACTTGCCATGCCGTGTGGCGCAATTCAGCGGTGGCCCCGGCGCCCGCGCCGCCGCTCACCTGCCGCACGTCCTGTCCGGAGACCGCGTATTCGCCGAAGAGACCAAACGGTCCCCAATAGTAGTAACCTTGGGGGACTAATCGCCAATGGTCACCGTCTGCCTCCACGTTCGGCGCATTGGTGGAAGTCGAGGTGCGATACGCAAAAATGCGCTGCTGCCCCGGCGACACAAAGGACCTCAGTGGGCCTTCCTGGTTTCCCAGTGTGCCGGCGAGGCCGATGCCAAGACCCTTCAGCGCATCAATCGACGTGTTCCGGAACGGCTGCGCGAACAGGCGCGCCGCCCCATCCTTTTCGTCATCGGCGGTCTCAAAGTCACCGCTCCCGCCATCGGCCACTCCATTGAAAATGCCCACGGCGTAATTCAATGTGCCGCGGAACAATTCACCCTGAAGTTGCACGCCGACGTCACGGTTGGGCACCAACTGGGTTGGATACGCGCGCTCTAAGAACAGCAGGTTCGCGCCCGATTGAAGCCGCTCGAGGCCGACGGGTTCCTTGAATTTTCCAAACTGAACCTGAAACTCAGGAAGGAAACGTGCGTTGAGATACGCATCTTGGACGAAGCCGTTGTTCGCGGCGGAACTACTCGCGCCAGAACCGAATTCGAGCATGACGCGGAAGTCATACTTGTCGAAAACCGTCCCTTCGAAGATCGGGCGCACGCGGCGGAGCAAGAACGTGTCGTTTGCATCGATCTTGTCATTGAGAAACCAGCGGGAATCGGCCTGAACATAGCCGCGCAGTTTCAGGACGAAGTTCGTGTCGGCGGAACGGAGGCCAAAACCTCCCGCGCCCGCGGAGATCGATGTCGCCGATTTGGATTTTTCCGTTGCCGCTTCGCGCTCCAGTTCGAGCCGGCGTTCGACGATGCGGAGTTTCTGGTCCAACTCCTGGACCTGGGATTTGAGTTCGCGGATGGTTTCACTTTCCTGGGCCAGGCCCGGATTTGCTGCCCACAGCGTGCCAAGGGCCGATACGGTCACGGCGACCTTGCGAGTTTTGTTGGTCATGAATGTTTCGATTCTTCATTCGCAACCTCCGGTCGTCCGGTCAGTTCGTGTTGGTGTTGTCATGGTCCTCCGTGTTAACGGTCGGATTAAAGTGTTCCGATCGCGCGCTAGAGATTCGGCGCGTAGCCCATCAGTTCCCGATACTCTGTCAGTATCGTGCTCATCGCCAGCACCAGTGCCTGCTGTTGATGAAGCAGCGGGGCGAGGCCGGGTGTTTCGAGCAGCAACTCGAACGGCTTTGGCTTGAGGCGCGGCGGCGCGCTCAATACGCCGTTATAGCACTGACGGATCAATCCATTGCTCGCGGGAAAGCCGTCGATAAATTTATCGCGATTGCGCGGCAGGACTTCTTCGGCTGCTTTCAGTGCGGGCTCCAGCAGATGCCTGCTCAACGTGGCGCCGCGAACGAACCCGTACATGCCCGTGCTCGTATCATCCGAGTGCAGCGAAATAATTCCGTCGAAGGCATGCGTCCAGAGCTCGGTTTCCAGGCAGCGCACTTCAGGCTCATCGGAGTTGTTCCAGAATTCACGGTTCAAATCGTACCCGCGCGCGGAGCAACGTGTCTGCCGTTCGAAACCCGTGGGATTGCACACTGGATACACGTAAAGCCAGTAGCCTTTGGCGATCTCCGGATCTCGTTCGAGCATTTGCAAGAGACTTACGGCTGCATACGCGCCGGCCGGCTCGTCGCCGTGAATGCCGGCAAAAATTCCGATGCGGATCGGATCGTCTCCTCCCTTTGGCCCGATGAATAAGAATCGCGGCAACCGAATTCGATACCGCGTTTCCACGCTCGCCACGGGTTTCACTAGAAGATTGTCGCTCTCGGCCAATGGATGAAGGAGCGTGCGCAACGAAGGCAGCGCCGCTGCTTCGATGATTTCATGTGTTCGCGCCACGTGTTCCAACTCCCTCTGGGCCCTCCGGTTCGGCTTCAATCCAACTTCTCTGACTGCCTCTTTATGGGTCGTAATTGGCATGGGACTATCCTGGCCCTTTGGTTTCGAAAGCGTCTTCCTGGTCGGGAACGAGGAGCTTTTCCGTTCGCTCGATTCGCACCACGCGGGAATCGTGAATGACGATTTGCACGACCCCGAACCGGGTCTTGTCGACCTGCTGTCGGACCAAGGTGAGCCAACGATCGGATTCTCCATTCACAGGCGCAGCATGCCATAATACATTAGTATGTCAACTGAAATAGTATAGATTATTTGTTTGTGACATAAACCGTTAATAACGAGAGCGTTACGATTTGGCGAATAGGCCTTCCAGTTTCACTTTTGACGGTGGTCGACAAAACTGAGCCGTGTTTGCTACAACCTTGGGGTGCCTGATGCCGATGCGTTGTGGGAAAGTTTGAAGGGGCGTCGCGCGTTCATTTTGATCGCGGGACCGTGCGTGATTGAGTCGGAGGAGCTTTGTTTCGAGGTGGCGGGGCAGTTGCGCGACGTGTGCAAGGAACTCGGGGTCACTTACATTTTCAAGGCGAGTTACGACAAGGCGAACCGGACTTCGGGGCAATCGTTTCGCGGACCGGGAGTGAAGGAGGGACTCGCGACGTTAGGCCACGCGCGGGAGAAATTTTCGGTACCAGTGCTCACCGACGTTCACACCGAAGAGCAGGTGAAGGCTGCAGCGGAAGTTGTAGATGTGCTCCAGATCCCGGCGTTTCTCTGCCGACAGACGGACCTGATTGCAGCCGCCGTTCAAAGTGGTCGCATCGTGAATATCAAGAAGGGGCAGTTTCTTTCGCCGGCCGAAATGAGGCAGGTGGTGCGCAAGGCTGGGGAGTCGGGCGGTGAAAAGTTGCTGGTCACGGAGCGTGGGACGACGTTCGGGTACAACAATCTGGTCGCGGACATGCGGGCGATCCCGATGATGCGCGAGTTTGGGTATCCGGTGATTTTCGATGCGACGCACTCGGTGCAGCTTCCGGGCGGAGGCGGTGACAAGTCGGCGGGGCAACGAGAATTTGCGCCCGTGCTGGCGCGGGCGGCCGTCGCGGCGGGCGCGGACGGCGTGTTTATCGAGACGCATCCGAGTCCCGAGCGGGCGTTGAGCGATGGGCCGAATATGATTCCGCTGAAGGAGATGCGCGATCTGGTGGCGGGGTTGTTGCGGGTGCGGGAGGCGTTGAGGTGAGCGGCCGCATCAATGCGGAACTCCGACGATCGCGGGCTGCGACGATAGCCGAAGGCAGGGTGAAGCCCTCGAAAGCACTGACCGCGCGGTTGCGGCGAGTGAAACTTTTTCTTTGCGATGTGGATGGCGTGCTTACCGATGGGCGCATCTTCATGGGCGATGGAAAGGAATACAAAGCGTTCAGCATCCAGGATGGGCTAGGCATGCTGATTCTGCAGAGTCAGGGGGTCAAGGTGGGCTGGGTGTCGAACCGTCCATCGCCGGTGAGCCAGCAACGCGCGGAGGAATTGAAGATCGATTATTTCTTCCAGAAGAAGGGGAGCAAAGTGGAGGCGATTCAGGCGATCCTGAATGAGGCGGGCGTGGATTGGGACGAAATCTGTTACATGGGCGACGATGTGGTGGACCTCGGCGCGTTGAAACGCGCGGGCGTGGCAGTCGCGGTCGCCAATGGAATCGACGAGGCCAAAGACATGGCGCATTACGTCACCCAGGCGCACGGCGGACATGGCGCTGTGCGTGAAGTGGTGCGATTGATTCTCGTTGCGCAGAATAAATGGAAAGGCGTGGTGGAACGGCATGCGGCGTAAGGGGCGCGCTCGCCGGGGTTACAGGATGAACATGGCGTCGCCGTAGCTGTAGAAACGGTACTTTTCGCGGATGGCTTCGGTGTAGGCGCGCAAGACTAATTCACGGCCTGTGGTTTGCGTCGGAGCGGCGAAGGCGCTGACCAGCATCAAGAGTGTGGAGCGGGGGAGGTGGAAGTTGGTGAGGAGAGCGTCAACGACGCGAAAGTTGTATGGCGGATAGATGAAGATGTTGGTTTCGCCTGAGCCTTCGACGATTTTTCCATTGTGTTTTGAAGCCACGGATTCCAGGACGCGGACTGAGGTTGTGCCTACCGCGATGACGCGGCGGTTTTGTTCACAGGCCAGGTTCACTGCATCGGAGGTTTCTTTGGGCACGAAGAATTTTTCGGAGTGCATAGTGTGGTCTGCGACGCGATCGGTTTTCACGGGAGCGAAGGTGCCGAGGCCGACGTGCAGGGTGACGTAATGCACGTAAATATTTTTTGCGCGAATTTTTTCCAGGAAAGGTTCGGTGAAGTGGAGTCCGGCAGTGGGCGCGGCGACTGAGCCGGCGGTGTTGGCGTAGATGGTTTGGTAGCGTTCGAGGTCAGTGGAAAAATTTTTGCTGTCGCGGCGGATGTAAGGGGGGAGAGGGACTTCGCCGATGTGCGGGAGGTCGTTCAGAATATTGTTCGTGCCGGAGAACTGGAGGCGGCGGTGACCTTCTTCGTTTGTGTCGAGGACGCGCGCGGTGATGTTGGTCTTTTCGCCGAGCGGAGTGTGGAGATGAATTTCAGTGCCAATGCGCGCGCGTTTGCCGGGGCGCGTCATGGCCCACCAATCGTTGATGGAATTTTCGTTGAGGAGGAGGAGTTCGAACTCGCCGCTGCTGCGTGCGTTCGCGCCGCGGAGACGCGCGTTGAAGACGCGGGAATCGTTCAGGACCAGGACGTCACCTTCGCGTAACAGGTCGAGGAGATTGGGAAAATGCTTGTGAACAAGTGAGCCGTTTGCGCGGTGCACGACGAGTAGGCGAGAGGCATCGCGTTGGGGACCGGGGTGCTGGGCAATGAGTTCTTCGGGCAAGTGGTAGTCGTAAGCCGCTGTCTGCACGCACAGGAACCTAGCAGGTCGGGAGAAGTGGGGGTAGGAGGAGAGAGTGATCAGTAAGCAGTCGGGCCACTAATCGGTCCAGGGTTTGGAGGTGAACAGGATGTGAATAACTCAAGCAAAAAATGTGAGCAAAGAGCTTGACGGCTTTGGGTAGAATTAGGTAGGAATAGGTAGAAAGCGGGAAACAATGGGCGATGAGCCTTTAAAGTAGAACCGATGCGAAATGCCGAACGCCGATTCCAAAGTGCCGTATTTTCACGGCGAGTTCCGACACGGGATCGACGAGAGCCGGCGCGTGATGATGCCGGCGAAGTGGCGTCCGACAGACAAGTCGGTGGTGTTTCGAGTGATTCCGTGGCCGGTGAATGTTGAGGACTGTCTGCTGGTGCTGCCGCCGGAGCGGTGGGACGTGATGATGCAGAAGTTGAAGACGAGCAAAATGCAGGACCGACGGGTCGCCGCGCTGGAGCGAGTGATCGGCAGCACGTCGGCGGCGATGACGGTGGACAACGTGTGGCGATTGGCGCTGACCGAGAATTTGATGAAGGCCGCGTCGCTGGAAAGGGAAGCGGTTTTCGTGGGCCGGCTGGACAAGTTCGAGATATGGAGTCCGGCGCGGCATAAGGTCAGTACAACTCAGGACAAGATTTTGGCAGCCAGCGTGGTTGAAGAAATCGATCTATGAGGCTGATGCGATGGCTTACAGCGTGCCGAAGTTTGAAGAGTGTGGAAGACGGGCCGAGTCCGTACCGGATGCTGGAGCAGAATCTGGTGCCGCAGTTCGGGCAGGTGAAAAGCGCCGCGGCGAGCGGGTTGGCTCTGGGAAAGAAGTTGCGGCGATGGTTTGTGGAATGGGCGCTCGAGCCGTGGCGACCGGTACTGCAAAAGGTGAAGGCGCTGCGCCGGCCGCCGAAGTTAATCGGCCCTGGCCGGCGGCGAGCGAAGAAACCAATCCAGGCCGAGCTGTTGCTGGATACGGTGCGCGTGGTGCGAAACGATTTGCGAGACGAGGATTTAGTGGCCAGCGGCAAGGCTTTGTACGCCGGGCCGGGACCAGGGGCAGGGGCGGGCCGAGCGTGGGGCCGAATTACGTCCCGAATTTTTGGTCCCGGCCAAAGCGTGAGATAGTCATGGCGTGCCTGAGTTCAGACATAGGCCGGTGTTGGTGGGGGAAGTGTTGGAAGGTCTTGGGCTTTCCGGCGGACGGTGGTCCCGACTTGTCGGGAAGTCTGCCGAACGCACGGGTAATGGTCGGCGATGGAGCGCCGACCCTACCCTTTGGGTGGATGGCACGGTTGGCGGCGGTGGGCACGCAGCAGAGATTTTGCGCGCGAGCGCGCCGGGCGGGCGGCTGATTGGGTTCGATCGCGATGCGGTCGCGATCGAAGCGGCGAGTAAAGCCCTGAGTGACTTTGCAGGCCGCTTCGAGCTGCACCACGGAAATTTTTCAGAGCTGGCGGGAACGATTGAGCGTGGCAGTTGTGACGGGGTGTTGCTGGACCTTGGGGTGAGTTCGCCCCAACTGGACCAGGCAGAGCGCGGGTTCAGTTTTCAGCAGCAAGGCCCCCTCGATATGCGGATGGATCGCCGCCAGGCGTTGACAGCTGCGGAGTTGGTGAACGGGTGGGACGCCCGGGAACTGGCAAAAATTTTTCGTGAGTTCGGGGACGAGCCGCAGGCAGGGCGTTTCGCGCGCGGGATCGCGCAGGAACGGACTCGGGCGCGGTTCGAGACGACGACACAGTTGGCGCGGTTGATCGAGAGATTGGCGCCGCGACACGGCAGCAAACGACATCCAGCGACGCGAGTGTTCCAGGCGTTGCGCATGGCAGTGAATGATGAAGGACGTTCGCTCAAAAGCGGACTTGCGGCAGCTTGCACCTGTTTGCGGAGCGGCGGGCGGCTCGTGGTGATTACGTTTCATTCGCTGGAGGACCGGATCGTGAAGGAATTTGGGCGGGAGAAGACGCGCGATTACACGTTCGAGGGCGACGTGGATGTGCCGGAGTTGAGGCGGCCGGTGGCGCCGGGAATGAAGTGGGTGCAGCGGAAGGCGGTTCAGCCGAGTGAGGCCGAGGTGAAGGAAAATCCGCGAGCGCGGAGTGCGCAATTGAGGGTGCTCGAGAAGATTTAGTCTGGGCGGGAACAAGAAAGAAACATCCCTGCCTGACTTTCTCCGCTGGAGAGAAGTGACAAGCAGATAAATCAACATAACTACATTATGAAAAGGCAAATACACTTCTTGCTGCTCACCGGATGGCTAATTCCCGTCGGTGTGGCATTCGTCTTCATGGCTTGGTGGATCAGGGACATCCTGGTTCCGACATTGAAGGGAGGCAATTTTGAACAGCTCTATGACGTGCATGGTATCAGGTATCTCGACACCACGCTCGCTTTTGCCACGTTTGCATTCGTGTGGCTTACCGTTCTCGTGTTTCGCTGGGCAAGAAAGCAGGCCGATGTCGCGAATCCCTCAGAGCGCTGAAACGAGTGCGACATCTAGCGTGGATAATCAAAGGGGCATCACTTGTCTGTAGTGGTTTAGCGTGGGAAAGAATCGGAAGCATAATGAGGCGCGGGCGCAGCTTGGGCCGGTGCTTAAGGCGGGCGTGATTTGTCTGCTGCTGGGCGGGTCGGCCGTTGGGTACGTGTTGCAGAAGAACAAGCTGCATGAACTCGGGCGGCAGATCGCGAAGCGCGAGGCGGTGCTCAACGGGTTGAAGGCGGAAAACAAATTGCGCGCGATGCAGTTGGCGAATTTGCAGTTGCCCCGACGGATCGAGGAGCGGGTGAATGAGCAGAAGCTCGGGTTGGTGCGCATGCCCGCGGTGCAGATGATTTGGCTGCCGGAGCCGACGGTGGAGACGACGAATGAGACACCGGCGTTTGTGTGGGATGAGATCGAGCCGTGAGCCAGGGAAATGATGAATGAATTTACCGCCGCCTGTGTCGCCGTCGGGTGAGGAACCGATCGGCACGGGCGGTTGGTATTAGTTTGGAATGGTAAAAAGCGGACATTTGAGGCGGTTGCTGGGGCTGGCCATTTTTTTGAGCCTGGTGTTTGCCGGGCTGGCGGCGCGTCTCGTGGATCTGCAGGTGTGGAAGCACGAGAAGTATCGCGGGATCGCGGAACGGCTCACGAAGCGCGTTTATTTTCGCGAGCCGCGGCGCGGAGACATTCTGGACGTGAATGGCAATCCGCTGGCGACGAGTTTGCCTGTGAAGCGGGTGTGCGCGGACCCGAGCATGATGGGGCGTTATTATGGCGAAGTCGCGCGGGCACTCGCGCCGGTACTGAAGTACAACGAAACCGAACTGACGCACCTGTTACATCCATGGCGGACGAATACGGACGGGAGCGTGACGGCCCGCAAGTTCATTGATCTGCGACGGAAGGTGAGCGCGGAACAGTGGCAGCAGGTCACGCAGGCGATGGGAGGATTGACCTTGGAGGCGGGGCGGAAGTTCAACCGATCGGAGAAGCAATTTTTTGCGGCGTTGCGACAGCGCTCGGTGATTGCGGAGGAGGACCAGTTGCGGGTGTATCCGAGTGGCAAACTGGCGGCGCACGTGCTCGGTTTTGTGCAGGAGGTGGACCGGGAATTCAACGATTCGTCGGTGATCGAACTCAAGGGGGTGGATGGAATCGAGAAGTGGTTTCACAAGCAGCTTTCGGGGATGCGCGGTTGGCGCGTCACAGAGACGGACGGGCGACGCAGTGAGGTGGTGATCAATCGCGAGCAGGACGTGGAGGCACGACCGGGGCTGAACGTGGTGCTCACCATCGACATGGTGGTGCAGAATATTCTGGAGAACGAGCTGGCCGCGGCGATGGAAAAGCTTACGCCGAAGAGCGCGATGGGAATGGTGGTGCGGCCGCGCACGGGGGAAATCCTTGCGATGGCGGTGTTGCCAAATTTCGATCCGAACGCGCCGGGAGAATTCGACATGGACAGTCGGCGCGATCGGATCATCGCGGACCAGGTGGAGCCTGGATCGACGTTCAAGATCGTGGCGATTTCGGCGGCGTTGAACGAGGGCGTGGTGAAGTTGACCGATACCATCGATTGCGAGGGAGGAATTTGGTACTTCAAGGGCAAACCGCTGCGCGACCACGGGCATTACGAGACGCTGAATGTCGAGAACGTAATCACGAAGTCTTCCAACATTGGGACAGCGAAGATAGCGCTCATGATGGGGGAGCAGCGGCTGTACGATTATGTGCGAGCGTTTGGGTTTGGATCGCGCACAGGAATTACGCTCGATGGGGAGGTTTTCGGGACGGTGCACGCGGTGAGGGATTGGGACAGCTTAAAGATTTCGCGCATCCCGATCGGCCAGGGAATTGCTGTGACACACCTACAGATGATGATGGCGATGAGCGCGATTGCGAACCAGGGGCGTTTGATGCAGCCACTGCTGGTGAGCCGCCTGGAAACACCGACGGGCGAGACGTTTGCTCAGTATCATCCACGGATGGTGCGGCGGGTGGTGAATGAACGGGCGGCCAAAGAGACCGTGAGCGCGTTAAAGACGGTGGTGATGACCGATGGAACGGCGGTGAAGGCGCAGTT
>Ga0075428_100007781_pt1 | contig 11875 bp, 9 predicted proteins | sample RhiMetdeltSRZDD2_FD_75291 | JGI IMG/M metagenome (GOLD analysis project Ga0075428, IMG submission 75291) | Populus rhizosphere microbial communities from Tennessee, USA - Rhizosphere MetaG P. deltoides SRZDD2 | ecosystem: Host-associated > Plants > Roots > Rhizosphere > Soil | place: USA...
CGGCGTGCTGAACACCAAGTGGTTGGGCCGGATCGAGGTGCTCTCGTGAAGGCATGGCGGATCATTCTCGCCAGTGCCGGTATTGCCCTTCTGGCGTTCGGAGTCTTTCGGCTGCTCAGCGAAATCCCCACCCACAGCCTGCTGATCCTCGCGGTGTGGTTGGTCGCCGCGCTCGTCCTGCACGACGCCCTGCTGGCCCCTTCTGTGGTCGGGGTGGGTTGGCTGCTGCGGCGCTACGTCCCCGACCGCGGACGGCGCTATCTGCAGGTCGCCCTGATCATGATCGCGCTCGCTACCGTGATCGCCGTCCCGATGATCTTCCTTCGCGGCAGTCAGCCGGCGGCGAAGGCTCTGTTGTTGCGCAACTACGGCGCCAACCTGATCGTGATCATCGGCAGCATCGCCGTCATGAGTTTGATCTTGTACGCGGCACGAGTCGCTCGGGACCGACGGCGTCCAGTGGTTCATGACTAGTCGCAGAGAAACCCCGGTGGACACGCCCGCCGACTCCATGATCACGGAGGTTCGTTGGGTGGCGCCGGCGAACAGCCTCACGGACTCGCCGGCACCGAGGTGGCGGCGAGGTGATCTTGTTGCCCTCGTCGCCGCACTGGCCTTGATCACGATTGCGGCGGTCGTCGGCTACCAGATGAACCGGCGCGGGCTCCCCATCGTGCTGCCGCGCCCGCCCCTGCTCGCCTTTTGGCATCCGCATATCGGCTGGGGAACGCCGTTGGCGATCTTGTGCGTTCTGCTGGGCTTGCGGCTGCAACGGCTAGCCGCGGTACTGCCTTGGCAGCGCCTGCTGCTGACCGGCTGGCTGCTGAATCTCGCGTGGATGTGCTCGCTGCCGCTGGTGGATGGGCTGCAACGGGGCTGGATCGATGTACTCCTCGATCCGAACGAATACCTCCACGACCTCCCTCGGATCTCCGACCCGTGGACCTTCCTGTCGAGCTTCACCCACTTCATCGCCTTCGGCCCAGGCGTCGATGGTGATCTTGTTTGGACCACCCATGTCGCCGGGCATCCGCCGCTGACCACGCTGATCTTCTGGCTGCTCGCTCGGGTCGGCCTCGGCGGCGGATTCTGGGCCGGCGCACTGTGCATCCTCGTCGCCTCGGCTGCCAGCGTCGCCCTGCCGGTCGCACTGCGTGAACTCGGCGCGGAGGCAGCCGGCCGGCGGATCGTGCCCTTCATCGCCCTGTTCCCGGGCGCGGTGTGGATGGCGGTGTCCGCGGATGGACTGTTCGCCGGCGTGGCTGTCGGCGGGCTGGCACTTGTCTCTCGCGGCGCCGCACGCGGCCGCGTTCTCGTGAGCCTGTTGGGAGGTCTGCTGCTCGGCATTGCGGTGTTCTTGTCGTACGGACTGGTGCTCTTTGGGGTCGTGGTCCTCCTCGCCATGATCGTGACTGTCAGGCAAAGGGGGCTGCGAAGGGTTGTCGTGCCTTGGCTGGTCGCAACTATCGGATTCGTCGCGGTCGCAGCAGTCCACCTGGTGCTCGGCTTCAACTGGGTCAGCGGATTGCTCGCGCTGCGTGTCCGCTACTACCAGGGCATCGCGAGCCAGCGGCCGTTCTCCTATTTCGTCTACGCCGACCTCGCCGCCTGGTTGGTCAGCTGCTCGCCCCTGCTGGCGATCGGCATCGCGCGTTCGATCGCGGCCCTCAGCCGAGGAGGCCGCGCGGGCTCCTGGACGCAGGATCGGATCGCAGCACTGCTGGCGCTTTCCGGTGTCCTGGCCGCGCTGGTCGCGAACCTTTCGGCCTTGTCGAAGGCCGAGACCGAGCGGATCTGGCTGTCCTTCGGGGTGATCGCCTATTCCGGTCTCGCGCTGCTCCGGGGCCGAACCGCATCATGGGCTCTTGTCGCTAGCGCCACCTGGGCGCTACTGGTCAACCATCTGCTGAACACAGGATGGTGAGGACGCCGATCCACCGGCGTTACCGTTTCCGCGTGGCTACTTTCGCGCTGATCGGCAGCGGCTGGCGGGCGCAGATGCTCCTCGAGGTGGCGAATGAGCTAGGCACGATCCGCTGCGGAGGAGTGGTGGTGCGGACCCCGCGACACCTCGACATGCCGGCCTTTACCTCGCTGGACGCCTGTCTGCGCGAGGTCAGCGTCGACTTCGTGATGACCGCTACGCCGCGGCATGTAACGCCACGTTTCATTGTCGAGGCGGTTGATAGAGGGCTGCCGGTGCTGGCCGAGACCCCGCCAGCGCCTGATCTCGAGGGCCTTCGCACGCTGTGGTCGGTGGTGGGCGACTCCGGCCTGGTACAGGTTGCCGAGCAGTACCTGATGATGCCCTCGCACGCCGCCCGGGCAGCCGTGGTGGCTGCCGGCGTCATCGGCACGCCTACCCAGGTACAGGTCTCCTCCACCCAGCAGTACCACGCTGTTGCTCTGATCCGGGGTCTGCTGGGTGTCGGCCGGAGACCGGTCGCGGTCCGTGCCACCCGGTTGACCGCGCCGCTGGTCCATCCGTTGAGCCGTATCGGCTGGACCGACGACGAGCAGGCGCACCCCACGACCACGACGATTGCAACTCTCGACTTCGGTGACGGACGCTCCGGGGTGTACGACTTCACAGACCAGCAGACGCGCAACCAGCTGCGCTTTCGACGCCTGACCGTTCGGGGATCGGCGGGCGAGCTGCATAACGACGAGGTGGTGCGGATGACCGGCCCCCGCACCCTGGTTCGATCGCCTCTGGTGCGGCGGCAGACCGGGTACGACCTGGACCTGATCGGCTACGACACCGAGCACATCTCGCTCGGCTCCGAGGTTCTGTATCGCAATCCGTATCCCGGTCGGCGTTGGATGGATGACGAGATCGCCATGGCCACGCTGCTAGAACGCATGGCGGATTGGGTGCGCGGTGAGGGGCCGGAGCCCTACCCGCTGGCAGAGGGAGCGCAGGACCAGCAGGTCGCGTTGGCCATCGAGGAATCGGCCGACGCCGATACCACGGTGACGACCTCGTACGAGGCCTGGAGCTGAGGGGCGATCCCATCCGAGAGGTCGGCGACTATCAGCCTTCTGCACTCACGATGCGACGCCCTCGTCGGGGGCGAATTGGGATACGGCGAAGCTGGTCCGCGATCGGGCGTCCGAGATAGGTCCCGAGGGTGGCGCCAGCCGCTAGGCCTAAAGCAACACCGAGAGCGAGCAACAGGGTCAACCCGCCCGCGCTTGGATCGGCCGTCTCCGAGGGGACTCCGACTACCTGGATGAGACCGTTGTAGAGGGCGAGGCCGGGTACCAACGGGAGCAGAGCGGCGCTGACCAGCCCGAATCCAGGGATGCTGGTGCGGCGGACCAGCAAGGTGGACGCCAGCGCCGCGACGAAGGCGCCAGCCGCGTTGGCAGGTACCTCGCCTGCGCCGACGAAGATCATCGACGCGTACCCGGCCCAGCCCAGCAGGCCCATCGCGCCTGCAAGCCCGATGGTCGCCAGATCTGCGTACGCCCACAGTGCGAAGAAGGCCGATGTCAGCGTGGCGCCAACGAATTGGGCTCCCAGCGGACCGAGGGCTACGGGATTGGGCGAGATGGACAAAGGCGCCCCGAGACGCCAAGCCAGTTCAAGCGAAACAACAATCCCCACGACGATCCCCGCCGTGCGCATGACGACGTCGAGCAGCCGCGCCGATGCTGTGAGGTAGAACTGATCGATGGCGTCCTGCGCGGCACCGACGATGGTCATACCTGCGACGAGCATGACAATGCCGCCGACGACGACGAGCGTCGGGTCGACGTCAACAAAGAAGCTGACGCCTTGAGCCGCTGCCTCGGTGATCCCAGCAGCGACCAGAGTGATGAATGCTGCCCCCGCAAATTGCTGGAAGAAGGGCGGCACGCGCCAGTGCTCCATTGCCACGAGCATCCGGTCCACGATGAGCCCGGTAAGGAATGTGGCCAGAATGATCTTCCAGGATGTGGTGAACAGCATCGCCGCACCGGCGCTGACTCCGGCGTTGCCGATCATCGCTACCCACTGCGGGTATCGGTGGGGAGTTTCCTGGATCCGATCGAATACCCTCGTGGCTTCGGTGAGGGGGAGACCGCCCCGGATCTTTTCAGCCAGCCTGTCCACTTCACGGACCTTGCTGTAATCAATGTCATCCGGCTGGACCACTCTGATGCAGGTGATCGGCGTCGCCCCTCGCGCGGGATAGAAGGACGCTGAGATGGATGTATAGGTCACGTCGACGTGGACTCGTGTCAGACCATAGGCGTCGGTTATTCCCAGCATGGCGACAACGACATCGTTCGCAGACATCCCGGCAGAGAGCAAACAATCACCAACCTGCATAGCGAGGTTCAACGCAGCGGCAGGTGGTGTGGGGGTGGTTGCGCTCACCGCGACGGTTTGGGTGCCGTCAGCTCCAGTGGAGGCGGCGGTGCTGGAACCGCCCGTCGCAGCAGACACATCGTTCATCACCTTGCAGGCCTCCCGTCGGAAACCGGTCGACAGTCGAGCCTCTCAGGAAAGCAGGCAAGCCGGATCGGGATCGAAGTGGGTGATCGTCAGGCGCAACGCTATGTCGATGATTTCCAGAGGACTACGGCAACGCCTCAATCAGGACCGACCCAGGGCGTAGCTCGCTCTGCGCCGCGTACGAGCCAGTGTTCGTCGGAGTTGAGAAGGTCGGTGACGTGCTGACCCGAACTGGCCGCCTTACTGGGTCAATCGCCCTGAACTGGCCCAAGCAAAGTGGTACTAGGTGGTGGTGGAGGTATCGCTCTTGCCTTTGCGCGTGAGTGCGGTGTACCCAAAGCTCAAGATCGCCGCTCCAGCGACGCTGATCACCCAACGGATCCAGTCGATGCCGAAGGTGTTGCCGCCCCCGAGAAGCCCCCATACCCAGTAACCGATCAACGCGCCGCCGACTCCAAGCAAGACCGTCACAATCCATCCGTACGGTTGTTTGCCTGGTATTACGATTCGCGCGAGTACGCCGATTATTGCGCCGAAGATGATGGTCCCGATTACCTCAAACATTGACTCTCCTTTGCGACCCCGGAGCCTGCCGCGCGACGCGCGTGCTGCATAGAGACAGTATTAGTCCTCTATTGGCGCCTGCTGAGCGACGCACCGCCGTGCTGACGAGGTGATTTCAGCTGCTGCTGGCCGGGCCACAACCCGCGCGGAGGTACAACGACAGGGGAGTGTGAGGGTGATGTCTGAGCCTTTTAGCCAGCCGTCCGAAGCGAGGCGTGCTGCCGGAGATCCGCGCCCGGATGTTGGGCGGACGAACGCCTTGCATCAGAGGCTGTTCGATAACGCCCTGGGCGCGCTCGAGCTCTATACCATCTACGTTGGTGAACAGCTCGGGCTGTATCGGGCGCTCGCAGAGAACGGTCCGGCCACCTCCTCCGAGTTGGCCGCGCGCACTGGAACCGCCGAGCGGTACGTGCGGGAGTGGCTTGAGCACCACGCTGCGAGTGACCTGCTCGCAGTCGACGACCCACGGGCGGAACCACTCGCTCGGCGGTACTGGTTGCCGCCGGAGCACATCCCCGTCCTCGCAGAGCCCGACAACGTGCGATACGAAGCGTCCGCCGGGGTCGAAATCGTCCGCGCCGGTCGCTGGCTTCCGCAGCTGGTTGAGGCGTTTCGGACTGGGAATGCGCCGCCACCCCCGCCCTGGGAGCCCGAGGGCAGGGCGGAGCCCAATCGGGCCCGGTTCATCAACTTGCTTGGCACGGAATGGCTCCCGGCGATTGTCGACGTCGATGCGCGGCTGCGGGCAGAACCGTCGGCGCGGGTCGCCGACGTCGCGTGTGGCACTGGCTGGTCGAGCATCGCTATGGCCCAGGCGTACCCCAAGATCACAGTGGACGGTGTCGATCTCGACGCCTATGCCATCAGCGCCGCGCGCAGGAACGCCGAGCGGGCCGGCGTGGCTGATCGTGTGACATTCGCCGTCACCGACGCCGCCAACATCGCCGGATCAGGCGGGTACGACCTGGTCACGATCTTCGAGGCCCTGCATGACATGTCGCGGCCCGTTGAGGCACTCAACGCCGTCCGGCAGCAGCTCTCCGAGGGCGGGGCCGTGCTTGTGGCCGACGGACTGGTCGCCGCGGAGTTCACGGTTCCCGCCTCACCGCGGGAGCGAACTGAGTACGGCTGGAGCGTCGTCTCCTGCCTGCCCGGCGCCATGGGAGACCCACAGACCGCGGGCACCGGAGCCGTCATGCGTCCCTCGGTGCTTCGTCGGTATGCCCATCAGGCGGGCTTCCAGGCCGTGGAGGTTCTCCCGATACACACCGACTACTGGCGCTTCTATCGATTGCTCACGTGAGGGGCGATATGGGTCAACGCGGATGTGGCCAACCTCGGTCCGGCCGCTTGGGCCTGTGATGTGCTGGTTCTCGACAGATAAGTCCCCGTCCTCACGGCGCGCCGACGCAGAGCCCTACGCCACGTCTCGCCGTGACGTCTTCGCCGTTACGGGATCCTTAGGGCGCAACGTCATCGAGGATGGACCGGGACCCAGTGGTGCGCCGGTCACGTGGATGCGCCAGGTTCGGCCGAACTCGGCCAGCACGATCGCGGCCTCTGACCAGGCGAACTGCTCACCGATACACATCCTGGGTCCGGCCCCGAACGGCAGGAAGCCCCCCCGTGGCTGGCCGGGGGCCTTCGGATCGAAGCGGTCGGTCTGCCCGGGCTCGCGGCGCAGCCAACGTCGGGGCCGGAACTGGTCTGGCTCGGCCCACCATCGCGGGTCGCGATGCAGCAGCGCAGGACTGATCAGGCACATGGTCCCGGCGGTTATGGTGCGTCCAGCCAGCGTCAGTGGCTCGACAACTCGGCGGCTGAACAGCCAGGACGGCGGCCAGAGTCGCAGTGTTTCGGCGAGCACAGCCGTAGTCACTGGCAGTGTTGCCGACGGCAATGTTCGCTGCGCATAGCCCGCCGACGTTCCAGCGGGAACGTCAGTCGGGCCCTCCGCCCGGGCGTCCCACTCGGCCTCGAGTTCGGCGCGTACGGCCGGTGTCTGGTCGATGGCCGCGAGGGCCCAGGTAAGGGCCATGGCGGTGGTTTCGTGCCCGGCCAAGAGCAGGGTCATCACCTGATCCCGGACCTGCTGATCGGTGAGTTCGGGCTGACTGATCAGCAGGTCTAGCACCGTTGGTTCGTCTGCTGGCTGGCCAGTCCGATGCCGTACGAGGTCCTCGACGATATTCTCTAGCTCGGCCTTGGCTCCGCGTACGCGCCTGGCGGCGGGCAACGGCGTGCGGAGCAGCGCGATACCACCAGGTGCCATGGCGAGTCGGAAGCCCGCGAGCAGATCGGCGAGCGCCCGGGTGATCTGCGGCGTCGAGCCGCACAGGTCGGCGCCGAACAGCGCGGTCCCCACCCCGTCCAGGGTCAGGCCCGACATCTCTGCGACGAGGTCGATCTCGCCACCGTCAGTCCACCGGTTGGCTGCCCGTTGCGCGGCGGCGGCGAAGGATTCCAGGTAGCCGGAGATCCGTTGCGGGTGGAACGCCGCCTGAAGCACGCGGCGCTGCCCCAGATGCGCCTCGCCTTCGCTGGTCAGCAGGCCATCGCCGAGCAGCATCCGGGCGCGTACCAGTCCGCGGCCCTTCTGGGTACGTCGGGCGTGTACGGTCAACAGCTCCCACACCTGAGCAGCGTCGTCCACCAGCAACACCCGCTCGGATCCGATCCGCAGCGGGACCTCGCTCGCCCCGCTGGCGACCAGCAGGTCGAGAAACTCGATCGGCGAACGCCGGAACGCCCGAATCAGTGCCAGATTGACCCGCACCGACCGTGCGGATCGGGTACGCGGGCCGGCCCTGCCGATGCTGTTCTGGGCGGTGACCATCGTGTCGACAATTCTGCCTTCGGGCGTGTACGGCCAGGACCGACTGGTTGCGCCTTTAGGGGAACGGCTTGCGCAGCCAGACGGCCGTCATCATCCAGCATTGGGTCCAGTAGTCCGGGTCGTTCAGCAACGCGGAGGCACCGTCGATCGTTGCGGCGTCGAGTTGCCCACCTTCAATGACGCGGTTGCGCACCTCTGCGAGAAACAGCTGGAAATACAGTGCGCCACGATCTCCACCGCGGAAGTTCTGTACGTCGGTCTTGGCCAGCGGATGCCCCAGACCCAGACCGGCCACCATACTGGGCAGCCTGCGGCCGATCAGCCAATCGACCCCATTGGCCTGGCCCCAATCGATCAGGCTCTTCCACGCACGTGCCCATATCTCCGGCTCCGTCGTCGGTGCCAGGTGAAAGTCGGGCTCTTGGATCAACAACCACCCGCCAGGCTTGACGGCCTCGGCCATCCGCGCCACGACCTGCGGTGCGTAGTCGGCGATCTGGTGCAGCAACGCACGACAGGTGACCAGGTCGTACGACTTCGAGCCCAGTTCGCTCGTACGCACGTCCACCTGCTGTACCGAGACGTTCTGTTGAGGGAGCAGTTCGAGCAATACCGGGTTGATGTCGATCGACGTGACGCTTCCGGTCGCACCAACCCTGTCGGCGAGCCGCTCCGCGATACTGCCGTTACCGCCGCCAAGTTCAAGGCAATTCCAGCCCTCGCCGACGCCAAGCGTGGTCAAGTATCCGCGCGTCCAGGGGTCCAAGATCTTCGACATCAGATCGAGCCGCTTGTACTCCACGGCCGAGGCATCGTCCAGGATGTAGGGCTTCACGGTGCTCCTTCGGGAAACAAGGACGGCTGTTAAAGAAGTTTCTCGGGTCGCGGGCCATGGCGTCGAGCGCGAACTCCAGCTCGTGTCACCAACCGTCCCGGCCCCGACGTTTGCCGGCTCAAGACGGCAAACAAGGGTCAAAATCGCGTTCGACGCACTCGTTTCCCATCCCGGGACGGGAAACGAGGTCAGTCCACGGGCAGCACTGGCTGCCTGCTTGGTCAGGGCTGATGTTTCGCCAGACGCTTAATGATCATGCTGGCACTGGCCGTTCGGCCCTCGGTCGGCCAGTGAGGCCTCGGTCGTACCGATGTCGCCGATGTGCCGGGCTGCGTCGGGCTGGCGGAGGCTTGCGCGCTGCCGGTCGCCGACTGCCTCGCGCTCGGCGTGATGCCGCTAGCCGGCGGCTTGTTGCATCCGGCAACGACCAAGACCGCTGTTCCCAGTGCGCCAGCCAGGAATGTGCGTCGGTTCGGGGTGCGAGACCACCCTCCATGTCGCCTTCTCCCCCAAGCGCCAAACGTGGCCGCGGACAACAGCTAACCGGTCCATGGTTACATCCGAAGAGCTGAATTATCCGGGAGGTGGCTTTAAATCTCCAGGCGTCAGACAATCTATTGATGCGACTGATCGAGCGAGAGAGCCAGCTGGCTGCCTTGCACGAGTACGCGAAAGAGGCAAGCCAAGGGCAAGGCCGGCTCGTCCTCATTTCCGGCGAGGCCGGCGTGGGTAAATCGGTGCTGCTGGAAGAGTTTGCCCAGGAGCTGAGTGATGCCCGCTGGCTCTGGGCAGGCTGTGATGGTCTCTTTACGCCCGCCGCGCTCGGCCCTCTCCTCGACATTGCCAGCCAGTTGGATGGCGACCTCCTTCAGCTGTGCCGGGTTGGGGCGAAACGAGATCAGCTGTACGGCGCGCTGCTGCGCCAACTCAGTGAGATGCGAACTCTCGGTGTCATCGTGATTGAGGATGTGCACTGGGCTGACGAGGCGACGCTGGATCTGCTGAGCTACCTGGGCCGGCGGATCCAACACCTGCGGGTGCTCCTACTGGTCACCTATCGCGACGACGCCCTGGCGGCGGACGATCCGTTGCGATACACGCTCGGAGCCTTGGCAAGCCAGCGAGCGACGCGCCGACTCACCCTGCCATCCCTCACCGCGGCCGGGGTGGCGGCACTGGCACTGGGCACCAAAATTGACGCAACTGAACTACACCGGCTGACCGCCGGCAACCCCTTCTTCGTCAACGAAGTATTGGATGCGGGCACCAACGCCTTGCCGGCTTCTATTCGCGATGCCGTCCTCGCCCGTACGAGGACCTTGACTCTGCCGGCACGTCACGCGCTTGACGCCGCTGCGCTTATCGGTTCCCGGCCGCCCTCTGACCTGCTGGTGTCGCTGGTCGAGGATCCGCTTGTCATGGATGAGCTGGTCAGCCATGGGCTGTTGATCAAGGACGGAGATGATCTTCGATTCCGACATGAGATAGCGCGAGTCGCGATCGAGGCGGCCGTCCCTCCGTACCGTAAGGCGACCATCCACTCCAAGATCATGGACGGGCTGCTGACGGCGGGCTGCGATGACGATGCACGCTTGGCCTTCCATGCCGAGGGTGCTGGCAGAGCGGACCTAGTTCTCTGGTACGGGCCTCGCGCCGCACGTCGTGCCTCCGAACTGTGGTCTCACCGGGAGGCCGCAGCCCAGTACGATCGGGCGCTGCGATCGGCTCAGGAGAGTGACACCCGCACTCGCGCGGAACTGTCGGACGCTCTGGCACACGAATTAGCGCTGCTGGATCGCTGGGAGGAGTCAGCGAAGACGCGCATCGCGGCTTTAGAGCTGTGGCGTAACGTCGGGGATCCCAGGCGTGAGTCGCCATCGATGCGAGAAGTCTCCAAAGCGATGTGGCGACTATGCCGTGGCCCGGAATGGTTACAGGCCACGGAGGCCGCCTTGGCCCTTGCCGAGCCGCTAGGCCCGAGCCCCGAATTAGCACGGGCGTACGAAGGCGCTGGGCTAGTCCGAGAGGCGCGCGAGATGGCAGAGCAGTTCGGGCTCTCTGACGTGGTGAGTGACGCCCTCGATACCGAGGCATGGCAGATCCGAGGCATGGGTGGTGACTGGACATTGCCCATGCGGGTTGCACTTGAGGTGGCGTTATCTGGGGGCCACGAGGAGCAGGCTGGCCGAGCCTTCGCCTCCGCGTACATGATGTACGGCGACGAGCTCCGATTTGAGGAAGCCGAGCGGTCATACGGCGACGCATTGGCCTACTGCGAGGAGCACGACATCGGCACATTTGCTGTGTGTCTGCAAGGCCAGCGCACGGCCGTTCTGGAGCAGAGCGGACACTGGGACGAATGCCTGTCGCTCGGTAATGCGCTGCTCGAGCAGCACACGCTCTCCCCGTGGAACCGCCTTAGGCCACTGTGCAGCACGGCGAAGGTGATGGCTCGCCGAGGCCAACCGGGTTATTGGTCATATCTGGATGAGGCAATAGGATCCGCGATACGACTCGGGGAACCCCACTGGATTAGACCCGTTGGAATCGCCCGAACCGAGGCCTACTGGCTCGAGGGTCGCTTGGACGCGGCCATTTCGGAACTGGATCGGGTCCGTTCCTTAACGCCTGGTGCCCTTGCTGCGACGCCGATTGCGGCTGCGGCCGGTGCCACCGCTGTCGATCGCTGCTGGATGGCTCTCTGGCTGCGACGTCTAACTGTGTCACCGAATGTTGATCACACAGTTGATATTGAGCCGTTCGCCTCACAGTTGGCGGGTGACGGCGCGCGGGCTGCGATGCTCTGGGATCGGCTGGGTTGTCGGTACCAAGCCGCATTAGCGTTGTTGGACACCAAAGAGGAGACTCATCTTCGAGAGTCGTTAACAAGGCTCGTTGATCTTGGTGCCGAGGCGGCAGCTCGCCTGGTACGCCGTACCATGCGCGATCTTGGTATCCGCTCCATTCCCGCTGGCGCTCGTCCCGCAACAAAGGCACACCCTCACGGCCTCACCACACGCGAGCAGGAGATTCTTCAACTCATTTCCCAGGGTCAGTCCAACGAGGAGATTTCCGCCAGTCTGTTCATTTCGGTCAGAACTGTCGAGCACCACGTGTCAGCAATCCTCGGCAAGCTGGGTACGGACTCTCGTAAGGGTGCCGCCAAGGAGGCTCGGAGGCTCGGCCTGACGCG
>Ga0075428_100007783_pt1 | contig 11874 bp, 6 predicted proteins | sample RhiMetdeltSRZDD2_FD_75291 | JGI IMG/M metagenome (GOLD analysis project Ga0075428, IMG submission 75291) | Populus rhizosphere microbial communities from Tennessee, USA - Rhizosphere MetaG P. deltoides SRZDD2 | ecosystem: Host-associated > Plants > Roots > Rhizosphere > Soil | place: USA...
GAAAAGGGACGGTTATTACTACCTTGTTCGTGGTGAGCACAAAATGAGCCAGCGCGACTATTCCGCTGCGATCACGGATTTTACCGCGTCGATGCAACGGAGTTATGACGTAGCGCTCAGCCTCCAGCACCGTGGGGCTTGCAAGCTGTTCCTCGGAGATCAATCGGGCGCTCAAGCAGACTTCAAACAGGCCAATGAATGGCGGCAGAACCCGGGGATGATCCTCTTCTTCCGCGCCGTGTTACGCCAGCTTGACGGAGACTATCAAGGAGCGGCGGCTGATTATTCGGAAGTGATCCGCCTCGATCCTAAACCCTTGAAAGGTCCCCCCGGCCGGCGAAGCCCGATCAGTACAATCTACAGCTACCACAACGAATGGTTCATGGCCGGCGCCTCGAAACTGCAGCTGGGTGATGTAGAAGCCAACCTCGCTGCGGTTCACTTCAACCTGGCCTTGTGTTACGAACGGCTCGGCCGCATCCGGGAAGCGAAAGAGGAACTGGAACAGGTACTCCAAAAACAGGCGAACTTCGGCAAAGCCGAGGACCGGCTTGCGCGATTGAATGGTAATGCAATAAAGCCGCATCCGTGAGGGCTACCTGGGTAAACCCGATGCGAGAGGCGTTGCTGTCAGCATGCTATCTCGCATCCATGTTGGCGCGTTGGGCAGTCACCCGCTCCATTTGTCCTGCTGAGAATGGACGTTTCAGCCCGCGTGCAATGGCGCATCCGAAAACTGACCGGATGCCCAGCTTCCCTCCAGTCGCTTTCTGCTGAGGCATCTGTTAACATTCCTTACGTTGTCACAGCTCTGCTGCTTTCCTGAGAGTGTGTCCGCATTTCTCCGCTAAATCCAATTTCGAACGGAAACCTGAAGCATGCCATCCGCTTATGACCTTAACGACATCGGTAGAATTCCCAGTCCCGGCGATAATCTCGCCATCGCAATTCGCCGCCTTGAGAAAGGAACCCAGGTCGTCTCTAACGGCGCCGTGTTCGAGTTGAACAACACCGTGCTGGAAGGTCATCGGTTTGCCGTGCAGCCGATTCCTCGCGGAGGCCAGTTGCTCTCCTGGGGATTGCCTTTTGGTCTGGCAATTCGAGACATCGTGCCGGGCGCATATGCCTGCAATGCGTCCATTCTGGCTACGCTTCGCGACCGGTCGATTGATTTCGAATTGCCAACCGAACCGAACTTTGAAGACCACATTGAACCGTACAAGCTCGACGAGTCCCGCTTTCGGCCTGGAGTTCAGGTGCCGCTGCACGCGACGCCTCGCACCTTTCTGGGTTACCAACGGAACGGTGGCCGTGGCGTTGGGACGCGCAACTGCATTGTTTTGCTCGGCACCACGTCGCGAACGGCCAGCTATGTCAAGCAACTCGAAGCACGACTCAAAGAAGTGGACGTGGTCTCCCCGAACATCGATGGCATCGTAGCCATCGCTCATACGGAAGGTGGCGGCACCGAACGCCCTAACAATCTCGATCTTCTTTTGAGGACTTTGGCCGGCTACATCGTCAACCCGAACGTGGGAGCATTGCTGGCAGTGGACTATGGCACTGAGCCTCTCACCAACGCAATGCTTGAGCAATACATGCGCGAGCACCAGTATCCGCTGGATACCTTGCCGCATCGGTTTCTGACGTTGCGTGGCGGCTTCCAGTCAAACCTGGAACAAGGAGAAGCCATCGTGAGGGATTGGCTCGAACCTGTGAGTCAGATGGTCCGAACCGAAGTTCCCGCCTCGGAACTGAAGATCGGCCTGCAGTGCGGCGGTTCGGATGCTTTCTCGGGCATATCGAGCAATCCGCTGCTTTCCTGTGTGGCCAAAGAGATTGTTCAGAACGGCGGCATCGCCAACCTGGCGGAAACCGATGAACTGATCGGCGCCGAGTCCTACGTGCTCAAGAATGTGAAGGATCTGGAGACGGCCCGCCGATTTCTGGAGGCGATTGAGCGTTTCAAGGAACGGACCCGGTGGCATGGAACTTCGGCAGAGGGCAATCCGTCGGGGGGAAACAAGTTTCGTGGTCTCTACAACATCGTGTTGAAGTCGATTGGCGCGGCCAACAAGCTGCACCCGGACGTCCGCTTGGACTACGTCATCGAGTACGGTGAGCGTATGCTGCAGCCTGGCTTTTGCTTTATGGACAGCCCGGGGAACGATCTGGAAAGCGTGGCGGGCCAGATCGGTGCAGGCGCGAACATGATCTTCTTCACCACCGGCAACGGCTCCATTACCAATTTCCCCTACGTTCCAACCATCAAGATCATGAACACCACGCGGCGGTACGAGTTGCTGTCGCGTGAGATGGATGTCAACGCCGGAGCCTATCTGGACGGGACGCCGATGGAGGAACTCGTCCGAAGTATGTTTGAGCTGACGCTGGAGGTCGCTTCCGGAAAACGCAGCAAGGGCGAACTGGCCGGCCACGCCCAGACTTCCATTTGGAGAAACTGGAGGCAAACGGATGCCAGCCAGGTGGAGACCCTGCTCAACACACCGCTGCCACCGGGGCAAAGCATTCCGATTCGCGCGAATGGAGTCGATGCCGATGTCCGCTTCGAAGTGCTGCGCTCCCGAGGCCGCACGGCGACGGACCAGGTTGCGCTGATCCTGCCCACGAGCCTTTGTGCCGGGCAGATCGCCCGGATGAGTGCCGATCGTTTGAACCAGAAAGCCCTCGGCAAGGAACAACATCTTTCGCGATTTGTTTCGCTGGTGCACACGGAAGGCTGCGGGCATTCAGGCGGAGTCACGGAGGAAATGTATTCCCGCACGATGCTCGGTTACCTGAGCCATCCGCTGGTGCGGTTCGCACTCTTGTTGGAGCATGGCTGCGAGAAAATGCACAACGACTACATGAGGCACCAGGCGGAGCACGAAGGTATCGACCTGAGCGCGTTTGGCTGGGCCAGTGTGCAACTGGATGGCGGCATCGAGCGCGTGACGCAGAAGATTGAAGATTGGTTCCGCACCGCGATTTCCAATACTCCGTCGCCGGTGACTGAGAAGGCTGGTCTCGAGAGCCTCAGTCTGGGCATCCTGGTTTCAGGCTCACTTTCAGCGGATGTCGCGTCGAGCCTGGCCGAGGTGACTCGCGCAGTCGTCGGCTCTGGCGGAACTGTGGTCGTACCCCACAACTCAGCGCTGCTCGCCGCGCCTCCCTACCTAGAAGCGACCATTGGCTCCCGCTCTCTCGAACCGTCGCTCGCCTATGGGCAGAAACCTTCATCCCCCGGCTTCCACATCATGGAAACGCCCACCGATCATTGGGTGGAAACTTTGACGGGGCTGGGTGCGACGGGGACTGAGATCTTTCTCGCCCATGTAGGTGAGCGGCCGATGCAGGGCCACCCGCTGGTTCCCCTCCTGCAGATTTCTGCCGAACCCTCAGTACAGCAGTCTTTCTCTGACGATCTGGATCTCTCTTTGGAAGGAAGCTCGGAGCGTTGGACTTCCGCGATTCTACAGAAGGTACTGGCAGTGGCGTCGCGTCAGTACACGCCAAAAGCGCTACTCCAGGGCAACAATGATTTTCAACTCACCCGCGGCTTGCTGGGAGTGTCGCTGTAGCTGGGAATTCCCAATCAGGGTCGCGAGAGATTCCCCCTTAGCAAAGGGGCAGCGCCAGAGGCGCGGGGGTTGTCCGACAAGTCCGGAAGCCCAAGGGAAGAGGTGGCGCCACTTTTTGGGACGGGGAGTTGAGATGAGGCTTTCCCCAATCCGTAATACAACCCCCAGGCGGCGTAGGGACAGCGGTCGCTGTGCTACCGTTGTCGTGTGCCGCCCCCTTTGACTAAGGGGGAATTGTTCGTCCGTCTCTTCGTCCCACAACCTTCTTTACTTAGGTGTCTCTCTGCGTGAGGCAGCTCAGAGACGGCAAGCCGGAAGCCGCGACTTGGGCGGTACACCCAGATCTGAGCACCAAAAAACTATATGAGCCAAGCAAATAGACGGCGCGGGGCTTCGCGGCGCTCAGTTCTCAAAGCTGCAGTTGCTTTGCCCCTGGCAGATGCTCTGGCGGCTGGGCCTGTGACTAAACCCCACATTGCCGTTGTTGGTGCAGGCGCGTTTGGCGGCTGGAGCGCGCTGCATCTCCTGCGTCAAGGCGCTCGCGTTACGTTGCTGGACGCGTGGGGACCGGGAAACTCGCGGGCCAGTTCTGGTGGCGAGACGCGCGTCATAAGAGCCACCTATGGGCCGGACCGTGTTTACGTCGAAATGGTCGCCAGGGCCCTCCAGCTTTGGCGCGAGAACGAAACGCGCTGGGGGTTGAAGCTCTACCGGAGGACGGGAGCTCTTTGGATGGCGAGCCAGAACGATGCCTATGAGAAGGCATCCGTACCTTTGCTGCGCGAGGCTCGTCTCACAGTTGAAGAATTGAGTCTGGGAGAAGTTCGCAAGCGCTATGCGCAAATCAACTTTGAAGGAGTGGCGTGGGCCATCTACGAACAGGACGCGGGATACCTATTGGCCCGCCGCGCCTGCGAAGCGTTGTTGGAAGGCTTTCTCAAGGAAGGCGGTGAATACCGCCAATTGTCTGCCACGCCGGGAGCCATCAAGGGAAAGGAAATGCAAGGGCTGGTACTATCCGATGGCTCGACGTTTGCAGCCGACTGTTACGTTTTCGCTTGCGGCCCCTGGCTGGGAAGTCTTTTTCCGCAGCTGATTGGCGATCGAGTGAAACCTACTCGACAAGAAATCTTTTTCTTTGGTACGCCGGCTGGCGATCCCAGATTCCTCGAAGAGCAGTTGCCGGTGTGGATCGACAACGGGAAAGAGTTCTTTTATGGCATTCCGGGAAATGAGCGGCGCGGGTTCAAGCTGGCGGACGATGCCCGCGGACCAAGTTTTGATCCAACCCACGGCGATCGAATGCCCACGCTTGAGGGTGTGAAGGCGGCGCGTCGCTATTTAGAGTTTCGCTTCCCATCGTTAAAGGGAGCTCCGTTGCTGGAGGCCAGAGTCTGCCAGTATGAGAACTCTCCTGACCATCGTTTCATCATCGACCAGCATCCGGGCGCGGGAAATTGCTGGATCGTGGGCGGTGGCTCTGGCCACGGTTTCAAGCACGGTCCGGCCGTTGGAGAACGAGCGGCAGCCTTGGTGTTGGGCACGGCTCGAATCGATCCATTCTTCGCCCTCTCCCGACTATCCTGATAGCAAGCTTCGATCCTTCAGGTCGAGGTTTCGATGGCTCCCAACCCCGGTCGATCTTGGGATGAGACTGGAGAACAACATGCGATAGTGACGCTCGAATCCGGTTAGGGCGAGCGATCTACCAAACACAAACTTCGCCTATACTGATTCCCTTTTCGCGGGCTGATCCAGAACCTGGCGCACCTTGCGCAACAACGCTTCCATCGTGAACGGTTTTTGCAGAAACGGAAGCTCCGAGCCCAGGGCACCGCGCTGCGCGATGGCATTTTCGGTATATCCCGACAGATAGAGAACCCTCACCCTGGGCCGCTGTCGTTCTAACGCCTCCGCCACCTGCCGGCCCCCCATTCCCGGCATGACCATATCAGTCACCAGTAGTTGAATTTCACCACGGTGCGCACGTGAGCGGGATAGGGCTTCCTCCCCGTTGCTGGCCTCGATGACCCGATAGCCACTCCGCTGCAGCACCATGCGCGTGAAGCTGCGAACCGCGCTCTCATCCTCCACTACCAGCACGGTCTCGGAACCGTCGGCGAGTTTCTCAGGAGGCTCCAGGGTTGCGTCTGCCTCCCGAGTTTCCTGCAGAGTCGGCAGGTAGATCTTGAAGGTACTGCCTTGCCTTGGCTCGCTGTAAACCCAGATCGATCCGCCGCTTTGTTTGACAATGCCGTAGACCATGGACAATCCGAGGCCCGTGCCTTTGCCAAGATCCTTCGTGGTAAAGAAGGGTTCGAACAGGTGCGCCTGTGTTTCTGAATCCATACCACAGCCGGTATCGCTGACCGCCAGCAAGGTATACGAGCCGGGCACGATGCTCTGGTGCTTACGGGCGTAGTCTTCGTCCAGCACCGCATTGGAGGTTTCTATCGTCAGCTTGCCTCCGTTGGGCATGGCGTCGCGGGCGTTCACCGCCAGGTTGAGAATCACCTGTTCCAGCTGACCTGGATCTGCCTTGACCAATCCGAGGTCTGGTTCAAAATGCGTGTGAAGTTCGATGTCTTCGCCCAGCAGACGGCGCAGCATGTTGTCCATGCCTGCAACGATCGTGTTCAGGTTGATGACACGTGGCTCCAGCACCTGCTTGCGGCTGAAAGCCAGCAGCTGGCGTGTGAGCGTCGCAGCCCGCTCGCCTGCGCGGCGGATCTCGAAAAGATCCGACCGCAGGGGGTCCTCAGCAGGGAGGTCGTCGAGAATCAGATCGCAGTAACCATTAATAGCAGTGAGCAGGTTATTGAAATCATGTGCAATGCCGCCGGCCAGCCGCCCCACCGCCTCCAGTTTTTGAGAATGGCGCAGTTGTCCCTCCAGGGAGCGCAAGTCCGTGATGTCTTGGGTGGTTCCAACCAAGCGCGCTGCTTTGCCGTCGCGACCGGTGATGACTTCGGCGTGCTGTTGAACCAGCCGCTCTTTTCCGTCGGGACGGAGGATGCGATGCTCAACGCTATAGGCTTTGCCGTGTTGCCGGGCTTCACTGGAGGCACGGAGCACCGCCGCGCAGTCCTCCGGATGAACTCTCGCCAGGAAGAACTCCAGCGAGACGACCGGCCTCTCCTCGTCATAGCCGAAAATCCGGTAAGTCTCAGGAGACCACCAGAGCCGCCCGTTCAACAGGTTGTGATCCCAGCTCCCGATGTGAGCGATACTCTGCGCCTTCTCCAGGTTGTCTTCGCTAGCCCTCAATCGCACTTCCGCTTTGTGGCGCTGCCGAATGTTGAATAACAGCACTGAGATCGCAACACTCTGAAGCGCGAGAAATGCAGCACCTGTCCAGATAATGGCAGCGTGCTGCTCGTAAAGAGAAGCTGGCCGGTTCACCATCAGGCTTCCTGGCGGCAGCCGCGACGGGTCGATCTGCCAACGCTGGAGCTGCTTATAGTCAAACTGAAAATGGTTCATGCTTTCACGCACAATGGGCAGCGACCTTGGGGCAGTTCCCTTCAGGATTGCCAAAGCACGGCGCGCCGCCTCCACTCCCTGAAAGTAGCCGTCATTGAGTTTTCCGCCGACGATGCCGTGGCGAAACGTATTGGCATTGACGCCGTACACCGGAAACTGGCAATTCTCTGAAATCAGGCGAGTCACTTGCGAAGCGGTAAACGTCTGGCCAAATCGGTTGCCGAAGAATGCCTCGAGCAACCCAACGCTGTCGGGTGGTATCTGCCTCAGCCGGTTGAGAAGCTCGGACAGCTCCAGGTTCTGAGGATCAAGGAACACAAACTTCCGTTGAGGAAACGCCTGTTCGAGATCTGACCATCTCTTTTGCAAGTCACTGACCACAACCACACGCTGTGCCTGAGGGTGCAGCTTCAGTGCAAGCGCCACGGTTTCCTGGTTGTCTGTGACTTCGGCGAAGCCTGTGAAAAGCGGCTGCCTGGATAAGTCGTAGCGCTCGATCATGCCCACGCCACAGAAAACCACCGGCGTTTGGGGAAACAGCCTCTGATGATTCTGCAAGAGGAATCCCAGCGCCGTGTCGTCGGATGAAATGATCACCCCAAATTTCAAGTTCTGGAACTTGTGTTCATAGTAGTCGCGCAGCCGTTCGAGGTCCGCCGAAGATCCATGGCGCCGCCCGTCCATGAATTCGACATGAGGATCGGCGGCTACACCATTTTCTTGAAACACCGAGCGAATGCCGGCTGCAATGTCTTCAGTCCACTCGTAGCCGAGGTGATGGGAATGGAGAATCAGGACTTGGGGAGGTGGAGGGCTCTGGGCTGCGGCCACGGATGGGATCGCGATTAGCCCCAGGATCAGTAACCGAAAAACCCAACTGCTGCGCTCGTTCTGGATGCCGATTGGGAGCCGAGCCCTGCGGATCAGCGCGGCTTGTGCGATCTCGTGCATTTCAGATCCGGGTTTGTTCGAGCGTGGAAAATTCGTCGAGCCTCACTCAAGTAATCAATGCAGCGTATTGTTGTCAGACAATACAATAATTGGGGGTGTCGCGCATCCTCAGAATGCGGAGGTCGGGACGCGGATGTCCTACGGAACACAGAGGAATTGGGACAGGATATTGGAGGGTCTTAAGCCTTGTATGACAGGTTTGGCGGAATTCGCCAGGAGTTTCGTCTTCGTTGAATCGAGGTCGAAGTCGGCACAGGCTCAATATTCCTTGACACTAATGACTTTGCCGCGAAGGAACGTAACAAAGATAATCTTGTGAGGCCGTTCGCCGTAGATCCAGTCTTCCGTCTCCTCCTCGCCCTTGTGCTCTCTTACTTTGCGAAGCGGCCTGCCCAGAGTCGCCAAGACGAGGTCTTTGTCCATTCCCACCACAGCCTGTTTGTTCTTCACCGCCTCCTGAAACTCGTCGGGAATGGATTCGATGAAAGACTTAGTCGCTGACTTCTTGCTGAAGTCCAAAACGTTCGAGAGAAGGTCCTTCACCTCTTCAGGAGTGAGATTTGGGATTTGCTTGTCAAACTGGATGGAGACATAGGAGCCTTGGGGTGGAGCCTGATCCGTGGGACGTGCTACTGGCGCCATGCCACCACCGCCACCAATCTGAATTCTCTCCAAAAATCTCTTCTTCTTTTTCTTGCCGCCCCCATTCACTTCAAACATCATCTTGTTGCCCGCGAACGTAACATTTGTGACCTGAACGGTAATGCCAGGCGCGATGAACTGGCCAGCCGTAATGGAGGACTCCTCGTTCTTCTTCCAGTCAAACTCTCCCTTAGAGTTGATGACAAGGCCGTTCTTGTTGATGGGCAGCGGAACCTTCAGCGCGACGTACTCGCTGCCCAGAGTGCGGATGATCTTCATCCGTCCATCTGCGTCCAAAGTCGATGGGGCGTCAGCCCACAGTGAAAGAGCGAAGCAGAGAACGGACAGAAGGAAATTGGCACAAGCTGCGAGACGACAACGGGGAGACATAGGACACATCCACGAAAGTACGACTTTGATTATAGACCCAAAAAAAATGGCTGGCTGAGAAATTGTCGTTGCGGTGAACGCAAGGGAACACGGTGGCAGGCACATCCTGCCGCAAACCTGGTCCCTACTTGTGTTCCGGGATTTAGAGATTCTGGGTTCCCGTTTTCGCGGGAGTGACGGATTTAGCCTTTAGCGCGGTGTTGCATAGTAACCGTTCCGGCTCCGAATACGATCGGCTTTGATACTCTTGCTCGCCAACCGAACCTCAAGCTTTCGGAACTTAGTGCCTTCAACGGTTCCTGTCGGCATGAAGCCGAGCACGTACTTGTTGCGTGCCATCTGATTGATTCTCTGATAGGTCTCAGCAAACCCACTGTTCTTTGCTGGATAAAAGACAGCGCCGCCCGTCGGATTGGCATACCGAGTCAAGGTGTTGATTCTGCGGTAGAGCAATGAGGCTCCCTGAGCAATTCCGAAGACCGTGATCTCTCTCTGCTGCAGCGCTTCCATCGTTCGATCATAGGAATTGCGATTGCCTGGAGCATTCTGGCCATTTGAGATCAGAATGATACTTCCACGGCGATTGCGATCGCGCCCGCGTATCGCTTGCGCGGCGGTGAATACAGCATCGTGAATATGCGTGTTGAGTGTTTTTGGAGGCGGGACTTTGCCTTGGCCTGTTTCCAGCGGCTTGCCTCCGACCGTAGTTTCTGATGAGAATTCCCCTCCTACGCCTCCGAAAGGCCCACCGCCAAACCCGGGCGCCGACCCCTTCAGAGTGACCTTATCAAAGGCTTTCAACAATTCGTCTTTGTTTGAGGTGAAGTCTTGTACCTTGTCGGTTGTGTGCTCGAATTGGAAGAGAGCCACTTCATCAAACGGACTGAAGGATTCAATCAGGGAGAGCAGGGTCTCCTTTAGCAGGCTCTGCGTGCCGGCATCGGTCGAGCGATCGATCATGATGACTGCGGAAAGCGGTACCGGATCCGACGAGAAATACGTTATGGTTTGCTGGACGCCTTCCTCGAACAACTGGAAATCTTCCTTCTGCAAACCGGCGATCAGCTTGCCGTCACCATCTTCAACAGTGACCGGAACCAGCACCAACTCAACCGGCACGCGCAGACTGAAGGGCTTCTCCTTCTCCTGGAGATGATTTAATGAGTTGGCAAATAGCGACGCGGCCAATAGAATGGCGCAGGTAGCGGGAAGGATTGATTTCCGATAGCAATTCAGATTCATTCAGAGTTGTCTGGCAAAGAAAGGTTCAGAACGCGACAAGCGCAGTGAGGATCTTTGCATACATCGGAAAAGCATACCACAGGCTCCTGGGGTTCCACAGAATTGCAGTTAGCGCGGAGGCAATTGCTCTTTTGAGAGATGAAGCCCTCTGTTGAGAGGTTGCAATAAAGAGGTTGCGCCCGAAACCACTGCGGTCTTATAACTCAACAACGAAATAGGACATGGAACCAATGCAGAAGACGATCCTTATCGTGGATTTTGAACAGGAATCCCTTGAAGAGCTGCAGCAGGTTCTGCAGAGTGAGAAGTTCCTGGTTCTGACGGCTGTGGACGGACAAGAGGCGCTGTCTGTGTTTGCAGCGGCAAAGCCCGACTTGGTCCTTACCGAAGCACTGCTGCCCAAGCTTAATGGCTTTGAACTGTGCAAGAAGATCACGAAGGGCGAACTACGGGATGTTCGGCCAGTCATCATGTACTCGGCCATTTACAAGGGCGAAAAGTACCAGAAAGAAGCTGTATCCGGCTGCGGAGCCGCGGAATTTCTCGATAAGCCGATTCCCAAATGGCTCTTGTTGAAGGCCGTGCGATCTGCTCTGAGCGAACCAACACCGAAAAAGGCGGCAGTCGAGGACCTAGCCAGGGAAGTTGAGGTCGTTCCGCTTCCTGGGATAGATTCGGTGAAACCAGTACACGATTGGGGAGATCCCCTTGAAATCGATACCTTGTTTGACGTCCCCGCATCGACTCCTGTGCCCGAACCCGCCATCTCGAACTCCGCAGCCACTGTTGTCCTGGAGGCCCCAGTAGTTGAGACCAAAACGGCCTTGATGCCTTCAATCGACAGCAAGGAAATTGATGACGCGTTGGATGCAGTTCGCGTGGACCTGCCTGTGGACCTGCATCAGGAGGCTCAGCAGCGAGATGAAATGTTGGCACACCAATTCGAGCAAGAACTGGGGCTATCTGGACAGAGCATCCTGGAGTTCGAAGCTTCGATCGCAAACCCAGCGCAAATGACTCCACCAGAAGTCGGGAACGGCGAGCTTGAGTTGGACGACGTGCAACCGCACATCGGAGTGAAACCCCCAGTTGCTGCGGCACCCATCGAAACCGGGGCACCGGACTTTGCGATCAAGCCATCTTCTTCGAAGAGCTGGTTGCCGATCCTGATCCTGGTTCTGCTGGCAGTGCTGGCAGGAGTGTACTTCTGGTTTTGGGGTTAGAAGCGGCCGATAGCTGGAGTCGGCCTTAGGGCTCGTTAGCTCGGGGCTGCGTAGTAACCCTTTCGGTGGAACGTCTTTGCGTCTTTGCGGATTGTGTTGATTTTGATGCTCCGGAAACTGCCGTCCCGCTGTTTGTTGCTGGAACGATAAGCCAGCGAGTACTGATTTCTGAGTTCGGTGCTGATGTCTTGGAAGTTAATCGCCATCTCGTCGATCTTGGCAGGGAAGAAGGCTCTCCCGCCTGTTTCTTCGGCCAGCCGCTTCAAGACTTTGTCGTTCTTGGGTGCTGACATCCCAAAGAAACCACTGGTGTTTGTGCTGATGGCGTAAATCGCCACTTCTGCCCGCTGCGCCGCTTCGAT
>Ga0075428_100007786_pt1 | contig 11872 bp, 9 predicted proteins | sample RhiMetdeltSRZDD2_FD_75291 | JGI IMG/M metagenome (GOLD analysis project Ga0075428, IMG submission 75291) | Populus rhizosphere microbial communities from Tennessee, USA - Rhizosphere MetaG P. deltoides SRZDD2 | ecosystem: Host-associated > Plants > Roots > Rhizosphere > Soil | place: USA...
CGAGCGGGAAGTAGCGCGGGATCTCGTAGAAGCGCTCGAGATGCGCCTGCACGCGCGGGAGCTCGTCGGAATAGTAGGTCCAGCTCGGCTGGTCGACGTCGCTCATCACGACGTAGCGAACCTTCGGCAGCGCCGCGAGGATCTGCTCCTCCTGCTCGGCGTTCAGCACCGGCAGCACGCCGCCGTAGGGCGTCGGGTTCGAGGCACCGGTCGCGAAGTAGAGCAGCGGCTCCGCGCGCGCGACGAAGATCGGCTCGCCGGGGGCGATGCGCTCGCGCAGGAAGTGGATCACGCGCGGCACGCTCGGCAGCTGGTAGACGGGGCTCACCGGCCGCAGCGCGACCGCCGGCCCCCAGCTCGGCGGGCCCGAGGCGGCGGCGAGCCAGCGCGCGGTCCCGACGTCGATCCAGGCGAGCGCGAGCACTCCGGCGGCCGCGCCGAGCGCGAGCGGGGCGCGTCCCGGCCCGGCCGCGACGCCGCGCAGCGCCGCCGCGGCGAGCAGCACGAGCTGCACGGCGGCGGAGGGGAGCGCGTAGACGAGGTGCCCCCAGTCGGAGCGCGGGAAGAGGTTCGTCGCGAGCGCCAGCAGCAGGGCCGCGTTGCACCAGAGCGCGCGCGGGAGCGGCCCTGCGAGCCGCGCGAGCGCGGTCGCCGCGAGCGCGAGGAAGGGCAGCGCGTAGAGCAGCTGCGTCGCGATCACGACGGCGGGCGAGGGGGCGGCGACGTGGGCGAAGGCGCCCTGGCGCAGGAGCCAGAGGTTCGGCAGGTAGAGCGCCTTCGAGGCCAGGAGCTCCGGCGCGAGCCTTCCGGGCGGCCAGAGGTTCACGAAGGGCGAGCGGTAGTGGTCGCCGAGCGCGAGCGGCACCTCGACGAGGCAGCGCAGCAGCAGGGCGAGGTCGCCGCGCAAGGCACTCGCCCCGAGCGTCAGCACCGCGACGGCCGCCGCGGCGAGCAGCATCGCGCCGGCGCGCGCGCGCCGCGCGCCGGCCGGTGCGCCGGCGGCGACCGCCGCGAAGAGCCCCGCGGCGAGCGCCGCGCCGAGCGTCTGCTTGCAGAGCGCGACCGCCGCGACGAGCACGCCGGCCGCGGCGGCGAAGCGCGCGTCCCGCGCCCCGCGCAGCGCGGCCCACGCGGCGAGGCTCCCGAGCGAGAAGGCGAGCGGCGTGTAGTAGTAGATCGAGAACAGCGGAAAGAGCAGGAGCGGCGCGCTCGCGACGAGCGCGGCGGCGAGGTGCGCGAGCGGCGGCGCGCCGGCGCGCCGCGCGAGCGCGAAGGTCGCCGCGGTGGCGGCGCCGTGCAGGGCGGCCTGCGCCGCCCGCGCGACCGCGAGCTCGCTGCCGAAGAGCCGGAACAGCGCCGCGAGCAGCTCGAAGGGCAGGGGGCCGGTGAAGAAGACGACGTCGCGGTAGAGGCGCTCGCCGCGCAGCAGCCGCAGGGCGACGTGGACGACGAGCCCCTCCTCGACGAGGTTCGGCTCGAGCCCCGCGACGGAGAGGCAGGCGGCCGCGCCGACGAGCGCCCACGGCGCGGCCGCGAGCGCGGTCCACCGGCCCGGGCGGGGCGCGCGGTGCGGGACGCGTTCGGGCGGCGGCATGCGCGGGGGCATCCTACCCCACCAGGGGGTCACATCGGCATAAGGTCGCCGCCGCCGCGGGCCGAAGAAGCTCGCAGGAGCGACGTGTGGGCACGCTCAAGATCGGACAATTGCTGATCAGCCGGGGACTCCTGCACCCCGACCACCTCTCGGAGGCGCTCGCCGAGCAGCAGGAGGTCGGCAGCCGGCTCGGCATGATCCTCGTGCGCCGCGGCTTCGTGGAGGAGGAGACGCTGATCCGCACGCTGGCGGGCCAGCTGAAGCTCCCGGTCGCGCGCATCCGCGGCAAGCGCGTCGGCCCCGAGGTGGTCGAGTGCATCCCGGTCGACGTCGCCGAGAAGCACCGCTGCCTGCCGCTCTTCTTCAAGCAGGAGGGGGGGGCGCGGCTGCTCTTCGTCGCGATGGAGGATCCCTCGGACGAGGAGGCGCTGGCCGAGATCGCGACCGCCTCGGGCCACGACGTGCGCGCCGTGCTCGTCGGCCCGACCGAGCTCGAGGAGGCGATCCAGCGCCACTACCACTGGACGGAGATGACGGGCGAGTCGCCGGACTGGGAGCGCGAGGCCGCGCTCCCGGACGCGGACCCCGCCGCTGCCGGCGCGGCGCCGGGCGACCTCGATCCGCAGGGCGCCGAGCCCGCCGCTGCGCTCGATCTCGCCGCCCCCGACGAGGGCCTCGCGCCGGACTTCGACCCGAACTGGCGCGCCGACGCGGACGCGCCCGGAGACGAGCCGGCCGCGATCGACCCCGAGCCGCTCCACCTGGCCGAGCTCGGCGGCGCGATCACGACGCCCGACCTCGGCGACGACCTCGAGGCGGACCTCGACGCCGACCTCGCGACCGACCTCGGTGTGGAGGGCGAGGCGGCCCCCGGCGATGCCGATGCCGAGCTCGACTTCGACCCGCACTTCCAGCTCGACCTTCCGGATCCGCCGCCCGTGAGCGTCGCGATCGCGCGCCCCGAGGCGCTCGACCCGCGCATCATCCTGCGCGCACTCTCGCAGCTCCTGGTGGAGAAGGGCGTGATCTCGCGCGAGGAGTTCGTCGAGCGGCTCAGCCAGATCGCGGCGCGCGAAGGCTCGGGGTCCTGAGCGACGCGCCTCCGGGCAGAGCCCGATGCCCGGGGCTACGCTCGCAGCGCGCCGCGGCCACGCGGCGCCGGCGCACGGGCCCGCAACGAGAGGAGGGGGGATGCGACTCGAGTACGGCTTCGAGCTCTCGCAGGTCGAGGTGCCGCGCTTCTCGGTGGAGGCGGTCGAGGGCATCGGGAAGCTCTTCACGCTCGCGACGCTGGTGCTGAACGTGCTCGAGATCCGCTCGAAGGTCGAGATCGTCTTCCACGGCCTCAATCCCGAGGATCCGGAGCACAAGATCGACGCCTTCAAGGAGATCATCGCCGGCTCCCAGTTCGCCGGCCCGCTGCGCTACGAGGTCGGCAAGGGCGGGCGCATCCCCGGCTCGTCGAGCTCCTTCCGCTGGATCACGCTCGGACGGGGGTGACGTCGGGCGTCGCGCGCTTCTCCGCGGGCGCGTGGCAGGGGCTGCGCACCCGCGCGCTGGCCGAGCGCACGCTCGCCGAGGCGCTCGCCGCGCCGGATCCCGCGGGCGGCTCGCGCCGCCGCGTGCGCTGGGTCGACGCGGGCGGCCGGCGCGTCGTGGTGAAGGGGTTCGAGGCGGGGCTCGCCGGTGCGCTGGTCGCAGTGCTGCGCGGGTCGCCGGCGCGCCGGGGCTGGCGGGCCGGTCGCGCCCTCGCGGCGCTCGGCATCGGGGCGGCCGCGCCGCTCGCGTACGCCGAGCGGCGCCGGATGGGCCTCGTCGTCGCGTCGGCGCTGCTCCTCGAGGATCTCGCGCCCGCGCCGGCCGCCGACGCGCCCGCGCCGGGCCTCGGCGTGGAGGAGCGTCTCGACGCGCTGCTGCGCCTCGCGCTCGCGCTGCACGCCGCCGGCGCCACGCACCGCGACCTGATGGCGTGCAACATCCTGCTGGTGCGCGAGGGCGACGTGCTCGCCGCACGCCTCGTCGATCTCGAGGACGTTCGCCTGCCGCGCCGACTCGGCGACGCCGCCCGCCTGCGCGCCCTCGCGCAGCTCAACGCGTCGCTGCCGGACTGGATCGGCGCGCCGCCGCGCCAGCGCGCCTTCGAGCGCTATGCGAGCCGCCTTCCCTTCGGCTGCGGCAGCGCCCGCGCGCTCGCCCGCATCGCCCGGCTGAGCGCCGCGCGCCACCACCATTGGAGCGGCTGTCGCGCGGGATCGATGTGACTCCGCTCGCCTGCGGCTCGCTGCGCGCCTTCGCTTGCCTTGCGCGGGGCTACGAGCGGGACGGCTGACGAGCCCGGCTGCTCGAGATCAGGGCCGCTCTTCGGGCGACGCGTTGCGCCGCTGCGCGCGGCGTCCGAGCCCGACCGCCACCAGCGCCGCGAGCGCGAAGCCCGCGACTCGGCTCGCGCCCGGTCGCTCCGCGCCCGCGCAGCCCGGCCGGGTGCAATAGGCACCGGGCTCCACGGCCCGGTGCGGGGCGGCGGCTGCGCTCCCGGCCCCGAACGCGAGCGCCAGCGCGAGGGCGAGGACGGCGCCGAGCCGCGGCGATCGGGGTGCGCTAGGGCTCGGCATGCGGTGAGGATACCAACCGATCCGCGCGGCGGCGCGCCCCGCTCGGGGAACCTCCTCGCTCCACCCGGTGTCGGTGCCGTGTTGACCCGGCCGGGGGGCCGACTATATTGCGCATCCCGCCCCCCGCCGAGTCTGCTTCGATGCCTTGCGTCGAGGCGCGCTGCGCCGTCCGGGCGGCGCGCGGAAGCGCGCATCGGCATTCGATCGCAAACGGGGCGGAGGTCCGATGATCGAGGCGCGGCATCTCTCGAAGCACTACGGCGAGATCGCCGCGGTGCGCGACGTCTCCTTCCAGGTGGGCCGCGGTGAGGTCGTGGGCTTCCTCGGGCCGAACGGCGCCGGCAAGACCACGACGATGCGCATGCTGACGGGCTTCCTGCCGCCGAGCGACGGCACCGCCCTGATCGCGGAGCACGACATCTTCGGCGACCCGATCGCCGCGCGGCGCGCGGTCGGCTACCTGCCCGAGACGCTGCCGCTCTACCCCGAGATGAGCGTGCGCACCTACCTCGAGTTCGTCGCGCGCATCAAGGACGTGCCGCGAGGCGGGCTGCGCTCCTCGGTCGAGCGCGCGATGGAGCGCTGCGGCCTCGAGCACATGGCGCGGCGCGTGATCGGCGCGCTCTCGCGCGGCTTCCGCCAGCGCGTCGGTCTCGCCCAGGCGATCGTGCACGATCCGGCGGTGCTGATCCTCGATGAGCCCACGGTCGGCCTCGATCCGCTGCAGGTGCGCGAGATCCGCAAGCTGATCCGCGACCTCGCCTCGCCGCAGGCCGGGCAGACGCAGCACACGGTGATCCTCTCGACGCACATCCTGCCCGAGGTCGAGGCGATCTGCCGGCGGGTGATCCTGATGAGCCGCGGGCGCAAGGTGGTCGACGCGCCGCTCGAGGAGCTCGTGCGCGGGGGGCGCACGCTCGACGAGATCTTCGTGCGCGAGACCGCGCGCGACGACGTCGAGGCGGAGGCGTCGTGAAGCACGTCGGCAGCATCGCCGGGCGCGAGGTCCGCGCCCTCTTCGTCTCGCCGGTCGCCTACTGCGTGCTCTCGCTCTTCGCGATCATCGCGGGCTTCCTCTTCGTCGCGCACGTGCGCGCCTTCGACGAGTGGGTGATCCGCTACCAGCAGATGCAGGCCTTCGAGCAGCTCTCGGAGCTGAACCTGAACGACCACGTGATCATGCTCTTCCTGCAGTCGATGACGGTGGTGCTGCTCTTCGCGGTGCCGGCGCTCACGATGGGCCTCTTCGCCGCGGAGAAGGCGAACGGCACCCAGGAGCTCCTGCTGACGAGCCCGCTCACGATCTGGGACATCGTGCTCGGGAAGTTCTTCGCCGGGGCGATCTTCGTGCTGCTGCTCGGCACGATCGTGGGCGCCTTCCCCGCGCTGCTCTTCGCCTACGGCGACCCGGAGCCCCTGCGCACGCTCTCGGGGCTCCTGGGCCTCGTGCTCGTCGGCCTCACCTACGTCGCGATCGGCGTCTTCGCCTCGTCGCTGACGCGCAGCCAGATCGTCGCCTTCCTGCTGAGCTTCGCGATCCTCTTTGTGCTCTTCCTGCTGCCGGCGCTTGCCGAGCTCGACCTCGCGGGCAGCGCGTGGCTGGGGGACTTCCTGCGCTGGCTCTCCACCGAGACCCATCTGCAGGACCTCCTGAAGGGGCTCGTCGACACCCAGCACCTCGCCTACTTCGCCGTGATGATCGCGGCCTTCCTCGTGCTGACGAAGGCCTCGGTCGAATCGGTGCGCTGGCGCTAGGGAGAACGCGATGACGTCCTCGCTCCTCGGCGCGCTCGGCCTCGTCTGCCTGGTCTTCGGGCTGATCCACTTCCTGCTGCTGCTCTTCGGCGCGAGCAGCATGCTCTGGGTCACCGCGAACCTCGGCATCGGCTCGGTGCTGCTCGTCGTCGCGGCGCTGATGAACCTCGACGCGCTGCGCGAGCGCATGAGCTCGGGCGAGGCGCGCCGCGCCGGCAAGTACGGCACCAGCGCGATCCTCGGCACCGCCTTCACGCTGGTGATCCTCGGCCTCGGGGGCTTCCTCTCGACGCGCTACCACCACCGCTTCGACTGGAGCGAGGCGGGCGTGCACTCGCTCTCCGACCAGAGCCAGAAGCTGCTCGCGGGCCTCGACCAGGACGTCGACGTCGTCGCCTTCTACTCGCCGCTCGACATGGCCCCGGTGCGCGAGGTGCTCGACCGCTACGCCTACGAGAGCCCGCACTTCAAGGTGCTCTACGTCGACCCGAACGAGCGCCCCGAGCTGCTCGCGAAGTACGCGATCGACCCGCAGAAGCTCGGCCAGGGCCTCGTGCGCATCGGCTTCGGCAGCGAGTCCGTCGAGGTCGACCAGCCGACCGAGGAGAAGGTGACCAACGCGCTGGTGAAGCTCTCGCGCACCGGCGAGAAGAAGGTCTACTTCGTCGAGGGCCACGCCGAGCGCGGCATCGAGGGCCCCGGCGGCAGCGAGAAGACGGGCTTCGAGCGCGCCGCCGACGCGCTGCGCAACGAGAACTACCGCGTCGAGAAGCTCCTGCTCGCGTCGCAGCCCGACGTCCCCGCCGACGCCGACGTCGTCGTGATCGCGGGGCCGACGCGCCCGTGGCTCGAGAGCGAGCGGGCCGCGCTGCGGCGCTACCTCGAGCGCGGTGGCTCCGCGCTGGTGATGCTCGACCCGCGCGCCCAGACCGACCTGGTCGAGGACGTGCGCTCCTGGGGCGTGAACCTCGGCGACGACATCGTGGTCGACCGCAAGCTCGCGCTCTTCGGCCGCGCGACGACGCCCTTCGCCGGCTCGTACGCGCCCGGCCACGAGATCACGAAGGACCTGCGCGAGACGACGATCTTCAGCGACGTGCGCAGCGTGCGCGCCGGCGACGGGCCGGCGAGCCTCACCGAGATCGTCTTCACGGGCGAGGACTCGTGGGCCGAGACCGACCTCGCGACCTTCTTCAACGACGGCCGCGCGGAGCTCGCCGACGGCGACCTCGCGGGCCCCGTCCCGGTCGCGGTCGCCGGCACGCTCGCGCTCGGCGACGCCGCCGCCGCGGCGTCGGCCGCGCCGCCCGAGGGCGGAGCGGCGGCCCCGGGCGACGGCGGGAAGGCGGCGCCGAAGCCCGCGCGCATCGTCGTCTTCGGCGATTCGGACTTCGCCTCCAACGAGATGATCGAGGCCTACCGCAACCGCGACCTGTTCGTGAACGGCGTGAACTGGCTGATGGGCGACGTCGAGGCGATCTCGATCCGGCCGGTGCGCTCGCGCGCCTCGCGCTTCCAGCTCTCGCAGGAGCAGTTCCAGACGATCGCCGCGATCTCGCTGCTGGTCTTCCCGCAGGCACTCGCGGTCGTCGGCGTGCTGGTCTGGGCGCGCCGGCGGTCGGCGAAGGCGTAGCGGCGTGAACCCGCGCACGACGGCGGTGCTCTTCCTGCTCGCGGCCGCCCTCGGCGCCTTCGTCTGGCTCTACGAGCTCGAGGGCGAGGAGGGGCGGCAGGCGGCCCTGGAATCGAAGGATCGCCTCTTCCCCGGGCTCGGCTCCGATCAGGTCGAGTGGGTCGAGCTCGCGACGACCGACGGGCAGGCGGTCCGCATCGAGCGCCGCGACGGCGCCTGGCAGCTCGTGAAGCCGATCGAGTACCGCGCCGACGCCTTCGTCGTCGACGGCATCGTCGGCTCGCTCACACAGATGACCCGCGAGTCGGCGTTCGCGAACCCGCAGCCCCCCGAGACCTACGGGCTCGGCGCGGGCGCGCGCGAGCTCGCCTTCGGCGCCGCCGGCGCCGAGCACCGCGTCCGGATCGGCGCGCAGACCCCCGTCGGCGGCAACGATTACGTCTCGGTAGCGGGCCGGCCCGAGGTCTTCGTGGTGCGCTCCTACCGCGTCTCCGCGCTCGGCAAGCGCCTCGACGAGCTCCGCGACAAGCGCGTCGTCGACGCGAGCCCCGACGCCGTGGAGTCGATCGCGGTGCGCTGGCCGGACGGCCACGTGGCGCTCGCGCGCGAGGGCGGCGCCTGGCAGCTGCGCGAGCCCGTCCCGGGCCCCGCCGACGAGGCGACGGTGCAGGCGCTGCTCTCGACCCTCTCGACGCTGCGCGCGAGCGGCTTCGCCGACGCGCCGATGCCCGACGCGCAGACGGGCCTCGACCACCCCGAGCTCGTGGTCGAGCTCGGCCTGGCGCCCGGGGCCGAGGGCGGCGAGAAGCGCAGCGTCTCGCTCGCGATGGGCAAGCTCCTGCCGGGCGGCGACCGCGCGGTGCGCGCCGGCGGCCCGACGCTCTTCCTCGTCTCGGGGAGCCGCATCGACGACGTGCCGCGCACGCTCGTCGCCTATCGTTTCAAGCAGCTCGCGAAGTTCCCGCCGGACTCCGCCCGCCGCATCGAGCTCGCCTTCGCGGCGCCGGAGGGCGCTCCGGTCGCGATCACGGGGACGCGCGACGAGGAGGGCAGCTGGAGCTCCGCCCCCGAGGCGATGGACCCCGAGAAGCTCCGCGCGCTCGTCGACGAGCTCTCGCAGCTGCGCGCGCGCGGCATCCTCGCCGACTCGATGGGCGCGGAGGGCCTCCGCGGCCTCGGGCTCGATCCCCCGCGCGCGAAGCTCACGGTGACCGGCGAGGGCGGCAAGCCGCTCGCCGAGGTGCACCTCGGCAACGCGCGCGAGGGTGGCGCGATCCTCGCGCAGGCCGCGGGCAACCCGGGCGTCTTCGAGCTCGACCCGGCGGTGGGCGAGGTCCTGCCCGCGAGCCTCGAGGCCCTGCGCGCCGGCTTCCTGGCAAGGCCGCCCGAGGCGCCCGTCCCCGAGGCAGCGCCCGCCGATTGACTTCGCTCGGCTGCGCCTCGCTGCGCGCGCCGCTGGCGCGGCGCTTGCCCCCGAGCCGGTGATCGAAGCCCCGTGGCGGTGCGCAGCCGCTCCAGGAGGCGGAACGAAGGACCGGCGAGGCCCCGAGCCATCGACTCCGCGTGTGAGGCAGTCCGGTGAGGGCCTCCTGCGCGGGATCCATGGCTCTGGGCCTTGCCGGTCGTCGCTGCGTCCCCTCGAGAGGCACCGGCCAATGGTTCAGACCAGGGGCTCGGGTCGCAAGCGCCGCGCCAGCGGCGCGCGCAGCGAGGCGCAGCCGAGCGGAGTCAGCGGGCGAGCGCCGCGGCGAGCTCGTCGTGGAGCCAGCCGTTGCTGGCCAGGCACTCGCGGCCCGAGCGCGGCGCGGGAGCGCCCGAGAGGTCGCTCGTGCGCCCGCCGGCCTCGTCGACGACGAGGAGCCCCGCCGCGACGTCCCAGGGGTGGAGCTTCAGCTCCCAGTAGGCGTCGAGGCGGCCGGCCGCGACGTAGCACAGGTCGAGCGCCGCGCTGCCGTCGCGGCGCACCGCGCGGGCGCGCTTCACGAGCCCGGCGAAGTGGTCGAGGTTGTCCTCCTCGCTGCGGCGCACGTCGTAGGCGAAGCCGGTCGCCACCAGCGCGTCGGCGAGCGAGCGCGTCTCGGAGACGCGCAGGCGACGCGACCCGAGCCAGGCGCCCTGCCCGCGCACCGCGGTGTAGAGCTCGTCGAGGAGCGGGTCGTAGACGACTCCGACGCGGCGGCGGCCCTCGTGCTCGACGCCGATCGAGACGCAGAAGCGCGGGTAGCCGTGCGCGTAGTTCACGGTGCCGTCGAGCGGGTCGATCACCCAGCGCCAGGCGCCGTCCTCGCGGCCGCCGGCGCCGCCCTCCTCGGCCTCGATCGCGTCGCCGGGGCGCCGCGCCGCGATGCCGTCGACGATCAGCTGCTCGCAGGCGCGGTCGATCTCGGTCACGAGGTCGATCGGCGAGCCCTTCGCGCGGATCTCGAGGCGCGTCTCGTAGCGCTCGCGCTGGAGCCGGCCCGCCTCGCGCGCGAGCCGCACCGCGAGCTCGAGGACGGCATCGGCCTCGCTCACGCCGGCCCGGGCATCCGGAAGAGGCGGCGCGCGTTGCGCGTCGTCGCGCGCGCGACCTCCTCGACCGCGACGCCTTGGAGCTCGGCGAGCACGGCGCCGACCTTCGCGACGTGGACGGGCTCGTTGCGGCGGCCGCGCAGGCCCTCGGGGGCGAGCAGGGGCGCATCGGTCTCGACGAGGAGCCGCTCGAGCGGGAGGGCGCGCGCGACGTCGCGCAGGCCGCGGTCGCGCTTGAAGGTGAGGATTCCCGAGAAGGAGACGAGCAGGCCCGCGTCGAGCGCGCGGCGCGCGAACTCGAGCGTCCCCGTGTAGCAGTGGAGCACGCCCTCGAGCGCGCCGCGGCCCTCCGAGCGCCAGAGCTCGAGCAGCTCGCCGAAGGCGTCCGGCGCGTCGCCGCGCACGTGCAGCGAGACGGGCAGGCCGCGCTCGCGGGCGAGCGCGAGCTGCCAGGCGAGGACCTCGCGCTGCACCTCGCGCGGCGCGCGCATGTAGTGGTAGTCGAGCCCGCACTCGCCGACGGCGACCACGCGCGGCCGCGCGAGCCAGCCGACGAGGCGCTCGCGGCCCTCCGCGTCGAGCTCCGCGGCGTCGTGCGGGTGCACGCCGACGGTCGCGAAGACGCGCGCGTCGGCCTCGGCGAGCGCGAGCGCCCGGGCGTGGCCCGCGAGGCCGTAGCCCGAGCCGATCGCGACCAGCGCCTCGACCCCCCCGGCCCAGGCGCGCGCGAGCACGTCGTCGCGGTCCGCGTCGAAGTCTCCGGCCCCGACGTGGCAGTGGCTGTCGAGCCACATGCTAGTCCTTCGCCTCGGCCTCGATGCGCGGGAAGAGGGGCGTCCCGGCGCGGACCTCGCGACCCGCGAGCGCGACGGCGCCCCAGCGCGCCGCCCCGGGGAGCGGGCCGCCCTCGGCGTCCGGGACGCCGAGGCGCGCGAGGATCTCGCGCGACGCGAGCGGCAGGAACGGCGCGAGCAGGAGCGCCACCCCGCGCAGCGCCTCGCAGGCGTGCGCGAGCGTCGTCGCGAGCTCGCCGGCGCGCGCCGGGTCCTTGGCCGCGCGCCAGGGCTCGCGCTTCTCGAGGTAGCCGTTCGCGGCGTCGACGACGCGGAACAGCGCCTCGAGCGCGCGTCGCGGCTCGATGCGCCGCAGCGCGGCGTCGACCTCCGCCGGCGCCGCCTCGGCCGCCCGGCGCAGCTCCGCCTCGGGCTCGCCCGCGGTGCCCGCCTCGGGGACGCGACCGCCCGCGAAGCGCGCCGTCATCTGCAGCGCGCGGCTCACGAGGTTTCCGAGGTTGTTCGCGAGGTCGGCGTTGATGCGCGCGATCATCCGCTCCTCGGAGAAGCTCGCGTCCTGCCCGAAGGACATCTCGCGCAGCAGGTAGTAGCGGAAGGGCTCGAAGCCGTAGCGGTCGCGCATCGCGAGCGGCGAGACCATGTTGCCGAGGCTCTTCGAGACCTTGCGCTCGTCGACGGTCCAGTAGCCGTGGACGGCGAGCCGCCTCATCGGGGCCAGCCCGATCGCCCGCAGCATGGTCGGCCAGAAGATCGCGTGTGGCTTCAGAAGGTCCTTCCCGATCAGGTGCTCGCACGCCGCCCACTGGTCGGCGAAGCCGGGTGCGTCGGGGTAGCCGATCCCGGTGACGTAGTTGATCAGCGCGTCGAACCAGACGTAGCAGACGTAGCCGCGGTCGAAGGGGAGCTCGATCCCCCAATCGAGGCGCGACCTGGGCCGCGAGATGCAGAGGTCGCCCAGGCCGGACTCCTCGCG
>Ga0075428_100007791_pt1 | contig 11868 bp, 14 predicted proteins | sample RhiMetdeltSRZDD2_FD_75291 | JGI IMG/M metagenome (GOLD analysis project Ga0075428, IMG submission 75291) | Populus rhizosphere microbial communities from Tennessee, USA - Rhizosphere MetaG P. deltoides SRZDD2 | ecosystem: Host-associated > Plants > Roots > Rhizosphere > Soil | place: USA...
AGATAGACGTGGAGCTCGTTGGGAGTCGAGGCTTTCGGAGACGTCAGAGCGAAACCGAGGGCGTTTTCGAAACGTGGATCCTCAGTCGCACTCACGCGGCCCCAGCCCAACGCGAACATCCCGAAGCTCGCGGCCCCGTCCTCGGTCGTCTGAATGCGTTGGTACTCATGGGTCGTGACCTCGCGGGAAGGCGCCGTCGAGCTCAGAACGTAGACCGCCCAGCCCGGCCGTGGTCGGTCCGGAACGACGACGGTCGTCACGTCGCCATGCGCCACGACCCGCGCCGAGCGACGCGCCCGAAACATCCTCGACTCGGTCTCCGAAAGCTGGGCCGGCGTGTCGTACTTCGACAGCTTGGGAACGGACCGACCATCGCGCTCGAAGGTCACGTCATAGAGAACCCTGAGCGCGCCGGACGTATCCTCGACGATAAACCGCGCGACGGGAGTCTGGCGTTGCGCGACGATCCATCCAGCGTTGGATGACCAAGGTTCCGGAGCGGCATACTCCTTCAGCAGGTCGGCGGCACGGGCCATGAACCGCGCCTGCTCGAGGATCTCCCGTCCGCGACGCTCCGCTTCCCGGTTCGTTTGGGCGTACCGCACTTCGGGAGGCGGAGGGACCTCATCTGCCGTCGCGATCGCCGGCGCGGTGACGGCGGCCGCGAGAGCGAAAGTGCGCAAGGCTCGGCCCACGTCGCTACCCGCGCTTGTAGACGTCGGTGCTGACGTATTTCAGCCCCGAATCGGCCATCAGCGTGACGACCTTGGCGCTCGGTCCGAGCCGTCTGCCGATCTCGATCGCCGCCACCACGTTCGCCCCGGAAGATGTCCCGGCGAAAAGCCCTTCCTCACGGGCGAGGCGCCGCGCCATCGCCTTCGCTTCGGCCGTCGGGACCGCGACGATCTCGTCCACGAGCGACGGCTCCCAGAGCGGCGGCGTGTACCCGATTCCCACGCCCTCGATCTTGTGAGGCCCGGGCGTCCCGCCGAGCAGGACGGACGATTCCGCCGGCTCGACGGCGATCAGCTTGATCGCAGACTTGTGCCGCTTCAGTACGGTCGCGACGCCCCGCGAAGACGCGGCCGTCCCGACGCAGTGGACGAACGCGTCCACCTCACCCGCCGTCTGGCTCCAGATCTCCTCCCCGAGAGCGTGGTATCCCTCGATGCTGTCCCGGTTGTTGAGCTGATCCGTCCAGTAGGTGTTCGGCTCGCGGCTCAGCTCGCGGGCGGTCTCGATCATCTCGAGGATCAGGCCCTTGGTCGTGAAACCCTCCGCGCTCGGGACCAGCGTCAGCTCCGCGCCCAACGCCGCCATCTGGTCCCGCTTCTCCCGGCTGAACGCGTCCGACGTCACGATCCGGATCCGGTAGCCCTTCGCGGCGCAGACGAGCGCGAGCGAGGTCCCCGTGCTGCCGCCGGTGTACTCGACGACCGTTCCGCCCGGCTTCAGCCGGCCGTCCGTCTCCGCCCGCGCGATCACGGCGGTCGCCATCCGGTCCTTCATGCTGCCGGTCGGGTTCTCCCACTCGAGCTTGACGAAGATCTGCGCGCAGCCGGGCGGGACGACCTTGCCGAGCCGTACGAGCGACGTGCTGCCGATGGCGTCGAGAACGTTCATCGCTCGGCCTTCAGGGCTTCTCCACGACGTACGCGATCCGCGACAGCCGTCTCTCGCTCGTCAGCGTGTGGACCGCGTCGAAGAACCGCTGGAGTCCCTCGAAGCGCTCCTCCCCCTCGATGCGGACGAGATCGCCCCTGCGGGCGGCCCGCGCGCGATGCCAGCGCCCAGAGACCGCCGCCGCGTTGGCGGTGACGTCCTCCTGACGGACGAGCTCGAACCCCGCCTGCTCGATCAGGCGGTCGTTGGTGCCGGCCGGCACGAAGAGGAAGAGGCCGATCGAGCTGCGGAGCGCCAGCTCGTCGTTGGTGACCGGGCCGCTGATGACGACGGGATCCGTGAACAGCGCGCGCCGCCCCGGGCGCAGGACCCGATGCCAATCCCGGAGCACGGCGACCCGGTCCGGGAAGTGATTCATCGAGTCGATGCACAGGAGCGCGTCGAACGTGCCCTCGTCGAACGGCAGCGGATCGTCGGCGCTCGCCGATCGGAACCGGACGCGGTCGGCCAGGCCCGCGCTCTCGGCCATGCGCGACGCGGTCGCGACCCCGCTCTCGTTGACGTCGATCCCCGTCACGCGGCAGCCCGTGGTCCGCGCCACGTGAAGCGCCGGTCCTCCGGAGCCGCTGGCGACCTCGAGCAGGTGACGCTCGGCGGAGAGTTCGAGCAGAGGCAGCCAACGCTCGTACTCGTCCACCGTCAGCCAGCTGTTCTGCCCGATGTCGGTCCCGTACGTCTCCTTCCGGATCTCGTCCAGGACGCGCTCGGTGAAGTTCCCGTAGGTGCTGTCGAAGAGGTCGACGCGCTTGGCCATGCCGGCGGGGATGATAGACGGGCCCCGAGGCGAACGCGAGAGGACTCAGCCTGAGCGCGTCTTGTAGATCCCGTGACGCGCGATCTCCATGTACCGCTCCGGGTGCGCCAGCGGGACGAACGCGAACCGCTCGTAGAGGCGGTGGGCGTCGCGCGTCACGAGCACGACACGGCGGAGTCCCGCGAGATCGGGGTGCGCCACGACCTTCTCCATGAGCCGCGTTCCGTGCCCGCGCCCCTGGTAGGCCTCGAGGACGTAGACGTCGCAGAGGTAGGCGAACGTCGCCCGGTCCGTCACGACGCGCGCGAACCCGACCTGCTCGTCCCCGTCGAAGAGGGAGAAGCAGAGCGAGCCCGCGATCGCCTTCGCGAGGAGGTCCTTGGGGATCCCCTCCGCCCAGTACGATCGGCTGATGTAGGCGTGCACGGCGTCGAGGTCGATGCGGGCGGGATCGGTGGTGATCTCGAGCGCCGCGTCGTGCCGGCTCATCGCTCCCCCAGGAACGCCGCGGCCTCGCCGGTCGCCCGGGGGACGTGCGCGAACGCCTCGTCGAACTCCCGCCAGCACGCTCGCCACCAATCGGCGCCGCTCCATCCGCCGCGACGGATCGCGTGGCGATGATTCCACCAGACGACGCAGACCGTGCCGAGGTAGAGGAACCGCTGCGCGCCCATCGTCGCGGCGAGCCCAGGCCGGGATCGACGCGCGCGCAGCCTCCGGAGCCGATCGGCATGGAACTGGACGTGCCGCAGCTCGTCCCTCAGGATCTGGTCGCAAAACCGGACGAGGATCGTCGATCGCGTCGCCCGGCGCAGCACGCCGTAGTAGGCCTTCGCGATGATCTCCGCGGTGACGAGCACGCCGATCGACACCTCGAGCGCGCCCGCCAGGTTCCGAAGACGCCGGAAGACGCGGTCGGCGAAGGTCGTGTGGACGAGCGGGATCGCGTGCAGCGCAAGGAACCGGCCGAGGTCGCGGGCGTGGCGCTGCTCCTCGGCGATGAACAACCGGATCGCGGTCACGTAGTCTTGGTCGCCGGTCCGCCTCGAGTACGCCTTCGCGTAGCGCAGGAGGTGCCTGCCTTCGGAGCTCCCGCCCGCCTGGAACTCTTGGAGCGATCCCGCGATGGCCGCGGCCTCGTCGGGCGTCAGCTCGGGCCCCGCGTGCCAGGGGACCTCCAGCAGCGAGGCCGCGTTCCCCTCGAAATACAGACGCCATTCGCGCGAGCTTGGCAAGATCGTCGGCCCTCGATCGTCCGCCGCCTCTGTTACCGCTCGTCGGTGGATCCGACGCGGCTCCGGATGCGCTCCCACAGGTCCAGCCGCGGCTTCAACGGGTCGGTGCCGACGATGATGCCCGAGTTGGTGACGTGCAGGAGCCGGTCCACGGCCGAGTCGTAACGCGGCCAGACCGGACGGCCGCCGCCGTTCGGATCGCCGGTGAGCGCGAAGGCGACCCAGTACGCGCTCACCAGGTCCGCCATCGCCCGGTCGGTCGCGGTCACCTTCTTTCCGACCATCGGCGCCGGGACGCTCAAGGTGAACGGGATCTCGAGACCGTGCAGCGTCCCCAGGTTCTCGGCTCGCATCGATTCCGGGACGTAGGCGAACCGGTAGAGCCAAACCGGCTGCCCCGACCGGGCCAGGAGGTTCGCGAGATGTCGCACGGGCTCGAGCACGGTCCGGTCGGCGAATGCCTGCTGCTTCAGCTCGTCGACCGCTTGGTCGCCGCGGGGATCGTAGAGGCGCCGCGCCACGTCCCGCTCCAGCCCGAACGCGGCGAACAGCTCGTCCTTGTCGCCGGCGGCGCCAAGCGCGAGGTCCCTGTCGTTGGCGCCCACGATGACCGGCACCCTCGCCTGGTGTCCCGCCGCGAGCGCCGCCTCGGGCGTCTCGGGGAGGAACCGGCCGTCGATGATCGCCATCGCCAGGCCCGGAAGCGTGGTGCCGGCCGCCAACGCCGCGAAGGTCTCCACGTCGCTCGTCGCGGCGAACAGCTGGTCGGGAGGGAGCGCGCGCAGCTGCCTCAGCGCCGCCGGCCCGTCCCCGGCCACGCCGACCGAACGGGACCAGTCCACCGCGATCTTCTCGGCGGTGGCGAGATCCGACGACGGGGTCGCGTCGGCGCGCGCGGTCGGGGCGATCGGAGACTGCAGGATCGCGCGCTGGAAGAGGCCGCGCGAGAGCGGCGAGACCAGGTGGGCCAGCACGGAGCCTCCCCCCGAGGACTCGCCGAAGATCGTCACCTGCTGCGGGTCGCCGCCGAAGGCCGCGATGTTGCGCTGCACCCACTGGAGCGCCGCCCGCTGGTCCATGAAGCCGTAGTTGCCGCGAACGTCGTCGGGCGCCTCCGCGGCGAGCGCGGGGTGCGCGAAGTACCCCAACCGGCCCAGGCGGTAGTTCATGCTGACCGCGACGACGCCCTGCCCCGCGACGGCATCCAGCGGATGGAGCGCGGCGCCGCCGTGAACCATCGCGCCCGCGTGGATCCACACCATCACGGGCAGCGCCCGGCGTCCGATGTGAATCGGCCGCCAGACGTTGATCGTCAGGCAGTCCTCCGACTTGGGGACGGTGTCGGCCTGGATGCACGACGGGCCGAACTCCGCGGCCGCTCGGACGTCGGTCCACGGAGGAACCGGCTGGGGATCGCGCCACCGCAGCGGGCCGACGGGCGGCGCCGCGTACGGAATCCCCTTCCAGCTGATCACCGCGCGGGTCGCCACGCCCCGCACGGGGCCGCTATCGATGGTGACCGACGCCGGGTCTGCGGTCTGCGCCCGCGCGACCGTAAGCGCGGCGAGGGCGGCAGCGCGGACGACACCACGGATCGGAGACGTCACGAGGTCACCTCATGCTCTGCCGGAGATCGACCAGCGTCTGGTCGGCGGAGTCGATGCGGATCAGGCCGAGCCTCGGGTATTCGAGGTCGAGGATCACGTACAGCGTGACCGCCATCGTCGCCGCGAAGATCAGCGCGTGGAAGCTGCGGCGGGCGTTCGATCGCCCCATCATGTCGCCGACGATCACCGCGCTGAGCAAGCCGAGAACGGCGAGCAACACGTAAATGATGCTCGGCGGGTGGTTCTGGACCGCGACGAGCCGGGTCGTCGTGATGTCGATCATCTGGTTCAGCGCGGGAAGCAACAGCAGGGCGGCCGACGGCGGTATGCCCTCACGGCGGCTCGCGGCAACCGCCGCCGTCCAGATCTCACCCTGCACCCTCACCGATTCCGCGTACTTCTCCATGGCCAGCGGCTGGTCCTTCGCGAGCCGGTAGGTCTCCAGCCGTAGATCGAGGTAGTGGCGAAACAGGTCCCGCATCGCCGGCTGAGCGTCGCTCGGGATCAGGTCGATCCGGAGGTAGGCCGTGCCGATCGCGTTGGCCTCGTCGGTAATCAGATGTCGGCGCCCCTCGAACCGGGACGCCGCCCCCGAGAACGTGAACGCGAGCAGGAGTCCGAGGAGGCCGAAGATCGCGGCCTCGACCGGGCCGCCCCCGTCCTTCGCGCTGTCGGGGTCCCGCGCGAGCCGAGAGGCGGCCCTCCGCCTCCCCACCTCGAGCGCCGCCAGCATGCCGACGAACAGCCCGGCCGCGGCCAGCACGGTCATCCAGGTAGCACCCACGCCTGGTCCCCCGAAAAGCGTCGGGGAGCTTATCGCACGTCGGTTCTACTTGTTCGTGTAGAAGAAGTAGTCGGCGGAATACGGCACGAGCGCCCGCACGCCGACGTCGCTCGCCTGCGCGCAGCCTTCCTCTGGCGCGACGCCCCCCGACGTGTTCACGCGATGGATGTGCGTCGCCGCCGTCAGCTTGTTGCCCCCGGTCGGTCCGTCCCGACGGCCTTCGACCGAGAGGAGCACCCACGGGATCGCGCCCGGCGCGACGTAGTCCGAGTCCGACGATGCCCCGATCGCCAGCCCCCATACCGCGCTCGTGTCGCGGGACGACTGCCAGGTCGGACGCGGGGTACCCGCCTCGTCGGGGTTGGCGCTGAGGAAGTGCGTGACGATCTGCTCGTCCGCGCTCGTGAACAGCGTCGCTTGCGGTCCGAACAACGCCCAAGAGAACCCGGAACCCGATGGGAGGCAGATGTAGTTCTGCGTTCCGACGGCATGCCCCTGGAGAAACGGCCTGACGTCGGCGGGAGCCTGGATGTTCACCGGTACGGCCGGAGGGACGATCGACGGGTTGAGAAGCGGCTGCGGAGCCGCGAGCGCGGGCGCCGCCAGCAGCGCGGCGCAAGCCAAGATCGCGATGCGTGCCTTCATGCAGTTCTCCCTTCGCGCGTCAGCCCCGGCAGCTCGGGGAGGCCGGACGCGGGGACGTCATGAGCAGGGAGACCGTCGCGAGCGACGGAAGGAAGATCAGAGTGAGCGTCGCCGGCGCGCGGAGCAGCGCGGAGACGACGATGGCGGTCGCCCAGAGGATCGCGTTTGCCAGCACGAAGCGTCGGTTCATGGAGTCCTCCCTGTCGAGGGGTCAGATGTTACCGCAGCTCGGGGCGATGAGACGCGTCGCGTCAGTTCGCTCGGCCGGCCGTCGTCGGCGCGCCGGCGGCCGCGGCGATCTGTTTCAGCTCGGGAAGGTCGGGGTCGGCGTCGCGCCAGAAGCGCTTCGCGGCCGCGAGCTCCTCCCCGGCCCGGGGATCGCCCTTGTGCTCGAGCACCCGCGCGAGGGCGAGGTGGCTCCCGCCGTAGGCCGCGTCGTGGTCGAGCATCTGCGCCGCGGCGTGATCGGCGAGCTCCCAGTCCCCGGCGTCGATCGCCGCGCGCGCGATCATCTCGAGGCGGAACAGCGTCTGCACCCAGGCGTCGGGGCCGGGGATCCCCCGGAGCCTCCGCGCGACCTCCATCAGCACCTCGCGCCCTTCCTGCGTCTTCCCCGAGCGAAGCAGGAGCTCCCCGCGCAAGGACTCGACCCAGGGCTCGACCGCGCCCCGGCTCGGGGTGACGCCGGCGACGACCCGCGGAACCTTCTCCAGCGCGGCGCGCGCGGCGTCGAGCTGCTTGCGGGCTTCGCCTGCGCGCCCCAGACCGATCAGCGCCTCGCCGGCGAGAGCGTGCCCGACCGTCTTCGCCTGGGGGAAGGTCGAGCGCGTCAAGTCGCGCGCGGCGGCGAGGGCCTCCTCGTACCGCCCGCGGTGGATGAGGAAGTTCGGAAGCGCGCGCAGGTTGAACGCTCGATAGGCGTCCGCGTCCCCCAGCGCCTTCGACTCGAGCATCGTCCGCTCGGCGAGGCGCATCTGCCCCTTGTGCTGGTAACAGGTCGCCAGGAGGTCGAGGTTGTGCCCGTGGTGCCAGTCGAGCTTGGGGTCGATCCCCTCCGCCTCGTAGTAGGCGCGCTCGAGCGCGTCGGTCTTCCGGAACTGCTCGATCGCGTCGTCGATCCGTCCGACCCGCCTGAGGTCGTGAGCCCACATGTGCGCGGCGTGCGGGATCGAGGGCGCGAGCCGCGCATACGCCTCGCCGTGCTCGAGCGCTTTCTCGATCCGGCCGATGGTTTCGTACGTGTGCACGAGATAGTGGTGCGCGGAAGCGTGATCCGGAACGAGCTGCAGGACCCTCTGATAGAAGGCGGCCGACGGCGCCGTGCCGCGCTGCCCGCGACCGGAGGCGTTCGCCTCCTCGGCGTTGCCGCGAAGGAGCCAGAGCTGGGGATCGTCGAGATCGGCGGCGAGGGCCTCGTCGATCGATTTCTTGTACGCGAGGAACGCCGCGCCGTCCTCGAGGTCCTCCATCGCGGCGAGCTGCTTCTCGCGGATCCCGATCCGGCGGCGCTCGCGCTCGCTCGCCCCGGCGGCGAGCGCTTTCGCCTTCTCGAGAAAGACCCTTGCCGCCGCGGGGTTCTCGAGACCGGAGTGAGCGTAGCTGAGCCCGAGATAGGCCATCGCGAGCTTCGGGTCGAGACGCAGGGCCTGCCGGAACGATCGCGCCGCCTCGATCCAGACGTACGACTCGAGGTAGTTGAGCCCCTGGTCGTAGAAGGCCTGCGCGTCCGCCGACGCGGTCGTGACCGTCTCGTGGGAGTTCCCGATCCCGGTCCGCTTCGGGACGGGCCGATCCAGCAGCTCGGCCGGGACGTAGCTCGGAGGCGCGGCGCACGCGGCGTGCGGGTCCTCTTCCGCGAGCGCCGGACGCGCGACCCCGAGAAGCACGAGAGCCGCGACGGCTGCAGCGAAGTGGCGGAGGCGCATGACGGTGCGAAGTCTACTCTCGTTCTAGAGCCGGATCCCCGGCCCGACCACGCCGACGAACGCGAGCCCGATCGCGATCCCCGCGACGATCCATGCCGTGCTTCGGGCGAGAACGTCGTCGCCTTCTCCGGAGGCCGCCCGCTTCTCGACCAGCAGCGGAACCAGAGTCAGTCCGGCCATCGCGGCGAACCCGCTGCTGGCTCCCGAGGTCAGGATGAGCGCCGGGCTGATCGGGTTGAGCGTCGAGGCGACGACGAGAAGGATCCCGCCGGCGACGTACGCGGGGAAAACCAAGCGCGGGACCTCGGAGCGAGCGACCGTGCTCCGCGCGAGCGCGCCGGCGGAGCAGACGGTCGCGCCCGCGTAGGCCGCCGCGCCGACCGCGCCCATCGCGGCGCGCCACGCCCACACGGGCTCGAGCCCGCGGACCACGACCTCCCAGTCGCCGAGGCCGAGGATCGCCGAGAACAGCAGATAGCCGGTCGCGTTGAGCAGGTTCAACGAGCCGAACAGCCAGAGAAAGAATGCGCCGGGCGAGAACTGGCGCGATCGGCGGAAGATGCCGAGGACCGCGACGCCGGCCGCCAGGTTCGCGAGCGTTCCGGCCGCGGCGACCAGCCGGCTCTCGCCGGTCGTCTGCAGCGCGACCGAGCTGAGCGAGACGGCGTCGACGCCGGGGACCAGGAGCGCGGCGAGACCGTGGCCGAGCACCTCGTGGACCAGATCGCAGAGCGCGTACGCCGCGACCGCGATTGCGACCGTCGTGCCGAGACTCGATCGCTGCAAGCTAGACGGCGCCCGGACCCGACTGCCAGCGCCGGAGCGTGGGAATGTCCTTCGCAAAGCGGCGCGCCAGGAAGCCGGGGAAGTGCATCGACCGCAGCTTCCCTTCGACCTTCGAGACCATCTCGGCGGCCGTCAGGCTCGGCTCGGTGAACGTCCCCTGTCGAAAGCAGTGGCTGCAATACTCCGCGCTCCTGCTTCCGTCGGCGTTCGTGCCGCCGCCGTCGGGATCCTTGGACAACGGCATCCCGCAGCTCTGACAGTAAGGGCCCTTCGGCTTGAACATGCGAGGCCTCCTCTCGCGCTCGCGTTGTTATACCGCGGAATCCCCCGAGCGGGTCGAACCGCCGCGGTGGAACAGCCCGAGCCCCGCGACGGCGACCGCCGCGACGACGAGCGCCGGCGCTCCGGTGACGAGCGGCCACGCGACCAAGGCGACCAGCATCCGCGGCCGATAGCCCGTGGCGGAGCCGAGCTCGTGGACGTTCGCGGCGAGCGCGAGGCCGAAGGCGCCGATCGCGACGGCGGCCGCCGCGCGCCGGGCCGTGGAGCGGAGCGTGCGGCCGAGCCGGAGGCGCTCGTAGCCGATGTGCGCCGCGAAGACGATGCCGCAGATGACGAACGCCGAGAGGCGCCAGAGGAAGAGCGTCCGGCCCGATGCGTCGCCCGCGAGCACGGGGATCACGAGACCGACGGCGCAGTAGACCGCGCCGATCGCGACGAGGCGGAGGCCGGTCAGCTCGCCTCGCTCGGCCATGCGACGACGTGGACCCGTACCGGCCGCTCGAAACCCTTGAGCGCGACCTCGCCGAGATCCTGGAAGGATAGCCCCTTGCCGAGGCAGAGATCGGCGATCACGCTCGACACCAGGATCTGCTCCGGCTCCGCGTGCGCGCACAGGCGCGCCGCGAGCTGCACCGTCGAGCCGAACAGGTCGCGCTCGCGCTCGACGGGCTCCCCCGCCGCGGCGCCGATCCTGACCTTGAGCGGATGCTCGCCGTTCTTCCGGCGGTGCTCCGCGAGCCCTCTCTGGATGCGCGACGCGCACCGCACGGCCCCCGCGGCCGACAGGAACGACGCCATGATCCCGTCCCCCGTGTGCTTGATCTCACGCCCGCCCGACGCGCTCAGCGCCTCGCGGACGATCGTGTCGTGGACACGGAGAAGCGCCATCGCCGCGTCGTCCCCGAGCTGCTGCGTGAGGCTGGTGGAGCCGACGATATCGGTGAAGAGCACGGTCCGGATGCCGGGATCCCGGTCGTTGTCCCCGCCGCCGGGAACGAGCACCGCGCCTGCGGTGTTCGGCTCGCCGTTCCCGAGGAACGCCTCGATCAGGTCGGGCTCGACCTCGATGATCCGCTCCGCCACCAGGCCGTGGGCCTCCCTGTGCACGCGATTCGCGGCCTCGGGGTCGGCGGCCTGGCAGAGGCAGAAGACCTTGCCGCGACTCTCGTTGAACCAGTACTTGACGTACTCGACCCCGTACTTCCGCTGCGTCTCGACGTCGGCCTCGTGCGCCTTCGCGATGTCCTCCGGGGTCGCTCCGTGAACCTCGTGAATGTCAATGTACAGCGGCATGCAGTCTCCATGAGTGCAGTGTGTGCGCCGACTAGGATAGGTCTCGGGGCCGGATGTGTCATCTCCGCCCCGGCGGCTCACGCGTAGCCGATGGAAGGCTCCAGCGGGATCGAGCTCCGCGCGAACACGCCGCTGCCGCGACCGAGCAGCTCACCGGCTCCGTCGAACAGGGTCGACTCCGCAAGGAACAGCCTGCCGCCGCCGTGGAGGACGCGCCCGACGGCGCGCAGCTCCCCGTCGGAGACCGGCCGGACCAGGCTGACCGTGAACGAGACGGTGAGGACGAACACGTCGCGGACCTTCGAGTTCGCCGCGAAGAAGGCCGCGTCGTCGAGGGCACGGAAGTAGACGGAGCCGTGCACCGCGTGCGCCGCGTGGAGGAACTCGGGGCGCACGGGGAGCCGCACCTCGGCCTCGCCATCGGAGACGATCACGCGGATGCCGTACCACCGCGAGACCGGCGCGGCGGCGTACATCCTCTCGAGCTTTCGAAAGTGGTCGTCGTCCGTCATGCGACTCTACGCCGCGTCGTCGGAGTCGGCCGGCGTCCACCGTCCGCGCGCGAGCGTACGGATCGACGGTCGCGGCACCTGCGCGGCGGACGCCGCCGCATACGGCGGACCGCCTCGGGGACAGAACGACAGGTGATGCTCGGCGCGTGCACGGAGCTTGGCCGCGCGCCGTCGCCGGCCCGCCTTCTCGTACAGAGCCGCGAGCCGCCAGTAGCGGTCGTAGAAGAACAGGTGCACGTCCGGATCGATCTCTTCTTCGGCGGCGGACGACCCCACGAGCAAGAGGGCCTTCGCCGAGACGAGGTCGACCCTCAGACGCCAGATCGTGTCCTGAACCGATGGGCTCGTTTTCATCCTGCCCG
>Ga0075428_100007792_pt1 | contig 11867 bp, 9 predicted proteins | sample RhiMetdeltSRZDD2_FD_75291 | JGI IMG/M metagenome (GOLD analysis project Ga0075428, IMG submission 75291) | Populus rhizosphere microbial communities from Tennessee, USA - Rhizosphere MetaG P. deltoides SRZDD2 | ecosystem: Host-associated > Plants > Roots > Rhizosphere > Soil | place: USA...
GGCTGATGCACTTCACGACGTCTATGTCGCCTTGAAAAATACAGTCGTCGATGAAGTCGTCTTTCCACAGAGGCGAACCGTCGAAGGTCCCGTATGCAACCTTCGACACATTCAACTGCTCCATCACCATCGCCTTTACTTCGGCGGTTGTCAGAACTGGTTGCGGCATAACTTATCTCCTGAACCTCGCGTTAGTCGGCTGTCCAGCGCGGAACGGTCGCCGGATATTGTTACCATATTGCTTCGATGAGGCGACTTCTTTGTACCAGAGATTCTCCAAGCTACCATCCAGGTCGATGTTACCGACCTTGTCTGTCAATCTCTTCTCAATCCTAAAACGCAATTCAGAGTCAATCTCCGCGTGCGGTAAGACATCGAGAGTAACTACACTCGAAATCAAATTGAGGAACAGAGGATTCACCCTCACCTCGGCGTCCACGCCACGAGTACGGTCATCAGGTTCATACCAGAACTTCAAATTCCATCCGATGAAGTTATTCAGCGGGATGGAGAATCTGATCTTCAGAGGATCGCCGTAGAGAGAAACTCTCAACTCGCCGTCAGCTTCATAAGCCGGAAGCGTATTGAAATTCACCATCTCGATAGGAATAACGTGAGCCTGTTCGAGATTAACGTCGGGGCTGACAATGTGAATCGCTACAGGATCTCCAAAGTCGTCGATAGAGACTTCTTGTTCTCTATTGTTGATAATCGCCCTTATCTCGCTTTTAAGAGAGTAGTTCTGTTCCGTCAAACGCATCTCGACTTCACGGCGGTCAAGTTCGTCGTACAAGTGAGGAAGAACAAGCTCCAGCGGGAGTTGATTACGAGTGAGGTTCCCCGCCTTCTGATACACTCTGTCAATGATTTGTTTTACTTGTAGCTTCGGCATCGGACCCCCTATGTGACCACCTATGTGACCCCCCTAAGTAAAACCGGAAGCCGCCCCGGTAGGCGAAGGGCGGCTCCGGTGAAAGCGTTACTTGCTCTTGCGAGGAGTGTTCTTCGCATCGGCGAGCCGCGCCTTCAAATCGTCAGCCGCGACCTGCGGATCGACCTTTGTCTCGTCTTCCACTGTCGGAGCGTTAGGAGGAAGCGCCGCGCCGTTCTTCATTTCCTGAAACGCGAATAACACGTTTGCGAGTTGATCTTGAACGTGCGCGAGTTGAGAGCGCAGAGCTTCGACTTCGGCGTTCTTCTCTTCGGTCCTGACTTCCGCCCTGGCTGCTCCGATGTTCGAGCCTTCCACGGCTTTGATGAATCGTTCGAGCAATTCGTTGATCTTCTTCTCAGGCGCGTTTTCGATGGTGCTTTCTGTCGGAACAGACTTTCGCAGCATCTTAAACGCGAAGCGGTCGTTACGGTCGAAAGCCGCTTTACCAACACCTTTATTGCGTCGAGTAAGGATCTCAGCCTCGGACTCCTCAATCAGCGAACGACAATAAGCTATCGACTTGTTGACGCCCTCTCGCATCAGGAACAACATCTCTTGCGCCTGGGACTTTTCTTTCACTCCCAGATCCGAGAGTTCTATGTTCTTGTCGCTGACTTCAGCGAGGTACTTTCCGAGACTCAACAGATCGCCGGGAACTTCGGGAAGAATAACCCTCTCCAAGTAAGCGACAAACTTTTCGTCCGCGCCTTTGAGATGCTCGAAGACTACTACTCCCTTTTCACCGTATGAACTCTCCAGGTACATAGCCTGTGCATACGGCGTAAGCAAGAAGTTCTTCAAAGGAAGTTCTCCCTCTCCGTCGATGTCCATCGCGTCTGGTGAATTGTCAACAGCCTTGTAAGAGACCGGCTGAATCCAACTGGTGCGCCCTTTATAGAGATAAGGGAACGACATCGGTTGAATCTGCATCTGTCCGACAAAGTTCACATCGTGGAGACCGAACCACACAAATCTAGGTTTGATCTTATCGAAGTAACCTTTGTGGTCTTCGTCTTTGATGACGACTTCAGTGATCTGAGAACCCGGTGGCGGACTCTTCCTTTGACCGAACTCGTCAACTTCTATCTGATGGGTGAAAAATCTATCGTTTGTCATAACTGTTCTTCCTACCTTTATCCTTTTCCGGTAAAGTTGAATTTGCGATTCTTCTTCACGTCTTCGATGCCGTGAGTTATTTCAGCATCCATCTTCGCCCATTGCTCATCGACCCAATCAAACTTTCGTTGTTTGCGCTTTGCTGGATCTTCAGTAGCCATCCGTTTTCTACGGGCGATGTTGGCGACGTGGTTCGCCCTGATGATCTCAATAGCTCCCTCATCGAGAGGTCGGTAGACCTCGTGGTCTTCATCATCAAAGTCGAATAGATCGAACCAGTGAATGTACAAGCCTGTTTCCGGGTAAGGACCCAGACAGTCTATGTACTGGAGCGCGTTGTCGGGATTAGTAATCCAGCGATTATCATTCCACTCTTGCTTTGTACCAAGAGCGATTGAAGGAACCCACTGTTCCACTATCCATAACGGCGTTCCGAGTACCTTCTCTTCCTTCTTCTCCACGGGAACAAGTAGCTCCCCCGGATTGACGTTGAGAGTAAGTTGCTTCGTGACGGGGTCCTGGTACATCGCGTGCGCGAGTTTGACATCGACATAGCGAGTCTTACTAGGATCGTGCGCGTTCACGATGTTGTAGCCGAGAGTAGTAATGATGGTGTCCTGTATGGTCGGGTACTTCATCCGCATCTCGCCCATAGCGAATTGCGTCAGCTTGGGGTCCATACCCCACTCGACTCTGTATCTCGGAGTTGTTTTAGTGGCGTTGTCTACCCACCCGCCTATCTTGTTGACTTCGGCGTCGAACCATTCTGGCTTTGCTGTTGGCGGGGGAAAATTCTCGATGGGAATGTCTTCAAACCCGGACTTCTCGTTTCCGTCCGGTGTCATTATTTCTTGTCCGTGACTGTCGTAAAGCATTGTGTCTCTCCACACAAGTAAGGGCTGAGGGGAGCGATTGAACGCTCCCCTCAGCTTATGGGTTAGTTACCGATGTTGTAACCAACAGCCACGCCAGTCGTATCGAGGTTCGTGAACTTGATCGACTGAGCAGGATCGGACGAAGCCAGATCCAGCTTCGCGGTCATCACGTAGATGCCGCTGTCGTAGTAGCTGCCGTTACCGTTGGCGTCGAAGCCTGGGATCGGAGCCAGACCAGATTCCGTACCGACGAGTGGGACGATTCCCAGTTCCTTGTAAACGAACTTGGAGATCGACTCACGATTAAGCATATACAGCTTGTCGTCGTCGCAATCCGTATCCTCGATCCAGTCGATACCCTGGAAGTTGTAGGTCAAGTAACCCAGGTCCAGAGGATCGTTCAGGTCCGTCTTACGGCGAAGAGCGGTCGAAGTGCCGGTCGCCGTAGGATCGCCGAGGTTGACGTATCGGTTCGCCTGCGAAGGCGAAGACACGATCAAGAACGCGCCAATGCGCTTGCGGTGTGAATCCGCGCCCTTCAAGTATTTCAACTGGAAGAGCACCTTGTTCAACTTCGCAACCGACAGAGCGCCGCCCGAAGAATCGACAATAGCGCGGTACTGAGGGAACAGCGAACGGTCGAGACCGAAGTAGTCGGTCGTAGCGTTGCTGACGATGTAGTCCAGACCGTGAATACCACGACCGTAGGACCCTTCCCACGTAACCACGTCACCGGCGATGACGGTGGCTGGAACTGAGTCGAAGGTTACAACGCCGGTCGATTCAACCTTGCTGATGGCGGTCATCGTACCTGAGCCAATCAGGTCGCCGATGGCGAAGCCGTCGTGTACCGTTCCCGCATACACGTTGTATACGCCGTCAACGAAAATCTGACGAGCGCGGAACGGAAGCGCAAAGGTGATCGTACCGTTAGCGCCAGAGGTCGAGGCGGAGACTATACCCTTTGCAGCAGTACCGTCTTTGTACCCCTGCTGGTTCATCTCAACCATAGCCTGCTTGGTGTTGTCCTTGACGTCGTCCTTCATAACGTCGATCAAGGCTTCGGCTTTGTTTTCGAGAGTGTCTCGCGTCATACGCGAGGCGATGGCGTAGCGTCTGTACAGGACAGTCATCGAGACGAAGGTCCGACGACCACCCGCAGGATAACGTCCGCCTTCCTCAAACCAACGCATACTCACGTTTGGCTTAGCAAGACCGACCATCCTCACGCCACGAGGGTTGGTTTCTTTGGCTTTCCCGTTACCGAAAAGGTTCCACAGGATAGCCGAGCGGTTCAAAAGGTCTTTGACTCGCGGGTCCAGGACCTCACGAATGACCTTTTGAAATTCTGTTGCGTCAAATGCTGGCATATCAGTATTCCTCGAAGGGAGCAATACTCTATAACGTTCTCAACTCTCCCCTGCGTCGCATATCAGCCACGACATCAGTCACGTCCTCGAAAGGATCTACTTCGTAGAGAGCCTTCTTATCGGCGACTGGAGCCTTTGGCTTTCCTGAGCCGGGGGAGTCTTTGGGTACGGTTTTCGCTCCCTTAGTAGCTTTGTCAACTTGCGTCCCCCGCTGAGCGGAAAACGCGTCGATTACAGGCGACAGTAACTTTGCTGCTCGCGCAGCGTGTGATTTAACTTTCGCCTGGATGCGTCTTGAGAAATCTTCCGCATTCGCTTTCGCAATCCGGTCCTTACCTTTAGTGATTGCGCCTTTAGCTACCGAGGAAAGAGCTTTGTTGTACATCGCCTGGAAGTTTTTATCCTTACCGATTAACCAAAGAGCCAGACCTTCAACGGCGCTAGCTACTTCCTCACGGAATTCTTTGACGTCGGCAGTTTCATTTTCCAGAGCTTTGTCCAAGCCGAGTTCAGTAATCTTGTCGCTGATGGCTCCGAAATTCTCGCCAATATACGCTGCAACCGCTTCAGCAGCCACGGACTCTTGTTGCTGAGTGTCCGCGCTATCCATTCGACCTTCGAGCTTTTGCAACTGCTCTTTAGTCTGATTGAGTAACTGCTGCTGCCGCCTCATATAGTCTATAGTGGCGGTCGGAATCTCGTTACCGTCGATGTCAAATTTCAACGATTCAGGAATGTCGTCACCCTTGAAAAACTTACTGAACTCTTCCGATGTCGCTGGCTTACCAGCAGCAAGGAAGTCAGTAATCGTTGAAATCTCTTGTGCGCTAAGATCTCTACCGAAGGTTCGTTTGATGGCGGTCTTGTCAGCGCGATCAACAATATTCTTGGCGATGTGCTGGACCAATTTCTCAGCTACGCCAGGAACGTTATCACTCAGAAACTCCCACGCGTCCTCCGCATCGAAGTTCTCTTCGTCGCTAATCGCCTTGTAGATCTCACCGGCGAATTTAAGGTTCGCTTCTCCCCCGAATTCGTCGTCGATCAATTTCAAGACAGGTTCGGCTTCCTTGAGCTTCGCTTCGAGCGCGTCGTGGGATTGTTTCCACTTCTCGCCCCAGGCTCTTGCTTCGGCTGCGCCTTCCCTCTTTTTCTTACCATCGCCTTCTGGCTTGGTTTCCGTCTGCTCTTCGTCCTCGTCGGACTCTTTCTCTTTTGCATCTTCTTCGCCAGGAGTCGCGGGTTGATGCTCGTCTTTACCCTGACCTTCGAGGTCTACATCCTGTTCTTCCGGCTCTGCTGTTTTGGAATCGTCTACATCAGGCGTTCCTGCTTCACCGGTCGTGAACCCCGCTGGAAGCGGAGCGTCAAATATCGAATCAGCCAAGTCTGGCATTTTGTTACTCCCTTTATTGAGTAGATTGTTTATCGCTGGTTACTTGTTCCAGCTACTCTTAGTAGGAGATTTTCGCCTACCAAAAATCTTCACGTTACTAATTTATGTTACTTGTGCTACTCCCGTCAAGCTGTCGGAGCAGCCTGCGGGCGACCCTGAGCGCCCGGTGTGGTCGGGCGCGTCCTCTGGTCGCCCACAGGGAGGGGTTCCGTAGCTACCTGTTGAGCTACTTCACCCTTCTGCTCTGCGGCTTTCTTGGCGATGTCGGCTTTGGCTTGGTTCTCTGTTTCAGCAGCATTCTGTTGCTGCTGCATCATTCCACTCATAGCCTGAGCCGCCATCTGGTACTTCGCTTCTTCTTGGAAGCCTTCGTCCTGCAACTTGCGAATCGCTTCGTCGTGCTTCTGAATCAAGAGGTGAACACTCTCGACAACAGACGCCGGGGCGAATCTCCCTTCGTCGGTCTTGAGCCACGACACGTAGGTATTCTTGATTACCCCGTGATCGTCGATGTACTGATCGACCGGAACGTCCATAGTCAAAAGCTGGATGATTCTCGGATCGTCCGTGGTTTCGTCTATGACTCCGGCGTCGAGCATTACCCCGGCTGCGGCTTGCAACTGCTCGATGCGAAGATGAGCGTTTCTGATGTCCGGCTGGAGTTTGTCGAGGTCAATCGGCATCCTGAATAACTCAGCCGCCTTCTGTTTGATCTCGTAGGGGACCTGGGGATTGGCGAAGCCGAGAGGTATTCCACCCGCTGTAACGAATGATAAGAAGTCGTTGCGGACTTCGAGTTCAGTACGAGGCGTCCACGAGCCAGCCTCGATGGTGATCTCCAGGTCGGTCTCGATGTCGCATTCTTTAAACCACTTCGCTTCTTGAACAGTGTATTGACCAAGTATCTTGTCGCTTACCCCGTCCACCCAATACTTTTGCAGCATCTTGAGGATCTGGTAAGCCCACTGGACGTCCACCTCACTCTTGAGCGCGAGCGGAGGTCCAAGCTGAGCGACCGACGCGTCGCGCGCGATAGCCATAGCCGTAGCTGTGTTGAGCTTCGGATCGTTGCTCCCTGACATAGCGAGGTGCGAACCAGACTGGTCACGCATAGTCTCGATGGCGGTCTCCATAGCGGCGGGAACATCAGCCGCTATGGACATACCCTTCATCTGGTAGACGGCGTTACCAGGGTTGTCGTCCCGCTTCGACTGTCTGGTCATCGGGACCATTTCAGCCGGGTTGTTACTCAACATCGACGCCTCGATCAAAAACGGGTTGTAAATGATCTTCGGCGACGCATTGTAAATCAGGTTCTCAACGAACAGGCTTTGCGTCTCGTTCACGAGTTCTTGCATAGGTATGAGGTCATCGAGACCGTCACCCCAGAAGCTCTCAATCAACTTGTCATATGTTCCGTGCGCCCAGTAGTCGTCTATGATCTCGTCTTGAACATCGAGTAATTCATCTGGACCGCTGTAGGCGATGTACATACCTTCCGGGTAGCGGTCGATAAATTTCTCGCCTTCTTTGATAACTTCGTTGTCGCCGAGTGTAATATCCTTCTCGGCTTTCAGATTGAAGTACAGTGAAGGACGAAGCCAGATGCGGGCGAACTCGGTCATACCACCAAGACCAATTCCGTACTCCTCGAAGTTCATCAAGGTAGTCTTCGCTAAACCTGATATACCAGACGACATTTCAGTCTCTTGAATGTATCGAGTAATAGGTCCCGCAGTCGTAGGCTTGATCGACGCCCATCGGTATTGCTCTTTCAACGTCGAGCACAATACGTATTGACGCCAGCGCAGATACGGAGTCTCAGCCAAGCAACGCGCCCGGATGTGGACCTTTATTTCTCGGCAGTCAACGAATCTGGTAATCGGACAGCCGACCTTCACCTTGTCGATGCTCGACATCTTCGAGTAGGTGTTCTCTTCGCCCTTCTCTTCCTGGATGTCTTTCGAGCCGCAGTAGTAGCAACTCCCGTCCGCCTTCGGCTTGTCCATCTCACGGTCGCAATCTGGACACCAGAAAAAATCGTCATACTCTTTCTTCGTGACCTTCTCAGTTCGAGGGATATGAGCTACTCCGCCCTTTGCTGATTTGTCATAGCACGAGTACCGAACGTAGTTACCGGCGAGAAAAGCTGACTTACCCTCGACCTGACGGAAGGACTCCGGCATCAGGCTGTCCTGCTTGCTGGAGATGGCGGCGGTCGCATAACGAGCCGCACCCTTCTTTTGTACAGTATCGTCGCGGGGGTTCACTCTGATGCGGCTTCGAGACCGGCTCCATTCTTTCTGGAGGTTCTTGACCATCGGTCGGATCTGGTTATTCACGACCAGGAGCGCGGCGTCACGAGGCTCGAAGTCATCAGGGTTGATCGTCACCCACTCCCCGGTCGATGCTGACCAGAAGCCACGCTGCTCACCGCGATAGTAGCGCATAAGCTTGGTGATCTTCCTTATGCGGCGCATCTCTTCCTCGTGGTTCTCCGAGTCGATCATCCGCAGCATCAGACACGCCCACTCCCTGAAGTCCAAGACTGTGCAATCGTCGTCCGTCTCTTTACGTTCTTTCACCGACTCTTCGAGATCCTCTTTCGGGATGTTTGAAGGATTCGGGACGTCGTGGATCGCTAGTTGCTCGTTGTTTTGGTAAGCCATTTTTAGTTAGTCCCCATAATCGCTTTTGCAGATTCGACGTAAAACTGTTGCTTGCTTTCACTGAGCTTCACGTCGAGAGGTCTGTCATTGACCCTGGCTTCGGCTATCGCCCTTTCAACTTCCTCTTCTTGGGCGATGTATTCTTCGATCCTGTCTGGCGGAGATTTAACAGCGACAGATTTCTCGTGCTTGTCTTTCGCCATCCGGTACAGGTCGTTTGTGTTTCTCTGTTGATTGACCGGCTTCGCATTTCTTCCGTATATCTCGTCTTTCTCTTGACCGCTCAACGGTACTGGCGGAGGATTGATCTCCGGGTAATCATCAGACCATTGACTTGTTATTCCATCCAGGTCTTCGTAGCCAGACGGCTGGAACTGAAAACCTTTACGCTCCAACTCGAATATACGAAGCTTCAGTCTCTCGTTCTCATCGTGTAGGTGGCGAGTAACTCCGAAGAGACCCGCAAGTCCGTACCTCACGAAAAAGTAAAACAAATATCTCATCGCCTACCTGCTCTTTCTTTAGCCCGCGAATACAGTTCATCTCTCCGACTCTTGGCGGGCTGTTTGTGCTTCTGAAGTAGCTTATGCTCGTTTATGTATGACTGTCTCGCTAGCCATATCCGAGCTTTCTCAGTTGGATCTTCTTCTTTCCTTCCAGCGTCGTTACGCAAGTTAGTAGGTAAGTCGAGTTCCAATCTCTCCCCAATAGTATAATCTGCTACCGGGGGAAAAGTAACAGCCATACAACGGACGCAGTCCATAGCGTCGTCGAATATCTTCTCAGGCTTCTGTTTTTTAACAGCTTTACCTGTTTCGCTCTTCGGGTAATGGTACACTCCGAACTCTGCTCTCAGCCTCGCCAGTCCCTTGTCATCTTTCCCTGGTCTCACCTGATATTTTTGAGTAGTCCAGTCGAAGTAACATTCGCCCTGGTCGTCATCGACAATCAGATAGATCATCGGTCTACCCTTCAACAACGGAGTTTCCTTCGTCTTCTTAGGGCGGAAAGGATGAGGCTGATGTGTGTACTGGATCTCCAGGTAGTCGCGGACCTGGGCGATACCTGAGTTGTAGTCTGTGTTCCACTGGACGTACTGGAGGTCGTGCTCTTGCGAATAGGTGTCGCGCTCGCTCAGGGCTTCGTGCGACATCAACTCTTGAACCATCCGATGCTGCTCTTTGTCTGGAGCCTGGAGGATGTGAACAGATCGCGCGACCGCCCGCACCGTGGAGTGCGGCGGCGCGGTGTGCATTCGATAGATGAACACACTCCCGCTGATGTCGAGACCGTGTGTCTTCGTCTTAGTCCCCTGCTTAGCGGTGGCGAACCACATAGTAATGTTGGCGTGCTCGCCGTTACTGTCACTCGATCCCCAGTCGTGCGCCCGGCTGAGATGCCATTCAAGAGGTATGCGGAATCTACGAGTCCCGTCCATCTCTACCGCAGTAGCTCCCTCGACCTCGCGCATAAAGTCTGACTTCGTTATGACGTGATAACGCTCGTCGTAGGCGGGGTAAACCTTACCCGGCTGAGAGGCGTCGTAGTCGATGTCGAGTTCCTGGGCGATCATCTCCGACGACATATTGAGCTTCTGTCCCTTGTACCATCTCTCGTCTTTGTATGGATGTTTCTTCCAGTGGAACGAGAGGACAGGTATGTCGCCGCTGAATCTCTTCTTCGCAAAGTAATTCAGTTTCCCCTTCGGCGTAGAGACGAACAAGCAGCACTTCGTTGACTGGGAGGCGGCTGATGCGCTCGACTCGTCGTCTTTGATCGAAGCTGACTCATCGAAGAAGACCACGCTGTATCGCCCCGACCTTCCGGTCTCCGCGTTGGCGGTCGTACCAACAATTGTGCTCCCGTTCTGTGGGTTCACGATACGCATATGACTGATATGCGCGTCGTCTTTCGATGAACCTTTAGAGGTCCCCTTGAATCCTTCAGGAAGCATCCACGAAGGAAGGAAGCGGATCTGGCTTCGGATCTTCTCGAAGATCGTCCCCGGTACCCCTTTCTGGTCAACCTCGTCCTCGCGGTAAGAGGTGATGAGAGCGTGAAACTGGCTGTTACCACGGGGGAAGAGCCAGTAGTAGACAAACAAACATACGACAAGCCACGTGACGCCCATATCCCGCGACTTGTCGATCAGACCGTGACTGCGTAAGACGAAAATCAGATCGTTAATCCACTCTGTAGCCTCACGCTGGAACGGATAACGCTCGAATGGGAAGGCGAAGAGAATCGTGTTACGAGGGTCAACGATCCAGGCGTAGTTATCGAACCAATAGTCGAAGCTCTCGCTACATTTCTCCATCTCTACTTTCTGCTTCTCTTCGCTATCGAGCAGATTGAATAAATGTTCCTTGCGGCGGACAGCTTCTTTAAACGCCCGGATGGTAGTTTCTCTCAAAGACCATTTCTCGTACTCCAGGTAGTCGATTCTTGTCTCCGTCCTGGCGTCTCCTCGCATATTCCTCTTGATGCGAGCTATCGCTTTGTCGATCTTGTCGAATTCTCCCTTCAAATTGTTGGGAGACTCGATACACATATCGAGAGCAGCGAACAATGAAGCATCGTTCGGGGCGAGGGACTTGTACTTAGCTGCACGCGACTTCAACTCCTGAAGCTTCATCTTGAGCTTCAGGACGTTGATGTCGGTGTTCTTCGGCTTGACGTCTATCTGAGACTTTATTTCAAGTTCTTCAAAATTCATATACGTTACATCTTGTATTCGCTGGCGAGTTGTTCGAGCGCCTCCGGCGCGCTGTTGATGAACTCTTCGGTGATGTCGTAAAGAACTTCCAGCTTGGTCTTCCCGTTCTCAGCGGCGAGTTTGGTGACGTACTCATCGAGAATCGCCTTCTGTTCGTTGACCTCGTTCTGCATACGGGCTTCGGCTGCGGTGGCGGTCTTCTGCGCGTCGATGTCCTTCTGCATAGAGTTCATCTCTTTGATCGCCTGGACAATGACGCTGTAGTCTTTCTTCATACCGATGGAGTTACCCTGGCGGTCGAAGATCTCCTGACCCTCGAAGGCTTCGTCCACGATCTTTTGCAGATAACGAACGCGGTGTACAGGACTGAGCAGAGGTAACTCGACTCGGAGTTCCTTCTCGCGTTGGATAATTTCTCCGACGTATCTCTTGATATAGCTCTTGATGGTACTGATGCTTACTACCTGAGCAGCCTCTCCGTACTTCTCTTCTAGCAATCCGAGAATCTTCGATGGAGTCAGCCCGATAGCAGCGCAGTCGATGATGTATCGAATGTGCTCTGGTCGCTCTTCATACGTCTTCGGAGGACGACCGATGCGCGGCTTCTCCGGCTCTTGTTTTCCGGTGAGAAGCTTCTCCACGCGCTTCTCGACGGTCTTCTGCTTGGGTGGACGTCCAGTCTTTTTACTGACAAGTTTTCGCATAGTCTCTCCACTATTCTTCGGGTTCTTCTATACCCAATATCTTGTTAATGGCTTTCGAGTAGGCTGAAGCCACTTTCTTTCTGACAT
>Ga0075428_100007793_pt1 | contig 11866 bp, 7 predicted proteins | sample RhiMetdeltSRZDD2_FD_75291 | JGI IMG/M metagenome (GOLD analysis project Ga0075428, IMG submission 75291) | Populus rhizosphere microbial communities from Tennessee, USA - Rhizosphere MetaG P. deltoides SRZDD2 | ecosystem: Host-associated > Plants > Roots > Rhizosphere > Soil | place: USA...
TGAATGTACGTTCAGGCGAACCCAAAGGAGGAAGGATATGTCCAGGCCATTCTCGCGTTGCATCAGCTGGTTTCTGAGTATCGTGTTGTTGTTCGCTTGTCCGTTGGCTGCGCGCGCGCAGCAGGACACGGCAACGCTAACCGGAGAAGTCAAGGATGCCACGGGCGCGGTTGTGTCCCAGGCGGTTGTTACGATTACTAATATCGCGACGAACATCAGCGTCAAGACCGAGACCAACGAATCGGGCTCCTACACCGTACCCAGCCTTCGACCTGGTGACTATACGGTGACGGTGGAGAAGAGCGGGTTCAACAAGACCTTGCGCAGCGGCGTTACGCTGCAGGTGAATCAATTCACCCGAATAGATGTTACGTTGCAGACCGGACAGGTCAGCGAAGTCGTGGAAGTGACCGGAGGCGCGCCCCTCCTCGAGACCGAAACGTCCTCACGCGGTTCGGTTATCGACCGGCGAAAGATCGTCGATCTGCCGTTAAATGGTCGCGACTACAACCAGCTCGCATTGCTGTCGCCTGGCGTCTTACCCGGCACTCCGCGACTTGCAAGCGTGAATTTTAAGGGCGTGCTCAACGTCAACGGCAATCGCACTTTCAACAACGTCTTTTTGCTGGACGGCGTTGACAATATTTCGTACTCCAATTCATTCCGCGGCGAAAACGTGCAGACCGTGCAACCTTCGATCGAGGCGCTCCAGGAATTCAAGATCCAGACCAACGCGTATTCCGCCGAGTTTGGGCGCAGTTCCGGCGCGGTGGTAAACGCTACAATCAAGTCTGGTTCAAACGCCCTCCACGGTGCACTGTTTGAGTTCCTGCGCAACGATGCGCTTGACGCGACCAATTTCTTCTCTAATGCTCTCGGCGCGCCTAAGCCAGTGCGTAAACGCAACCAATTCGGCGCGGCGGTCGGCGGCCCCTTTGTAAAGAATAAGACGTTCTGGTTTGCAGACTACGAAGGGCTCCGCGAAGATGAAGGCGTTCCCCGCGTTCGCCTTGTTCCGACCGCGGCTGAAAAGGCCGGTTTGTTCAGCACTGCAGTCAATAACCCCTTCGCCGCAGGCCGGCCCGAGTTCAGCAAGAACGCCGCCGGCCAGTGGGTGATTCCGTCGAGTCAGTGGGATCCTGTCGGAGCTGCAATCATCAAGCTGATTCCGGATCCGAACGTTCCAGGCACGACGATATTCGCTTCCACTCCGGTTACCGTAATTCGTCAGGATCAATTTGACGTGCGCGTGGATCACTCCTTTTCGAATAATGTCCTGTTCTTCGGGCGCTATAGCTTCGTGGATACCAACACGTTCCGCCCGGCGCCGCTCGAAGGGTTAGCTGAAGGCTCGTTCAACGACGCATTCGGCTCGAACATGAATCGTTCGCAGGGTCTTGCGTTCGGATTAACGTGGACATTCTCGCCTACGCTGATCGGTGATTTCCGTTTCGGGTTTACGCGCGGGAACTACTTCACCAATCCGCCGAACTTTGGGATCAACGGCGCGGAGGCGGTCGGGTTGAAGAACGTTCCGAACGATCCGGCGATTGTTGGCGGAGTACCCAAGGTGAACATAAGCGGGTTCGACGCGGTGGGTCGCCACACTTCGACACCGCAGTTCCAAACGCCTCGGGCGTACAATCCACGCGCGACGATCAGCATGAATCGCTCGCAGCACTTCATCAAGTTTGGGACCGAGTTCCTGCATGTTCAGACCAAGATCAACGACCTGAATGCCACGATCGGCAGAATGAACTTTGAGGGTCGATTCACAAACCGCGCGGTCGGCGATCTGCTGCTGGGGCTGCCCTCGCAGCTCGCGCTGACAAGCTTCACGGTGATGGATCAGGGTCAGGATATGCAGTTCTACTTCATCCAGGATGACTTTAAGGTCAAACCGAACCTGACCTTGAATCTCGGGCTGCGTTATGAGTATTCGACACCGCCTCGCGAGAAGAACAACCAGTTCGCCAATTTCGATCCGGCGACCGGGAAGATGTTCTTCGCCACAGACGGAGACATCTTCGAGCGCGCATTGATCCATCCGGACCGTAACAACTTTGCGCCCCGTTTCGGCTTCGCCTATACGCCAGCCTCACGTCTGGTAATCCGCGGCGCATACGGCGTGTTTTACTCGCACACAGTCAGGCAAGGACGCGAAGGGCTGCTCGGATTCAACCCGCCGTTCCTAGTAGACAATCTGTTACAGACAAGCGTAACCGGCGCGGCGGCAGTGGCTTCGGCTGCCCCCTTTCGGCTGGTAAACGGTTATCCGAACGGGCTGCTGGATCCGAATTCGCTGTCTCCGACTATCGGACGGCGCGCGCAGGATCCAAATCAACGGTCGCCTTACATCCAGCAGTACAACTTTGGCATTCAGTATGAGTTCAAGAACGACATGCTGTTTGAGATAGCTTATGTCGGGAACAAAGGAACGAAGTTGAACGGGTTCCGCAACATCAACCAGCGCGCGGTGATCACCAACCCGAACGGTTCGCAGGCGGCGGGCGCACGTCCGTACCCTGCCCTAGGAGACATACAATGGATGGAGAACCGCGTGCTGTCCAGCTACAACTCGTTGCAGGCTAGGTTCGAGAAGCGTTTCTCGCACGGGCTGTCCGCGCTCTTGAGCTACACCTGGGGCAAAGCCCTGACCGAATCGCCCGATCACATTTCGACAAGCGGAGGCGGGGCAGGGATTGACACTGGAACTTTCCGCGAACCGCAGGATGGCCGGAACGTCAAGGCCGATCGCGGGTTGGCGGAGTTCGATGTCAAGCACCGCTTTGTTGCCAGCTACATCTGGGAGCTGCCTTTTGGTCGTGGGCATAAGTGGGGCGATGGTTGGAACAAGGGGGTAGACATGATTCTCGGCGGCTGGCAGGTAACCGGAATCCACGCGCTTCAGACCGGGTTGGGTTTGACGGTTACGTTAGGCGGCAGCAGCGTGCTTAACCTGGGCGGCGAGCGACGAGCTCGTCCAAACCTGATCGGGAATCCGGTGTTACCAGAATCACAGCGCACGTTGCAGAAGTGGTTCAACACCGATGCCTTCCAACCGGCGTTCAGCCCCTCACCCCAGGCGTTTGGCAATGCGGGCGTAGGGATCATGCGCGGTCCCGGCTACGCGAACTTCGATTTCACGCTTGCGAAGAACTTCCGGGCAACCGAGCGGGTTCGCATTCAATTCCGCACCGAGTTCTTCAATGCCTTTAATCGGGCTAACTTCGGGCCGCCGAATATCGCCCGCGAGAGCTCCGGATTCGGACAAATTCTCAATGCGAGTAATGCCCGAATCATTCAGTTTGGAATTAAGGCTTACTTCTAAACTGACGCGGTCTTTCTAACGGGTCGGTGGAGGGCTTGCTACACCTTTCGGCGTGCTAGCTGTCAGTCGTTGCCTTCCACCGACACGGAAAGACTGTGTGAAAACTTCAGTAACATCCCCAACTTCAGTTTGGGGGTATTTATCGTCGACAAACTGGGTTGGTGGTAAACGCGTAGCGGCGTCCTATCGGTAGCTGGCGTGGTTTGGCGGGTACCCTGGGCCGCGGAGCGGTTACCTATTTGGCTTAAATCGATTTTGACCCACGCAGGTAACCGCTACGCGGCCCAGGGTACGCGCTAACCACGCCAGCTACGGATAGGACACCGCAACGCGGTTATACATAGGCCGCCTAAAGAGCTCTGGTCGATCGGCCGGCATCGCTAAAAAACAATGACCATCAACTTATCATCTCGATTCGTGGAGCCGCGAGTTTGGCTCAAATGGTTGCTTCTTGCCGCTCTGATCGGCGGAGCTATCCATCGACCCGTTGCGGCACGCGATGCTTCACCCTTTGAGCCGCAGCGAGTCGAAGAGACCGCGGAGTTTCATCACCAGCTGGGTGTGGCCTACCATCTGCGTCGCTGTCTTGACGATGCGAGTCGCGAATATGCCCGCACGCTTGAGCTGGACGCGCCGCGAGAACTGACCGAGGACGACTGGCGGCTGGTGCGGCGATTTGCGCCCCGGGTTTACGTCACCACGTCGGAATTCTTCACCCTCAAAGATTTTGCGGTCATCCTCCATCCGACGGAGCGGCTAATCGCCTATCACTTTTTCTGGGAGGATGACATCGATTTTCCGGAGGACAACGATCCCTGCGATCACGAAGTAATGTGGGTCCGCTTCTCGATCGACAAGATGGCTATCGAGAAGATCTGGACCTACTTTCACGGCCGGCTGCTGGACGGGGGAGAAGCAGCCTTGAGTGAGGCGCGGAACAACCGAATGCGCCCGCGGGTTAACGTTCAATGGGGAAAACACGGATCGATGCCGGTAGGTTGGGAAGAACTAAAAATCGTCGGCGATCGCGGTGATGCCGAGAGCAAGTATTACCCGAACGATCGGCCGATCTCGTTGAAGATGTACAACGAAGGCACGTTTCGAAAGCTGCACGATGAGGGCCGGCGGTTACCAAATCATCCGCTTGGCGTGCGAGCGGGGTGGCCCGGAAAATTCACCGGAACGTGGAATGATTTTATAAGCTTCTCTCGACCCATCGAGCCGCTCGACTGGCTTGATAAGCACAAACTTGCCGCGGCGTCGCGTTGGAATAGCGCTACCATAAATCAGAATTTCCTACGCTACAATTTCCGTCCCAAGACCGAGTGGCCGATCGAACTTCCTAAATCACAGTCCTCAACTGTGAAATCCGAGCTCTCGATCGGAGCGAATTCCCTCAATGAGTTTCGGCTTCCGCCCAAGACGGCGTTTGACAAGTCCATGCCGCGGTACCCGAATCTCTGGTTCTACATCGATGCGTCATTGGCGCAATCTTATGAGCAGGCAGTCAAGCTTGTGACCGAGCACCTTCGACAGGCGATGCGCATGCGCGAGTACTACGGGCCGTTTGACAACCCCGAAGGATGCGACTTCGAAGTGCGCCTCGAGCATCTGCAGCCATGGGAGTTGCGCGAGCACCGAGCCCTGCAACATTCGCACGCGTTTCATATGCGGTATTACTACACATCGCTTGCACGTCAGAAACTTGATCGCGTTAAGCTTGACGCGCCGGGAGGCGGCCGCGAGTTCTTCCGGTTCGCGGCAAGCGTTCACTACGAAGTCGAACACACCAATCCAAATCACGCCGACGTCGAGATCTGCCCGATCTGCGGGCGCACCGGAGACTATCGTGACTTGAAAGGCAATCTGGTCGAGCTGGTGCACGACCCGCTCGGGCTTGAACTGGTCATGACCGGGAAGATTCGCGGTGAAACGGTGCGGTTCGAAGAGTGGGATCAGCGAGAAGTAGGCAGCATCGGATCGCTCAAATCAACATTTGCGATACAGGATTTTATCTTTCCCGCTCAGATCGGAGACCGAAACACTTTGCGCATTGGTGTGGTGGTGATCTCGGCGAAACCGGCAAGCGGGCGGTGAAATGAAACTCTCGCTTTGCCTGGAAATGCTGTTCACCGATCGCCCTTTTATCGAGCGCATGGCGCTTGCCGCGCAGCTGGGTTATCGCGCGATCGAGTTTTGGGACTGGCGAGATAAAGACCTGCCGGCGTTGGCTGATGCGGCGCAGGAGTTCGACCTCACGATAGCGGCGATGAGCGGGAATCGCCGCTATGCTCTGATCGACCCCGTTGGACGAGCGGGTCTGGTCGAAGAGATGGAGCAGGTCTTTGATGCTGCTGAGCGGTTGAAGTGCCGAAACATAATGATGCTCAGCGACGTGCTTCAGAACGATGGCAGCGCATCGCCGACTGCTGCCCATACTTCGATGGAAGAAAAATTCGAAGCAATGGAGGAAGCGATGAGGATCCTCGCCGATCATCCGGCCGCCCAGAGCCTCACGCTGCTTTTGGAACCGTTGAACACCGCGCTCGATCATCGCGGGTGTTTTCTCGATCACTCCGAGCCCGGGGTTGCCCTTGTCAAACGCGTCGATAGCGAACGGGTAAAGCTGCTCTACGACATTTATCACATGAGCATGATGGATGAAGACGTGGTGACGGAAATCGAGAGAAACCTTGAATGGATCGGTTACTTTCACGTGGCCGACATGCCCGGAAGGCATCAGCCGGGCACGGGAAAGATTGACTATCAAGCGGTGAACGCGTTGCTGCGGCGATCGCAATATGACGGGTTTGTCGGCATGGAGTTTTCGGCTTTGGGCCCTGACAAGCCGGCCGCAAGGGCACCGTTGAGGATTTTCGGATGATACCCGCTTGCCGCAGGGACTAAGCGGACGGAGATCGGAACTATGAGCGAAGCAATGCAAGCGGTGGTTTTTCATGGACCTGGCCGTTGGGCGCTGGAAGAATTTCCCCGCCCGCGAATTCAAGCGGCGGATGACGTGCTGCTTCGCGTCGATCGCGTGAGCATCTGTGGTACGGACATTCACATACTCTCCGATCCTCCGGGACACCCGGCCACCTCGGGGAGCATCCTGGGGCACGAATACGTAGCTACGGTCACAGATATAGGCGACGGTGTGATCAATGTTAAGCCGGGTGATCGCGTTGTGATCGATCCTAATATCACCTGCGGTTTGTGCGATTACTGCCGAATGGGGCTTACCAATGTCTGTGAGAATATGACCACGCTTGGAATTTTTCGACACGGCGGGCTCGCCGAGTTTAATCTGGCGCCCGCAAAAGCACTGCACAAGATCGATCGAGATGTTCCGCCCGAGCGCGCCTGCCTTGCGGAACCGCTTGCTTGTGTTTGGCATGCCTTTGAGAAAACGAATGTCGTTCCCGGTGAAAGCGTCGCGATTCTTGGGGCGGGGCCGATAGGTCTGTTGTTTCTGATGCTTTTTAAAACTGCCGGAGCTGGAAGAGTATTCGTTATCGAGCCGACCGATTTCCGCCGACAAACCGCCGAACGTCTCGGCGCTGACGTAATAAATCCAAAATCCGAAGATGCCGCCGCCGAAGTCAAAGCGATAACCCGCATTGGCGTTGACGTTGCCGTTGATGCCGCGGGTAGTTTGCTCCCGGAAGCCTTGAATCTCGTGAGGCGAGGCGGGCGAGTCATTCTTTTTGGCGTCAATCAGAACGCCGAGCGATCATTGAATCAATATGCGATTACACGCTACGAAGCCTCGGTTATCGGTTCATTTATCCAACGAACGGCCTTTCCGAAGGTTGCTCGGATTCTCGAAGCTGGAACATTGCAGGTCGAGAAGCTGATAACCCATCGATTGAGGCTAGCCGACGTGGGCGACGCGCTGGAAGCAATGCGTGTGGGGGAAGCAATTAAAGCTGTGATTCAGCCTTAACATTTTTTATTTGCTATTTGCTATTTGTCTCTCCATTAGCTTCCCGTGTCTTCCAGTGAGCAATTGAGCCGATTAAGAAAACGCAAAGAGCAGATAGAAGATAGCAAATAGAAAATCGCAAATCGCAAATAGTAAGTATCCCGATGTTGACGCGACAAACAGACTCGCTCCTGAGAATGGAGCACATCACAAAAGTATTTAGCGGCGTCACAGTGCTGGACGACGTTAGCTTCGATGTGCGTCCCGGCGAGGTTCACGCTTTGATCGGCGAAAACGGCGCCGGCAAATCGACGCTGATGAAGATCGTCACCGGATTGTATGAGGCCGAGCGGGGTCAGGTGTTCTGGAAGGGCCGGCCTGTCGAAATCAAAACTCCTCACCAGGCTCACCAACTCGGCATCAATATCGTCCATCAGGAGCTGATGCTCGTTCCGCAGTTGAGTATAGGAGAGAATGTATTTCTCGGCAGGCATCCAATCGCGGGACGGTTCGGCGGGTGGGTCCGTTGGAACGACATTAACAGCCGCGCCCGGGTTCTGCTCGAAGGATTAGGACATCCTCTTGATCCAAAGCGCCTTGTGGCAGAGTTGAGCATCGCCGAGCAGCAGCTGGTTGAGATTGGCAGAGCGCTCGCGTTCAGCGCCGAGCTCATAATAATGGATGAACCCACCTCGCCGCTCTCAGAACATGAGACAAGTCGTCTCTTTCAAACGATCTCCGGGTTAAAGTCGCGTGGGGTCAGCATCGTCTACATTTCGCACCGCCTCAAAGAGATTCACCAGATCGCCGATCGCGTGACTGTTTTGCGTGACGGTCGACACATCGCCACCACACCGATTTCCGAGACCAGTACCGACGAGCTGGTGAGAAATATGGTTGGGCGCGAGATGGAACAGTTATCCGGAAGCAAGTCGCAGGTCTCTGGCGAAGAAGCATTGCGAGTCGAGGGGCTGAGCGCCGCGGGTAAATTCGCCGGTATAACGTTCAGCGTGCATCGAGGTGAGATTGTCGGTCTCGCCGGGCTGGTCGGGGCCGGTCGAACGGAGCTCGTAGAAACATTGTTTGGCGCCGGCCAGATTGAGTCGGGATCGGTATACCTCGATGGCCAACCGGTGACGATCAAGACACCCATCGATGCGGTTCGGAATGGACTTGCGCTGGTTGCAGACGATCGAAAGGCAAAGGGCCTTGTGCTCGGCGGAAGCGTGCGATTCAACATCGCGCTTGCGGCCCCGGGCAAGTTTGCTCGCTACGGTTTGTTTCTCGACAGGATGCGCGAAAGGAAAGTGGCGACTGATCTTGCTCGCGAGCTTCACCTCAAGACCCCCAATGTCGAGCAACAGGTTATGTACCTCAGCGGCGGCGGCCAGCAGAAAGTTGTGCTGGCCAAGTGGCTTTCAGCAGACGCGAAGGTTTTTATTCTGGATGAGCCGACGCGGGGAATTGATGTCGGATCGAAAGCCGAGATTTACGACTTGATCCGGCGGCTCGCGGATCGCGGGGTTGCGATTCTTTTGGTCTCGTCGGAGCTCGAAGAGGTTCTGCAACTCTCCGATCGAATTCTGGTAATGCATCGAGGGCGGATAACCGGCGAGTTGTCGCGCGCGGAAGCAACCGACGAACGAATCATGCAGCTTGCGACCGGGGGAGCCCCGCGCTGAAAACAAACGTGGACACGATCAAAACCCTAGAAGAACAGCCCGCTGTGGACGGCCGCATCTCGAGCGACAGGCGTCTTGCCGCGACAAACGTGATAAAACGATTTGGGCCGCTGCTGGGGCTTCTGGCCATATCGGCGATCCTCAGCTTCTTATCGCCGTACTTTCTCACTTTCGACAACCTGATAAATATCTTTCGTCAGTCGTCGGTTAACGCTCTTCTGGCGCTCGGCCAATTGCTGGTGATCATCACCGCGGGCATCGATCTGTCGGTTGGTTCAATCCTTGGACTGTCGTGCGTGCTGGTGGCGATGATGCTCAAAGCGGGGGTGCCGTGGGCCGTCTGCGTATTGGCGGGTATTGCGATCGGGGCGGCGATGGGCACGACAAATGGATTACTGCTTACAAAGCTGCGACTGCCTCACCCGTTTATCCCAACTCTCGGAATGATGAATGTCGCGCGAGGTCTGGCGTTTGTGATCTCGGGTGGTTTCCCGATATCAGAGTTGCCGGACGGATTTCGTTTCTGGGGCGCAGGTACAATTGCATACATTCCGGTTCCGGTGATTCTGGTTGTGGTGGTGTATACGCTTTTTCACATTTTTCTTACGCGTACGACGCTGGGACGAGATGTTTATGCGATCGGCGGCAACAAACAAGCGGCTGTATTTTCCGGTATTCCGGTGGACCGGCGGTTGACGATGGTTTATGCGCTGAGCGGCGCGCTGGCGGCTCTGGGATCGATCGTGCTCGCCGGCCGTTTGAACTCCGGGTTTCCGCTTGCCGGGGACGGCGCGGAGCTCGACGCCATAGCCGCGGTCATCATTGGCGGCGCGAGTTTTTTTGGAGGTGTGGGCACGGTTTGGGGAACGCTCATTGGAGCATTGATCATGGGTGTTTTACGCAACGGATTGACGCTGCTGAACGTGTCGCCTAACTGGCAGAAGGTTGTTATAGGCATAGTCATCGTAGCCGCGGTTTGGATCGATGTGCTGCGCCAACGAACGAGAAAACGCCGTCTGGCTACGAAATAGGGGGGTATCGATGAGAAGCAAGCAACGGATCGTAAGCATCGGAGTTGTGGCGATGCTGCTGATCTCGGTGGTCGGGTGCAATCGCCAGGACTCGGCGCGAAAGCGAGTCGTGATAGTGACTAAAGCGCTCGATAGCGAGTTTTGGCAGACGCTGAAGAGTGGTGCCGAGGAGGCAGCGAGTCAGCATCCCGACATAGAACTGTCGGTCCTCGCTCCGGAGCGTGAGATAAACATCGATCAGCAGGTTTCGATTCTGGAAGATCAGATTCTAAAAAAGGTTTCGGTCCTGGCGGTTGTACCGGGAGGAGTCGCCGAAGTAACTCCGGTGCTGGACAAAGCAAAAGCGGCCGGCATCCCTGTGCTGATTGTGGACAACGATACTCCGTGGTCCGGCAAGGTCTGTTACATCGGCACCGACAACCGTGTCGGCGGAAAGCTTGCGGGCGACTATCTTGTTAAGACTCTTGGAGGACAAGGCAAGGTAGCTATCATTCGCGGAATCCTCGGAGTGGCTACCCACGATGACCGCGTCGCCGGCTTTCAGGAAGCCATCGCCCAGGCGCCGGGGATTCAACTCGTCACCATCCAGCCTGCCAATAGCGAGCGCGCGCTCGGACTCACCGTGATGGAAAACCTTCTTACTTCCTATCCTGATTTGAACGCGGTGTTCGCAACCAGCGACCAGATGGCGCTGGGTGCGATGGAAGGAGTTGCCGCGCAACGCCCCGGCGGCAAGTTTTTCGTTGTTGGTTTTGACGCAGGCAAGGAGGCAGTGCGCGCTGTAAAGTCTGGAGCGATCAGCGCGGTCATTGCACAGTATCCAGCAAACATGGGCAAGCAAGCCGTCGAGGCGGCGATAAAAACCATTCGAGGAGAGACCGTCGCTAAGGTCATAGATACCGGAACCAAGCTCGTCACAAGAGAGAACGCAGACGAGTTTTTGAAATGAGAGAGGCTAACGTGAGTATCAAGGTCGGAACCGCACCAGTCAGCTGGGGAATCATGGAAGCCGAAGGCTGGACCGCGCGTCAGGGTTACGTAAGGGTGCTGGACGAAATGGCGAAGGCCGGCTACGAAGGCACAGAACTGGGGCCTTACGGATACCTGCCAACCGACGCGGACTGTTTAATCGCCGAGCTGTCATCTCGCGGGCTCAGGCTTGTTTCTGCTTTTGTACCGGTTCACCTCTCCGACGTACAACGCCACGAAGCTGATTTCCGCGAAGCGATGAAGGTCGCCACGCTGCTGGCGCGAGCAGGGTCCCGCTTGATCGTGCTGGCGGATGAGATGGGTGGAGCGCGAATGTCGGTGGCAGGACGGGTAAACGAACAACGGGATGGAATGAGCGAGCGACATTGGGATGGCGCTGTCGAAATTCTGAACCGAATCGCCAAGGCCTGTCGGGAGCTGGGGCTGGTGACCGCTTTTCATCATCACGCCGGAACATTGGTGGAGACGCCCGCTGAGATCGAGCGTCTCTGCGCGAGCACTGACCCGGCATTGATCGGTTTGTGTTTGGACAGCGGCCATTATATGTACGGCGGCGGCGACCCGGTGGACGCGGTGGAGAAGTACGGGTCCCGGATTGTTCACTTGCACCTTAAAGATGTGCGGCCGGACGTGCTTCAGTCGGTCCGGGAAGACGGCGTTGGTTTTCTGGACGCGGTGCGGCGCGGCGTCTTTTGTGAGTTGGGTGAAGGCGGAGTCGATGTTTCGGCGATAACAAAAGGACTGATGAACTGTGGTTACGAAGGATGGGCGCTTGTTGAACAGGATGTGGACGCAGAGCAGCCCGGTGTAAACCCTTACGAAAGCGCGGTCCGAAGCCGACAGTATTTGAGAGAGGTGATCGGGCTTTAGAATATAGGACGTATAGGACGTATAGGACGTATAGGAC
>Ga0075428_100007796_pt1 | contig 11865 bp, 9 predicted proteins | sample RhiMetdeltSRZDD2_FD_75291 | JGI IMG/M metagenome (GOLD analysis project Ga0075428, IMG submission 75291) | Populus rhizosphere microbial communities from Tennessee, USA - Rhizosphere MetaG P. deltoides SRZDD2 | ecosystem: Host-associated > Plants > Roots > Rhizosphere > Soil | place: USA...
GGCAGGGTGGTCGGCATGTAGAGCAGCGTGCCCTCGTTTAGGTTGGGCATGAACTCGGTGCCGAGGCGGGTCGCCGGCCACATCGACACGACGAGAACCGCCACGGCAATCAGGATGGTCAGCGTCTTGGCCTGCAGCACCAGGCGGATGACAGGCCGATAGACGGCGCTGAGGAAGCGGTTGAGCGGGTTCCTGTGCTCGGGAATGATGCGGCCCCTCACGAACAACACCATCAGCGCGGGCACGAGCGTGATCGACAGCACGGCTGCCGCCGCCATGGCGAACGTCTTGGTGTAGGCGAGGGGGCCGAACAGACGGCCTTCCTGCGCTTCCAGCGTGAATATCGGCAGAAACGACACGGTGATGATCAGCAGCGAGAAGAACAGCGCCGGCCCGACCTCAGATGCGGCTTCCACGAGAATCTCCAGCCGTGGTTTGCCGGGAGGCGCACGCTCCAAATGCTTGTGCGCGTTCTCGATCATGACGATGGTCGCGTCGATCATGGCGCCTATGGCAATGGCAATGCCGCCGAGGCTCATGATGTTGGAGCCGAGGCCAAGCATTTTCATCGCCAGGAACGACATCAGTACACCCACGGGCAGCATGATGATGGCCACCAGGGCGCTGCGGACGTGTAGGAGGAACACCACGCAGACCAGCGCCACCACCAGGCTTTCATCGAGCAGCGTCCGGCGCAGCGTGTCGATGGCGCGATAGATCAGCTCGGAGCGGTCGTAGACCGGCACCACTTCCACGCCCTTGGGGAGGGAGGGAGCGATCTCGGCAAGTCGCGCCTTGATGTTGGTGATGACGTTGAGCGCGTTGGCCCCGAAGCGCTGCAGGGCAATGCCGCTGGCGACTTCCCCTTCGCCGTTGAGCTCGGCGATGCCGCGGCGTTCATCCGGGCCGAGCTCAACTCTTGCAATGTGCTTCAGGAGCACCGGCGTGCCGCCGTCGACCTTAACGACGATGCGCTCCAGATCACTGACGTTTTTGATGTAGCCGCGACCGCGCACCATGAACTCGTGTTCGGCGAGTTCGACCGTACGCCCGCCCACATCCATGTTGCTCTGCCGGATGACCTCGCGCACTTTGGAGAGCGGAATTCCGAGGGAGCGCATGCGGCCGGGATCGATGACGACGTTGTACTGCTTGACGAAGCCGCCGACGCTGGCCACCTCGGCGACGCCTTCGGCCTTTGCCAATGCGAAGCGGATCTCCCAGTCCTGCAGCGAGCGAAGCTCGCCGAGGGACTTGTACTTGGCGACGACGGCGTATTGGTAGACCCAGCCGACGCCGGTCGCGTCGGGCCCGAGAGTAGGCGTCACACCGGCCGGAAGCCGCTTGCCGGCTGCATTGAGATATTCCAGGACGCGGCTGCGCACCCAATAGATGTCGGTGCCGTCCTCGAAGATCACGTAGACGAACGACACGCCGAAGAACGAAAACCCCCGCACCACCTTGGACTTCGGCACGGTCAGCATGGCCGTGGTCAGCGGATAGGTGACCTGGTCCTCGACCACTTGCGGCGCCTGTCCGGGGAACTCTGTGTAGACGATGACCTGGGTGTCCGAGAGATCGGGGATGGCGTCGAGGGGCAAGGTGCGCAACGCCCACACACCGCCCACGACTGCAAATGCGGTGACAATCAGCACCAGCATCAGGTTCCTGGCCGACCAGGCAATGAGACGGGCGGTCAATTGCCGGTCTCCTTCATCGGAGGAGCCGTCAGAGCCTTCAGGGCGCTGTTGAGGTTGCTTTCGGCGTCGATGAGGAAGTTGCCGTTGACGACGACGGTGTCGCCATCGTGGACGCCGTCCAGGACCTCCACGTATTCCGCGCCGCGTCGGCCGAGCTTCACGTGACGCGGCTCGAACCGACCGTCGCCCAGATCGACAATGACCACCTGCCGGCTCCCGCTGTCGATGACAGCGCTCACGGGTACGGCAACCACCGCCTGATCGGAGCCCGTTGCAATCTCAACGTCGGCGTACATGTCGGGAAGCAGCGCGAGGTCGGGGTTTGGCAGGACGATGCGGACCCGTGCCGTGCGCGTTTCCTTCATGAGGTGCGGGTAAACCACCCCGACTTGCCCCTTGAACACGCGCCCGGGGTACGCTTTGGTGCGCACCGTGACCGCCTGGCCGGGCCGCACGGCGCCGACGGCACCTTCGGCAATGTCGGCCATTACCCACACCACCGAATGGTCGGCGAGCCGGAACAGCACGTCGCCAGCTTTGAAGGCCTGGCCGTCCACCGCATTACGCTCGGTGATGATCCCGTCCTGCGGCGCAAGCCAGGTGATCGTGTCGGGCACACGCCTTGTCCGCTTGATCTCCTCGATCACTTCCGCTGGCACCTGCAGGTTTTCGAGGCGACGGCGCGCCCCCACGACGCGGGAGCGGGGGTCGCGCCGCGCAGTTGGCGCCGTGGGCTCACCCTCCGGTCCCTTCCAGCCGGTGACCTCCTCGACGATGATTTGCACGCTCGCGTTAAGCAGGTCCTGGCCGAACACCGACATCAGCGGGTCACCCTTGCGGACGTGGATGCCGCTGGTGACAGGCATCACCTTGTTGATGAAGCCGTCGAAGCGCATGGCGACGACGGAGAGCCGCGTTTCGTCGAAAGCGACGGTGCCCGGCGCTTTGGTGATCTGCGAGATCGGCTGTGTCCCGACCAGCTCGGTCTTCACGCCGCTGCGCTGCAGCCTGCCGGCAGAGACCTTGACGGTTCCGCCATCGTCCTGGTCGCCTTCGTAGACGGGGATGTAGTCCATCCCCATCGAATCCTTCTTGGGGACCATGAGATGTCGGGGAGGCCCATGGGATTGCGGTAGTGGATGATCTTCCGGCCAGCCTGCGCCTCGGTTGCGGGTTTGGGCTCGACGTTCACGTCCTCGCCGGCGTGGACGGCCACGTATGGCTTGCCGTCGTCGGTGTTTCGCGGCGTCAGTGAATAGAACGGCCGCCCATTGGGGTCCTTGTAATAGATCACCGGACCGGTGGGCTGGGCCACGCCGGACATCGAGGATTTGGAAGCGGGCATACGGATGAGGCCGACATGTCCGCCCCAATAGCCGGCTGCCACCGCGACCACGATGGCCGCGGCGGCGGCCAGTCGTCGACTGAGCGGTGTCATTTTGCGTTGACGATCAGTTTGCTCTGTACCGTCCCCGTCTCGCCTTGCACCTTGGCGCCGAGCGTCAGCGCCCAGCGTCCCGCCATCTCCAGGTTGGTCTTGAACTGGTAGATGCCGGGCTCACCGCCGGCCACCGGCTCAAGGGGAGCCGCCATGGAGGCCATGTTGTCGGGGCCCATGTCGATGCGCTTGGCAAAGATCACCGCATCGGGAACGGCGCGCCCTGACGGCTTGTGCACGAGCTTCACGGCAATCACCGCGTTACCCTTCTTCACCTCCTGGCTCACCAGTTGGAACTCGTAGTCCTTGACGTCGGCCCATGCCGGCATGGTGGCCATGGCCATGGCCATGGTCAGCGCCGCCGCAAATGCGGCCGCGCGCATGTAGTTCTTGATCATCGCCTTATGTCCCGTTGTCGTGAATCCATGGTCGGCCGGTTAGGCCAACGCTAGAAGCGAACCGTGCTGAGGGCGCAGTCACGCGAGCGCCGGGTGGGCGCGATTCAGACGCAGGGAGGTCGCAACAGGGGTGGTATTGGCGCTTCAGCTATCATCCGGGATAACCCGGGAGGAATGAGGTCGTGCACACTATGTCTCTGCACGCCTGCCTGCGCCGGAGCGTTGGATAGCGGCTGGAAGCACTTGAGGAGGCAACTGCCCATGTCGGGACAGGGCTTTGCACAGCCGGGACACGGGTGATTGCAGGGCATCTCGTCTGAGCTGGGCGACATTGCCGCCATGTCCGATTTCGCCGGCGCCAACGCGATACCTGCTGGGATGGCGCCCAGCGCCATCACCATGGCGAGGACGCCAAGGGCCACGAACCATCGGTGCAGCTTTCTCTTCACTCTGTGACAGTGCCACAGCGGGAGGGTCACTACAAGAATGGGGTGCCTCCTTGCTTTATCAGCGACTTACGTGAGGTCGCCGAGGGCTTGCCGACTATCACAAATGTCAGCATGCTTGCCCTTGGCGAAGGACACACTTGCCGTTCGTAGACGGGGAAACCATGCCGACACCAAAAGCTGCCGCCAAGAAGCGCCCGAAAAAAGAAACGGCCCCCGACTGGCGCATCAAGGGCGACTGGTGGGACCTGTGCAACTGCGCCATCGGCTGCCCCTGCGTCTTCGGATCGGAGCCCACCCATGGCTTTTGCGAAGGCGTTCTTACCTGGCTCATTCGTGAGGGACAATTCGGCGACGTCCGGCTGGACGGCAATCTTGCAGTGGTGCTCATCATCCATTTTGAGGGGAGCGTATTCGACAAGAACCGCGAATTCGGGTTCCTCATCGATGATCGCGCCAATCCAGAGCAGCGCGATGCGCTGGAGCGGATATTCACCGGCAAGGCCGGCGGTGCATTCGCCGCCTGGGCGGACCTCACCATCAGCCTCGACGGCGTCTCCTTCGTACCCATGAAGGTCTCACATGACGCCGAGAATTGGCGGGTCGAGGTCCCCGGGATGGTCGACGGGCTTGGCGGACCCTACCGCAGATTCATGGTGCCGGAGGGCGATACCTGCCGTCTCTACAATGCGCCTCGCCCCGAGGTCGTGCCCGGCTTCATCACGGTCGGTCAAGCCAAGCGCAATGTCGTCACCGGCGCCTTCGGCCGCAACTGGGACCTCTCCCAGCGTTCGGCCAAGCACATCGCCTTCGACCTACGCGGGCCAAAGGCCTTCACGTGGCGCAAGCCCTTCGCGACCCGCTAGCCCTATTCCTTCACGCCCTACCTATTGCGAACAACACGACACCTGCCAATAGAAACGATCCGCCAATCGCCCTGCTCATCCATCGGGTCGGCGGAAGCAGCTTTTCAGCCGCAACGATGGCCGTCAAAAAGACAATCCAAACCAGGTTCATGGCGCCGGCCACGAACAGCAGCAGCATCACGGCACAGCAGCAGCCCAGGCAATACGAGCCGTGCTTAAGGCCCATGACCCAAGCGCCGCTGACGCCCGGCCGCCATTCCATCATCAGAAAGCCGATGGGCGAACGGCAGTAGCGCAAACAGACCTCCTTGAGCGGTGAAAACTGGTAAAACCCGGCAATCGCAAGCAAGCCCGAGGTCAACCACGGTGAAGAACTCTCGGCCATTGGGGTGACCAGGCCCATGGCCTGCAGAGACCACTGCAGCGCTGTCGCTGTGACCGAAAAGCCGATCCAGATCACGAGATAGCCGGCAACGAAGACGGGCGAGCGCCATGGCTCGGCAGCGGGGCCTGTCTTGCGTCGTTCCAGCCCGTCGAAGGTGGCGATCATGGGCGCGGCCGAGGGCAGCATCATCGCCACCATCATCATCGCCCACATCATCCCGACCGCGAGGACGGTCTCCGGCCGCCAGTACGCGCTGGTCGGCATCATCAGCACAATCCAGGGATGACCCATGTCGAGAGTCATCCAACCGACGAACGCCCAGCCGGCCGCTCCAATAAGAGCGAGCAACGATACCAGGTGTGCCCGTTCAAGCGCGAGACGCAGGAAATCGGCCATCCTCAACCGTTGTAGGCAAACGGCGAGAAATAACCGTTCTTGCCCGACACTCGGCAGCTCATGCCGTGGTCGGCGACCGACAGACTCTCGCTGCGCGCCAATCGCGCCGGAAAGCCGGGGCTGATGGCAAGCGGGTGGCCGCTGATCTCGATAGGCCCGCCGCCCTGCCCTTCGACTTGCGTGATCTTGGTGCTGCCAACCCCGTCCACCTCCAATGTCAGCGACGGACCAGTTTGCTGAAAGGATATTTTGGCAGGACGAACACCATGCACCTTGCCGATAAGCGGCCCAAGGTTGGCCAGGTGGCCACCCGCCTGCCCCGAGAATATGCCGCCCAACGCTTGTTGCTGTGCCGCGTCCGCGCGCTCGTCCAAATAGAGCGCCAACTCCCAGTTGCCATCCTTCATGTGTCCGGGGGAGTGCACGAGCAAGGCGACATTGAACCCGTCGAGCCGCACGCTGTCACTTTGACCAGAGTCTACATGCCATCCCACAAGGGCGGTGCAGTTGCCTTCGGTGGGCGGAGAGAAGAAAACGCACGGACACGCAGCTTCGCAATTGCAGGCCTCGAGGTAGGTGCCCTTTACCTGCCAGCTCATAGCGACCTCCTTCGATCATCCCGACACCTGGGACATTGGAGCCGCGCTTGGAAGGCGTCAATCATCATGACAGCGATTTCGCATCCCTCTCGGAAAGCAAGCAGGGTGATGCACGAGCCACCAATTGATTATTGTCCGCTTCCGGCTCGAAAGCTGAATCTGCGACAAGATCAGAATCGGACGTAGATCAGGACAGGTCTGGGTCACGAACGGAACCCGCCGTCACACCCGCCGAACGTCAGTTGACCCTCCGATGCCGGACGAAATCGCTGCAGCGCGGAAGTTGGCAGTTCCGTGCCACAAAGAGCCCAACCCCTCAAGTCGCACATCAGAACGTGACCCGCGCCCAACGTCTTTCTTTCCGTCGCAGAAGTGGTTCCCTGCCTTGCAAGGCAGCACTCGCAGGCTCCGATCTGTACTCACGCCACTGCCGGAGAAGAAATATCACCACCTTGCACCAACCGTTCCCTCTCTTCTTCCACTTCTTTCCATAACGGTTGCAATTCCTCCGGGGTATACTTTTTTCGGACGGATATCCTGTTGAATGCCTTGACTGCCTCCTCCAGAGCGTCGCCTGTGGCCTGTCTCTCCTTAAGGAATTCTTTTAAATTAATATCTTCGATCCGGGTTTTGTCCCGATGCCAACCTTTGATTCTTTTGGCCGATAGCATGCCAACGAGTACCAGGCACGCTAACAGGACACTTATCATTGTGGCCAAAAACAAAGAAAGGAACGCCGCCAAAACGTAGAATGTATTATCGAGAATGTAGTCTCTAACAAAGGGGAACACTAGGGTTGCTAATATTGCTATCAAAACGAACCAAAGAATGGCAGGAACAATAGCGCTCAAGAGTAGATGTAATACACGATAAGCTGTCTTTGGTTCACTACCGGGCGTGCCGCTCTTCTCTCTCCTTGCTTGCGCATATACATTGACTGTGTGCGAAAAGCCCCGTATCGCGTACAAGATGCCCATTGCAACAACGCAGATAGAGGCGAGTAGGAGAGCGCCGCCGATGAGGGCCCACACCACGCTACGCAGTGGAACTCGCCCGGCCGCGTCCCACGGGTGCACAAAGAATGTATACGCGCTAAAGATAATAATTGAGCCAAGAAGGACCAAAGGCTGAACCCTCAACGCAACCGATAAATATTGATCCTCCACTAGCGCCTTGGGGGTCGTTGATGCTCTCGAAACACGGCGAATAGTGATCGCGTTAAGTGCTGCGATTGTTAAACAGGCGAGCACAACGCCTATCACGAGGTAGAGATAAGCCTGCGGATTGGTAATGACAGCGCTTAAAATGGTGGCGTGCGGAGGCTGCCTCGTGGCGACCTGGGAAGCGTAAGATGCCAAAGGTGCAAGCGTACCAATAGCAATAATAAAACTGGTAACTGAAGTAAACATTAGCTCTGCAAACGGCTCATCAATAGTGCGTGATGGTACCGCGAGCTCTGCGAGGACGGCACTGATAGCAATGAAAAAGAAGTCGACAGCTAGGACGGTGCTCCAGGGATATGACTGTAGGTCTTCGCTGCCGGCAGCGTATGATATAGCCCCCGCGAACAGAAAAGCACCAAGTAATCCAAGCGCCTCAAAAATCAATACCATGCCGAAGAGGCGAAGTGTTTTGTAGGCAAGACTCGAAAATTCTGCTTCGCCAACTTCTTTGGATGTCGAACTGACTTGATCCATCTGCTTTGCCCCTCACCCGCGAAGACAACCCTCAGGAAGGCCTCTTGTAGGAGCCCGCCCCGGCGTAGCTAATGAATAAAGCTCTGTGCTTCAGGCTTCATGGCCACTAGCCTCATCTCACCGCTGTTCTTACTACATGGACACTGGACTCGTGAAGGTGTTCGGCTCCTGAAGAAGGCTCGCCAACGGATCGCTACAACCTGTGGGGGCGGTCGGTTGCCAAGCCGGGACCAGATGTCTCTTGTGGGTAGTCTTTCGCGTGCCGCAGTCGCGGACGGGGAATGTAACACCGTTACCTGACGCGGCTGAAGACGTGCAACCAGGAGTGGCGTGTCTTATGGTGATTTTGAGGCTGGAGCATTTTCGCTCCATCATCATCGGACCAGTTGACCGGCAGAGCACGAAGGCGGCGAGCGCCTTCAACACCGCATGGGCGCGCAACGGCGGAGCAGGTTACTCCGGCCTTGCTCACCCAGCCTAAAGCCGATCAAGACCTCGAAGAAGGCCTGGACGAGCTTGCCAGCGAGCAGGAGACGCGCTGCTTGCCCTCGGGCTCAGTGCCGAGGCGTTACCTGGCAGGCTTCCGATTTGAGGCTGTCGGCCCAGGACGGCCGAGGAGAGCGGCGACCGTCGCGCGCACGGCGGACCGGACTACGAACCGGGCGCCGGCGCAGACTCAGCGCCAACGAGGAGAAGCCAGGCGACGGCCATGAGGGCCAAGCGTCTCCTACACCTCGGGAGCGAGGCGCCGTGATCGATCGCATGGCTGTCGTGGGCGTGGCGCAGCCAGTGAGGTGATAGCCGATCGGTGACGCCCCCAGCGCGCCTGGCGGTGCGCTTTACCGCTGCCGCCCCAAGATCTTCAACAGGCTGAGGAAGCTCCATGGTGCACTCGCCACTACATGCCGTCAGCCCGCCCGGATGCGCTGTCAAGCGCCAGATGCGCTTTTGAGATGCATAACTCAGCCAGACGTAATGGATGGCGCCTGTCGCATCGAACCTACGAGTTGGACATCCAGCAGGTAGCGCTGGCCCTTGATAGACCTCGTCTTGATGCCGGCCGCGTCGCAGAACTTCTTCAGCGGGAATTGCGCTGGCGTAGAGGGCGCCTCGCCCTCTGTCCGGCATTGAGCGACGTAGGCCTTGTAGACGTCCTCAATGTCGATGCGTTTGCCTGGGGCGGGAGCCAGTAGGCGATCAAGTGTCTTGAACAGCCCGTGGTCGTTGTTGACTACCAGCTTCGGGCGCGCAGGCGTGGGCAGCTCCTTGGGGATGGAAGCTGGCTCGGAATCCTCGCGACGTGGCGATTTCGCCGGCACATTCTGGGCTTGGCCGATCACCTCGATGGCGATCATGGTTGCGATCAGGCAGATGTCGTAGATCACGACGAACGCCGCCTTCTGCCAGGATGTCAGCAAGTCGGCCCATGCGCCCATGATAGTGGCCAGAAGATCGCGGAGCGGGTTGGCGGTGCCGACTGTGCCCTCGCTCTTGAGCGAGCGCAGAACCTTCAGTTCGTCGTCGATCTGGATAGCGCGATCGGTGGCGGTCTTGTTTTCCTGCGCATCGGCCAGCGCCTTGATCGCTGCGACCTCGGCGTCCTCCTTGCCACGACAGAACGGGCCGCGCTGCTTGGGGCTACCGTCGCCGCACTCTGCGGCTCGCGCCTTGGCGGCAGTTGCGACGGCAAGCTGAGCGGCATCGACCGTCGCTTGCGTAGCGCGGCGGAACTTCATCCCAGCCTTCTCTGCCACCAACGCGGCAATCTGCGTCTTGGTGTCGGTCCTGGTGTCCAGCACGTCCTGGCGCTCGGCAACGAACCGATCTTGCCGGGATGCCATACCGCCCAGGCTGGTGAACGCGGTCATGGTGAAGGCCAGAAGCCCGGCGACGCCGATAATGACGCCGGTCTTGCGCCAGCCCAGCGACCACACCCTGATTCCCGCGACGTGCAAGGCGAGCGTGAACACGGCCGCCATCCCGTAGACGAAGGCTTGCGTCACCTGATCCCTGAGCACTGCTCCGCCCTGGTCCAAGCCGTAGCTGCCGCAGAGGGCGACACTGGCAAGACCGCCGACGATAGCGAGGGCGATCAGGAGATTACGCATCGATCTCGTACCCCTCCGCTCTGAGTTTCTCCTTCAGGGCCTGCTCCACCCACAGCGTCAGCACCTCACCGCGCGCTGCGGTGTGCTTCTTGACGGCCTCCTTGATGGAGCTGAAAGTCCTGACGTTGAGCTGCGCGTCGCGGGTCTCGCGCAAACTTCGGCCGTCAGCGGAAGCAGCGAGTTGCTTCTTCCGCGCCTTGCGCCGAGCCTTACCCGATTCATGCTTCGACGGCCTGTCCCACTGGGCCAGCAACGCCGTCATTGGATTAGCGGCGACCTCGGTCTCCTGCTCGTCAGACATTGGGGATGCGCCTCCTGTAGACGAGAGGAGCCGTCGAGGAAGCGAGGCCCTTGACCTCGCCCCACAGGGCCTCGGCCTCGGGCTGCAAGCTGGGATTGATCTCGTGCCCGACCTTGCCGATGGTCAGGGCGTCGATGTGGGCGATGTGATATTGAACCCAGGTCGTGAGGATCGTCCCACCCGCGGCCAGTGCTTTTTGGGCCTCCTCGTTCAGCTTCTTGAACTGGGCTCGGCTGTCGAGCGCCGATACCAGGAACGCGAACGGCCTGTGATGCTTACGGCACATCTCAACGATGGGCGTGATGGCACCGATGTCGAAGGCGCTGACGCGCACTGGTATGATGACGGCGTCCGATTTCGCCACCGCGTTCTCGATCAAGTCGATGTCCTGGGGTGGGGTGTCGATGAACAACCAACCGAAGCCCTTCGGGTCCTGGGCTATCCCTTCAATGGCGCTGGTGAGGTGATCGGGAATCTCGAACAGCTCGGGGTTGTCCGGCGCACCTCGGCTCTCCCACCACTGCGTCAGGCTCGCCTGATCGGCATTCAGGTCTAGCAAAGCAACAGGAAGCCCCTCCTCGGCAGCCTTCACTGCCAGGACCGCGGTAGCTGTCGACTTGCCGGTTCCGCCCTTCGAGGCGGCGATCGTCACTACCTTCATCGACCTACTCTTCACTCTCGCAATCCTCGGCATCTTCAGCTCCTGCATGCTGCTAGCCACTGCCCTGGCTAGATGCTAGCCAATTACTGCAACCGAGTGGCTAGCAAGCTAGCCACCCAAGCTGGCTAGCAAGCTAGCGAGGATCGAAAACCATTGTCCAGCACTATCTTGGGCGCCTGGCTGCTCAAACGGTGATTGATGGCTCCCCTCGGCCCGAAAGGTGGCGCCGACCGAAGTAACTGCTGCGCCCCCGACAGTGAGATCAGACGCAAGGCGGCCTGCGACGCCTATGGAGAGTGGTGCTAGGAACGGGGTTCGAGCCGGTTCAGCTCGAGTTTCGGCGAGATTATCAACGGCGGCTGGCGTCTGGCTGGTCGAGCGCGGCAAGAACCACTTCTATATTGGGATCGCCCTTGTCTTGGCGCCGCGACTGGCCGTTGCAAGCCGCTGATCAGTCCACTATGTATCGCAGCCGTTCGCTGGCGTCCTAGGGTAGGAATAGGGCAGGAAGAGAGCATAGCCGCCGGTAACAGTCTGAGAAATAAGGAGTTCTTGGGGTTGTTCGAATCCAGCCCCCTCCACCAAGTCAGGTTACAGGGATCAGGTTTCAGGGGTCAGAAAGCCAATTGATGGCATGACCCCTGATCCCTGAAACCTGTCCCCTGAGAAGCGGGTGTAGCTCAATGGTAGAGCAACAGCCTTCCAAGCTGATGACGAGGGTTCGATTCCCTTCACCCGCTCCAATCCCCATATAGAAGGGCAAGGCGAAGAGAGCAGGAGTAAGGACCACCCCAATGGCCAAGGCGAAATTCGATCGGACGAAGCCGCATTGCAACGTTGGCACGATTGGTCACGTGGACCATGGCAAGA
>Ga0075428_100007800_pt1 | contig 11864 bp, 15 predicted proteins | sample RhiMetdeltSRZDD2_FD_75291 | JGI IMG/M metagenome (GOLD analysis project Ga0075428, IMG submission 75291) | Populus rhizosphere microbial communities from Tennessee, USA - Rhizosphere MetaG P. deltoides SRZDD2 | ecosystem: Host-associated > Plants > Roots > Rhizosphere > Soil | place: USA...
TTCCTCATCCTCACCGGCATCGAGACGCTGCCGCTGCGCATCCAGCGCCACTGCGACAATGCACTGGCGGTGGCGCAGTGGCTGGTCGGCCAGCCCCAGGTGGCATGGGTGAGCTATCCCGGTCTCGCCGGCGACCGCTACCACAATCTCGCGAAGAAATACGTGCCCAAGGGCGCCGGCTCGGTCTTCACCTTCGGCCTCAAGGGCGGCTACGACGCCGGCGTCAGGCTGGTGTCGAACGTGAAGCTATTTTCCCATCTCGCCAATATCGGCGACACCCGCTCGCTCATTATTCATCCCGCCTCGACCACGCACCGGCAGCTCACCGATGCACAGAAGGTGCAGGCCGGCGCCGGGCCTGACGTGGTGCGCCTCTCCATCGGCCTCGAGGACAAGGACGACATCATTGCCGATCTCGAGCAAGGCCTGAAGGCGGCCTAGTCATTGGCGGCCGCGCCGCCCGCAGCGCGGCACGCTTCGCGCAACCTGGGTTTACGTCTTGCGCAAGGTCCGGCTGACATAGTCGCGAATGCGCTCCAGCGTCTCCGGCGCCGTCCAGATCTGCTCGATATCGGCGTCCAGGTCCTCTTGCTCCAATCGCTCCAACGCGGGCCCGCGGGTCTGCCGCTTGGTGGTCGCGAACGCCGGCGGCGAGAGCGCGGCCAGCGTCTTGGCCGCGGCGACGGCGCGCTCGATGAGCACGTGCGGATCGACGATGTCGTGCACCAGGCCACGGGCGACCGCCTCCGGCGGCGTGTAGGTGGCACCGCTGAAGATGGCGTCCTCGAAATATTGCGGCGCCGTCGCGCACCGCATGATCTCCATCGCCGCGGCGGGAAAGGGAACGCCGACCAGAAGCTCGGTCACCCCGATCCGTCCGGCATCGCGCGCCATCAGCCGTTTGTCGGCGGCGCAGGCGAGCACGCAGCCGCCGGCCACCGCGTGGCCGTTGATCGCCGCGACCACCGGCGCGGGATGGGAGAAGACGGTGGCCAGCATGGTGCTCAAGGCCGGCAGGAAGCGACTGATATAGGCGGGGCCGCCGTCGAGCAGGCGCAGCAGGTCGACGCCGGCGGAAAATATCCGTCCGGTCCCGATCAGCACCACGGCGCGCGTCGCCGATAGCTCGTGGAATTTCGCCGTCATCTCGGCGCAGAACTCCATGCTCATGGCGTTGGCTTTCCCGTCCGCCATGCGCAGGACCGCCACGCCGTCTTGCTCGCTGGTCTCGATCACGTCGCCTGCTCTCCTCGACGCATACTGGCACCGCCTGTGACCTCGGCAACGCGCGCGGGCCGCCGCTCGAGGCGCTCCGCGTGCACCACTGCGATCGTCAGCACCACGATCGCCATGGCCTGATGCATGAGCGCGAGCGCAAGCGGCGCCTGGTGGATCAGCACCACGATCCCGAGCGCAGCCTGGAGGGTGATGGCCGCCGCCAGCGCGAGCGCGGCGGTGAGGGTCCCTCCTCCGCGCAGCGTGCGCGCGACATCGGCGGCGTGCAATAGCGCGAACAGCCACAGGGCATTGGCCAGCATGCGATGATCGAACTGCACCGTCAGCGTGTTCTCGAAGGCATTGCGCCATGCCGGCGTCAGGAAGAACAGGCGCGCGCCGTCGGGCACTAGGCTGCCGTCGATCAGCGGCCAGGTGTTGTAGATCAGGCCGGCGCGCAGCCCGGAGACCAGCGCGCCGAGATAAATCTGCACGATCACGAGACCGAGCAGCGCCATCGCACTCCTGCGGATACGCGCCGGCGCAGCGATCGGCGCGCGTGGCACAAGGTTCTGCGCGGTCCAGAGGACGGCGGCAAAGATGACGCAGGCCAGCGTCAAGTGGAACGCCAGCCGATATTGCGACACGCTGACGCGGTCGCTCAGCCCGGATGCGACCATCCACCACCCGACCGCGCCCAGCGCGGCGCCGAGGAAGAAAATGGTCAACAGCCGCGCGCGCAGGTGCGGTTCGACCTGGCCGCGCCACAGGAACCAGAGCAGCGGCAGCAGGAACACGCCGCCGACCAGGCGGGCCAGCACGCGATGCGTCCACTCCCACCAGTAGATCGTCTTGAAGTCCGCAAGGCTCATCCCCGCATTGCGTTCGCGGTATTGCGGGATGGCCTTGTACTTGTCGAATTCGATCTGCCAGGCGTTCGCATCGAGCGGCGGCAGGACGCCGGTGACCGGCTTCCATTCGACGATCGACAGGCCCGACTCGGTGAGCCGCGTGGCGCCGCCCACCACCACGGTCACCACCATCAGGGCCGCGACCACCAGCAGCCACACGCGAATGGCGCGGTGGACGGGCGCGGAAGACGGAGCGGGGCTGATCATGCATCCTTCGCTTGCGGGAACGGCGCGGAAGATATAGTTGCGCGGCTATCCTCGCAAACGAGTGAAGCAATGCCCCTCCGCCTGCGCAAGTTCATCGGCGCAATCCTGCTCATCACCCTGGTGGTGGCCTGGGCGCTGGTGGCGATGGCGCTGGCGCAATCCCCCGCGATCAAGGCGAACGGGCTGATCGAGGTGATCTATTACGTGGTCGCCGGGCTTGCCTGGGTGCTGCCGGCGATGCCGCTGGTGCGCTGGATGTCGCGGCCTGATGCCGCGTAGCGGAGGCGGCGCACGGCGGCCTGTCTGCCGGCCCCGCCACGCCGGGATGGACGCGCTTTGCGCTTGCCCGCGCACCCTTGCGCGGCCGGCGGGGCCAGCGTAGACGTTCCGGCTCTGGCGGAGCGTAGCGCAGCCCGGTTAGCGCACCAGTCTGGGGGACTGGGGGTCCCGAGTTCGAATCTCGGCGCTCCGACCAAATCAGCGCCGTCAAATCAGTCTTTGTTGCACTCGTCACGTCAGCGCGCCGACCACCAATGGAACGAAACGGCACCCAGAGTCCCGGAACGGGGCACCGAGCCCCTGGAGCAATTCCCGGAGTGTTCGCCGCTTCCTGGCATCACCGCGGTGCCGTTCGATGATTGCAGCAATGGTCGCCGCCGCGCCGGCTCAACCCATGAGGCCGCGATGACGATCCGAGCCGCATCGAGCCGCTAGCGCAAGCGATGCCCTCCCCTGGCCGCCAACGCCGTCGCGCCCTCAAATTGCTCGCTGCCAGCGCCGAGGGCTGCACCGAGGCGATCATGCTGGCGCATGGCTTCACCAGCGAAATGCTGGTCCAGCTGGTCCAGGCCGAACTCGCGACCGCGACAGCCGAACGCATGCGGACTGGCAACCGCACGATCGAGGTCATTCGCATGAAGATCACCGACGCGGGGCGGCAGGCGCTGGGCGAGCGTCGTTGAGGCAGACGAATTCGGCTGAGGCAAGACTTGTCTTGGATTTCTGGTTTGGTTTGCGGCCGCTGAAGTGACCATTCGCCGCTACCTTCAGCGGCTGAATGGTGTCCGGGAGCTGCCGAAAAAGAAGCCAAGGTCCGGCGCGCCGCGCACTGATCTCACTTCATCTTCACGAGCGCGAAGGCGAAGTCGCGGCCACGGCCGCGCTTCATCGCCTGATCGATCCAGACCATGGCGAACGGCTCCAGCAGCCGCGCGTTCTTCAACGGGCCGGCATCGACCGGTTCGAACCCGAGCATGCCGACCAGCTCCATCACCACCGGTTTCCTCCCGGCGTCGTCACCCGCCACCAGCATGACTGGTTTCACCGGATATTCGGCGGCGCTGGCCATATTGCTCGCGCCCGTGGTGTTCAGGGTCTTGAACACGAAGGCGCCTGGCGCCCAGCTCGCCACCTGCTCGCCAGCGGAGGTATCGAAGCCGAGGACGAGCTGCAAACCGTCGGGACCCATGCCCAGGGGATTGGTGCAGTCGATCACGATCTTGCCCGCGAGGCTGCCCAGGCTTTTCACGGCCGCCTGGGTCGCGGACCAGGGCGTCGCGATCACCACGATCTCAGCCTCTTTGACGGCTTCGGCCGGCGCTTTGAGGCGCTCCTTGGCCAGCGCCGCATATTTCGGATCGGCGGGATTGCGTAAGCCCCAGATCACATCCTGGCCATGCTTGAGCCACGCTTGACCGAGCGCCGCGCCGACCGCCCCGGCGCCGATGATTGCAACGGGCATGAATGCCTCCTTGAGCCGCCAATGAATTCCGTCAGCGGCGATTAGCACCTCGGCATTTGATACGCCTTGCGGCCCGGTGTGAGCAATCCGCCGGCAAGCCGAGCTTTTGAACGGCGCAACGCGACGGCGGGTCGCGGCGAGATGGGTTGCCGGCGGCGCCCGCAACGGAGAAAGGCGCGGTGTTTGCAGGTCTCCGCGCCGCGACTTGACACGGAGCGGTGGAAGGGGCGTTGCAGAAATCACCCCCTGCGTCGAGATTGGCGTATGCTTGGGTGCGAATTAAGCTTGGGCGCGAATCGAGGTGGCCCATGGATTTACGTTCTTGTCTTGCTGCCGCGATTTTTAGCTTAGGCGCATCCGCGGCCTGCGCAAATGTCCTGATCTCGGTGGACAAGAGCACCCAGCAGATGACCGTTTATGTCGATGGCGCGCCGCGCCACCATTTTGTCGTGTCCACGGGCCGAGCCGGATACGGGACACCCAGCGGCACCTATCGTCCGCAACGGCTGGAGCGGACGTGGTTTTCGAGAGAGTACTACAATTCTCCCATGCCACACTCGATCTTCTTCCATGGCGGGTACGCCATACATGGCAGCTACGAGATCAGCCGTCTCGGCGGGCCGGCTTCGCACGGCTGCATCAGGCTCCATCCCCAGAACGCCGCGACCCTCTTTGCGGTCGTGAAACAACAGGGGGCGGACGCCACGACGATCGTCGTGTCCGGTGGAACTCCGGCGCGAGGACGACGCTAGGGCGCACGCCGTCGAGATCGAAGATCGCCGCGTCGAAGTCGCGGAAATCGCACCGATGTATGGTGACTTGCTGCGTCGGCGATCATCTCTCGTTCACGCACGCGCTCGATCGCGTCCATCGCCAGGAGAAAGCGCAAAACTGTGATGGCCATCACAGTTTTGCGCTGAACCGGGGCGGCACAACACGCCGGGTCGGGTCAATGGCGCCGTCCGCGCCCGAGGGAGACTGTCATGATCAGGATTCGCACCGGACTGTTCGGCGTCGTCGGCTTGCTCCTCGGCGTCATTCCGACCGCAGCCCTTGCCAGCGTCAGCAAGCCCACCGCGGAGGAACGCGGCGCCTGCATGGGCGATGCGATCAGCTTGTGCATCACCGCCATCCCCAACAAGGCGCGCATCGCCTCGTGTCTGGCGTCGAAAATGTCGCAGCTCAGCCCACGATGCCGGGCGCAGTTCGACAAGGCGGCCGGCCGCTGACGACCGCGGCATGGAATCGCGTGCGGACGTTGGTGGCGGCTCTGGCGTTAGCGACTGATTGGGTCGTCCTGCGCCGCCTGTCTCGACGCGGAAAGAATGTCCCACACCACCATGAACATCGCCGCGATCAGCGGACCCAAGACTATTCCGTTCATGCCGAAGATTTCGATGCCGCCCAGCGTGGATAACAGCACCACGTAGTCGGGCATCCTGATGTCGGTCCCGACCAGAATCGGACGCAACAGATTGTCCACCAGTCCGATGACGAGTACGCCAAACGCGATGAGAACGAGCCCCTGCCAGACGGCGCCGGTCACCAGGAGATAGAGGGCGACGGGAAACCAGACCAAGGCGGCACCGACCGCGGGCAACAGCGACAGAAGCGCCATCAACGCGGCCCATAACAGCGCCGCACGAATCCCCAGGAACCAGAAGATCAGGCCGCCGAGCGCTCCCTGCAGGACGGCCACGACGATGGTGCCTTTGACCGTGGCGCGGATGACGGTGGCGAACTTGCTGAAGATGGCGCGCTGCTGTTCAGGCCGAAGCGGCACTGCATCCTTGATGATCCTGAACAGCTCATCCCCGTCGCGCAGCAGGAAGAACAGCAGATAAAGCATGACGAACATTCTGACGACGAGTTCGAACGTCGCCTGACCGATATTGAGGGCCTGGGCGGCAATGAACTGGCTGGCCCTTCCGAGGCCGGCGGACAGCCCCTCCTGCACCCCGGCGAGATCCGTCAGCCCGAAGCGGTCGAGCAGACCGACCGCCCATGACGGCAAGGCCTCCAGGACGTGCTGGAAACTGCGGGCAAGATTCAACTCGCCCGACTTGAACATCTCGTACACGCCGGACGCTTCCTGCACCAAAGCCCCGGTAACCAGCGTCGATGGCAGGATCACGATGAGCACGATGATCACCACCGTGACAAGGGCGGCGAGCCGCTGTCGCATCGAGCCGGACAGTCGCCGATAAAGCGGCGCAAAGACGATCGCCAAGACCGTTGCCCACAGCACCGCGCCGTAGAACGGCCAGAGTATCCACGCAAACGCCAGCGATATCGCGATGACCAGCAACAGGAAGGTCTTGTCTTCGAGCTTGTTCAAGCCGATGCCCCCACCCGGTCATTTGCGGCCGATGCGACCGTCAGCATAGCGCATCTGCCGGACCGTCCGCCCTGCCTGGCGCATTGTGCTGACGAATCGATGAATCGAGAAGCTGACGCCCCGGCCTCCCTCGCGTCCGCAGGGCCCGCCGGACCGGAGCACGGTGGCCGCATGGGCGGTCAGCCTATGCATTAGGGGTGGATCGCGGCCGGTCTGACGTTGTCGATGTCGCAGCCCGGCCCGCAGGCCGGTGGGGTTCAGCTCCGGGCGGCTCCGCCGGACGCCATGCCGGCCGTCCGGCGACCGACGCGCCAGCCCCGATCCGGGGTGTCCGCGGGCTCCGCGCCATGGCCGCCGCGCCGCAATGCCCCGGGCACGGTTGCTGGCGCCAATGTCCCTCCTGCCATAACCTCGCGCGGCTTGAACCAATTCATCGCTCGATTGTTGAACGATGGAACCGATGCAACGAGGATATGTCCATGAACGAGGATCGTGTGGTCGGCACCGCCAGAAATCTGGGCGGTCAGCTGGAAGAAGGCTTTGGACGCGCCACCGGCGACGTCAAGAGCCAGGTGGAAGGCAAGATCAAGCAGGCGACGGGCGCCGCCCAGGATCTCTACGGGCAGGCGCGCGATGCCGCCGGCGACGCGGCGAAGGCCGTGCAACAGCACGCCGCCCCACTGGAAGAGGCACTGCGCAACACCATCGAAAACCGGCCCTACACCGCGGTCGCCGTGGCATTGGCGATCGGCTGGTTCATCGGCCGCATGAGCCGGATGGACTGAACAGGCAGGCGGGCGCGCCTTCGGCAGTCATGACTAAGCTTACGCAGGCGCGCATCCGCATCCTGGGCCCCGACCCGCACGGCGGCTTCGTGGTCGAGTTCTGCAAGCATACCGGTCCGAAGCTGGTGTTCGTCATTCCGCCCAATGCGGACAATGACGTGCTCGCTTATTTCCAGGAGCGGATGCCGTACGGCATCGCGGTGCCCGACATCGGCGATCTGGCGCCGGCCCAACGCGGGCGTGACTGAGGCCCGCTTACCGCCCGCGGCTCGCTATCCACCGCTGCGGACGTAAGCCCACAACAGCTTGAGATCATCGTCGCTGATCTTGTCGCGCCACGGCGGCATGGCGGGCGGCTTGCCGTTGAGCACGGCGTTTTGGAAGCGCTCGAAATCGTCCTTGGGAAACTTGCGCAGATCGAAGGTGACGCCGCCGGGATTGACCATGTCGCGGCCGTGGCAGCTCACGCAGAGATCGCCATAGACCTCGCGTCCGAGATCGGCGTCATCCGCCCGCGCGCCGCTGCACAGGGCAGCCCAAATGGCGAGCGCCGGGAACACCCGGCGCCACGCATGATTCCGAGGTTGGGCGCGCGGCGCAGCCGGCACGCTAGTGTGGCGCATTTGACGTTCCTATCAGTACTTGCCGCAAGTCATTCATAGGAACGTCAAATGCAAAGCCACACTAAAATCACAGACCTGCTAGTGTCCCTTTGTTTCCGACGTTCGTAAATGCGCGTCCTGCGAGATGATACGAACGTCGGAAACGGGACACTAGACCTTCTTCTGCCGCAGCGCCGCCACCTGGATCGGCGGGACCCACGGCTTGTCGGCCCAGGCCACGCCCTTGCGCGCCACCTGTGCGTCGATCAGGTAGGGCTTGCCTTCGACCGTATGCTTGCGGGCGCGTACCAGCGCTTCGCGCAGTTGCCCCGGGCTTTCGACCACCTCGCCGTCGACGCCGAAGCCCTTGGCGATCGCCGCCATGTTCATGTCGGGCTGACCCAGATAGTCGTGCACGAACTGCCCGGTCTGCATCATCCGCCCGCCCGGCACGTTGGCGATCACCCGCGAGTGCGGCCCGCCATAGGCGTGGTTGTTGTAGACGACGGTGATCACCGGGAGCTCGAGCCGCGCCATGTTCCACAGCGCCGTCGGCCCGAAGATGAACGAGCCGTCGCCGACGAGACAGATCACCTGCTGGTTCGGACGCGCGAGCTTCACTCCCGCCGCGGTGCCGACGCCGGAGCCGAGATGAGCGCCGTAATAGAAGAACAGTTCGCGCCCGCCGATCGGATTGAAATCGAACGAGTGCAGCGCGACCGAGCCCGCCTCGTGGACGATGATGGCGTCCGGATCGGCAAATTTCGCGATCTCCCAGGTGAGGCGATCGGCGATGATCGGGCTCTGGTCCCAGTCGGGATTGTTGACCACCTGCGCACGCGCGGACTTGGCCCATTCGCTGAACTTGCGCACGTCACCCGTGCGCTCGACCGCCTTCTGCCGCAACGCCGGGGTGAGCAACTGCTCCACCGCCGCGATCAGGTCGTCGAGCCCATAGCCGACGTCGCAAACGAGCGGCACCTCGGTGAGCATGACATTGCCCATGCTGCCGTGGTCGATCCGCATGTCGATGAATTTCGGCCCGCGCGGCACGAGCGGCGTGGGGCCGTTGTGCTGGAACTTGTTGCCGACATTGATGATCACGTCGGCGCTCTTCGGGTAATTGAGCGAATTGAGACTGTTGCCGGCGAGATTCCCGACCCAGAGCGGATGCGTCTCCGGGAAATTGGCATAGAGCTGGCGTACCTGCGTGACCGGCATGCCGAGCATCTCGGCGAGCTTCACCGCCTTCGCCGTCGCCTTGGTCTTGTAGATCTCGTCGCCGACGACCATCAGCGGCATCCGCGCCTCGACCAGGAGCTTTGCGGCGCGCTGGAGCTCGTCGGGATTGGGCCGCACGCGCATGCGCGGATCGACCAGCTCCTGCGCGATGATTTCGGTACGAACCCGTTCGTCGTTGAAGTCGGAGTGCCAGGAGATGTAGGCGGGGCCGTATGGCGGCGTCCATGCCGCCTTGAAGCCGCGGCGGACGGTTTCCGGAATCATGTCGGCGCGGCGCGCGAGCCAGCTGTATTTGGTGATCGGCTGGACGATCTGCTCCTGGTTCGGCACTTCCTCGAACCCGTCGCGCCCGGCGCGCCGGGTCTGGTCGGTGCGATAGGAGTAGACCACGAGCGGCGTCTGCTCCTTGAAGGCGTTGAACATCTGTCCGATCGCGTTCGCCATCCCAACGACCGCGGCCTGCATGACGATGGCGGGCTCGCCGGACGCCTTGATGTAGCCCGCGGCCATGGCAGCGCCCGGCCCTTCGTGCGGGGTGAGGATGTATTTGAGCTGCGGACGATCGACCAGCGCCTCGTAAAACTGCGCATCCTCGCTGGCGGAGTTGCCGAACACATATTTTACGCCGCAGGCGATCAGCTGCTCGGCAAAGGCGGCGCCGCCGGGGCCCTGGAAAGGTTTGACGCCGGCGACGACACTCGCGGCGGGGCCGCTCGCCGCTGGCGCCGCTGCGGGCGCAGCCGGAGCCGGATTGGGTTGCGGACCGGCGCCCTGCGCGTAACTGACCGAGGCCACCGCGGTCAGCACCGATTGCGCGGCGGTGGCCGTCAGTCCGGCTTTGGTGAGGCCGCCGACGAACCGGCGCCGCGATATCGAATGCGACAAGTATTGCGCAACCAGCTCTCTCATTGTTCGCTCCCTCAAGTCTCGGCTCGGCGCAAGGTGCGGGCGCTTATTTGGTTTGCGTGGCGGGCTTGGCGTTCGGACCGAAATCGGTGCCGAGATAGTCGGCCATCAGCGTGATCTCATCCTGCGTCCACAGTCCGCCGCGTCCGATCATGCGATAGATCGCGGCTTCCCATCCGCGGCGATCCTGCCGCTGATCGCGAAACATCGCATCGGTATGGCACTGGAAGCACTTGCTCATCACGACGCTGCGGCCGGGATGTTGCGGGGCATTTTCCTGCGCCGACGCCGGCGCCGCCAGGAACGGCAGCGCACATGCGGACACAAGAGCGAGATTTCGCCAGACCATCATCGCGTTTCTCCCCGGGCGTTTTTTTAGCTCGATGCAGCCGCGTTCGTATCGACCGACTACGGGATCGAATCTTATTCCACGACCTGTCCAGGCGCCAGTGATCGGCGTCCAGCGGGCCGCGTTGTTCTCAGGACGTCAGACTTTTTCTGCGAGTGCCGCATCGAGAAGCCGACGGCACTCCGTCAGGTCGCGCAGCGCCGCCTGCAGTTTCTGCGCGTCGGCGCGGGTGAGGCCGCCGGCCCCCGGCGCCAAGGCCGCGGGCACATCCGGTTTCGCGGATTCGGAGACCGCCGTCCGCTCGCCATCGTCGGGACCGCGCAGCGGCGGCGCGCGCACCGCCTCGACGCGCTCGTCGGCGTCGGGCTGTTCAAGCGCTTCATCCTCTTCCACCGCCCGGTGGACGGGCTGCGGCGCACCCGGCTGCCAGACATTCTGCACGAAGCGCACGCCCTGCTCGCGAAGCAGGCGCTGGACGCCGCGAATGGTGTAGCCCTCGCCGTAGAGGAGATGGCGGATACCGCGCAGAAGATCGAGGTCGTCCGGGCGATAGTAGCGGCGCCCGCCGCCGCGCTTCATCGGCTTGATCTCGCGGAAGCGGCTCTCCCAGAACCGCAGCACGTGCTGCGGAACATCGAGCTCCTGCGCCACTTCGCTGATGGTTCGGAATGCGTCCGGCGCCTTCTCCACCGCCGCCCTGCTCCCTCAGCCTTTAGGTTAAGCCTATTTCCGCGCTTCGGGATCGCTGTTGATGCGCTGCTTGAGAATGGCCGAAGGCTTGAACACCATGACCCGGCGCGGCGAGATCGGAACTTCCTTGCCGGTCTTGGGATTTCGCCCCACCCGTTGGCCTTTCTTGCGCACCACGAACGAGCCGAATGACGACAGTTTCACCGTCTCGCCCCGCTCTAGGCAGTCGGTGATCTCCTTCAAGACCAGCTCGACGAGCGTGGCCGATTCGGTGCGCGACAATCCTACCTTCTGGTAGACCGCCTCGCACAAATCTGCGCGTGTGACCGTTTTTCCCGTCATCGCCAGCCCCGCCTTCGGCGATCAAGATATCTCTCTGAATTATCTGACGATATTCGGTCGGACCGGAGCGGTCAACGGGGCCGGATGGGAAGATTTGAGCAGTCGGCTCACCAGCGCAGCAGCGTTGCCCCCCAGGTGAACCCCCCGCCCATGGCTTCCAGCATGACCAGATCGCCGCGTTTGATGCGTCCATCGGCGACCGCGGCGGTGAGCGCCAACGGAATCGATGCCGCCGAGGTATTGCCGTGCTTGTCCACGGTGGTGACCACCTTTTCCGGCGCGATTCCGAGCTTCCTCGCGCTGTCGTCGATGATCCGTTTGTTGGCCTGGTGGGGCACAAACCAGTCAACATCGTCAGCGGTATAGCCGGTGGTCTTAAAGGCTTGCTCGATCACGTCGGTGATCATCGCCACGGCATGCTTGAATACCTCGCGACCTTCCATGCGCAGGTGGCCGACAGATTGGGTCGATGACGGTCCTCCGTCGACATAAAGCTTCGCCCTGTGGCGTCCGTCTGCACGCAAGTGGGTGGTCAG
>Ga0075428_100007804_pt1 | contig 11861 bp, 11 predicted proteins | sample RhiMetdeltSRZDD2_FD_75291 | JGI IMG/M metagenome (GOLD analysis project Ga0075428, IMG submission 75291) | Populus rhizosphere microbial communities from Tennessee, USA - Rhizosphere MetaG P. deltoides SRZDD2 | ecosystem: Host-associated > Plants > Roots > Rhizosphere > Soil | place: USA...
AGCGACGCTGGCCATCCCGCGCCGATTGGCCGCCACGGGAGGCTTCGCTATACTGCGGATGGCTCGGCAGCGGGCGCGCGACGGAGCGGGCGACCGCTGGACGGACGCGGGATGAGCCAGACGGTGGGCCGTTCTCCGGCACGAGGAAGGAACCCATGACCGTAGAAACGAAGGACGCGGCACGCCGCGTCGAGGGCGCGAGCGCCGTGCTCGCCAAGGTGCGGACCGAGGTCGGCCGCGTCATCGTGGGCCAGCATGCCATGGTGGACCGCCTCCTGGTCGGGCTCCTGACCGGCGGCCACATCCTGCTGGAAGGCGTGCCGGGGCTCGCCAAGACGCTGGCGGTCAAGAGTCTCGCCGACGCGCTCTCGCTCAAGTTCCGGCGCATCCAGTTCACGCCCGACCTGCTGCCCGCCGACCTCACCGGCACGATGATCTACAACCCTCGCGAAGGCAGCTTCAGCGCCAAGAAGGGTCCGGTGTTCGCCCATCTCGTGCTGGCCGACGAGATCAATCGTGCCCCGGCGAAGGTGCAGTCGGCCCTGCTCGAGGCGATGCAGGAGAGGCAGGTCACGCTGGGCGACGAGAGCCATCCGCTCGAGGAGCCCTTCCTGGTGCTGGCGACCCAGAACCCGATCGAGCAGGAAGGGACCTACCCGCTCCCGGAAGCCCAGAGCGACCGCTTCATGCTCAAGGTGCGCATCGACTATCCGCAGCGCGCCGAGGAGAAGGAGATCCTGCGCCGCGCCGGGCTCGCGACCCTGCCCACGCTCACCCCGCAGGCGAGCCGCGCCGAGGTTCTGGCCGCGCGCGCCGTGCTGCCCTCCGTCTACGTGGACGACAAGATCCAGGAGTACGTGATCGACCTGGTCACCGCCACCCGCAAGCCCCGCGACTTCGGCCTCCCGCTCGACTCGCTGGTGGCCTACGGCGCCTCGCCCCGCGCGACGCTGTTCCTGGTGCGGGGCGCCCAGGCGCTGGCCGCGATCGACGGCCGGCCCTATGTGCTCCCGGAGGACGTCAAGGCCATCGCACCCGATGTGCTCCGCCACCGCATCCACGTCTCGTACGAGGCGGAGGCCGAGGGCGTGGACGGCGAGGAGGTCGCCCGGCGCATCCTGGAGCAGGTGCGCGTCCCCTGATGCAGACCGCGGAGCTGTTGCGCAAGGTCCGCCGACTCGAGATCCGCAGTCGCCACATGGTCGAGGACCTGTTCGCGGGTCATGCCGAGAGCGTCTTCAAGGGCCGCGGGATGGAGTTCGAGGAAGTCCGTCCCTACGTTCCCGGCGACGAGGTGCGCGACATCGACTGGAACGTGACCGCGCGCCTCGGCCACCCCTACGTCAAGCGCTTCGTGGAGGAGCGCGAGCTCACCGTTCTGCTGGTCCTCGACGTCTCGCGCTCGATGCGCTTCGGCACCGCGGGGCAGGAGAAGATCGAGCTGGCCGCCGAGCTGTGCGCCGTGCTGGGCTTCGCGGCGCTCCGCAACGACGACCGCGTGGGGCTGGTGCTGGCGGGCGAGCGGGTCGAGCACTTCGTGCCCCCCGCGCGCGGCCGCAGCCACGTGCTGCGGCTCCTCCGCGACGTGCTCGACGCCAGCCCGCGAGCGGGCCGCACCCGCCTGGGCGAGGCGGCGCGATTCGTGCTGCGCACGAGCCACCGGCGCAGCGTGGTGTTCTGGCTCTCGGACTTCGAGGACACGCTCGACCCGCGCGACTGGCGGGTGCTGGCGCGCCGCCACGATCTCACCGTGTTCATGATGCGCGACCCGCGCGACGAGGCGCTGCCCGCCGTCGGCTGGGTCGAGGTCGAGGATCTCGAGAGCGGCGAGCGCCGGCTCGTCAATACCGCGAGCCGGCGCGTGCGCGAGGCCTATCACACCGACGCGCGCGAAGGCCGCCGGCAGGTCGAGCAGGCCCTCAAGCGTGCCCGCGTCCCGGTCGTCGACGTGCGCACGGACCGGTCGTACCTGCCGATCCTCCTGCGCTATTTCAAGGCGCGGAGGCGAGGGCGAGGCGCCGCGTGAGCGCGGCTCCGGCGCGGGCGCGTCTGCGGGCGACACGACGCGGGCCCCGGCCCGCGGGGGTCGCGGCAGGCCTGCTGGCGATCGCCCTGGTTTCAGGCCAGGCGTCGGGCCAGTCCTCGGGGGGCGCGACGCCGCCCGTCGCGCCCGCACCGATCGTCCGCACCAGCGCCGCGCCGTACCGCGTGCGCGCGACCGTCAGCCCCGCGGTCACGGAGCTGGGGCGCCGGGTCGTGTACAAGGCGTGGCTTCACGCCGAGCGGCCGGCGTCGGCGCGGTGGCTGCCGCCGGATTCCGGCGCGGCGTTCACCTGGGGCACCCCGCGGGCGAGCGCGACCGCCACCTGGGGCGTTCCGACCGGGATGGAGTTCGAGAAGCTGCGTCGCAAGAAGCTCGACATCGCGGCGCGCCACGACATCGCCGGCCGCACGCTCCTGCTCGAGATCCCGCTCCAGGCGTTCGCGCTCGGCCGCCTGACCGTGCCGGGCGTCCAGGTCGAGATCGACGACGGTCGCGGTCCGCGCGTCTACCGGCTGCCGGTGGTGACCCTGGACGTCCTGCCGGTGCTCACCGCCGCCGACAGCAACGCCGACTACCGCGCGCTCCACGGTCCGCTGGCCGCGCCCTGGTGGGAGCGGGTGCCGTGGACCTGGGTGGTGTTGGGGCTCCTCGTTTTGGCGGCGGCGATCGTGATCATCCGCGCCTGGCGGCGACGTCGGGTGGCGACTCCGGCCGCGGTGCCGGCGGCCGCGGCGCTCGACCCGCGTGCCGAGGCCCTCGCGGCGCTCGCGGATCTCCAGGCGCTCCGCCTGCCCGAGCACGCGCGGTATGCCGAGCATGCGTTCCGCCTCGGCCAGATCCTGCGCCGCTTTCTCGAAGCCACCACCGGCGCCACCCAGCCGGGCGACACCACGCCGGAGCTGGTCCTGCACCTGCGAGAGGCCGGGCTCGAGCCCGATGACCTGGCGCGACTCTCGGGACTGCTGCGCGTCTGGGATCGGGTCAAGTTCGCGCGCGAGCCCTTCACGCTGGACGAGGCGATCCGGGCCGAGCGGGCGATCGAGATGTTCCTGCGCCGCCCGCCGGTGCCGGCGGAGAAGGTGGCCTGATGCGGTGGGACATGCCGTGGGCGTTGCTCGCGCTCCTGATCCTGCCGTGGCTCGCCTGGCGTGGGCGTCGCGAGGTGGCGAAGGCGGCCGCGGTGCTGTGGGTGCGCATCGGGACCTCGTGGTCCGCGCGCGCCTCCGGGCTCCCGCTCCGGGCGGTCGCGCTCCTGCCGTGGGTCGCGCTCGCGCTCGCGCTGCTGGCGATCGCCCGCCCCCAGGAAGGCCTCCGCCAGAGCGAGACCGAGACGCGCGGCGTGGACATCGTGCTCGCGCTCGACATCTCGCCCAGCATGCGGGCCGAGGACCTGCGCCCGCGCAACCGCCTGTTCGTGGCCAAGGCGACCGCCCGCGACTTCATCCGCCAGCGCCCGCACGATCGTATCGGCCTGGTCGCGTTCGCCGCGACGTCGTTCACCCAGTGTCCGCTCACCCTCGATCACGCGGTGCTCACCGAGCTGCTCGAGGCCATCGACTTCGGCATGGCCGAGGACGGCACGGCGATCGGCATGGGGCTCGCCACGGCGGTCGCCCGTCTCAAGGAGAGCAAGACGCCGAGCAAGGTGGTCGTGCTGCTCACCGACGGGCAGAACAACCGTGGTGCCATCGATCCCTTGACCGGCGCCGAGCTGGCCGGGGCCCTCGGTGTCCGGGTCCACACCGTGCTCGTGGGGCGGGGGGGCGTGGTTCCGGTGCCGGTGGACGACCCGGTGTTCGGCCGGCGGGTCGAGATGGTGCGGATGGACGTGGACGAAGGGGTGCTGCGCGAGATCGCGCGTCGGACCGGCGGGAGGTACTTCCGCGCCGTGGACACCGAGGCGCTGGCCGGTATCTACGCCGCCATCGACCGTCTCGAGCGGGCGCCCATCCGCTCGATCCAGTACCGGGAGTTCGTCGACCTGGGCCCGCAGCTGCTCGGGATCGCGGCCGCGGTGATGGTCGTCTATCTGCTCTGTTCCACGACCTGGGCGTTCAAGATCCCATGACGATCCGACGCGTTCACGGCGGCCTCGGGAGGAGGAGGGCATGAGCTTCTCGGCTCCCGCGTGGCTGTGGCTCCTGACCGCCCTGATCCCGTTGCTCCTGCTCGAGTGGCGCGCCGCGCGGCGCACCGACCAGTGGCTGGAGCGCCTGGTGGGGGCGCGACCGCGTCACGTCCTGCTGAGCCAGCGGCGGCCCGGCGATCGGCGGCTGGGGATCGTCCTGCGCGCAGGCGCCATGGCCCTGCTCGTGATCGGGGCGGCCGGCCCCGAGTGGGGTCGGGAGGTCGTCCGCCGCAGCGCCACCGGATCCGACGTCGTGCTGCTGCTCGATGTGTCCGCCAGCATGGACGTGCGCGACGTGCCGCCCAGCCGGCTCGAGGAAGCCCGGCGCGAGGCCCTGGCGGTGATCGATCGCCTTTCGGGGAGCCGGGTGGGTGTGGTCGCCTTCGCGGGCGACGCGGTGCGCCTGTGTCCGCTCACCCTCGACCGCGGCGCCGTGCGGCTCGTGCTCGAATCGCTCTCTTCGAGCGTGGTGAGCGAGCCCGGGAGCGACCTCGGTCGAGGGCTGAGGATGGCGGCACGCATGCTTCCCGGGGGCCGGCGCACCGAGCAGGTCATCGTGCTGTGGACCGACGGCGAGGATCTCGAGCGCGGGGCGGGGGATGCCATCGAGGACCTGGCCCGCGCCGGCTATCGCGTGCTCGCCGTCGGAGCGGGCACCCGGGCTGGCGACGTGGTGCCGGCGCTCGACGAGCAGGGGCGCGCCGTCGACGTCAAGCGCGACGACGCGGGGGGCCCGGTGAGGAGTCGGCTGGACGAAGAACTCCTGCGCCGGCTCGCCCGCCGCACGCGGGGCGCGTACTTCTCGGCGTCGCGCACCGGGGGCGAGCTGCCGCGATTGCTCGCGGCCCTCGGCAGCGTCTCGCGCGGCGATCGCGGACAGCGCCTGGTCGAGCGGCCGGTGCCGCGCTTCCCCTGGTTCGCGGCGGCCGCCGCGCTGCTGCTGGCATTCGAGCTGGGTCGCGCCCGCCGGCGTCGCGCGACGCCGGCGGACGATACGCCGCTCCGGCGCCCCGGCGAAGCGGCGCCCTCGTCCCCTCCCGTGGTCGGCGGACGCGCGAGTGCCGCCGCCGCGGTGGCGCTCGCCTTCGCCTGTGCCGCGCCCGCCCACGCGCAGAGCGCGTGGGCCAAGGGTGATCGGGCGTTCCGTCAGGAACGGTATGCAGCGGCGGAGTCCCTTTACGCGCTGCGTGCGCGCCGGGGCGGACCGGCGGCGGTCCGGGTGAATCGGGCCACCGCGCGGGCGCTCGCCGGCCGCGGCGCATCGGCCGAGAGTCTGCTCGCGACCTTGAAGGACGCGTCGGGCCCGGCGGGTCCGACCGCCTCGTACAACCTCGGCACGCTCGAGGCACGGGGAGACCGTCTCGACGACGCGCTGCGCTCGCTTCGGCATTCCCTGGAGCTGGACCCGGCCGACGCCGACGCGCGCTACAACTACGAGCTCGCGCTGCGACGACAGCGCGAGCGGCAACGTCAGCGCTCGGGCGGACCGCCCCCGACGCCGAGCCCCGCCACGCCGCGGCCGCAGGGGGCGGGGCAGGATCCGACCGCGGGCGCTCAGAGCCCGCCGCCGCCGAGCGCTCCGCTCGCCCCGCAGCCCCAGTCGCCGGGCTCCCCCTCGCCCGGTCCCGAGGGGATGGACCGGCGCGCCGCCGAGCAGCTGCTCGGGAGCCTGAGCGAGCTCGAGCGGCTCGAGCAGCAGCGGCTCCGCAAAGTCCGCGTGGTGCGCGAGCGGCGTGGGAAGGACTGGTGAGCGCCCGCGCGCTCCGCGTCGTCCTGCTGCTCGCCGCGACCCTGGTCGCGGTGGCCACCCGCGCGGGAGCGGCGATCGAGGTCGAGGCCCGGCTCGCGCGCACGCGCCTCACGGTCGGCGAGGCCACCTCGCTCGAGGTGGTCGTGCGCGGCGGGGCCAGGGGTGTGGGGGATCCGGAGTTCACGCTCCCGGAGGGGGTGGAGGTGCTGGGCAGCGGCCGCTCGCAGAACTTCACCTGGATCAACGGAAAGAGCGCGGTCGAGATCATCCATCGGTACGAGATCTCGGCGAACGCTGCGGGCCGTTACGAGCTCGGGCCGATCATCGTCCGTGCCGGCAAGGAGGTGTTCCGCAGCGGGATGCTCACGCTCGAGGCGAGCGCTGCGCCGACGCAGGTCAGCGGCGGCCGGGCGGGCTCCAGCTCGGGGGCGGCCACGCTGATGGTGGACGTCATCCCGGCCGAGCCGTGGCAGGGGCAGCCGTGCCAGCTTCGCGTCCGGCTCATCCAGCGCAGCGCGCTGGCCGAGGACCCGCAGTACTCGCCGCCGTCGACCCCCGGGTTCTGGACGGCCAAGCCGAGCCCCCCCGAGTCCTACTACGCCGACGAGCGTGGTCGCCGGGTCCTGGTGACCGAGACGCGCATGCGTCTCTATCCGCTCGCCTCCGGTGTGGCGACGGTGGGCGAGGCGGTCGCCACCCTGGCGCTCGCCACCGGGTCGGGCGATCCGCTGACGTGGCTCGGGGGCCGCGCCCCACGCCGCGAGGAGGTGGTGCGCAGCCGGCCGCTGGCGGTGCACGTGCGTGCGCTCCCCGCCGGGCCTCCGGCCGGGTTCACGGGGGCGGTCGGCAGCCTCGGCGTGCGCTGGACCGCCGACCGTCCGCGGACCACGGTGGACGTGCCGATCACCGTCCGCCTGGATGTGCGCGGGACCGGGAACCTCCCGCTCATTCGTCCGCCCGACCTCACCGGCGCCGACATCGAGGTGTTCGCGAGCACCGTGGAGGACAGCCTGCCGGGCGGCACGGGCGATACGCCGGGGCTGCGCCGTTTCCAGTGGACCGTGTTGGCGCGCCGGCCCGGCACGCTCACCCTCGCGCCGCCACCGTTCGCCTGGTTCGACCCGGCGATCGCGGGCTACCGGCGCGCCGATGCCACACCGATCCGGCTCGTCGTCGGTCCGGCCCTGTTCGCGGGAGCGGGCGAGGGCGCCGGTCTTCCGGCCGTGTTCGCCCGCCATCCCGTCGATCCGGGCGCCCGCTCGACTCAACCCTGGGGCTGGTCGCTCGCCGGGCTCATGCTCGCGGCCGCCGTGATCCTGTGGCGGAGCGCCCTGGCGACCGCGGGACCGACCGCCGAGCGCGCGCGCGTGCTCGAATGGCTGCGGGCCGTCGGGCGGTCGACGGGGCCCGACTTCTGGCGCGCCGCTGACGAAGCGAGCGCCTGGCTCGAGCGCGAGGGGAGAACCCTCGGACCCATGCGCCGCGAGATCGCTGCCGCCCGATACGCCGGCGCGCACACCGATCCCGGCGCGATCCGCAAGCGACTGGTCGCGAGCCTCGGCTCCGCGGTGCCCCCCGGCGCGGCGACCTCCGCGGCCGGCCTCCGTCGCACGGGGGCGGCGGTGCTGGCGGGTCTTGCGGTCGTGTGCTGTGTCCTGACCGGGCCGGCCGCCGGCGACGCGACGCTGCGCGCGGCGGCGCTCGCGGCGGATCGGACGGCACGGGCCGGCGACATGGCGCCCGCGCGCGAAGCGTGGGCGCGCCTGTGGCAGTCGGGCGCGCGGCATCCCGCGCTGGCGGCGAGGCTGGCCTGGGCGGACGCCCAATCCGGCTCGGCCGGCGCCTCCGCCGCGTGGGTCGTGCGGGGCGAGGACGCGGGCGCCCGCGACCCGGCGCTCGAGTGGGTCGCCGAGCGCGTGCGCGAGGGCGGAGGCCTGATCGGAGAGTCGCGGCCGCGGCTGCCGGTGCGGCCCCTCGAGTGGGGGATCGTCGCGTTACTGTCGGGCGTCGCCGTGGGCTTGCTATGGCCGGGGCGTCGCCGGATGACGGCGGCGGCGGTGCTGGTCGTGCTGTGCGGGACGATCGATCCGATCCAGTCGTGGCTGGCCGCGCGCACCGTCCGCGGCGTGATCGTGACGCCGGTGGCGATCGAGGGGGAGGGGCTCGAGCTCCAGCCCGGGCAGGTGGTCCGCCTGAGCGAGCAGCGCGGCGGGCGGGCGCGCATCAGCGCGGGCGCCGGCGTCGAAGGCTGGATCCCGGCGCGGGCCGTCGACATCGCCACGCGGGCCCGATAGACTGCGCGCACCCCACCATGCCCGCTGCCGCGTCCATCTTCCCGACCGTCGCGCGCGTCGCGCTCGGGCTCGCGCTGCTCGCTCCGATCGATCGGCTGGATCACGAGGTCCAGGCCGCCGTGCAGGGCGCGCGTCGTCCGGAGCTCGAGCAGACCATGCGCACCGCGAGCGGCACCAAGCAGGGGACGGTGGTGTTCGCGGGCCTGCTCGCGGTCGCGATCGTCACCGGTCCCGCGGGGCCGGCGACCGCGCGCGCCGCGATCGCCGTACTGCTCCCGGTCAATGCCACGGTCGAGGTGCTGAAGCTCGCGGTGAACCGCGCCCGCCCCGACGGCGAGCGCTCGCGGTCGAACTCCTCGTTTCCATCCAGCCACGCGGCCAACGCCGCCGCCCTGGCGCTGGTCCTGGGATGGCGCTGGCGCTGGATCGCCGCGCCGCTCTGGCTGGTGGCCGCCACCGTCGGATTCTCCCGGATCTACCTCAACCGTCACTTTCTGACCGACGTCTTATTCGGTATGGCGATTGGAGTTGGCATCGGCTGGTGGATGCTGCAGTGGCTGCGCTCCCGCGGCTGGACCTGGCACCGGACCACCTGACGCGTGGGGCCGGTGGTGGCCGCCCGGCACCGGTGTTACTCTGCGAGGGCTGGTAAGGAGGTTGAACGCCGATGGCACTCGCCATTGCCACTCCGGTCCTCGACTCCTCGCTCTACATCCCGGAACTCAAGGCTCGAACGAAGGAATCCGGCCTCGCGCAGCTGGTCGCGGTGGCCCACCGATCCGGCGCGGTGCGCGGGGCGGGGCAGCTGCTCGAGCTGTTGCGGCTGCGCGAGCGTCTGGGCACCACCGCGCTCGGCAAGGGTGTCGCCGTACCGCACGCACGCTCCCTCACGGTCGACCGTCCCTCGCTCGTGGTCGCGCGCTCCCATCGCGGCGTCGAATGGGACGCTCCGGACGGATTGCCCGCGAACCTGCTCCTGCTGGTGTTGAGTCCCGGCGAGTGGGGGGAGGAAGGCCATCACGCGTTCCTCGCCCGCGCTGTGGGCGCAGCGAGACTCCAGCGGAACCGCCAGCGCCTGCTCGAGGCGGAGAGCTTCGACGAGGTGGCGAGTGTGCTGCGCGAGGCGTACCCATGAGCGCGCTCGCCGGTCTCGTGCTGCTCGGCGATCTCGACCTGCTGCTGCACGAGGTGGAGGCCGCCGGATCGCGCCAGCGCCTGCGCAAGCTGGGCTTCGTCCTCGACGGGTTGCCCCGGCTCACGGCGGCACGCGAGCGACTCGCCCGCGGGATCGAGCGTCGTTGGATGGTGGGTTACGAACGTGCGCGCCAGCGCTACGGTCGAGGCATCGCGGCCGTTCGCGAGCGAGTGTGTCTCGGGTGCTTCGTCACCCTTCCCACCTCGGCCGCCCGACCCGCCGCCGACGCGGGCACGCCCGAAGTCATGGGGGCGCTGGGCCTCTGTGCGTCGTGCGGCCGCATCCTCTACTGGAGCTGATCCGGCCCACCCCGGCTCGCTCCTCCCTCCCTGGCTCCCGCGAGCCTCGGAGGTCGCCTGCGGCGTCCCGTCGAGTGCTCGAACGGAACCTGGGGGCACTGCGATCTCCGGTGCGGTATCCTCGTAGCCGCGTGGGCCACGCGGCCTGCCCGAGGGAGGACACTGAGATGGGGAGTGCACGCAAGGGTCCGAGGGCGCGCGCGGACTCCCTGCTGCTACCCATGGGCTTGGCCGCCTGCCTGGGGACGACGGGGTGTGCGACCATGCGCGAGCTCCCGCGCTCGGAGTACGCCGCCCGGGAGCAGCGCAAAGGGGTGTCCGTGGACATGCGCGAGGGGCTGCACTATCGATTCGACTTCGCTCACTTCGGCCCCGATACGTTGGTCGGGCACCGCCTCCGTGACACCGAGGGAGCGTTGGAGGAGTACGACGTCGTCGCGATCCCGCTCGAGGCGATCGAGCGTCTTTCGGTACGACGCACCAACTGGCTCCGCACCGGGCTGATCGGGGGCGGCGTGGTTGCGGCCGCCACGGCCGTGGTGGTGGGGCGCAAGGACTCGCCGCCGGCACCCGATTCGGGACCGGTGATACCGCCCGTCGAGCCGTGAGCGTACGGGTCCGTGGGCGTCGCCCGCGCGGCGGCCCCGCCGTCAGCTAGGGTGTGAGGGCGGTCGCGATCAGCCACGCGAGACCGGCTCCCACGGCCCCGGCGACGAGGTCGCCGCGGTCGAACCGGTCGTCCAGCAGCTCCTTGGCGACCGCGAGCGTGACCACGACCCCGGCACCGGCTGCGGGCTCCCGGCCCGCGAGCCCGACCCCGACGCCGATCGCGAGCGCGAGGGTGAGGTGCGAGAGCCGGTCGGCCCGGATGCCGTGGCCGAAGCGGCCGTGCGTCTCGAAGGTCGTGGCCCCGGCGGACCCGAGCGGGACGGACGCACCGCCCGGGGGGGCAGAGAGCGTGTCGGACGTGGTCGAATCGGCGCTGGCCTCGCCGTCCGCCCAGGCGGGGCCGGCGATGCCGGTCGCCAAGGCCACGAGGCCGATGAGCAGCGCGATGGCCCCGGCGTGGCGGTGCCGCGCGGGACGCCGGGGGGGCGCGAGCAGACATCGTGGAGTCATCGGATGACCTCGACTCTGAGACGCTGGTGGCAGAACTGGACGCGCGGGGCTCCCGAGGCGGCCGCCGAGCGGGCGCGTGCACGCCTCGCGGGCCGCAGGTGGCCGGCGTCCCTGCTCGCGGTGCTCGCGCGCCTGCGGCAGGGTGACCACCAAGCCTACCTCGTCGGCGGGACCGTACGCGACGTGCTTCTCGGCCGCGAGGCGCCCCCGGCGGTCGATGTCTCCACCGACCTCACGCCGGACGAGGTGATGCGGCGTTTCGCCCGCGTGGTGCCCACCGGATTGCCGCACGGCACGGTGACCGTCATCGAAGGGGAGTGGATGGTCGAGTGCACGACCTTCCGGCGGGAAGGCGCCTACAGCGATGCGCGCCGTCCCGACCGGGTCGAGTTCACCGACGACCCGGAAGTGGACCTCGGTCGCCGGGACCTGACGGTGAACGCGATGGCGTGGGATCCGGCCTCCGGCGAGCTGCTCGACCCGCACGGTGGGGCGCTCGACCTCGAGCGCCGCATCCTGCGCGCGGTCGGAGATCCGCTCGCGCGGTTCCGCGAGGACGCCCTGCGGCCGCTGCGGGCGGCCCGGTTCACCGCCACGCTCGAGATGGAGCCGGACGAACCGCTGCGCCGGGCACTGGCGGCGCTGGCGGCGAAGGACAGCGGGTACGCGGGCGCGACGGTGGCGGCCGAGCGGGTGCGCGACGAGATCGAGCGCATGCTGACCGCCGTCCGCCCGTCGCGCGGATTCGAGGTACTGCGTGAGGCGGGGCTGCTCGCCCTCTGGCTCCCCGAGCTCGACCGTTGTCGCGGCGTGCCGCAGAACCGATTCCACGCCTACGACGTCTACTTCCACAGCCTCTACACCTGCGACGCCGCGCCTCGCGGGAAGCCGGACGTGCGCTGGGCGGCGCTGCTGCACGACATCGGCAAGCCGCACACGCGGGTCGAGCGGCAGGGCGACGGCACGTTCTACAACCATGAATTCGTCGGCGCGGAGATCGCCGAGCGCATCCTCGAGCGGCTGCGGCTGCCG
>Ga0075428_100007806_pt1 | contig 11859 bp, 12 predicted proteins | sample RhiMetdeltSRZDD2_FD_75291 | JGI IMG/M metagenome (GOLD analysis project Ga0075428, IMG submission 75291) | Populus rhizosphere microbial communities from Tennessee, USA - Rhizosphere MetaG P. deltoides SRZDD2 | ecosystem: Host-associated > Plants > Roots > Rhizosphere > Soil | place: USA...
GATCGGTCGTCAGCGCATTGCCTGTCCCTGTCGGAAATCAAATTCGTGCATATTGATGGTGCAGCCCACCGAGGACGGGTAATGAAACGACGCGTCCAACCGAAAGTTCAAGATGCAAAACAAGGTAGGCGCGGCGTTGGTCGACGGCACGGAGAGGTGCAAGGGTTATGTCGCCGATTACGCGCGGAAAAGATATGGCGTTCCCGTAGTTCCCCCCACGACCTTCACGGTCTGCGCCTGTTTCGTGAAGGGATTGACTATCACCTTATCTTCAAGCACCACCAGTCGTTTCCACAAATCTACGCCCGAAATCCACTCCTCAAGCCACGCGTGAAACTCCTGCCCCGTCTCCTTAAGTCCATGTTCGCTCATAGTGAGAACGGCACCCGTTTCGCAGCCGATGCACGAATATATCGCGTCACCCCAATCGCACAGTGGAACGACTGGAAGGGGAAGCGGCGTGTCAGCATCGACCCAGAGAACCTTGCGAAGCTCTATAATAGACCGCCCGTTGACATCCAATGAACCTCCAGGCAACCCGATCAACCCATCACCTGGGCCAAAACCACCATTCCCCACCTCCTGCAAGAGGCGCCGGTGAAGCGGATGCAGCGCACAGCCGATCGCTCTCTCACTCGCCTCAATGACTGCTGACGTTGCCGGCAGACCAATGTCCCGGTGCCCTCGATCTGAATAATCCGTTCGCGTCGCCGGGTTTGAGATCCGATCGAGGATCGCCCGGACCAGATGCCCCTCATTCATGGTAGAAGATCACGAAGCCGCTGCCGCGCCGGGTCCGGCGGGCTTTTGCTGGACGACCAACTGCACGCCGCGCTGGCCAGCACGGGCTTGGCACTCCGCAATCACCGCGAGTGCTCGCGGGTGGATGGGGTAGTCGCAGCAAAGGATGATGGTGGTGCGGTCCCGTGGCGGGAATTCCATGTCGGCCTGGAAGTCGGGCAGGTCGATCACGTCGAGATAGTACGCGATTTTGCAGCGGATGCGGTTCAGAGTGTCGGCCACGTCATCGAGCGGCTGGCTGGTGACGATGAGCAGGTCCACCCCGCCGTCACTCCGTTTGCCGGTCAGGTCCACGCTTTCCACATCCTGGATCGGCGGCCATATGGGCTTCGGAAATCCTGCGTTGGGATCGTCTGCCATCGGTGCGCCCTCGTGTTGCGAACGATGAAACTCCGCGGCCACAGCAGCGCCGGGGGCGTCTGTCCGGATTTCTGCCCTGGCCGTGCGGCACTCAGCTCGCCGACCCTCTTCTGCTACGTCGGCGCAATTTTGGCGGTATTTCTGATGGCAGGGATGTGGAGCTATCGTCTCCCGAGAAGCCCACGGTTGTGTGACCAGTGTGGAAGAATGCACCCGCCGGAAACGGGCAAGCACATGCTGCTGCGCAATATGCCAACGCAATCGAGGGCTGTTCCGGGTCAAGTGCCGACGAAAAACCACGCTAGCAAGGAGACTCGTTGAGCGTCCGCTTGACACCCAGTTACAGACCAAGTCCAGAACGTCGCTATCTGGTCCAGATTGGTCTTGCCGTCATGCTAATTCTAATGTGCGCGCCCGGCGTGTGCTGAGTGCAGATGACGTCTCGTGTGTGCTTCAGCTAGCTGCACGAACTCTGAGCACGGCCTGCCATACAACAGCGGCTCTTTCGTCTGCGTTTGGCAGGCCTCCCCGATCCGCGTGATCTCGCCCACCGGGAGATGCGCCACAATGGACGTTATCTTGCCGCGTTCGATCGTCGCCTCGAACGCAAATTCCACCGGTGCCACGCCAATACTCTTGTAGAACGGTGCCATCGATGGCTCGCTCCATGAGACCATGGCGCCATTGACCTGGGGATTGTGCAGCTGAAAGTCGTCCCGCATCCAAATTTCCGTGTTGATGAACCACTTCAATTGATTCCGGTCGGCAGTCCTCCAGCCGACGGCGTTTAGGACGAACGCGTCATCCGCAAGTAACGCCATTGCGGTGTCCAGATTGGCGGTGCGTTCTGCGTCGACAAATGCCTGGACAACGAACAAGGGATTAGCCCCGGCACTGGCGGCATCGCCTGCGGGGACGAAAGCGGCGAGAAGCGCGATAGCGCAACAACGGCCAAGCTTCACCGCAGCACCAACGCTCGCATTGCCCCCCAGACGCGTCTCAATTTGAGCTTGGTACCGATCGACGCGGGAACGATCCGTCAACATGCTGATCATGCTAGTCCCTCCTGCTCGCCGGAACGGGAAGACGCGTGGCCTGGAACAAGGGCCTTGAGCCCACTCAGCATCCAGAACCAGTCCACGGCGCTTGCCGTTGAGGCACTGTTGAAGAGAACTGGCTGCCAGCTTGCTAAGCCGGTGGCAAAGTCCTTTGCCCTTGACGGAGGATACCCGTGGACTGGGAAAGCAGCGATTAGAACGCTCAGCTCATCGCAATAATGGCCGACTTCCTCTTCGTGACAATTTCGAACACTTTTTCCGGCAGACCAAGGTTGTTGGCCAGCAGCTGGCGAGGCACCTGAGTCAACCAATCCGACAACAACGCCTCCGAATACGTACCACTGTCGAGAACACCGACAATCTCACATTCGGAGGAACCGATATTTTCCACGGTATGCCCGCATCCAGTCGGGATATAGGCGCAATCCCCGACTGAGAGTTCCGTAACTGCCATTCGCTTGTCCGTTGCAAAGAGGGTCACGCGCGTGCGTCCTTTTGCGACATAGTGCCACTCGTTGGCATTGGGGTGCCAATGCGGCGCGTGCACGGCGCCTGGGTTTAGCTTGGTAACTACCGCGGTGAAGGTTGTCGATATTGGATATTCGTGTGCCGATGCGACGTGAAGGGTTCCGCCGGACGATCTAACCCGAGGTTTCTGAGCCATCAGCCGATGGCGATGCGTTCGCGACTGATCCAGCACTTGCGTGGCTTTGGCCTTTGCACTCTCACGCGCGATCACCTCTCCTTGCTTGATGTAAACTTCACCCGTCGGGATCGTGGTTGTGATTTCCTTCGGTAGACCTAGTGCTTGTGAGAGTAGGGCCGGATCCAACCTGCTGAGCCAATCACTCAGGCCAAATGTTCCGTGCTCTGCATATAAACCATCGTCGAAAGCGAGGATTGCATGACAAGGCTCAGTTCCTAGTGTTTGAATTGCGTGGGCATGCGCCTTTGGAAAATACCAAAGGTCTCCCGGAGCGTAGTTTGCGACCTCGGTTTCGCCTTGCGGATCGACAACCGTCACCTGACAGTGGCCGGTCAAGATGTAGGCCCACTCCGCTGAATTGTGCCAGTGCATCTCGCGAACCCCGCCGGGGTTGAGATAGAGGTGCGCTCCGGCGATGCTGGTAGCAATGGGGAGAGACTTGCTGGTGATGTCGCGAGCCCAGCCACCCGACGTGGCCTTAATCGGGGACTTGTCGAGCGAAGTGCTGAAGGTCACGGGATCTCCCGTGCGGCGGGGGACCAACGGCATATGGTCTGACGCTGGTGCCACATCATAGCCCAGCGCGTGTCCGTCATTGCCGACGGCCAACGATTGTGAGGCGGCAAGGCCTCCCGTTGCAAGAACGAGTCCCCCCAAAAATGCGCGACGATTCGTGTCAGTCATGACTGTGTCTCCTAAAAAGCAATGAGAGCCGGCCCCGACGGTCGCAAGCTGTGCCTAATTGTCTCGTACATCAGTCAATGCGTCCCCGCACATGCTGACCATGAGCGGTCGCGATGAGCGTAGACGGACGAGTTCGGGACGCTGTGCGCTGGATCACAAACCCAGACTAGCCAGAGGTCCGAGCGAATCTCCCTAAAGTACGTCGGACCTTCGGTGGCGATCTGAGTACCAGTTCGCCGGCACCGATCCGATCGGGCCAGCGCCATCACGATTTGGAGGAAAAATGTTGCGTCGCAAGGATGCATGCAGCTGTCTGAACCGGATCGAGGGTCGCCCTCGCGCACAGCTCCTGCGAACGCTAGCCTTCGTCCGCAATACGCTCGATTCCAGGCATGATGTCGATCGGGCGGCTCAAGGCCGCGATGTGCCAAAACTTGCCGAGCATTGCGTCCCTGGCTATCTACAGGGATACCGTAATCTGTAATCTACCGAGCTTCTCACCTTGCAACCGTGAAACTTGGCGTTAGTGCTCAACTATATGACCCTGCTCGAAGATATACGCGCCAATGCCCGCCATGCGCCGGAAAGCGGCATCGTGGCCGTCGCCAGTTACGGTCGCGAGAGACCAGGACTTATCCCCCTCTGGGTCGGGGAAGGGGACCTGCCCACACCTAGTTTCATTGTGGACGCCACCAATCGGGCACTCAGTGCAGGAGAGACTTTCTACACCTGGCAGCGCGGAATTCCCGATTTGCGCCAGGCATTGGCGCGCTATCACGCGCGCCATTTCGACAGGCAGTTTGCAGAGGACGAGTTCCTCGTTACCGGCGGGGGCATGCAGGCGATTCAGCTGGCGCTGCAGGCTACGTCCGGGGCCGGCGATGAAATCGTCTATCTCTCGCCCGCCTGGCCCAATTTCGCAGCCGCCGCCGGCATCGCCGGCGCCACGCCTATCGCCGTCCGGCTGGACCATTCTGACAATGGCTGGTCCTGCGATGTCGACAAGGTTGAAGCAGCGATTACACCGCGGACCACGGCCATTTTTGTCAACAGCCCGTCCAACCCGACGGGGTGGACCGCAGACCGGGAAACGTTGCAAGCAATCCTCGATCTCGCCCGACGTCACCATCTCTGGATCATAGCCGATGAGATCTATGCCCTGTTCTTCTATGGTGGTCGCCGCGCCCCGTCCTTTGTGGACATCGTAGATGCAGAAGACCGCATCCTTTTTGTGAATACGTTCTCCAAGAACTGGGCTATGACCGGCTGGCGCATGGGCTGGCTGCGTGTGAACCCTTCACTGCAGCAAACATTTGAGAACCTAATCCAGTATTCGGCGTCGGGCGTCGCCCAGTTCATGCAGCGTGGCGGTGTCGCCGCGCTGGATCACGGTGACAGCTTTCTTGTTTCGCAAATCGAGCGCGCGAGACAAGCGCGCGATCTTGTTTGCGGAATTCTCGGCGCGGCAAGCCGTGCTCGCGTCAGCCGACCGCAGGGCGCCTTCTACCTCTTTTTCTCGGTAGACGGTGTAAAGGACTCACGCAAGGCGGCCTTCGAGATTGTCGATAAGGCTAACGTCGGCCTGGCTCCAGGGACAGCATTCGGCAAAGGCGGCGAAGTCTTTTTTAGGCTGTGTTTCCACCGGGATCTGCATCAGCTCGAGGAGGCCGCGACACGGTTAGCCACCTGGATGAGAAAGACCTAACCGTGAACCCGCCAGCAAAGAAGAAGAGTTACCGCCAGGGCGCCGTCAGTCTTGTGCCGTGGACAGCAATCAGGACCGGGGCAAACCCGATACCTCAGTTGGGGTCACGCCGCGACGTCGGCGGCTATCGTGGGTAACCATGTTATGACAGTATGATCGGTTAGCTGACTTACTCTGCACGGGTCGTGAGGTCGGAGGCGCATGCTGGCAGGCTGCCTGCGTCGTTCGGCCCGCCGGGGGAAGATCACTGGCCCAAAAGCCTTCCTTGCGGCCCAGTCACGTGCGGGCGATACGCGCCAAGCTGGATCTGGAGAAACGCACGCGGGACTTGGCCATGTTCAATCTCGCCATTGACAGCAAATTGCGTGGCTTTGACCTCGTCGCACTGCGCGTCGATGACGTGGCGCCCAACGGCTATGCGATTGACAGAGCCGATGTCAGCCAGAGAAAGACCGGCAGGCTCGTTCGCTTTGAGCCGACACGGCGGCCTATCGACGCTGGGATAAGGCGACGTCATGCCCAAGTGCTCTGATCCGCCGGGCGATGTGGCGCGAGCCACGGCCGGCTGCCAGGCCGACAAGGCAGCCGGCGCAGTAGCGAGCCGACGCAGCACGATGGCGCGGCGCCCGTCGAGACCGACGAGGTGTAAAGTGTTCTTGCCTGTGTCGAAGCTCAGGTGGCGACTGGATTTGATGAATTCTGATGGGTGCGCATCCCGATGACCTCTCGGGTCGAGCCCGGAAGCAAGGCTACATCCGCGTGGCTCCAGAAACGACACAGCACGCGCTAGCGCAACCGATCAAGCACCACGGGTGCTGGCTTGAACAAGTCAGGCCCGAAGTCGTCAGCGCGGGCAACATTGCTTAGCTCGACTAGTGTATCGAGACCTCGCAAGTCCTTGGTCATCCATTTTCTTAGTTCAAGCGTTGGTTTCTTTGCCAAGAATATCTTCAGAGGTCCCGGAGCCTGCTGGTTCTTGTCTTCGAAGGCGATAATAATGGTGTCCTCCGTTTCTTGAACGTCGAAGAAGCGCGCGTCCCTGAGCAAATTCACGTCTTGCCGGAGCAGAGTTCCAAAGGGGGTCTGGTCTAGCTCCCAGCGGTCGTCTGTCTTCAGGTCATGATCCTGGATGGCGACGTACCGACCGTCTGAGACGATCACGAGCCTGCTTGGCCGGGCGTAGTCGAGCCGAAAGCGTCCGGGGCGCTTCACGTAGAATTTGCCGCGAAGCCGGCTGCCGCCGGCACTCGTTTGTACGAACTCGCCCGTGAGGCTACCCATCTGATTGAAATACGCACTGACTTTGTCGATCAGCTCGATCTGCTGGCTGCTCATCTCCCCAGCCGTCCTACTCGTCTGCGTTTCTTGACTGCGCTCGCCGGCAGCGACGGGATCGGTGGGCACGGCCTTCTTTGTGTCCTCGGCAGATACCCCGCAAATTGCCAGGCACGTCAACGCAAGGAACGCGGTGAGCGCTGTGCGTCCGCCCATGATAGCCATCCCTCACCTCTTGCTTTTCAAGTGCCTGAGATAGCCAATACGCGCAAGATTGGAACACATGTGGGCGGTCGTGCAGGCGCTAGGGCACAAGCTGGCGCGAAACGGGAGCACGCTACGCGGTACATGCTTATTCCTTTGTTGATTGTAACAAGCCGTGAGCCTGTGTACACGGTCGGAGGCGGCTTGGCATCTGACAGCGGCAATTGATCTCCGATACGCCGAAGCGCGTTTCGCCGTCGGCCCACAGCCATGATCACGTCCACATTGAGAGCGATTTGACAATTGGCAAATCGGATGGAACTCGCCGGGGAACGACCGCGGCAGCTGTCGACTACGAAATAAGCAAGTTATCTCAGATCATCCAGGCATCCAAATTTGTGGCATTGCCTCGGAGGTGCCTGAGCATTGCATCGACCAGGCCGTGACACCGACATCATTCTTGCCAACGCGCCCAGCCACGAAGGTGTTTTTCAGAACACGGGAAAAAGCGCGTATTCCGTCTGTGCCGGTGGAATGGTTGGCCCTCGTGCCACGGTATTTCGAACGGCCGCCGTTAAGCTTCTCGAAAACGTGTTGCGACAATTTCGCCGACCGGGCAGGCATTGCTCTCAGCGGAGGTTGGGGTCGTTCTGAGCCCGGACATCCCAAGATGTGCACGGCACTAATATCGCCCGCCGTTGGATAGTTTCCTTGCGCGACATTGTCTTGCGCTGGACGACCTCGATGATGTCATCCTACATTCAGGAGGGCGCAAGGTGCTCGAGGCTATCGTCGAATTGCCTCACCAAGCGCTAAAGCATGCCTGGGACGTCTTTGGTGCAACCGGACGCTACCCGTGATTGCGCTTGGGTCGGGCTTCACGGTCTCGTTCTGCCTCTTGGATATTTGACTTCAGTTCTGGGAGATGCGCGCTGTGCCGGAGCTTGGCGTCGCCATCACCATCCTCTCATTCGTTACCGCACAGAGGTTGGTTGAACTCGTCTATGCGCGCCGCAATGAGGTGCGCAACTACGCAATCGTGACCGCTGAAATCCTAGTGCTTGCGATGGTGTTTGGGCCCTGCGCGCGTATGGCATCGCGTTCACCCTGGCCAATACAGGCATTCTTGCCATTCGCATTCAGGCGGAAAAGCAAGCGTTGGAAAGCGCGGCTGTGCCGTCGAGCGAGCTGAGCCGTAACGCATGACCCAGGACATCCCCATCCGCCAGCCCTCGCCGCCCCTCGCGGGTTGGGTGGGCTTCATTGCCATGTGCATCGGGATGTTCATGGCCATCCTCGACATTCAGATTGTTGCAACGTCGCTTCCCAACATCCAGGAGGCCCTCGCCATTCGGCCGGATCAAATGAGCTGGATTCAGACGAGCTACCTAATCGCCGAGGTCATCGCAATCCCGCTGACGGGTTGGCTCACGCGCGTCCTTTCGCTGCGTGGTTTGTTCGTCATTGCCACCAGCGTATTTGTCATTGCGTCCGTTGCCTGTGCCTCCAGTGTCGGGTTTGCATCTCTTGTAAGCGCGCGTGTTGTCCAAGGGTTCGCAGGCGGCGTTCTGATACCGATTGTCTTCTCAGCGGGTTTTCTTCTCTTTCCGGGGCGCGGCCAGGCCCTCGCCACAACAATCGCCGGAGCCCTCGCCGTCTTGGCGCCTACAATTGGTCCCGTTACCGGCGGATGGATCACCTCAACGTACAATTGGCCTTGGCTTTTTCTCGTCAATGTGGGGCCTGGAATTTTTGCCGTTGCCGTTGGATATTGGGCGCTGCCTCGCGGCGAAATGCGGTTTGGCGAGGCGCGCAAGTTGGATCTTGCCTCCCTCGTCCTCATCGCCGCAGCCCTTGCCGCGCTTGAGATCGGACTGAAGGAAGCCCCGCGCCAAGGCTGGACGTCAGGAGTTGTGCTCGGGCTTTTCCTGGTCACGTGGACATGCGGATCGGCATTTGTCCTGCGGACACTGTGGCGGGCGTCGCCAGTGGTCGAGCTTCGGGCGCTGGCTAATCGCGATCTCGCGCTAGGATGCGCTCTAAGTTTCGTGTTCGGCATCGGCCTCTACGGATCCGTCTATCTGATGCCCGTCTTTCTGGCCTACGTTCGCGGTCATGGCGCGCTGATGATTGGTGAGACTATGTTGGTGACGGGTGCCGTGCAGCTGATTTCGACACCGTTGGTCGTTGGGTTGGAACGGCGCCTGAGCGCGCGAGTTCTCACGTGCTTCGGGTTCTTGATGTTCGCGACGGGCCTCGCGATGAGCGCGTTTGAGACGCCGCGCTCGGATTACGACGAGTTGTTTTGGCCACAAGTGGTACGGGGCTTGGCGATCATGCTCTGCCTTTTGCCACCGATACGACTTGCCCTGGGGCACCTCCCGGTCGAGCGTGTTCCGGATGCGAGCGGCCTCTTCAACCTGATGCGCAATCTGGGAGGAGCGATCGGCCTGGCCCTGATCGACACAGTGGTATTTGGTCGCGCAGAGATGCATGGTCGCGACTTAGTCGAAAGGCTCTCCCGTGGCGACGCGGCGGCATTCGACTTTGTTGGGCTCCCGAGCCTGCCGGTGCCTATGCAAATCCTGCCCGAGAAGACGCAACTGGTTCGTCGAGCCGTCGAACGGGCAGCACTAACGACGGCCATCAATGAGGCTTGGGCAATGATTGGGTGCGTGGTCTTGGCAGGCGTTGTCTTCGCCCTGGCGACCCGCAAGCAGCCTTGAAATCACGATCGGCGCCATTGAACCGGCGAGGATTGGCGTGTCAGCCGGTTGCCCTGCGCATCGCCGTGCGCCATCCGATTACCGCAGCGCAGTTAATAAGACTAATCAACTCTCGCCGCTTCGCTGGATCCCGCATCGGAGGTTTGAACCAGATGCTCGCCGCATACTGCAGTGAGATGCTGCGTCGCCACAGGGACACTTGGCCCAGGGCAGCTCGGGCTCAGGGGCGGGCTTCGCAGGGACGTCCGCTGCCCTCTGTTGCTCTGTCAAATTCCTGACGGAAATGGTTCGGCGCGGAAGTCGACGATTCGTATCAAAACCGGCAGGGTTCGCTCCGGTCTTATCCGAGACTTTGCCCGGCACGACCGTCCCTCTTCGATATTTGTGGTCACCTCGACGGGAATAGAATGACACTTGCGCTATTGGAGACATGTGGCTATGCGCAGTCGGATCGATTCACTGCGGCGTTAATTCGGACAGGAAGTCCGGGACCGGGCGCCTCTGGGACACGAGATAGGCCACCATCGGCCCAACGACCTGTCGAACCGCTTGCCTCGAAGTCATCCCATTCCGCCATTGGCGTAGGCGTGGTGTCGCGTCGGTCATCGCCGCGCTCATGCGCTCACCGAACAATTGCGCCATGTAAAAGGCGATGTCGGCGAAGCTAAATGAACCGGCGAGGAACTCGTGGTCGGCGAGGGTCTCCTCCATTTCGAGATAATAACGGCTGGCGGCCTCAGCCGCTGCAATCGCGGCCGGCTCGCCAAGGCTCGCTTGAAGCCCCATCAGGCGAATAATGTGTGGGAAATAGACCTCGTCGGATTTGTGCTCGAGCAAGCGCGCTCGGGCCCTGGCCGCCGGTTGGCTGGGCCAGAGCGCAGGGCTTGGCTGCAGGTGTTCGAAATACTCGAAAATCTGAGTCGAATCGAAGATCTCGAGGTCACAGTGGATCAACACAGGGACTTGGCGTTTGGGGTTGATCCGCAGCACATCCGGGTGCCTGGGCTCGTAGAGGTGCTGCATGTCGAACGGCACCATGACGAGGTCGAAGTCCAGACCTTTCTCCAGAGCAGCGATCTGAGCCTTGGCTCCAAACATGCTCAAGGGACCGGAGAACAAGCGCATACGGCCTGCAGAGTCATGGGTGTCGCCCGGCTCCCCGTGCCTACGAACCTGGGTCCGCATGAACGCCTCTGAACGTTGTCGCATGAGGCGAGCTTACACGCGGTAGCAATTTCCTGCCAAGAGTAGCGACGGTCTAAGCCGATAGGTCGGTGTTGGCCCGGCGCCAGCGTAAGAAATATGCCCCAAAAAAATGGGCACCAGTCCGGGTGTGGAGGGTGCCCTACTGTCAGCCCTGGGTGTAAGGGTTTGCGAGAGCTGATTGGTGCCACAACGGATGCCAATGCGTCTATTCCCGATCAAAACCCCACGCGAAAACAAAAAGGCCCCGACACGACCGTCGGCATCTGCGGGAGATGCGCCGACGTTAGCGGAGGCCAGGAGCTGACACTGTGCGTAGGGTATCGTCAGGTGCCTGAAGGATAGCCCTTGGCGTCAGGCCGTCCCAATCAAGTCTGATCACAAGGTTGCGGCGGGGCTAACTGGGCCTGAAAGCAGTCAAAGTTTGAAGCTGGAGCTGCTATAGGTTGAGTCTTCGCAGAACAACCTGGCAAGTCATATCTGACCCCTCTAGCATTCCGGCGAAGATGGACGGCCTTTAGACTTTGGTGGCTGGTCAATGAACTCACCCTCGAAGACGTAATAGCCATCTGCCTTCAGATGATCCAGGACTCCTTGGAAGTCGGTGATGTCCCACGGGTCCGGAAACTTCAACGTGTCAAGGGCTTCAAGGAAAAACCATTCTGTATGTGGCGTGACGGCCGGGATGTTTGCCCCGGTCACGTCAGTCGAGAAGGCAAAGATGTCGTTGTCGCTTTCGTCCCGAAAAAGATAGATGAGCATTGCTTTCCCCTGCGCTCGCACAAACTATACTGCGGAACGCGACTTTTGCGCCTGAGCCTGATGAGCAACGCCAAAGCTCTCCTTCAGTTCCGAGAGATTTGCGCATGCTCTGGGAACTGACATGATGCGATTGCAAACGGTGCCTAGACTTCGCGGGGCGCGAGACTGCGGAGGAAGGTCGATGTCAAACGAAGAAATGGTGGGGCGGATAGCGGTGCCCGAAGTGATCGCAATGACCGCACTGGGCTTGCATCTGGCCCGCGCTCGGAACGACTCTGACTACCAGAAATCTGGCGCGCTGCTTGCCACTATGCGGGATGCCCTTAGAACCCACGCAGCAACGCTGCCCACAGAAGCCCAGCAACATACGATTTG
>Ga0075428_100007807_pt1 | contig 11859 bp, 6 predicted proteins | sample RhiMetdeltSRZDD2_FD_75291 | JGI IMG/M metagenome (GOLD analysis project Ga0075428, IMG submission 75291) | Populus rhizosphere microbial communities from Tennessee, USA - Rhizosphere MetaG P. deltoides SRZDD2 | ecosystem: Host-associated > Plants > Roots > Rhizosphere > Soil | place: USA...
CTGTTTCCGGCTGTGGGCGCGAGGCCAACGCGTCGTCTACGAGCCGCGCGCCTCGATCCTGCACTACGAGTTCGCCAGCTCCCGCTCGATGGACGAGGCGGTCCGCATGCAGGCCGATCGCCGCTCCGCCTTCGCGCGCAAGCACGAGGGCGCGCTGACCCTCCAGCCGCCGCCGCAGATCGAGCGCATCCTCTTCGCCCGCCAGCGCCCGGCGCGCGGCCGGCGGGTGCTCCTCCTCGACGACCGCGTGCCGCACGAGCACCTGGGCTCCGGTTTTCCCCGCGCGCGCCGCCTGCTCGAGACCCTGGTGGCGCAGGGCCACTTCGTCACCTTCTATCCGTTGTCGCATCCCTGGGAGCCCTGGGACGAGGTCTACGCCGACGTGCCGCATACCGTAGAGGTGATGAACGGCCTGGGCCCGCACTCTCTCGCCCAGTTCCTGCGCGATCGGCGGGGCTACTACGACTCCGTGCTGGTGAGCCGGCCGCACAACATGAGCCTGCTGCGCCGGCTCGCCGGCCGCGATCTCCTCGAGGGCGCCGCCGTGCTCTACGATGCGGAGGCCCTGTTCGTCCTGCGCGACATCGCGCGCCAACACCTCCAGGGTCACGGTCCGACCGAGGCGGAAGCGGCCGCCCTCGTGCGCGAGGAGGCGGCGTTGGCGGTGGGCGCGGACGCCGTCCTCGCGGTGTCCGAGGCGGAGCGTGAGATCTTCCTGGCCGCGGGTGCCTCGCCGGTGTTCGTCGTCGGCCACGCCGTCGAGGTCCAACCGACGGCGCGCCCCTTTGCCGACCGCGACGGATTCGCGCTCGTGGGGCCCGTTCATCGCGATCTCGACCCGAACGCGGACGCGGTGCGGTGGTTCGCGGGCGAAGTGCTCCCGAAGGTGAAGGCGGCGCTCGACGGCCGCGCGCGCGTGCGCTGGGCTGGACCCAACGCGTCCGACCGCCTGGCCGGGCTCGCGGCCTCCGCCGGCATCGAGGTGCTCGGGCGCATGGACGACCTCACCGCCCTCTATGACGCCGCCCGCGTCTTCGTCGTACCGACGCGGTATGGCGCGGGCCTGCCGCTCAAGGTCCTTCACGCGGCCGCTCACGGGCTGCCGTGCGTGGCCACGCCGCTGGTGTGTCAGCAGCTCGGCTGGCGGCAAGGAGTGGAGATCCTTGCCGCCGATACGCCCGAGGCCTTCGCCGAGGGATGCGTGCGCCTCCACGAGGACGCGGCGTTGTGGGCGGCCGTGCGCGAGGCGGCGCTGCGCCGTGTCGCGGAGGACGCGTCGTGGCCGCGCTTCTCGGAGGGCGTGGCGGCGGCGCTCGCCGTCACCGCCTCCGCGGCCGCCGGAGCCCGCAACCGGGCGTGAGCGGCGCCATGCCTCGCGAGGACGGCGAGCCCGTCGTGGACGTGGACAAGCTCCAGCACGACCTCGCGTACCGCGTCCGCGAGGTCGAGACCCTGAACGACGACGTCCGCGAGCTGAGCGCCGCCCTCGAGACACGTGGCCTCGAGATCGAGCTTCTCAACCGACAGATGGCCGAGCTGCGCGACACGCTCCAGCGCAAGACGGCGGAGTCGGAGGCCGCGCTCGGCGCCCGCGCGGCGGAGGTGGAGCGCCTCAACGAGGACGTCGCCCGCCTCCAGCGCGATCTGCTCACGCGCGCGCGCGAGGTGGAGACGCTGGCGCGGGCACTCGATGCTCGGGCTCGGGAGGCGGAGGGGCTGGGGCAGGCCCTGCGCCGCCCGGAAGAGACCTCGTCAGCGCCCGTGCGGCCGGCGCCGCTCGGCACCTTGCAAGCCGTCCGGCGGCGGCTCGACATTCCCGGCCTCGTCTGGACGATCGTGCGCACGGACCTCAAGGTCCGCTATCACGGCACGATCGGCGGCCTGCTCTGGGCGCTGCTCAAGCCCCTGGCCACCCTCGCCGTCCTGCTCACCGTCTTCGGCCTGCTCTTCACCGACGCGCGGGACTACGGGCTCAACCTCGTCGTCGGGATCGTGATCTGGGAGTTCTTCGCGGAGGGGACCAAGGTCGGCCTCATCTCCCTGGCGATCAAGGGCCACCTCGTGGGCAAGGCGGTCTTCCCCCGGTGGATCATCGTGGCCACCTCCCAGGCCAACGTCGCCGTTCCCCTCGTGGTTTTTTCCGTGGCGCTCGTGGTCGTTCTCGCCGCGCAGGGGCGCCCGCCGGGCCCGGTGCTCGTCCTCGCCTACGGCGCCTGCCTCGTGCAACTCGGCCTCATCGTGCTCGGGCTCTCCCTCGCCACCAGCGTCATCTTCGTCCGCTACCGCGACCTCAACCAGCTCTGGGAGGTCGCCATCCACGCCGGCTTCTTCCTCGCCCCGATCGTCTATCCGATCGAACGCGTGCCCGAGCACCTGCGCGGGTGGCTGTGGCTCTGGCCGCCGACCGCCGCCATCCAGTACGCGCGCACGGTGCTGCTCGAGCGGCAGCTGCCGTCGCTGGGTGCGCACCTGGGCCTGGCCGGCCTCGCCGCCGCGGCGCTGGTCGTCGGTATCGCGACCTTCCGTCGGCTGGAACCGCGGGTGGCCGAGCATGTCTGAGCCGCTCGTCGAGGCCGTGGGCGTGGCCAAGTCGTTCCGGCTCCCATCCGCCGGACAGCGGACGATCCGCGCGGCCGCCCTGAGCCTCGTCCGTGCGCCCCGCGAGGAGGAGCTGCGGGTGCTGGAGGACGTGAGCTTCGTGGTGCGCGAGGGTGAAGCGGTGGGAGTCATGGGCCGAAACGGCTCCGGCAAGAGCACGCTCCTGCGGACGATCTGCGGCATCTATCGTCCGGACCGCGGGCGCGTCACGGTGAGAGCGACGATCACCCCGATCCTGGAGCTCGGAACCGGCTGGAGCCCGGAGCTCGACGCCGTCGACAATGTCCTCCTGCTCGGGACCGTGATGGGATTGCCGCTGCGCGAGGTCGAGGCGGCCGTGCCCGAGATCCTGGAGTTCGCCGGTCTCGCGCGGTTCGCCCGCCTTCCTCTCAAGCGCTACTCGAGCGGGATGGCGGCGCGGCTCGCGTACTCGGTGGCCTTCGCCGCCGTTCAGGGCGTACTCGTCCTCGACGAGATCTTCGCGGTGGGAGACGCGGAATTCCGGGCCCGCTGCGAGCAGCGTTACCGCGCGCTGCGCGCCGGCGGGCAGACCGTGCTGCTCGTGAGCCACGACCCGCGTACGATCCTGGACTTCTGCGACCGCGCCCTGCTCCTCGAGCGCGGCCGCATGGTGCTCGACGATCGCCCGTCGGCGGTGGTGGACGCCTACCTGGGAATGCTGGCGGGGGAGAACGAGGCGGCGGGGGCGTCACTATGAGCGCGCGCACCGTGAGCGTCGTGGTCCCGTGCCGCGACGCGGGTCGTTTCCTCGAGGACGCCGCCGACAGCGTGTTCGCGCAGACGCACGAGGCCGTCGAGCTGATCGTCGTGGACGACGGCTCCACGGACGCGTTCACGCGGCGCGTCCTCGCCGGCTTCGACTGGCCGCGCACCACCGTCATCCGGCAGGACGCGCGTCACGCCGCCGCCGCGCGCAACCTGGCGCTGCGAAGCGCTCGCGGTGCCTACATCTGCTGCCTCGAAGCCGGCGATCGGCTGGAGCCGACGTACCTTCAGAAGGCGGTGGAGGCGCTGGAGAAGGCGCCGGCCTGCGACTTCGCTGCCGCCGGCTGGCGTACGCTCGGCTCGCTCGACGTCGAGGTGCGGCCGGAGGACTGCGGCGTCATCGATCTGCTCGCTGCGTTGCCGCATCCCGCCGGTGTCACTCGTATCGAGGCCGTCCGCGATGCGGCTGGTTTCGACGAGACACTGGCCGACGGGGGAGCGGACCACGATTTGTGGCTGAGGCGGGTGGCGGCCGGCCACGCGGGTCTCCTGCTCCCGGAGCCGCTGCTGTTCCAGCGCGCGGGGGGACGCCTGCCCCTGGGACTGCTGCGCCGGCACGCCGACCTGTATCGGCGCCACGCCGCGGAGGTGTTCGCGAAGCGGGAGATGCTGGTGGACGCGTTGTGGTCGGCCGATCGTCGACCCGCGGACGCGCCGTGGCCGGAGGAGCGCCGCCGGTTGGAGCAGGCGCAGAGGCGCATTGCCGAGCTCGAAGCCGCCATCGCCGACGCCCACTACCAGGTGGCCCATTTCCGCGGCTCGCTGAGCTGGCGCCTGACGGAGCCGGTGCGCGCGCTGCTGCGCTGGCTCAGGCGGGAACGGCCCGGCGCCTCCGCGCCCATGCCGCCATCACCATCAGCACGAGCGCAGTGAGCGCGCTGATCGCCGCGCCTCGATAGAACGACGCCGGACGATAACTCAGGACGACCTCGTGGACCCCGGGCGGAAGCCACACCGCGCGGAAGAGGCCGTCCGCGCGCACGACGGCGGCGGGGCGGCCGTCCACGGTGGCCATCCAGCCGGGATAGGTCACCTCGCTGAGGACGAGCCACGCTCCTGGCGCGACCGCCTCCGCCTGCACCGCGATCGTCTCCGGAGAGTAGCGCGTGACGGCGGCGCGTCCGCCGCCCGCCGAGGTCTCGGCCCCGGGCGGCACCGGCGCCTCCACCACCACGTCGCGGCGGAGATCGAGCCCGCCCTCGCGCATCCGGCGCCGCGCGTCCGCCGGTGACGCGGCGGTGACGGCGCGGTGGGCCAGCCAGGCGCGCGGTTGGACGTCGAGGTTCTCGTACAGCCGCAGCGGCAGACGACCGGGCCGCTCCTGCTCGTTCGCCCGTCGCCAGGTGTCGAGCGCGCCGTCGGCCGGGACCAGGCGCAGCTCCTTGATCACGAGGGCGCCGGCGTTGTCCCGGTTGCGCAAGCGCACCAGGGAGACGGGCTGCGGCGCGTCCAGCGTGACCAGCCAGCGGTAATGGGCCCGCAGCCACGACCCGGCGTCGGTGACGTGCACCTGGTGGTCGACGACGGCGGGGCGGGCGGCGACGGGCGGATGCCGTCCCGAGACGTCGCCCGTCTCGATGCCCAGGCGGACGGTACGGACCATTCGTCCGGCGGAGCCCTCGACCTCGATCTCACCGACCGGCGTCCCGTCCGGACTGTCGTCGGCGCTGGCGGAGAGCAGGATCTCGACGGCGCGTGCGCGCACCGGAGGGTCGACGGGGATCTCCGTCTCCATGCCCGTGTCGAGCCAGAGGACGTCGGCGGTAAGCAGGTTCGGGCCGGGGGCGGAGACGGCGGGACTGACCGGCTCGGCGACGTACTTGACGTTCAACAGGTCGAAGGCCGCCGAGCCGATCGACGTCACGAGGGCCCGGTACGCTTCGTAGTCGCGCAGATGTCGCCCTGGCCCGGAGTCGACGGCCACGTGCGCCATCATCATCTCTCCCGGGTTCGTGAAGCGGCTGCGGACACGGTGCAGCGCGGGGTCGGCGATCGAGGGACCCAGGTACGGGGGCGGCGGCCCGAGGACCTCGGCGATCTGGGCGGCGGGGTGGAGACCGACGCCCTGCCACTGCAGGCCGAGGTCCAGCGCCAGGGCGGCGACGAGCACGGGCCCGGCGAGGCGCGGCCGCCGGCGCGCGACGGCGAGGGCGGCCAGGGTGACGCCGAGTCCGATGAGCATGCGGCGGCAGCCGGCGGTGTGGACGGCGTCCTGCCAGTCCTCGAGGAGCGCCAGCTCCGCCGGCCACAGGAGCAGCGCCGCGAAGGCGAGAACCGCCAGCGTGAGCATCGCCCCGCCGACGAACCGGCGCCCGCGTGCGTCGTTCTCGCGCAGGGCATCCCCCACGGAGTCGACGCCGAAGGCGGCCAGCACCGCGAGGCCGCAGCACCAGAGCAGGAGGAATCGCCCGGGCGCCCGCATCTCGCCGAGCACGGGGACGAAGCGGTAGAAGAGCCGATGCAGGCCGCCGTGTGCGCCCAGGGCCAGCCAGAGGCCGGTGACGGAGAGCACGATCCAGGGCGCCGTGCGCCGGAAGCCGAGGAAGACGATCGCGGCGACGGCGGCGATCCAGGTGATCGCCCCCGAATACGCGGACAGCTCGGCGAAGTTTTCCGGGCCCCAGTAACACAGGCGGTCGTAACGCAGCCAGCCGAAGAAGCGGGGCCACACGAGCAGGATCAGGCTCTGCGGGCCGAGGGCGTACTGTGAAACGTCTTCGTACGTGTACGTCGAGCGCTCCGAATGCTCGACGAGCTCCCTCATCGGGAGCAGTTGGACGGCCCCGAGAAGGATGCCGGCGGTGCCCACGAAGGCGAGAAGGGACAACGCGCGGCTCGCGCGGACGCGAAAGGAACCATCGGAGCTCACACCGGCGGTGGCGAGGGCGCTCACGATCAGGCCGACGATCGCCACCACCGCGGTGGCCGGGCTTCCCGAAAGCGCGATCATGCCCAGAGCCGCCGCGGCCAGCGCCAGCCCGCGGCGGCTTCCTCCGCCGACGGCGTGATGGAGACCGCCGATCGCGATGGGGACCCAGGCCTGCGCGCACACGAGGGAGACGTGTGCGGCCCGTGCCATGAACGTCCCGCTCATCCCGAACGCCAGCCCCCCGACCACCGCCGCCCAGGGACGACAACCCAGGGAGCGGGCGAGCGCGTACAGCGCCAGCGCGCCACCCAGGATGTGGGCCAGGGTGAACGCCTGCAGGAGATGAAAGAGGACGAGCTTGTGGGAGCCCATGACGTGCAGCAACAGCGACGGCGGGTAGAGCGTGCCATGGTCGGCCTCGCCCATGAAGGGCATCCCGCAGTCGTTGTACGGATTCCACAGGGGCAGCTCGCCCTGGCTGAGCCGCGCCGCCGCATAGTGGTGGCTCGGGAAATACCAGGAGACGAAGTCGCCCCAGAGGATCTCGCGGCCGGCCAGCAGCTCGACAAAGGCCAGCGCGACGGCGAGGGGCAGTACGAGGACGGGTGCTTCCGTGCGCAGACGTGCGCGCCACCCCGCGAGGAGGGACGTCACGCGACGACCTGCGGCGGCGCCGCGTCGGGGCTGCGGGCCGTGCGCCAGAGGACGATGCACGCGGCGATTCCTACCAGCGAAAGAACGGCCCCCGTGCGAAAGGAGGACGGCTCGTATTGGAAGCGCACGTGATGGTGTCCGGCGCCCAGCGCCACGCCGCGCAGGGCGACGTCGACCCGCTCGATCGGGGCCGGCGTGCCGTCGACGCGCGCGGTCCAGCCCGGGTAGTAGGTGTCCGAGAGGACGAGAAGCGAAGGCCGACGAGCTTCCACCTCGACGTCGACGGTGTTGGCGCTCGAGACGAAGCCGGTCACGCGATCGGCGCCGGCCGCGGCTCCGTCCGCCGGAAACCGGGGTGCCGCCTCGAGCACGGCGGTCCGCTCCGGATCGAAATCGTCGGCGGTCAGCCGCGTCCACGCCTCTTCATCCGCGGCCACGTGGATCCCCGATGCCGGCACCAGGAACGCGCGCGGCAGCGCCGTACGGTTTTCGAAGACGTGGAGCTTGTGGTCGCGCCGCACGAGGGTGAAACGTTGGGGCGCGGCGGCCAGCAGGCCCGCGCTCTCGTTGTCGGTGGTGGCCACGAGATAGCGGACCGCGAGCAGATCGAGCAGGCGTCCACGGTGGGCCGTCACGTGGGCGGCGCGGAATCCGTCGGGAAGGAAGCGCGTGGCGTCGCCGGTGAAGGGTGCGATGAGGCGGGCGACGTCCTTCATGACGTATTCCTGGCCCGCCGGCGAGTGCCGCCCGAAGGCCGTCTCGAGGTTCGGTGGCGCGACGCCGTCCAGGAAGACGACGCGGTCACGCCCGCCCCCGGGGGGAATGTGGGCCAGCAGCGGCGGCTCGGGATAGACGTCGGCCGCGCGAAAGAACGGGACGTGGCCGAAGCTGAAGGTGACCAGATCGACGGCGAGCACAGCCAGGGCGGCCATCACGCACCGGCCTCGATACGCGGGGCGCGCCAGACCCGCGAGCAGGAGACCGACGCTCGCGACGAGGACGATGGCGGAGGACAGGAGCCCGCGGGCGCCGAACATCGACGCCGCGCCCGCGCGCGCCGCGACCACCCCGATCGCGCCGGCGAGTCCCGCCGCGGCCAGAAGCGCCGCTGCCCACATGGCGGGCCGCCGACGCGTCTCGAAGGCGGTGAACCCGAGGCCCGCGAGAACCGCCAGGGCCAACCCGGCCAGGACGACGGCGCGGTCGTGGGGCAGCGCGCTCAGGACCGGCACGGCCATCGCCATCGCATAGGCCGGCCCGAATCCGTAGGCGAGCTGGAGCGCTCCCGCCAGCACCAGCGCCGTGAAGCCGGTGTCCCCGCGCCTCTCGTGGAAGGGCGCCCAGGCGGCGAGGAGCCAGGTGGTGAGGCCGACGTAGACGGCCCCTTCGGGGATGTCGAAGCCGGCGGAGTTGGGGTTGCTCGACGCATCACGCGAGACGAACGCGAGTGCGCCGGCGATCGGCATCGACGGCCACACGAAGCCCTGCGAGGGCCGGACGAGCGTCGGCAGCCATTCGAGCGTCGGCAGGATCTGGAGGGCGGCCAGGAGCCCGGCCAGGGCGGCCCCGGCGGCGAAGGCCGCCGCGAACCGCAATCGCGGAGCGGAGCCGGGCCGCGGGAGCACCAGTCGGTAGAGCGCCATCGCCGCCGCCGCCATGGCCGCGTACACCGCCGCTTCGGGGTGTCCTCCCAGCACGCTCGCGGCGAGGGCACCCGCGACGAGCACCACGCGCTTGCCGTCGGCGCGGCGGTGAAGCGCGTCTGCCGCCGCCATCGCGGCGGGGATCCAGACCGCGGAGTCGACGTGCGCCCAGCCCTGCCACGCGACCATGAACCCGCTGCACGCGAAGATGACGCCGGCCACGGCGCCGCCGCGCGGCGACGCGCCGAGCCCACACGCCAGGGCGGCGGCGAACACGACGCCGAGGAGCGTGCGCAGCGGCGGCATCAGCGCCCAGGCGGCCGGGGTGGGCAACACGTGGTACAGCAGATGGGGCGGATAGAACACGGCTGTCTGCGCAGCGGCCACGAACGGGACGCCGAGCAGTACGTGGGGATTCCAGAGCGGCAGCTCCCCTTGGGCGACCGTCCGCTTGGCGTGCAGCCTCCACGGGTACACCTGCGCGGCGAGGTCGCCGAGCTCGGCATGCCGGCTCGTCACCGGCGCGCCGCCACGCCATTCTTCCCACAAGGGAAAGTTGAGGACGATGTCGGCGGGGAAGGGCACGCGCCCGGCGGCCAATGGCAGGAAGCGCGCCGCGGAGAGAGCGACACCGACGGCGACGGCCATCCTCCACCACCGTTGCATCGGCGCCGCGCGACTATACAATCAGCCGCGCTGTGGATTCCAGTTTGGCCGTGCTCGCCGAGCGCGTCGCGGCCTGGACCTCCGCGAGCCCCTGGCGTTATCCCACGATTCCGCTCCTGCTGTCCGGCGGCCTCGTGGCCGCCTCATGGCGGCCGTCCCTGGCCCGCGCGCATGCCCCGATGGTCGTCATCGTGCTCGGCGCGCTGCGTTTTCCGGCCCTCGCGCTGCCCGAGCTGAACCCGGACGAATCCGAGGACATCGCCAACGCGGCCACGCTGCTCGCGGACCCCCGCTACGGGCTATCGGCGGAGGGCCACACGCACGGTCCGCTCGCCATCCTGGCCAACGCGTTGCCCCTCGGCATCGGCCTACCCATGGGCTACGGCGCGTCGCGGCTGCTGGGTGTGGTCATGCTGGTGGCGACGTGCCTGCTCGTTCGCCGCGTCCTGGGCCTCTGGTTCGGGGGCGCGCTGGCCCGCGTGGCGGTGACGCCGCTGGTCCTCGGGCTCGCCTGGCTCAGCCTCTGGGACTTCGTGGCCTTCAACGGCGAGCACACCCTGCTGGTTCTCTGTGCTGCCGGCGGCGCGTTGGCGGCGGCGGCCACCGGCGGCGGGCGCGGCCACGTCGCGGGGGTGGCCCTGGCCGGCGCGTGCCTCGGTGCGGTCGGTCTCGTGAAGCTGCAGGGCCTGCCGATCGTCGCCGGCATCGGCGCCCTCGCGCTCGGCGTATGGCGGTCGCAACCGGGCGGGGCGGCACGCGCCGCCGCCTTCATCGCCGCTGGTCTCATGCCGGCGATCGCCTTCGCCGCTTACGGATGGTGGTCCGGCCAACTGGCGCACTTGTGGATCAGTTACGTGCTCTCGGCCTTCGACCAGATCTTCTGGCAGCCGCCGGCGGTGTTCGTCGCCTGGCTCGCCTCACGAGCCGCGGAGGCGCCGTTCGTTCCGGCGCTCGCGCTCCTGGCCGTGGTGCAGGCCGCGTGGCTGTGGTGGCGAGGCCATCGGGGCGCGGACAACCGACGGCCGTTGATCGCGTCGGCGGTGGTGCTCGCGGCCGCCGTCCTGGCCGTCTATCGTCCGGGCTCGAACTACGACCACTACCTGCTCTTGTTGTTTCCTGCGGTGGCCCTCGTGGCCGGGGCGTGTCTCGGTGTCGTCGTTCGGCGCGAGCCGGATCGTGCGGCCAAAGCCTGGATGGCCGCGTATCTGGCGGCCACGGCGGGTGTGCCGCTCGTCGTTTCCGTGCCCCGCTACCGAACACTGCTCATGGGTGCAGCGCTGCCGCCCGAGCCGAGGTCGGCCGCGGCGAGCGAGATTGCGCGCTACGTATCGCCCGGAGATCGACTGATCGTGTGGGGCTGGGCGCCTCGCCTCTATCTGGAGACGGGCGCCGTGCAGGGCACCCGGTACGCGCACGCCGCGCGGGCGATGGAGGCCTTCGATCCGCGCCACGCGTACTACTTGCGACTCTTCCTGGAGGACTTCGATCGCTGTCGTCCCGTGGTTTTCGCCGACAGCGGGCACAAGTACGAGCCACGCGCCGAGTTCGATCCCGGCCGTTTCCCCGCCCTGGCCGGCCGGCTCGACCGCGACTACACCCGACGAGGGGAGGTCGACGGTGTGCGCATCTACGTCTCGCGGCAGCGGCTGCGGGAGCGAGGTCTCGAGGGGGCGCGGCCGTGAGCCGGCGCCTGGCCGCGCTCCTCCTGCTCGTGGTCGTCTTTCGCCTCGACCTGATGGGCGAGCCGTTCGTCGAATACTTCTCGAACCGGCAGGTGCAGAATGCCGTGCCCATCCGCATGATGCAGGAGGGTGGCTACACTTTCTGGCAGCTTCCCAACGAGTTCCGCGACACCTATGGCATCGCCGAGTTTCCGCTCCTGCCGCTGATCGTCCGCGAGGTGTACGCCGGCCTGGAGACGGTGGGCCTCGCCCGTCTTCCCGCCCGGGGCGACGCCGCCGCCGCGCACCGCTACTACGTCCAGATCGCCGTGATCGGCCGGCTCTGGAGCTTGATGATGGCGTTGTCCTCGCTGCTCCTGCTGCACTGGCTGCTGCGCCGTGCGTGGAGCGAGGCGGCGGCCGACCTCGCGGTGTTTCTGTACGCGCTGCTGCCGCACAATCGTTTCTACGACCAGATCTTCATCGCCGAGCCCACGATCATGGTCCTCTCGATCGCCGGTCTCATCCTCCTGTGGTGGTGGGGCGAGGCGCCCGCGGGGCGCTGGGCCGCCTTCGCGGCGGCGGCGGGCGCCTTCAGCCTCGTCCTCATGCTGAAGATCAGCCACGTCTTCATCGGCCTGCCGATCGCCTGGCTGCTCTGGCGCCGCCTGCGGACGAGGATGTTGTGGCATCCCGCGGTGTGGTTGTTCGGCGCCGTCGTCCTTCTGCCTGCGGCTGCCTTCTATCACGTCGGCCTCCCGGGGAGCTCCGTCGCCGGGCTGGACGGAATGGCGTGGGACAACACGAAGGCGCTGCTCATCGATCCGGCCTTCACCATGCGTGGAGCGTGGGCCTTTCTCGTGCGCCACGTGTGGACCGTGTGGACTCCCTTGGGCGCGTGCCTGGTCGTGGCCGGCCTCGTGCGCGCGTGGCGTGCCCCTTCACCGGCGCGCCGCGATCTCGGCCGTCTGCTCGCCGCCTG
>Ga0075428_100007808_pt1 | contig 11859 bp, 7 predicted proteins | sample RhiMetdeltSRZDD2_FD_75291 | JGI IMG/M metagenome (GOLD analysis project Ga0075428, IMG submission 75291) | Populus rhizosphere microbial communities from Tennessee, USA - Rhizosphere MetaG P. deltoides SRZDD2 | ecosystem: Host-associated > Plants > Roots > Rhizosphere > Soil | place: USA...
CCTGGGCTAAAAAATTTATCGCCCCGGCATCGCGAAGGACACGCGCACGGTAGTCCCCTTTCCCGCCTGGCTCTCCAGAGTCATTTGGCCGCCCAACAACTCAGTTAATCGCCTGGCGATGATCAGTCCCAGGCCCGACCCTTGTTGTTCGTAGGTCTTGCGATCGAATTGCATGTGCGGGCCGATGTTGGAAAGCTGTTCCGTGGTCATGCCGCGTCCGCTGTCGCTGATGGTCAGGACGCAATTGTCTCCCGAAGTCACCGTGCTCACCCGAACTTGCTTGCCGGTGTCCGAAAACTTGAACGCATTATCCACAAGTTCCTCGATGACCTTTTTAAAGTGGTCGGCCGGGATCAGCAGTGTGCCTTTGGCCACCTCCAGCTCGACGTCCGCCTCACGCTTAAACCGCCCGGCAACTTTGCGCGCCACTTCTGGAACGATCTGCTCGAGCGCGATCGTCGTGGAGTTGCTCGCTGTCTCAATTCTTTTCTTCTCACTCGCCATCAACTCGATTTGCGAGTGCAGCAGAAAGTTTTCGATCAGCCGATGCAACCGCAGCGCGGATTCATGTATGAACTTTGCCGACTCCAGCACTTCCTCTGGCGGCATGCTGGCATAATCCTCGATCATGAGGTTGGCCAGCCCAAGAATTCCGTTCAGCGGCGTGCGCAGTTCGTGCGGCAGCGCCATCGTGATATTGCCGCGCAATTCATCGAGCTTCTTTTCCGATTCGCGCTTGAGGTCCGCCTGCTTTTCCAGCCGCGCGTTCACCGACGCCAGCAATTCCTGGTGCGTAAATGGCTTGGTCAGGTAATCATCCGCCCCCAACTCCATGCCGCGGCGCATATTGATTTTGTCGCTCGCGCCCGAGAGGAAAATGAACGGTATGGTTGCCGTGGCATCCTCCTCGCGCAGCGCGGTCAACGTCGCGTATCCATCCATGTTCGGCATGTTGATGTCGCAGATGATCAGGTCAGGCATGCTCTTGCGCGCCATCTCGACGCCGGTCGTCCCATCCTCGGCGGACATCGTCACAAACCCGTACAGGTTCAGTGACTCCGTAATGATCATCCGAACGTCCTCAGTGTCGTCGATGACAAGCACTTTCTTTCCGGCGGTGCCGACGAGGGAGGCAGGCGAACTGTCGGGTGCGGTCGAGGTCATGTTTCAAAACGTGAGTGAAAACCGCCGAAAGCCATTCCGGGGCAGGCAGATGCAAACATTCCTGAACTGGTAAAAACTGCCGACACGCGGCAGTTATTTGACATTTCAGGCCCGGAGCAGCTATTCCGTGTCCATGTTTTCACTGAAAGCGCTTCCATGTGCGCTGGTTTTAGCAATTGGAGTGCCGATTGCCTTTGGCCAAACCAACCCCGTCAAACTCGCCGCCACGGCGCGCATTGACCTCACCTCGCAAACAGTAAACCTCACCAACGGCCAGGTCATCGCTGGCACGGCTCAACTCAAACGTGCCGATTGGCTCGCCCCGGCGCAGCAACCGCGCTCCTACAGCGCGGACTTCACCATCAATCATTTCGGCTGGCACGAAGTGGCATTGCGATTTGTTCCGACTGCGAGTGGCACGGTCGATTGCAATCTCATGGGACCGTGGGCCGCAACCGCCAATGGCCGCGTTTACAAACAGGAAGTGCTGTGGGATGCCGTGCAGATCAGTGGCGCCGAGCTGAAGAACGGCAGTTTCGAGAGCGGAAGCGAAGGCTGGCGCGGCGGAGGAGTTGTGGAGCGCGCCTCTGCAACGGTCGGTGCGCCCGACGGCCAGCATTACGGTCGCGCGTGGCACAACCAAACGCTTCGCACCACGCTGGAAGTCACGGCAGGCACACCAGTCGTGCTGCGCGCGCAGGCTCGCGCCGTTCTGCCGCCGAATTATCCGGAGATGCGCCGTATTACTGATAGCCGATCGCCAGCTCACGTTGCGGCGCGCCGCTTCCTCCGCGGAGCCAATTTCGGCAACTACCTCGAAGTGTCGCCGCAGCAGACCTGGTCGGTGCAACACTCCACCAATGATCTTGTCCGCATGCGCGCCGAGGGATTCGATCACGTGCGCATCCCGGTCGGCTGGCACCACTTTACCGGGCCAGAGCCAGACTATCGTTTGAGCGACGAGATTTTTGCAAAAGTTGATGTGCTGGCGACAAATGCCCTGTCGCTCGGCTTGAACGTCCTCATCAACATCCACCATTTCGATCAATTCACATCGGACCCCGCCCGCGACAAGGGCCGTTTTCTCGCGATCTGGAAACAACTCGCGGAACACTATCGTTCGCAACCGAACGGCCTCGCTTTCGAGTTGCTCAACGAGCCCCGCGACAAAGCCACGACGCAGGTGATGAACCCGATTTACTCCGCCGCCATCACCGAAATCCGCAAGAGCAATCCGGGTCGCACAATTTTTGTGGGACCAGGCAAATGGAATTCAATCGACGAACTCTCACAACTGATCCTGCCGAACGACGACTCGAATATTGTCGTCACGGTTCACAACTACGAGCCGTTTAATTTCACGCACCAGGGCGCGAGTTGGACGAAGCCACCGACTGACACGAAAGGTATTGTGTTTCCCGGTCCGCCCGCCGCCAAACTCGAACCGGCGCCCAGTGCAGCAACGAATCAGACGTTTGTGAATTGGCTCAAGGACTATAACAGCTTGCCGGCAGGGCAGAACCCGTCGAGCCGCAAAGCCTTCGCCGGCAAACTCAAACTTGCGAAACAATGGTCGGAGTATTACGGCCGACCGGTCCACGCGGGCGAGTTTGGCTGCGTTACTGCCGCAGATGCCGGCTCGCGCGCGCGCTACTATTCCGAATTTCGAAAAGCGTGTGAAGAACTTGGCATCGGCTGGGCGATGTGGGACTGGAAGGCTGGATTTAGTTACTGGGACGACAAGGCGCAGCAGCCCATGGCGGGGATGCGGGAAGCGTTGTTTGGTCAGTAGTTACTAAAGCTTCCCGCAGCACTGCTTGTATTTCTTCCCGCTGCCGCAGGGACAGGGATCGTTGCGCCCCACCTTCGGTCCGGTGCGCACCGGTTTCGCCTTCGAAACCGCCTCCGCCGCTTCGCTCACGATATCACTTGCACTCGCCGTCGTGGTCCCGCCGGTGCTCGCGCTGGTCGCAGCACCCCCAAACGCACCGCTGGAAAGATGCTCGGTGCGCTTCGGCATGCTCCGCATGAAATTCTCAAACGCCATCAGACTCGAGGCGCTGCGGAAAATATTGTGACAGATCTCGGTCTTGATGTTGATCATCAAGTCTTCAAACAGTGTGAACGCCTCCCCCTTGTATTCGATCAGCGGGTCGCGCTGCCCATACGCTCGCAGGCTGATACTCGTGCGCAGACTGTCCATGTGATATAAGTGCTCCTGCCACAGCTTGTCGATCGCCGTCAAAATCGTGTAACGCTCGATCGCCGTCAGCGCGTCCTTGTTCGTCTCGTACTCCGTTTTAAGTTTGTACGCCTTGCGGACCTCCTCAATGATGTATTGGCACGCGGCAAACTGCTGTGGCGTGAGTCCTCCAAACGCCGACCCTTTGACCGGCTCTTCGTCGCCTGACTCGGCGGCCTTCAGAATCTCCTCCTCCGCCATGCCAAGTGGAAAATTCAGATTCACCCAATCCGCCAGCGCGCGAATGTTCCATTCATGGGGATCGTGATTATCCGACGTGAGATCGAAAATCTTTTGGATAACCACTTCCTCCATCACGTCCAGAAGGCGGTCGCGCACGTCCGTTGCGTGGATGATCTCGTTGCGGAAGCCATAGACCACCTCACGCTGTTTATTCATCACATCGTCAAACTCCAGCGTCCGTTTGCGAATCTGGAAATTGTGCTGCTCGACACGTTTCTGTGCCTGCTCGATGGAACGATTTAACAGCGGATGCTCCAGTTCCTGCCCTTCCTCCAGCCCCATCTTCTCCATGTACTTGACGATGCGATCCGAACCGAACAACCGCATCAAATCGTCCTCAAGCGAAATGAAAAAGTGCGACGAACCAGGGTCGCCCTGGCGCGCGCAACGGCCGCGCAACTGCCGGTCGATGCGCCGCGCTTCATGGCGTTCCGTGCCGATCACGTGCAAACCGCCCGCTTCAGCCACTCCCGGGCCGAGCTTAATGTCGGTGCCGCGTCCCGCCATGTTCGTGGCGATAGTCACCGCGCCGCGCTGGCCCGCGCGAGCCACAATCTCCGCTTCCTGTTGATGGTACTTCGCGTTAAGGACTGAGTGAATGATTCCCGCCTTCTTCAACATGCGCGAGAGGTGTTCGCTCGTCTCCACAGATATCGTACCCACCAGAATCGGCCGCCCCTGCTGGTGAATATCCGTGATCTCCTTTAGCACCGCGTTGAACTTCTCGCGCTTCGTTTTGTAAACCGTGTCGTGCATGTCTTTGCGCGCGACCGGCTTGTTGGTCGGGATGACCAGCACCCCTAGTTTGTAAATATCGAAAAACTCCTGCGCTTCGGTTTCGGCGGTGCCGGTCATGCCGGCCAGCTTGTGATAAAGCCGAAAATAATTCTGGATCGTAATCGTCGCGTACGTCTGCGTTTCGCGCTCCACCTCCACGCCCTCCTTCGCCTCGACCGCCTGGTGCAACCCCTCGCTCCAGCGTCGTCCCGTCATCAATCGCCCGGTGTTTTCGTCGACGATGATCACCTTGTTGTCCTGCACCACATACTGCACGTCCTTGAGGTAGAGGCAGTAGGCCTTGAGCAACTGCGAGATGCAGTGAATCTGCTGCGCTTTGGCTTCGAACTCCGTCTGCACCTTGGTCTTCATCTCCAGGCGCTTGTGCGGGTCCTGTTCCGGGCCGGAATCGATTTCGTGAAACGCCGAAATCAAATCGGGCATTACGAACGCATCCGGATCTTTCGGGCTCAAATACGACCGCCCCTTCTCCGTCAGGTCCGCGTCGTGACTCTTCTCGTCCATCGCAAAAAACAGCTCTTCCTTCTGCGCGTAGAGATCTTTCTTCGATTGGTCGGCGTGCAACTCCAGTTCCGCCCTCGTCATCCGCCGCAGATTCTCTGGGTCCTCCAGCATCCGCATCAGCCCCTCAGAGCGCGGATTCCCCATCTTCACTTTATAAAGCAACAACCCGACTTCCTTTTCGATCAGTTCCGGATTGGACGGATTGCTCCCGTCCTCGGGGTTAAGTTTCTTCAGGAGCGCCTCGGCCTCGGACAGATACCGGTTGCACAGCTTCTCCTGTGTGTGCACCAGATTTTCCACCATCGGTTTGTATTTGTCGTACTCGTTCGTGTCCGAAGCCACGACTGATGGCCCGCTAATGATCAGCGGCGTGCGCGCCTCATCGATGAGGATCGAGTCCACTTCGTCGACGATCGCGAAATAGTGCCCGCGCTGCACCTGCTCCTCCTTGCGGCTGGCCATGCCGTTGTCGCGCAGGTAATCGAACCCAAACTCCGCATTGGTGCCGTAAGTAATGTCGCAATTATATTGCTCGCGCCGGACGTCCGGCGATTGGTCGTGCAGAATGCAACCCACCTTCAGCCCCAAAAATTGATACACCGCTCCCATCCACTCGCTGTCGCGCGCCGCCAGGTAATCGTTCACCGTCACCACGTGCACGCCCCGCCCGGTAAGCGCATTGAGGTACACCGGCAACGTCGCCACGAGCGTCTTGCCTTCGCCGGTCGCCATTTCCGCGATCCTCCCGCTGTGCAACGCGTAACCGCCGATCAATTGCACGTCAAACGGAATCATGTCCCACTTCGACGGATGCCCTCGCACCACGATCTCCTTGCCGACCAGGCGCCGGCAGGCGTTCTTCACCACCGCAAAGGCTTCCGGCAGAATCTCGTCCAGCGCCGCCTTCAGCTCACTATTATCTTCTATGGCGGAAATGCGCGCCTTCCACTCCGCCGTTTTTTGGCGGAGCGCCTCATCGGGTTGCGACTGAAGCGAAGCCTCGATTTCGTTGATTTTCGCCACCATAGGGCGCAATCGCTTCACTTCCCGTTCGTTTTTGGACCCGATGATCTTCCTGATGATCAGTCCTAACATGTGTACCTCAAGCGACCAACGTACGGGATGCCTCCCAACCCGTCAAAAAGAAACCGGAAATGCCGAATTTCCAACGTGAATCTTCCGTTTTGACGCGGGGCCCACTTTGCGCTGATATGGACGCATTATGAAACCAATCTCCCGTCGAAGTGCTGTTCGCCATCTCACTGCCGGTGCCGCCCTCGCCGCGGCCTCCACTGTCGCTCGGGGCATTCGCGCTGCCGAAGCTGCCACTCCTGCCGATCTCAAGGGCCGCATCAACCATTCTGTCTGCAAATGGTGTTACGGCAAAATCCCGCTGGAGGACTTCTGTAAATCCGCCAAAGAGATCGGTCTCACCTCTGTCGAACTCTTGCAGCCGGGTGACTTCCCCACCCTAAAAAAATATGGCCTCACCTGCGCTATGGTCAGCAATCCCGTCATTGATGGCCTCGGCGGCATCGAGCGCGCCTGGAATCGCGTCGAGCACCACGACAGGCTCGTCCAGGCCTACGAAAAGCAAATCACCGCCGTCGCCGACGCCGGCATGCAAAACCTCATTTGCTTCTCCGGAAATCGCGCCGGCCTCGACGACCAAAAAGGTCTTGAAAATTGCGCGACTGGCCTGAAGCGCATCATGAAATTCGCGGAGGACAAAAAAGTCACCATCTGCATGGAACTGCTCAACAGCCGCGTCAACCATCGCGATTACCAGTGCGACCACACCGAATGGGGCATCGAACTTTGCAAGAGGATCGGTTCCGAACGCTTCAAGCTCCTCTACGACATTTACCACATGCAAATCATGGAGGGCGACCTCATCGTGCGCATCCGCAAGTTCCACGACTACATCGCCCACTACCACACCGGTGGCGTGCCCGGTCGCGGCGAGATCGACGAGACCCAGGAGATTAACTACCCCGCGGTAGTAAACGCGATTGTCGAGAGCGGCTTCAAAGGCTTCATCGCCCAGGAATTCATCCCCAAACGTCCCGATCCCATCGCCTCGCTCAAACAAGGCGTCCAAATCTGCGACGTGTAAGCGATCGAAATGCTCCGCTTCGCGATTCTGTTAATCGCGGCCTGTCTGCCTGTTCGCGCCGCCGATTACGACCTCGTCATCTATGGCGGCACCTCCGCGGCAATCACCGCCGCTGTCCAGGCCAAACGAATGGGCAAGTCCGTCGTCATCGTCTCCCCAGACAAACATCTGGGCGGCCTTTCCGGCGGCGGCCTGAGTTTCACCGACACCGGTAACAAAGCCGTCATCGGTGGCCTCGCGCGCGAGTTCTATCACCGCGTCTGGCTGCACTACCAAACGTTCGAAGCGTGGAAATGGCAGAAGCGCGAGGATTACGGCAACAAAGGCCAGGGCACCCCGGCTATCGACGGCGCGCAACGCACCATGTGGATCTTCGAACCGCATGTCGCTGAAAACGTGTTCGAAGACCTCATACGGGAACACCGGATTTCTGTGCATCGCGACGAATGGCTCGATCGCGCGCACGGCATCGCGAAGACAGGCGCCCGCATCCGTTCCATTCGCACTCTGAGCGGCAAAACGTTTACCGGCCGCATGTTCATCGACGCCACTTACGAAGGCGATCTCATGGCCGCCGCCGGCGTGGACTATCACGTCGGCCGCGAAGCGCAGAGCGTTTACGGCGAACAATGGAACGGCGTTCAGACCGGTGTGCTCCATCACCGCCACCACTTCGGCGTGCTCTCGAAACAGATCAGTCCTTACATCGTGGCCGGCGATCCCGCCAGCGGCGTCCTGCCGCGCATGAGCACCAACCATCCCGGCCAATTCGGCCACGGCGACAACAAGGTGCAGGCGTACTGCTATCGCATGTGCCTCACCGACCATCCCGAAAATCGCGTCCCGTTCCCCCGCCCTGACGGGTACGATCCAAAGCAGTACGAATTGCTTCTGCGCGTCTTCGAGACAGGTTGGCGCGAGACTTTCGACAAGTTCGACCCCATTCCCAACCGCAAGACCGACGTGAACAATCACGGGCCGATGAGCACGGACAACATTGGCTTTAGCTACGAGTATCCCGAAGCCTCCTACGAACGCCGCCGCGAAATTCTGCGAGAGCACGAGCATTATCAAAAGGGCTGGTTCTATTTCATCGCCAACGACCCGCGCGTGCCGCAGGACGTCCAAACCGCGATGCGCCGCTGGGGCCTTTCGCGCGACGAATTTACCGATAACGGAAATTGGCCTCACCAGATTTACGTCCGCGAAGCGCGCCGCATGAAAGGCCATTTCGTCATGACCGAGAACGAACTGCTGAAGAAACGTCCCACGCCCGAGTCCGTCGGCATGGGTTCCTATAATATCGACTCCCACAACGTGCAGCGCTACATCACGCCTGAAGGTTACGTTCAGAACGAAGGCGACATCGGCGTCGGTTTGAAAGCTCCGTACGAAATCGCCTACGGCTCACTCCTGCCGAAAAAACAACAGTGCGAAAACCTCCTCGTCCCGGTTTGCGTCTCGAGTTCCCACATCGCCTTCGGGTCCATCCGCATGGAACCCGTCTTCATGATCCTCGCCCAATCCGCCGCCACCGCAGCCAGCATGGCCATCGACGCCAACATCGCCCTCCAGGACCTCCCCTACCCCAAACTTCGCGATCGCCTCCTCAAAGACGCCCAGGTCGTTAAACACGATCCTCCGTAGCCGGCGACGCAAGGTGGTGTCACCGCAACCTTTCGCATTCAACGCCACCTTCCCTTCGTACGCAATCAGTGCCTCTCAACTGCCGGCCAATTCTGCACTCTAAACTCTCAACTCGTCACTTCCTTCACCACGGCCAGGGTTTCAACACGTGGTTGTTAAATGCACCGCCCCAATCATCCCCCGAACTCCACAAATAATCCTGTGCCTTCCGATTCGTCACCAGGTGCGCGCTGCCGTCGGCCAGAGAAATATTTCCGACGCGTTTGTGAATCGTGCCCGACCAGCGCGCGCTCGGAATCTCACTTTCCGAAAATTCAAACGTACACTTCTTGACCTGCGCGATCGGGCAGTCCCGCTGCGGTCGGCCACCGTCCAAATTGCGATCGCCGACCAGCACCATCGCGGAGCGCTCCTCTTTCGCATCGACGCAGAGGAAATATGAGATGTTTGAATCGGTAATGCTTGAATATTGGCCGGCCGCTGTTCGCGTGTCGCTGGGGCAGATCAGAATCTGCGGCAGCAGCAATTCAAGTCGCAGCGCGAGGTATGTGGCCGAGACGTTTGTCTTCGTCGCTGCCCCCCCCAGGGCTGGCGGAAGCCGCCACGGATAGCGCTCGTTGTCGTGTACAAACAGATTCATCGCGCACGTGAGTTGCTTCAGGTTGTTTAGACACTGTATGCGCCGCGCCTTTTGTTTGGCCGCCCCGAGCGCGGGCAGAAGCATACCTGCGAGAATCGCGACGATCGCAATCACCACCAGCAGTTCAATCAGCGTAAACGCACGACGACTCGGTGAGAGCGTTTGCATTGCCCCGACACAATGGGACCTCCTCATCTCGCCGCGCAAGCTTTCAGTTGTTACAACCTCGCAACTGCCCGCAGCCCACCGCCGGTTTGCTCCTGTTTACTCCTGGCCTTTTGAAAAAACCGTCAAGCCCAATTTTCACAATAAAATGTCCTCTGGTGTCCTCTCGTGTCCCCTCCTGTCCTCTCCTGTCACATTCATATTCACCGCAACGTAGTTGCAGCAAAAACCCATGCTATAATGCGCTCATGAGCGAAAAGCGTGGCTTTGTAGCGCAGCCTGGTCCTGCAGGCGCGGGACTGTCTTGCCGGATGTCGTCCGACAGACGCCCGACACCTGCCACGCCTTCCCAGTTCTGTGTCTCCGCACCTCCCCTGTTCAAAGCAACTGTACTAAATGGGACTTTTGAGACTGAGACTGACACTCGAACCGGCACTTTCCTAAGAAATTCGGAAACTTTTTTGAGACCAGTCTCATTTTGTCCAGTCCAGGCGCAATCCCCATCGCCGCCACTTGCCTTTTGATATTATGATTATGCAACGCTGCCCATGGCCAGGCACTGAACTCTATCTCGCCTACCACGATCGCGAGTGGGGCGTGCCGAACCACGACGATCGCCACCTCTTCGAGATGCTCATTCTCGAAGGCGCGCAGGCCGGTTTGAGTTGGTCCACGATTCTGAACAAGCGCCAGAACTATCGCGATGCCTTCGACAACTTCGACGCGCAAAAAATCGCCCGCTATGACGCGCGTCGAAAGGCGAAGCTGCTGGCGAATCCCGGGATCGTGCGAAACCACCTGAAGGTCGAAGCGGCCGTGCAAAATGCGAAGGCGTTCCTGAAAGTGCGCGAAGAATTCGGAACCTTCGACCGGTACATCTGGCAGTTCGTCGGTGGCGCGGCAAAGCAAAATCGTTTCAAATTAATGAAAGACGTGCCCGCCCGCACAGCCGAGTCCGACGCCATGAGCAAAGACCTGCTTCAGCGTGCATTCAAGTTCGTCGGTTCAACCATTTGTTACGCATACATGCAGGCGGTCGGCATGGTGAACGACCACCTGGTGAGTTGCTACAGGCACTCCGAACTGAGAGGAAAACCAACCGTGTAAGTTTCGGCTTGCCAGTCCCTTAGATGCTTGCGCTTTTTGGAGACGAAGCCTTAATTGAACAAAAGGTTTGGCTATGACGCAGGGCAAACGAATGTCACCGAATATCAGCAACGTGCTGGCGGTGATCATGGGTGGCGGCCAGGGTTCGCGGCTTTTTCCCCTCACCAAGGAACGCTCCAAGCCCGCCGTTCCTTTGGCCGGAAAGTATCGCCTGGTCGATATCCCGATTTCCAATTGCATCAACTCGAATCTCAAGCGCGTTTACCTGCTCACCCAGTTCAATTCCGCCTCCCTCCACCGGCACATTTCGCAGTCCTACAAGTTCGACCATTTCTCCGGCGGCTTCGTCGAAATCCTCGCCGCCGAGCAAACCTTTTCCGACACCTCGTGGTACCAGGGCACCGCCGACGCCGTACGCAAGAATCTCGTGCATTTCCTCAATCACGATTTCGAGTACATGCTCATCCTCAGCGGCGACCAACTCTACCGCATGGATTTTCGCCGCATCATCGCGCAGCACGTCGAAAGTTACGCCGACGTCACCATCGCCACCATGCCCGTCGTCCGCCGCGACGCCTCCTCTCTCGGCATCATGGAGATCAACAACGAGCGCCGTATCGTGCGTTTCGCTGAAAAACCGAAGGACCCCGCCCTGCTCGACTCGCTCAAGCTCAGCCCCGACATGTACGACAAGTTCGACATCGAGGGTGACGAAGAACTCTTCCTCGCCTCCATGGGCATCTACGTGTTCAACCGCGAAATCCTCATCCGTCTCCTCGATAACAAACATGAAGATTTCGGCAAACACGTCATCCCTTCGGCCATCGCCAACTACCGGGTGTTCTCTTACGTCTTCCAGGGCTATTGGGAAGACATCGGGACCATTCGTTCCTTTTTCAACGCGAACCTCGACGTGACTTCCGAATTGCCGCGCTTCAACTTTTTCGACATGAGCGCGCCGGTCTTTACGCGTGCCCGTTTTCTGCCCGCGTCCAAAATCAACGGCGCTCGCATCGATCACGCGATCATTTCCGACGGGTGCATTATCAACCACGCCAACATCAGCAATTCTATCATAGGCATTCGCAGTGTCGTGGGCGCGGGCAGCGAACTCAACCGTGTCATTTTTCTCGGTGGCGACTATTACGAGTCGCACGCGTCGATCATCGAGAATGAAATGCTCGGCAAACCGCGTGTCGGCATCGGCCAAAACACCCGCATCGAAAACGCCAT
>Ga0075428_100007810_pt1 | contig 11858 bp, 10 predicted proteins | sample RhiMetdeltSRZDD2_FD_75291 | JGI IMG/M metagenome (GOLD analysis project Ga0075428, IMG submission 75291) | Populus rhizosphere microbial communities from Tennessee, USA - Rhizosphere MetaG P. deltoides SRZDD2 | ecosystem: Host-associated > Plants > Roots > Rhizosphere > Soil | place: USA...
AGATCCGACCGCAAGGCGCCGAGCCCTCCGAGCAGGGCGGCTCCCTTGGTGGTCCGAGCCGGCATCTCCTGCGCGACGAAAACCAGGCCGAGCGACACCACAATGAGTGCCAATCCCACCAACCCGAAGGTGGTGAACGCTGCCAGCACACCAGTCACGACCACGGAAATGATCAGTCCTGCCAGCGCAAGCAGGGTCCAGCGGTTCCTGGTGTCATCCGGTCGGCGTTCGAACCAGCCATTGCTGACCATTTCGTCGTAGAGCGCATCCTGAACCCCGCCGATGGACTCTTGCACTCTGCCAGCCAGCTCGGACACCTTTACGCTCGAGCTGGGCGTGGCAATGCCGTCAAGCAGCTGCTGCTCGAACGGTCGCAAGCTGTCACTCCCATTCAGCCGCCTGATCTCCCAGTCGCTCCGCGCAAACTCACTCTCCCGAGGCAGCTCGTTGATCACCAGATGGCCACGTACGGCTAGGTCCACCAGCGTTGCGGTGACGTCGATCGGATCGACACGCTCGTCGGCCACCGTGCCGACGTGACCTGGCCGAACATCTGCGACCACCCGGAACTCAGACTGGCCCGCTCCGGTCGGCACAAATTCCCCGGCCTTGCTGATTTGACCGTCTGGGCTCCTGTCGGCGCCGGCGCGGCGATGAATCCCGTACAGCACGACGCCGCCAAGGGCCAGCAGCCCCAGGGCCAGGGCCAGCTGCAGCGGCTCGACTGAGAAGGCCCGCCCGAGCGTCCATCGATAGTCGATTACCTCATTCGTTGCGACGCCCCCAGGAGGAAATCCGATGTCGATTGCGACAACCTCGCCCTCACCGCGAGGGCCGTCTCGGAAGGTGGGGATCTGCGAACCCTCGGTGCCGGCGGCGGCAAAGTTACAGGGAACGGTGGAGTTCGGGCTGCCAGCTGTGCATTTGATGTAGCTGAACAGAGTCGGGATCTGCACAGTCGCACTGAACTCGTCGACCTGTGCGCTGAGGCCCTGCAGCATCTGCCAGCGCAGTGCCGTACCGCTGTCGATAGTGACCACCGCGCCGGTCACGGTGTAGCTCATCATGATCTCGGTCGACCCGTTGGTGGGCACCGTCACCGTTGTGAAGCGATCATCCGTCGTGATCGTCGGCTGAATCTCCGCGCCTTTGACTGTCGCCGTGATCTCGGAGAGCCTCTGGACATATTGGCGGTCTCCGACCACGTCTTCGCGGGTCTCGAATCTCTGCGTGAGCTCGGCTGGTACGGCGCCTGTCAGGGTGATCGTCTGCTTCACCTTCAGCGTGCCGTCCTTCGCCAGATTGCCCTCGGCGATGAACGTCGACGCCGTGCCCTCGGCATGTGCTGTCAGGGCCAGTGGGCCGGCGAGTAAACCGCAGCTCAGGAGGCACAACGCAATCATCGATCCGACCCGACGCAGCGTCCTTTCCAGGTTGGCGAGCACGGGATACAGCCTCCCACTAGTCGTGGAGGGGTGACGCCTCATGCCAAAAAAACGGCGGGCAACTTAGAAAGATTCGCGATCTTGTAGAGACTGTGGCGGCCTGACCCACAAGTCTGATTGAGAAGCAGCCCCGGGCCTGGTGTGCCCAGTTATCGTTGCGGCTGTGAGCCAACAGCATTGGAGCGGCCCTCAGTACGCACCACCTCGAGGAGGTCCACCAGCAGGCTCACCGTCGTACGCCTCCTATCCTTCGGCCCGCAGCTGGCAGCCGACTGGCGGCTACTATCAGGGATACCCGGCGCCAGGTTTCGGCCGGCAGTCTTTCGGCGGCGGAGTGCCGCAGTACGGGCCGACACCACCGCTGCCTGCGCCACGCCGCAGGAACCCGCTGCGGCTGCTGCTGCTGGTGATCATGATCCTTGGATTGGCCTCCCTCGTTGGGCTGGTGATCACCGGCCTGAACGCGGAGTCCACGACTGTCGCCTACCAGAATGACAACTACCGGGTCCCGCCTGCCAATACGAACCCGCCGCCGATCCCGATACCGGAGACGTACGAGCAAGCCGAGCAGTGGATCACCCAGAGCCGGTTCTACGGCCAAGCGGTGCCAGTGCCGGTGCGCTGCAACTCCCAGCCCATCAATGTGACGACTGCGAGCGACGCTCAACTGAAGGCTCACTTCGACGGCCTGATGGAGTGCTTGGTACGCGTGTGGGAGCCACCAGTCACTAACGCCGGTTTCATCATCGTGCGACCGAGCGTGACCATCTATGGCGAGGAGCTGACGACCAAGTGTGGCAAGAGCGGTGTGAACGCGTTCTATTGCACGGCTGATCAGCAGGTGTATTACAGCAACCTGCTACCAGAGGCGCTGCCAGCCGTAAAGAAGAACAAATGGACTGCCGACGTCGTCATGGCGCATGAGTTCGGACATGCATTGCAGGGCCGAACCGGCATTTTGATCTCCGCACACGCCCTCGGTCAGAACTCAGGTGATGAGGCGACCGATCTGCAGTACACGCGACGGCTCGAAACCCAGGCGGACTGTTTCTCAGGCATGTTCATACGGGCTGTTTCGCAGTCGATGGGGGTAGAGCAGCAAGACCTTGCTGGCATCTTGGCTATCTACCACGCCATCGGCGACGACACCCTCTCGGGCAAACCTGATGTTGTCGGAAACCACGGGCTCGCCCGGTCACGCCAATACTGGGGAACCAAAGGCCTGAGCACCAGCAACATCGGGGAGTGCAACACCTTCGTCGTTTCTTCCAGCCTGGTGCGGTAGCCGCAGGCGCTCTACGCCAGGACCCTCATGCGCCCTGAGCCTGTCGAACGGCGCAGCAGTTCACACCAAGAGTGCGGTGGCGATAGCAGCGACACCTTCTCCGCGGCCGGTAAGCCCAAGGCCATCTGTGGTCGTCGCCGCAAGACTGACGGGGGCGCCAACAGCTTCACTCATCGCTAATTCGGCCTCAGCGCGCCGCGATCCCAGCCGTGGACGGTCACCGATCAGCTGGACAGCAATGTTGGCAATGTCGAAGCCAGCCGCTCGTACTCGCGCAGCGGTCTCGGTCAGAAAGGCCGCACCTGGGGCATTGGACCACTCCGGGTCGCTCGTTCCGTAGTTGCTGCCAAGATCACCGAGCCCTGCGGCGCTCAACAACGCATCACAGGCAGCGTGGGCAACGACGTCCCCATCGGAGTGACCGTGGGGACCCACCTCATCATCAAAGAGCAGACAAGCAACATTCATCGGCCGACCTGGTGCCAGCCGATGAACGTCGATTCCGATTCCGGTGCGAAAAGGGGTCGGCGAAGTCAGGAAGCAAGGACCTCGTCAAGCAGGACCTCGGCTTTGCCCTCCTCGACACGCTCCGCAAGAGCGAGCTCGGAGACCAGGATCTGCCGAGCCTTGGCAAGCATGCGCTTCTCGCCGGCAGACAGGCCGCGCTCGCGCTCGCGGCGCCAGAGGTCGCGGACAACCTCGGCAACCTTCAGCACATTGCCGGAGTGAAGCTTCTCGAGATTGGCTTTGTACCGGCGCGACCAGTTGGTCGGCTCCTCGGTATGGGGTGCGCGAAGAACACCGAAGACTCTTTCCAAACCGTCAGCGTCCACAACATCACGGACTCCAACCAGGTCCAAGTTGCATGCAGGTACGCGGACTACGAGATCACTCTGGCCAACAATTCTCAGTACGAGATAGAGCTTGTCTTCACCCTTGATCTGCCGGGTTTCGATGTCCTCGATGACGGCGGCCCCATGATTGGGGTAGACCACCGTTTCGCCGACTGTAAAGGTCATATTGTTTTGTACCCCTTTCGCGCAACCAAGTTTAGCACGGTGGCACCCTCGGTTTTGCAGCGTTTGCGCTAGCCAGAGGGCAGTATCGCGGTGGTGTTGGGCTTGACAAACCGGGTCGCAATGTGCCTTCAGTGTGTGCTGGGTCACTGACTTGATGAACTCAGCTGCGATCGTCCGAAATCGCCGGGTCGCCGCCCCGGAGCCAGGCCGCCCGCGAGCGCGCCAGCCTCGGCGACCAGCGCGGCATCGGTGTGCGTTCTTCCGCTGCGAGCGACGCGACGGCGCCGGATTCAAAGCACGCTCAAGGTCGAAAGCGTGATCCTCGCGAGCGGAGCGACCAGTCAAGCACTGCGCGAGCAGCTGCAAAAATGGCGCTTCGCCGATGCATGCGCGAACCGCGAAGGTGTCGATAGGCTGCATCGCAAAGTATCCCCTCGCCAGGCAGGAGTCGGCCATCGTGTCATGGAACCCGAGTCGAGCAAGTCGAGCAGGCCGCGTGAGGTTCAGGGCCGAGGCGGGTGGCCTGGCCCGGCGGGGCGGTGCCAGCTTGCTTCTCGTCATCGGCCTGCTACTGGTGGCCGGGGCATGCGGAATGGACGTACAGACAAACAAGCCCTATACGCCGGCCGAGGGCATCAACATCGACGTTGGAGACCCGGCAAATCCCAACAAGGTCGTGCATGTCCGCAACCTCGCCATCATCAGTTTTGCACCCGGCGAAGGTATCGTTTCGGGCTCAATCGTGACGGCCGACCGCGATGCGTTGACGGCTGTCAGCGGCACACCCATCAAGGTGGATGACACCGAAGGCGCTCCATTCACTGGCACGATCCCGAACACGGTTTCGATCGCGAACGGCGCGCAGGTGGTGCTGACAGATCAGGCGCCGATTACCGTAAAGAGCGCCGACCTGATGGCAGGCCTTGACGCGATAGTGACGCTGGCGTTTCAGAACGCAGGTGAAGTGACCTTGCGCGTCCCGGTCGTCGATGGCAATGAGGGTCAGTACGTGTCGCTCAAGCCAACACCCACACCCAGCGTCTGACGCGAGACCGCTCAAGCCTCGAACTTGTAGCCGAGGCCCCTCACGGTGATCAGATGTCGCGGATTGGCCGGATCCGGTTCGATCTTGGTGCGGAGCCGCTTGATGTGGACGTCCAGAGTCTTGGTGTCACCGACGTAATCCGCGCCCCAGATCCGGTCGATCAGCTGGGAGCGGGTCAATACCCGGCCAGCGTTGCGGAGCAGCATTTCCAGTAGCTCGAACTCCTTGAGAGCCAGCTTGATCCGTTGACCGTTGACGGATACTTCATGTCGCTCGACATCCATGCGGACCCCGTCCGCTTCGATGACGTCTGGCACCAGCTCGGTTTCGTGCCCGCGGCGGAGCACCGCACGGATCCGCGCCACCAGCTCCCGGTGGCTGAACGGCTTGGTGACGTAATCGTCCGCGCCAAGCTCGAGGCCCACAACCTTGTCGACCTCGCCGTCGCGCGCGGTGAGCATGATCACCGGCACTGCACCGCGCAGCCGCAGCTGGCGGCACACCTCAGTGCCGGACAGACCAGGCATCATCAAGTCGAGCAACACGATGTCAGCGCCGTGCCGATCAAACTGGGCGATCCCGGTGGCACCATCTGGTGCCTCGATCACCTCAAAGCCCTCTTTGGAGAGCATGTAGGACAGGACTTCGCGGTACGACTCCTCGTCCTCGACCACAAGCACCCTGCTCATTGGATGATCTCCTGACGTTCATTGCTGAGCTGATACGGCGGCCGCTGGCGGTTGGGCGAGGTGGCGTGCTCCGTCCCCGCTGGCGCAATGTCGTGCAAATGCGCGGGAATCTTGATGGTGAAAGTTGATCCCCGGCCGACCTGGCTCCACACAGAGACCTCACCGCCGTGGATCGCCGCTATGTGCTTGACGATCGCAAGACCAAGTCCAGTCCCCCCGTTGGCCCGGCTTCGGGCGTAGTCGACGCGGTAGAAGCGCTCGAAGATCCGCTCGAGCTCGGCCGCCGGAATGCCGATTCCGTTGTCTGAGACTGTGATCTCGATGTAGTCATCGTCACTTCTGGCTTGCACGTGCGCCGCGACGACGACGCGCGCTCCGGGGTCGGAATAGACCATGGCGTTCTCAACCAGGTTTCCGACCGCCACGCCGAGCTGACGAGCGCTACCCAGTACGCGGGTTCCTGCAACCCCTGCCACGGTCAGGGTGATCTGCTTCCGTTCCGCGTCCATACGTCGTCTTTCGACAGCGTCGGTCAGCACCTCATCAACGTCAACGACGTCAGGATTTACCAGCGGATCGTCGGCCTGGAGTCTCGACAGATCGATGATTTGGCTAACGAGATCGCTCAGCCGCGCCGACTCGATACCCATCCGGCTGGCGAACTTGCGGACCGCGTCGGGGTCCTCGGCCGCATCCTCCACCGCCTCGGCCAGTAGCGAGATCGCCCCGATCGGAGTCTTGAGCTCGTGGCTGATGTTGGCGACGAAATCACGACGGGTTTCCTCTATCCGCCGAGCCGCGGTTTGGTCGTCCGCCAGGATGAGGATCAGGCTCTCGTCCAGTGGAGCTACGCGAGCCGTGAGGTAGGTGGAGGCGACGCGAATGCCTCGGCTGATCTGAAGGTCGACCATGCGACTATCGCCGTCACGTCGTACGCTGCGCACGAGTTGGAGAAGCTCCGGTACCGCGATCCGACTGCCTCGGACCAGGCCAAGAGTTCTCGCGGTCGCCGTTGCCTCGAGCACCTCGTCGTGGGGACCGACCACGATGCCGGAAGATGGCAGCACCGAGAGCACCTCCGCCACGCCAACCGGAACCACCGGCTCGGCGACATCGAAGGTCGGACTTGGCTCCTCGCGCCGTGTCCGAAGCACAGCCCACGCAAGAAGCACACCGATCGCAAGGCCGACGACAAGCGCCGCGATAGCGAGCCCAATCGGGTTCACACGAAGATAGTAGGGGTCTGTCAAGCGCCATCGGTCCAGCTGACCAACAGGTATCGCCTCCGGCCGTCAAGCGTTTGGCACATGTTCACGATCCGTTAACCACCCGCACTATTCGGTGTAGGGGTGCCGCATATGGTTATTGGTGCTGAAGCCCACCGACAGATGCGGACACAACTCATGCGGGACTCCTACCGGGAACAGCTGGACGATGTCCTTGCGGACCTCGTGCACATGGCCCAGGTCGTCTCATCGGCGGTTCGGTCGGCGACGACATCGCTGCTCGAAGCGGATATCCACCTCGCTGAACAGGTGATCAGCGAGGATGAGCTCATCGATGCCAAGCAGGCCGAAATCGAAGGACGGGCATTCTCGCTGCTGGCCCGTCAGGCGCCGGTCGCAGGCGAACTGCGGACGATCGTTGCCACGCTGCGGATGGTGACCGAGCTGGAGCGCATGGGTGATCTCGCCGCTCACATCGCCAAGATCGCCAGGCTCCGCTATCCCGAGACCGCCGTGCCGGAGACGTTGCGACCCAACTTCGTACGGATGGGCGATGTCGCCGAGAAGATGGTGATCACGGCCGGGCAGACTTTGAATGACCGCAACATCCAAAGCGCACAAGAGCTGCGAGCTCGCGACGAGGAAATGGATGAGCTGCGGCGCACGCAGTTCCGGGTGATGCTCAGCGACGACTGGGCGTACGGTGTGGAGGCGGCGGTAGACGTCGCCCTGCTTGGTCGCTACTACGAGCGCATCGCCGACCACGCAGCATCCATGGGCCGAAGGATCATCTACGTTGTGACTGGTCAGCTCCCCGAGGATCGGGCCTGGTCGCAGTCGTAGCGTTTAGCCAACGCGGGGGCGTTCAGCCACCGCGAGGGGTCGTTTCGCAGCACAGCCATCAATAAGACCGACGCACAAGCCGTGGGAGTGGTCGTCTCACAGCACGGTCGGCAAAACGTTCAGGCGCCGACGATGTGCCGCGTCCACTCGGTCTTGAAGCGGCGGCGTACACCGGCCATGCCACGGTCAGTCAAGGCATCGCGAACGCGGCGCAGGACCTCTTCCGGCGCCTCGTAGTAGTCCTGGCTGGTCACAACGATGATCCGCCACCCCATGCGGTCGAGCGCCTCACGACGCTTCAGGTCGTGCAGCCATTGGTCACTATCCTCGGCATGTTGCCTCCCGTCGTATTCGATGATCAGCTTCAGCGACGGATAGCACAGGTCGAAGCGTATCCACCAACTCCCGTCCGGATGCAGCAGGACGAAGTTCACCTCGGGTGTTGGAAGACCTGCGAGGACAAGCAGCATGCGGAGGCGTGTCTCCATCGCGGAATCCACACCGTCGCGAACGTAACCCGCCGCCCGTCGAGCCCGCTTGGCGCCACGGCTACGCCAGGCGAGCGCGGCATCGCGAAGAGCCGCGGCACTCGTTCGGCCCGCCTTGATGAGACTGTCACCGAGTACCACCAGCGCCACCATGTCCAGAGTCGCCGCCATATCGAGGAAGGTCTGCTCAGGGGTGGTAACAGGCATGCTGCGGAAACGGGTCACCGCGCTACCGTTCACGCCGGCGTGAGCCTTCACACCCTGGCGCGAGGTCCGACCGGCCGCGCCCGGCACAGTCACGTGAGCGTCAGGTGTATGGGGGATGATTCCGCCCCAGATCCGGGCGGCGGTCGCATGGCTGATGAAGGTGCCCCGTGGCGAGATTTCGAGCGCTGCCTTCGCTCGCAGCCTTGTGGTGAGCGGCACGGTGGATGAGACATAGCAGTCGTAGAAGACCTTGTGGAAGCGACTGCTCAGCAACGTCTTGAGTCCAATTCCCGCCGCCCGAGCCTGCGCGCGGCTGAACGGTTGCTCGGGATCGAATGCGCGAGCCTCGCCGCGTTCTGTGATAGCCATGCGGGTGATGCTGAATGAACTGCGACCCGCAACGCTACAAGAATCAGTCTGAGCTGTGGATAGCTGTGGATAACGGTTCGCCGATCAACATCTGATCGTTTGAACAGTTGTGCTGCGAAACGCCCCCGATAGCCCGGCTTCCCGGGCGCGTTGTGACGGCTGTGCTGCGAAACGACCCATCGAGCGGGCGAGCCAGATGCTACTTCTTGCCCTGCATTTTGACGGCTTCGATTGACGCCGCGGCTGCCTCGGGATCCAGGTAACGGCCGCCGATCTCGATCGGCTTCAGATCGTCGTCCAGCTCGTACACGAGCGGGATGCCGGTGGGGATGTTGAGGGCCACCACGGCTTCATCGGTCATGTTGTCCAGATGCTTGACGATTGCGCGCAGGGAGTTGCCGTGTGCGGCGATCAGCGTCACCTTCTCCGCCAACAAATCGGGCACGATCTCGTCGTACCAGTACGGGAGCGCGCGAATCAGCACGTCCTTGAGACACTCGGTACTCGGCCGAGCCTCGCTTGGCAGACCGGCATATTTCGGGTCGTCGAAGTTCGCGTACTGGTCGTTGTTGTCAATCGGCGGGGGCGGTACGTCGTACGAGCGGCGCCACAGCATGAACTGCTCTTCCCCGAACTCCGCCAGCGTCGCAGCCTTGTCCTTGCCCTGCAGCGCACCGTAATGGCGCTCATTCAACCTCCAGGAACGCTTCGTCTCGATCCACATCCGATCGGCGAGGTCCAGTGAAATCTGCGCAGTTCGGATTGCCCTCCGGAGCACGGAGGTATGCACCACATCAGGCAGCAGATTGCTTTCGACGAGCAACTCACCACCGCGGCTGGCCTCGACCTCACCCTTGGCGTTCAGATCGACATCGACCCAGCCGGTGAACAGGTTCTTGGCGTTCCACTCACTCTCGCCGTGCCGCAAGAGGATCAAAGTACCCGTCATGACACACGCTCCCGCGTCGATTTCATGGCAGCGAGCCTAGTGGCCAACCACCCCTGCCCGCCTCCTCCAGATCAGCTTTTCGGACGCTCGCCCGGGTCCAGATGGGTGAAGGCTGCCAGGTTCGCCGTCGACTCCCCCCGCGAGCGCCGCCAGGTCCACTCCTGCCGTATGCTCTCGGCGAAACCCAGTTCCAAGATCACATTGAAGCTGTCATCGGCCGCCTCGGCAACTGCCCCCAACAGCCGGTCGACCTCGACCCGGGTGACCAGCTCGACCGGCACACTGGCCGTGAGATAGATGTCCCCCAGCGCGTCCAATGCAAAGCAGATGCCGTGCAGCTTGAGATTGCGTTCCAGCAGCCAGCGGTAGACGCCGGCATGGTTCTCATCGGGCTTCCGGGCGACAAAGGCCCGCACGTTCATGCCGTGCTTGCCCACCTGGAGAGCACACTCGGTGATCAGCTTGCGGGTCCCCGGCAATCGGACGGAGAACAATCCCGGCGCCGACTCCGCCCAGTCGAGGTCAAGCTCGGAGAGTTCGGCGCGTATCTCACCGATCGCGGTTTCGCGGACGATGCTCACGTCTGCTGCACGAACCAGCGCACCTGGTAGCCGGCCAGGGTTAGCGGTCTATCGGTCAGCGGAGTCTCCTCCGTAAGCGCATCCCAGGCCCAGTTGCCAAGCGGGATCACCCAGCGCGGCAGCTTCTGAGACTCCGTCGTCATGTTGTAGACGCCGATCATTGTCTGGGTCTGGTAGCGGCGCTGGAACACCAAAACTGCTGGGTTCACCGGATCGAAGATCTCACTCTCGACCGATGCGTCAAGACTCGGCAGCGATGATCGCACCGCGATGAGGTGCCGTAGGTCGTGCCAAATGCGATGCTCCACCGTGCCCTCGATGTGCCGATTGTCGGCCAAATCCCACGGCATCGGTGGCCGATGAACCCAACGGTTGTCGTCGGCATGGTCGAGATCTTCGATGAAGTCGTAGTAGTTCCGCAGCGCGAGCTCGTCGCCCATGTAGATCAGCGGCAAGCCGCCGAACCCCAAAATCAGGCTGTATGTCAGCAGATAACGACGTATCGCGAGGTCCAGGTGAATCTCGTCACCGCTGTTGAGCGCCGACTCGATGCCGGCCAGCGATGCCGTGGTTCCGCTGATCCTGCGGTCGCCGGTTGCGAGATTCTCCTGGAACACCAGGCCGCAGGCATCGCTCATCGGGTAGACACCCGCGTAGTAGTCAGCAAGGAAGTGCCGGTGCTCGTAACCGTTCAGCCCGACCGAGGCCGCGTCGCCATCGTCGATCGCCCATCCGATGTCGTCGTGGCAGCGCACATAAGTGCCCCACACCGTGGTCGGCGGCTTGGCCGGGAACCGGTTCATGGCCGCGCAGAACAACCGGGTGTCCTTGGCGGCTAGCGCCGACCAGATCTGCACCATCAAGGAGTTCTGGTACGCCATGTCGCTGACCTTGCCGGCGTGCTTACCGACCCCTAAGTACGGCGCAAGATCCGAAGGGCCGACGATCGCCTCCGCCTTGAAGATCAACGCCGGCGCCGCGATCCGTGCCACGGTACGCAACGCCTGGGTGATGGCGTGCACCTCAGGCTGGTTCTGGCAGTTGGTGCCCATCCGCTTGTAGATGAAAGCAATCGCGTCGAGGCGCAGGCACTCCACACCCAGATTGGCCAGCCACAAGATCAAATCGGCGAACTCGTAGAAGACGTCGGGATTGTGCCAATTGAGATCCCATTGCCAGGTATTGAAGGTGGTCCAGACCCATGAAGCCGACTCATCGTCATAGCTGAAGTTTCCTGGCGCGAAGTCGGGGAAGACCTCAGGCAAAGTCCGCTCGTACGCGTCCGGCAGCTCCCGGTCGGCGAACATGTGGAAGTACCGCCGGTAGAACTGGTCGCCGGCCCGGGCGTTGATCGCCCACTGATGCTCGGCCGCTACATGGTTCAAGACGAGGTCGAGAGTCAGTGAGATCCCGCGGGACCGCAGCACCGTGGCCAGGTCCCGCAGATCATCAATGCTGCCGAGGTCGGAGCGGACGGCGCGATAGTCCATGATCGCGTAGCCGCCATCGTTTTGACCTGGCCGCGGTTTGAGTAGCGGCATCAGATGCAGATAGGTCACTCCAAGCTCGGCGAGATAGTCGACCCGGTCGGCGATCCCTTTCAGGTCCCCCGCGAAAAGGTCGGTGTAGGTCGCGTAGCCGAGCATCCGCGGATGCTGAAACCACTGCGGATCGGCATGCCGCCGCAGGTCCAGCAGTCGTAGATCGGCCGG
>Ga0075428_100007811_pt1 | contig 11858 bp, 7 predicted proteins | sample RhiMetdeltSRZDD2_FD_75291 | JGI IMG/M metagenome (GOLD analysis project Ga0075428, IMG submission 75291) | Populus rhizosphere microbial communities from Tennessee, USA - Rhizosphere MetaG P. deltoides SRZDD2 | ecosystem: Host-associated > Plants > Roots > Rhizosphere > Soil | place: USA...
TCGCGGTCTTCAGCGGTCGACTCTCTGATGCGATCGGACACCGCAAGGTGCTCATCCCCGCCGTTTTCCTGTTTTCGCTTCTGTCCGGTGCCTCTGGACTGGCCACCGGTTTCGCCAGCCTGTTCGCGATTCGTCTTCTGATGGGCGTGATGGAGGGGTCGTACTGCCCAACGAGCTTTACGGCAACGGCCGCGGCATCTCGGCCGAACCGGCGCGGTTTCCTGCAGGGCCTTCAGCAATGTGGATTCGCGCTGTTCGGCCTCGCACTCGGTCCGATCATCGCGACACAGCTGCTGCAGGTCGTGCCGTCGTGGCGGTGGGTGTTCCTGACCGCCAGCATCCCTGGTCTCATCGTCGGCTCCCTTCTTTACGTCGTTCTGCGCGAGCCGGCCGACACGCAGGGCGGCAGGATGGTCGGCGCGGTTCAACAGGCCGGCAAATGGACCGACGTGTTCAAGAGCCGGAACATCGTCCTGTCGATGTGTGGCCTGTTCTGTGCGATGACGTGCGTGTTCGTCCTCGGCGCGATGGTGCCCAACTACCTGCTCGATTACTTGAAACTGAGCCCGACGCAGATGGGATTTGTGATGTCGGGTCTCGGCTTTGGCGGATTCGTCGGGCAGTTTGCTGTACCCGGCCTGTCGGACCTGTTCGGCCGCCGTGTGATGGCTGTCATTGGCTTCCTTGGCGCCGCCGTGTTTGTGTATCTGTTGAAGAACACCGGCGCGAATCCCTCCGCCCTTTTCGCCTTGCTGTTTCTGGTCAGCTTCTGCTGCCTCGGCAATATCGCGCTGATCACGGGACCGATTTCGACCGAATCGGCCCCTCCGGGACTTATTTCATCGGCGATCGGGATGGTCGTCGGCGCCGGCGAGATCTTTGGCGGCGGCGTAGCGCCAATCATCGCCGGCACAGTGGCGCAGAACTACGGCATCGAGAACATCCTGTGGGTTGCGATGTCGGGTGTGGGGCTTGGCGTCGTCGTCTCGGTCTTTTTGCGTGAAACGGCGCCCCGGAAGGTTGGTCTTGCGCCAACCCGCGCGGTGGCAGCCTCGCATCAAGCATGAAGCGTGCGCTCTTCATTGCGACGTTGTTGGCGCTGTGCGTTGGCGACCAGGCGTCGCGTGCGGCGGGAAACCGTGTGCAGACCCCCGGCACGACACCGACGTTCAACCGGGACGTCGCGCCGATTCTCTTTACCCATTGTGTGGGTTGCCACCGGCCTGACGGCGTCGGTCCGATGTCGTTGCTGACGTTCGACCAGGCGCGGACGTACGCGCCGCGGATTCGGCAAAAAGTTACGGCCCAAGAAATGCCGCCGTGGTACGCCGATCGACGCTTCGGCCAGTTCAAGAACGCACGCGGGTTGACACAGGGCCAGATCGACACGCTGATCGCGTGGATCGAAGGCGGAGCGCCACAAGGGGATGGCAATCCGCCGTCGCCGCCGACGTTCCCACCCGATGGCTGGCACGTCCAGTTGAACCGCCCGCCGGACGCCATCCTCGAGCTGCCCTTCGGCGAGTTCGAGTTGCCTGCCAACGGCGAAGTCCCGACATTTACCGTCTGGATGAAGCTGCCGTTCCGGCAAGACCGGTACATTCAGGCGATCGAGATGCGTCCAAGCGTCCGAAATGCTGTTCATCATTCCAGCATGTCGCTCGCGTCGCTTCCGGCGGGGGCGACGATCGGACGCGCGCCCGTGTTCCCGGGCGGTCCGGTGCTCGACGGCGTGCCCGTGTTTCGAGATGGCAATGCAGTGACGATCAGTTCGGGCGAGCAGTTCGGCAGGCCCGTGATGTTCTACGTGCCCGGTGGTGGTGTCACGCAGCTTCCCGACGGCCTCGCAAAGCGTTTCGGGCGGGACGACTATCTCGCCTGGGGACTCCACCTGATGTCGACCGGAAAGGCTGAGAAGGTGCGCGTGCAGATCGGTCTCTGGTACGCGAGAGGCCAGCCGCACCATGAGGTGCACACGTGGACGGTCAACGAGAGATTACTAGTGGAAGGCAAGGAAATTTCGCCCGACCCTAACGGCAATCGGACCGTGCCGAACATCCCGCCCCGTGTCGAGAGCTGGTCGATGACCGGCATTCTCAAGATCGACCAGGACATCACGATCTATTCGCTGTGGCCGCACATGCACTTTCGCGGCAAGGACATGACCTTTGTATTGAGGCAGCCAAACGGAAACGAGGAGACGCTGCTAAGCGTCCCGCACTACAACCCGCATTGGCAGATCACGTACGAGCTGGCGAAGGCCCTGAAGGTACGGAGAGGCAGCACAATCACCGCGTACGGCCACTACGACAACTCCACAAAGAATCCGCACAATCCAGCGCCGGATGCTGCAGTCCGCTTTGGGCCTCAGAGTACCGATGAGATGTACATCCCCTTCATGGAGGTCTCGGTGGACGCAGAGGACCTGCGGCAGAAGCTGCTGGAGGAGTTCGCCAGGTAGGCGGCTCAGCTGCGCTCCTCAGGGTCGCAGGATTCTGCTCATTTCCGTCGAGTTTCTGCAAGACCGCGCGCGTTCCTCCGCATACAAAACTCCGCTGGCGGCCCTTGCGTTTGCTCGCGCAGTGAGAGGCGCGGCGCAGCACAAGGGCGGAGGAGATTCACGATGCGCGGAGTCATGAAGACGGCACTCGTGTTCTTAATTGCGCTGTCCACGCCAGCCCTCGCGTTGGCGCAAGCGTCCATAGCCGGCGTGGTGCGAGACCCGTCGGGAGCAGTCCTGCCGGGCGTCACGGTAGAAGCGTCCAGCCCGGTTCTCATCGAGAAGGTACGTACTACGGTCACCGACAGCAACGGCCGCTACGAAATCGTCGATCTGCGGCCCGGCAGCTATATGGTGACGATGTCGCTGCCCGGTTTTAACACCTTCAAACGGGACAGCGTCACGCTTGTCGGCGCGGGGACGACCTCCGTCGATGCGGAGCTTCGTGTCGGCGCGTTGGAGGAAACGGTGACCGTGACGGGTACCGCCCCAACGGTCGATGTGCAGAACGCGACGCGGCAGACTGTGCTGGACCGGGAAACCGTGCAGTCGCTGCCGACCGCGCGCAACTACTACAGCCTTGGCACGTTGGCCACGGGGGTCAACTGCGCCTCCGGAGCGACATCTATCTGCCAGGACGTCGGCGGCGCATTGGGCGACACGATGTCGAGCCTGACTACCCATGGCAGCAAGAACGTCGATCAACGCATCACCAACAACGGTGTCGGCATCATGACGCTCCAGGCCGGCGGCAATATCGGCGGCGCGACGCCCGATGTCACCTCCGCCGCCGAAGTCACCGTCGATACATCAGCGGTCAACGCCGATCTGCCGACCGGCGGCGTGCGTGTGAACCTCATTCCACGTGACGGCGGCAACACGTGGGCCAGTTCGAATTTCATCACCTTCACGAATGAGAGCATGCAGGGCGACAACCTCACCCAGAGGCTGAAGGATCTCGGGCTGCCGACTCCGAGCAAAACAATCCTGGCGTCGGACTTCAATCCCTCGTTTGGCGGTCCGATCCGAAAGGATCGCGTGTGGTTCTGGGCAACGGGACGCTATACACGGACCGACAACCAGCCGGCCGGAATCTGGGCCAACAAGAACGCCTGGAATCCGAACGCCTGGACGTATGAGCCAGATCTGACGAAGCCGGCGCACAACAAGGGCGTGTGGCACAGCCTGCAGGCACGCTTCACATGGCAGGCGAATGCGAAGAACAAGTTTGCAGCCACCTGGCAGCAACAGAGCTACTGCCGCTGCCCGGAGTTCATCAGCGCGACGGCAGCGCCCGAGACCGCGCAAGATCGCCGGTTTCCTCGCCTCCAGCAGCAGCATATGGAATGGACATCACCGGTGACGAATCACCTGTTGCTCGAAGCTGTTGGTATGCACCTGTTCGAGCGCTGGGGCAACATGCACCTGCGTGCCTCTCAAGGCAATTTCTTCAAGCTCGGCGGCTCACTCGAGGACGCGCGAATCGCGGACGTCATGCCGCTCATGATTCCCGTGTTCGAACAGTCGACAGGCATGTTGTATCGCATGGGCCCGGCCGCAAATGGGAACGTCAACAACAATGCGTTCAACAACACCGTGGTGCCCAACTATTTCTATCGCGCTGCAGCGTCGTACGTGACCGGCACCCACAACTTCAAGGTCGGTTTCAACCGCGTCCATGGTTTGCTGAGGGTCCGCACCTACGACTTCCAGCCCGTCACGTACCAATTCAATAGTGGTGTCGCGAACCAGATACGAATGCGGGCGACCCCTTATCAGCTTCAGGCGAACGAGGACAACGATCTTGGACTCTTCGCGCAAGATCGTTTGACGCTCGATCGCTGGACGCTGAGCGGCGGCCTCCGATTCGACCGTTTCCAGACCAGCTTCCCCGAGCAGCACATCGGCCCGGGTCCTTTGGTCCCGGCCCGCGACATCACTTTCCCCGCGCAGGACAACTTGGACTGGAAGGACATCACATACCGCTCGGCGGCAGCGTGGGACATTTTCGGCGACGGCAAGACTGCGCTGAAGGTCACCCTCAACAAATATCTTCAAGGTCAGTCGCTGAATGCGCTCGGTCAGGATCCCAATCCGTTCAACACGCTGATCAACAACACGACGAGGTCGTGGACCGACAACGGCGATTACGTTCCGCAGTGCGATCTCACGAATCCGCTGCCGAATGGCGAGTGCGGTCCGATGGCGAACCCGAATTTCGGGAAAGCGATCCCGGGTGCGTCGTTCGACAAAGACCTGACGACAGGATGGGGTCACCGGAACTACAACTGGGAATTCTCGACAAGCCTGCAGCGCGAGATCTTGCCGCGGGTCTCGGTGGATGTCGGCTACTTCCGGCGGTGGTTCGGCAATTTCCGCGTCATCGACAACCTGGCGTTGTCCCCGTCAGACTTCGATCAATTCAACCTGACGGTTCCGAGCCACTCGGAGCTCCCTGGCGGAGGTGGATATACGCTTACGGGCCTGTACAACGTGAAGCCGGAAGCGTTTACCCGGCCGGCTCAAAATCTGAATACGCTGTCGGACAAGTACGGGAAGCAGATCGAGCACTGGAACGGGGTGGACGTGACAGTGGCGGCTCGGCTCCAAAGCGGCGTCTCACTGCAAGGCGGCATCAGCACCGGAAAACGGGTCACCGACAATTGCGAGATCGTCTCCAAGCTGCCCGAGATGTTATTTGCAGATGGCACCCTTCAGCCGGCCAACGGACCGACGATCAACCTGAACGACTTCAACCCCAATATCTGGCTCCCGGGTCAGTTCTGTCACCAGGAGGAGCCGCTGCTCACGACCGCCCGCTTCTTCGGGGTCTACATCATTCCGCGAATCGACGTGCTGGTCAGCGGCACCATTCAGAGTTCCCCCGGGCAGTTGATTGCCGGAAACTTCGTGGCGACGAATGCATATCTGGCGGCGAACTCCACACTGGGACGAGCGCTCTCAGGCGGCACCGCGAACATGACGGTCAACATCATCGAGCCAGGAAAAATGTACGTCGAGCGTTTGAACCAGCTCGATTTCAGGGTCGGAAAAGTGGTGCGGTATTTCCGAACGAAGACGACGATCAATATCGATCTCTACAACGCGCTGAACGCGGACACCATCCGTTTGGTGAACAACGCGTTTGGGAGCTGGACAGCCGGCGGCCCGCGGCCAACCGCACTGCTGTTGCCACGGTTCGCGAAGATCACCGCGACGTTTGATTTCTAACGCGCGCTCACGCGCAGCGGGATTGCTCCGCAGGAACTGCGCGCCACGTTGCTGGCAAACGTGGCGCGCGGCGCTCGAGGCCGCGGCCTATCGCACAGCCATCACCGGCATAGTCCCATTCACATCAGCGCTGCCTAACGCTCGTTGAGAGTTCCAGTGCCGCCCGTGATGCACTGCAGGCCCGGAGCGGCGTTGCCCTGACCGCCGCCCCATCCGCAGCAATACCGTACGCATTTCTCGGGCGGCACGTACGTGTCTTTGAGCCGCTTGCGGTACTCCGGGTACATCGTCTCCGCACCGCCGAGGACCGCCTCACGTGGAATCTTGTACATCTTCGTCATTTCATCGATGAACGGGTTCTGCCCCGGAAGATAGTGCGGCACGGCGCCGTCTCCCTGCAGGGTGGACACCTCGGCCTCCGGAACGCACGGTGCCGGCACGCGGGGCGTGAGGTTGCCGGTGGGCACCAGCTGCCAGCTCCGGCTGATTGCATGAGGCTCCGTCAGGTAGACCGGGTCGTAGTAAATGCCCAGAATCGTCAACGTGTCGCCGTGCCGGGAGAGATGCATGGTGAAGGTCGTCCTGTCGCTCGTCGGCACACCATTGCGTCGAAGGTACCCCTCCTTTTCGTGGGTCGTCGTCGCGACCAGCGTATTGCCTTCCCACTTGCCGGTTGTGAATCCGCCCAAAGGATGAAGGTCGTCTTCAGGAGGATGCGGACGCCCATCCATCCAGATCGTGATGATCGAGCGGTCGATCGCCGCACTGATCTTCCAGGCCACTTCCCGGCCGGTCACGGGATCGGTATCGGACCAGATCCGGAGCCCCTGGGGACCGAGTACGACGTAATGGGGCGGGTAGTAAAGGCACTGGCGCTCCGGGAGCGACAGCATCGAGGCCGAGTACGCGAGCGCCCTCGAGCGAGCTTCCTCGTTGATCGGCAGGCCGAGGTAGTCAACCACCTCCGGGCCGGGACCGCGCTCTTCCCAATCCTCATGTTGCCGGCTCACCCAGTTTCCGGACAGGTCGATCTGGGCGTCGGCGGGTACGCTGATCAGTCCCATCAGCAGGGTGAGAAGGACGATCGAGTGACGCTTTACCAGGTCGCTGAACATGGTGTCGGCTCCCATTTGGATCCGTTGCCTTCCTTCTTGAAATTCGGAGAGGTCACATACTGCTGCTGCAGATACTTCGGGTCGTCCACCAGGCTCGTCACCACCAGCCATTGATCACCGTTCGGCTCGCGGCCCACATCCCAGTACTCCGTGAGCACGGCGTCGGCGCTGTAGGGAACACCGTTCTTGCGCAAATAGCCGGGGCGCATCCGCGTAGTCACCACCTTCAAGTTGCCAAAGGTTGGTTGCGGGGTGCCGCCCGCGCCTCTGCCGCCGGCCCCCCTTCCGCCGGCAATTTCCCACTCCGCGACCGAGTGTCCCTGCCATGTGGGCGGACCTTCAGGCGGTTTGGGCGCTCCGAAACGGAGCAGACGTGTCTGCGTGCCGGCATCGGTTTCCACTTTCAAGGTGTTGTCATCGAGCCAGCTGATTCGGAGGCGGGTTGGTACTCGCATGATGGCCGCCGCGCCGTACGACTTGCATTGCTCGCCGGCCGCCTGATCCTTGGCCGGATTCCAGGCATCGGCAATTCGCTTGGCCTCCGCCGTGATCGGGACGCTCGCGTAATCGCCTTTCGCCGGCGTCACCATGCGCCAGCGCCAGTCCTCCGAGATGATGGACACCCAGTTCCCCGTGAGATCGATGGGGGCTGCGGCTCGTGCCGTCGGCGGTGGCGCGGGCGCCGCCCGGCCGCCGGCGCGACCCTGAGCGTAAAGCTGTCGCGATGTTCCGGCCGCCAGCACGAGGACGGCTGCCACGAGGGTCGGCGCGAGGATGCCAGACCTCACGGCTTGCCTCCTGCCATCAGGCTCCGGTAGACCGCTTCGACAAACATGTTCGTGGTCCACGGACCAGAATCCGCGCCATATCGTGCGCGATAGCCCTGAGTTGGGTTGGCCGTCCTGATCTGATCCAGTGTCATGCCGCGCTTGATCATGTCTCGCACGCGGTCGCGGATGATGGTCACCATATCGCGGTACTCCACGAGCTCCGCTTCTTCGCAGGGACGTCCGTGACCTGGAATCACCCGCGTGCCCCCCTCCTCCAGCCATGGCATCGGAATCGACGGCACTGTCAGCTCGATGAGGCGGTTCAAGGCGTCGATCTCGCCCTGGATGCTGCCGCCTTTGTCGACGTCGATCATCGGGAAGCGCGTGACGTCGAACACGTCACCGGTCACGATGACGTCGGAACGTCGAAACATCACGATGCTGTCGCTGTCACTGTGCGCCGCGGGCTGGTAGATGACCTGGATCGGCTCGCGATTCAGAAACAAGTCTTTCACCTGTCGCGTGAACGTCTCGGTGGGCTGCGCCACGACAGGGAGCCGCGATGGGCCGTCCGTTGCGCTCATTCTCGCGAGCAGTGTTTCGGGGCCGACAATCGACGCCGCGCCCGCATTGTTGACTGCCGCAGCGATCCCCTGCCCGCCTCCACCGCCTGGGGGCGTGGCGAAAATTGATTCACCAGCCTTGGCGATTGTTTCATTCCCGCCGATGTGGTCCGCGTCTGGGCCCGTGTTGATGATGTAGCGAATCGGTTGATCGGTAAGCTTCCGGATGGCCGCCAGCGCTGCGCCTGCGGTCTCTCGCGAGCCGGTATCCACGATCACGACCCCATCGACGCCGATCTGCACGGCGATGTTGCCGCCCGCTCCAGAGATCATGTGGATGTTTGGGCGGACCTCGAGGACTCTCACGGCGTCACCGCCGGGCTGATTCTGTGGTGCGCTGAAGAGAGAGAGCGAATTCCCGATGACGAGGATGGCCAGTATGAACGGCAGCGAGACGGCCAAGCGACTGCGACTCCGCGTCATCATTGTGCCGCCGCTACTGTCCGCGGCCTCCGGCGACGGGCGGGGTTGATGACCGCACCGTCCCAGTGTTCGACCAGTTTGCCGTTTCGCACCCGGAAGACGTCGAAGGTAAACACCTCGTACCACGTCCCTGCAGCCGCAGTCGGATCCTGGCGGTAATTCTTATGGACAATGGTGACGAGGTCGCCTTCGGCCGTGACGATTTCCAGGGGATTGCCTGCCGGCGGTCGCGGCCCCGTCGCTTGACCACGACCTGCCGCGCCGCCGGGTGCACCCTGCGGGGGGCCGCCGAATCGCGACTTGAAGTACTCGAAGTCGCTCACACCCGCCTCTCTGCCGCCCTTGATAAACGCCGGGTTGTGCTGCTTGTAGCTCGGGTCGGCCAACGCAACGCGGTCGGCGCCTGGCGCGAAGAACGCCATGGCGACTTTCTTGTTGGCCTCGATTTGCGCCGGCGTCGCCGTGCACCCCGCGTCCGGGTGCAGCACGCGCGCCGGCTGGGCCCAGGCATCGCTCGTCAGCGGTGCTCCCGCCAGAAGAGTAATCACGATGCGAGACATCGGCTGACCTCTTTGAAAAGGACACGCGCGCCGAACGGGCCGCGAGTCGTATATTGAGCCGATGCATCGGTGCGCGTGTCGCGCAGATCTTTGACTACTTTGAACTGATTCTTGACCTGACAGGATTCTGTTCACGTCCGCTGCGTTTCTGTAAGACGCGCCGTTGCGTTTTCTATAACACCTTCTCGCCATGATTCCAGAGCAATACGGACCGGCGACGCATGCGCTGATGCGTATCGCGTTCGCGTTGATTTTCCTGAATTACGGCCTGCAGAAATTCGGCCTGTTTGGCGGGATCGACGGACAGGGCGGAAGCGCACCGTTCTTGAGCTGGCCGTTTGGCATCGCGGGCCTGATTGAGACGGTTGCCGGGACACTCATCCTGATCGGCTTGTGGACCCGGCCTGCAGCATTCGTCGCCAGCGGTGAAATGGCGGTCGCGTACTTCTGGGTGCATCAATTCCATGGGATTGCGATCGGTCAGCCAGTAGGCCCAACCCCGGTCCAGAACGGCGGCCAAGCCGCGGTGTTGCTCTGCTTCGGGTTTCTTTATCTCGCAGCAAATGGGGCCGGCATCTGGAGCGTCGACGCGATGCGGACGGCGGCCGGTCGGGCGCCGGCGGCCGCAACTCGATGAGAGCCGGGCCCGACTTCGTCGTCGAGGCGGTCGGCGGCGAGCGCTTGCCTTGATCTCTAGTCCGGCAGAAGCGTATAAGGGCCCCACCAGCAAGCCAGGACGCCGCCATGACGCACCCGGATACTCCCACCGAATGGGAGCACCACGGACACCCTCAGGATTCTGCTCATTTTCGTCGAATTTCTGCAAGACGACATACGATTCTCCGTCTAGAAGCGACTCTGGCCGCCCTTAGTGCGGTCGCAAAAGGAGATTTCATGCGCGCATTCACGAAGGCGGGACTGATCTTCTCCTTGGCGCTGTTGATGCCAGCCGTGGCGCTGGCGCAGGCGTCGATCGCCGGTGTGGTGAGGGACACATCCGGCGCCGTGCTACCGGGCGTGACGGTGGAAGCGTCCAGCCCGGTTCTCATTGAGAAAACTCGGACGGGCGTGACCGACAGCAACGGTCGCTACCAGATCGTCGAGCTGCGGCCGGGGACGTATGCGGTGACCTTCACGCTTGCCGGATTCAGTACGTTCAAGCGTGATGGCATCGAGCTGAGCGGCGCGGCGGCGACCACGGTCAATGTCGAGTTACGCGTCGGGGCGCTGGAAGAGACCATTACGGTCACTGGGGAAGCACCGATCATCGATGTGAATACGCTGACCAAACAGCAGGTTCTGAGCGCAGATCTTGTCGATGCTCTGCCGAGCGCACGAAACTACGTGACCCTGGCGCGCATGGCAGCCGGCACCAGCGCGACCGGCAATGGCGCCGACGATGTCGGCGGTTCGTTGATTCAGGACGTCGGAGGGAGTCTCCTGACCCACGGCAGCCGCACGACCGACCAACGCGTGACCGCCAACGGCGTTAATACGATGACGCTTCAAGCTGGAGGCAACATCGGCGGTCAGACCCCTGACGTCGGATCAGCGGCCGAAGTCACGATTGACACGAACTCGCTGTCCGCGGACCTGCCGACCGGCGGGGTCCGCATCAACTTCATCCCGCGCGACGGAGGGAACCAATTTGCAGACTCTGCGTTCTTCAGCTTCTCCAACGAGAGCCTGCAGGGCGACAACTTCTCATCGGCGCTGAAGGCCGCAGGCCTGGCAACGCCGACCAGGATCGTCAGGAACTACGACATCAACGAAGCCTTCGGCGGTCCGATCCGGCGTGACAAGATTTGGTTCTGGTTCTCCACTCGTTACAACAGCGTGGAGAATTATGCGGGGATCTTCGAGAACGCCAATGCGTTCAAGCCGAACGAATGGCTGTTCGTGCCAACGAACATACCTGCGGTGAATAAGGGCCAGCAGTACAACAACAGCCTGCGCCTGACGTATCAGGCCACACCCAAGATCAAGATCGCGGGGACTTACAAGGCGGACAAGTGGTGTAATTGTCCGGGAAACATCAGCGCCACGCGCGCGCACGAGGCGGGATACGACCGGAGGTTCCCGCGTCTGAGGCAGGAGCATGCCGAGATCACTTCGCCCATCACGAACAGGCTGCTCTTCGAGGCCGTTGGCTTGCACCTTTTCGAGCGGTGGGGCAACATGCACCTCCGCGTCAAGGGCGGTTCGCTCGATGACCCCGCGAAAGAAGCCATCCAGCCCCAGCTCATCTCGGTGACCGAGCAGAGCAACAACCTCGTCTACCGCGGGCGCGCGGACAACAACAACACGTCGGTACCGAGTTGGACCTATCGCGCCGCGCTGTCCTACGTTACCGGTACCCATGCGTTCAAGGTCGGATTCAACAACACGCAGGGATCCCTCGACGAGTACCAGTACGCGATGAACCCTGTGAACTACCGATTCAACAACGGCGTGCCGAACCAGATCACCGAGACGAACAGGCCTTACAGGGCGATTTCAAAGCTGGACTACGATTTGGGAATCTTCGCGCAGGATCGCTGGACGATGGACCGGCTGACGTTGAATCTTGCGCTTCGGTTCGATGCACTCCACACCAGCTTCCCTGAACAGACGGTGGGACCGACCGAGTTGTTACC
>Ga0075428_100007813_pt1 | contig 11857 bp, 9 predicted proteins | sample RhiMetdeltSRZDD2_FD_75291 | JGI IMG/M metagenome (GOLD analysis project Ga0075428, IMG submission 75291) | Populus rhizosphere microbial communities from Tennessee, USA - Rhizosphere MetaG P. deltoides SRZDD2 | ecosystem: Host-associated > Plants > Roots > Rhizosphere > Soil | place: USA...
GTTGAGTCACTTGCATAGCTTGCGAAAAATCATATACTTACCGCCGTCCGGCGGTTAGAATTCGACGTCCGCCCGCACACGCTACCACTCGGCCGGTTCCTTCTCAATCATCACGACGGCCTCCTCCCGCGGGAGCGCGGTCACTCCCCTATGTCGGAAAAAGCGCCTCTTCCCGAGTCGAAACCCGCCGCGGCCGAAGCCTCCGCGACACCCCCGCCTCCTCGTCGGAGCCCCGGCCACCGAGGCCAGGACGTCCGGGACACCGTCGCGGAAATGGCCGCCCGCGCCCACGAGATAAGCCTCGAAGCCGGCAGCAAGATGGCCGCCGCGATGAAAGACGTCATCAATGCCGCGGCCGGTCTGACCGGATTCGCGGTGGAAAGCGCGCGTGACCTCGTTCAGTACATGGTCCGCCGCGGCCAGATGACGCAGGACGAAGCCGACAAACTGATTCGCGAAGCCGAGGAGGCGCATGGCAAGCGCAATCCCGGAGCTATCGCGCCGAAATCCGCCGCACCGAGCACGGAGCGCGCGGTGCCTCGCCCTGCAGTGAAGGCCGTCGAGAAGACGCCAACGATCGTTCCGATCAAGCCGCCTGCTAGCCCGCCGGCTCCGAAGGCCTCCGCGGCCAGCAAACCGGCGACGCCAAAAGCCGCGGCCAGTCCGAAAAAGCCCGTCACCGCTGCGAAGAAGGCCGCCCCGGCAAAGGGTGCGGTAAAGCGGCCGGCAGTCGCCAAGGCGAGCGCGAAACCCAATAAGAAGAAATAGGCCAGCAAGCCTCGCCGCTGAAGCGCCGTGAGATCCGCGTTCTACACCCGGTTCTTACGGCGCTTCAACGTTTCGAGCACGTGCGCACAGTTGATCAGCGCAATGTGCGTGAACGCCTGGGGGTGATTTCCGAGGAACTCACCCGTCGCTGGGTTCAGCTCCTCGCTGTAAAGCCCCACGTGGTTCGCATGCTTCAGCATCCGCTGGAAGATCCGTTCGCCTCGCTCCACTTCCCCGCATAACGCGAGCGCTTCCGCGAGCCAGAACGTACAAATCGAAAACACTCCCTCCTCGCCGGGCAGTCCGTCATCGTTCCGATACCGGTAGACGAGCTCCTTGTCCTCGCTCGTGAGCTCGCGCAGCGCAGCCATGACCGTCCCGCGAACCCGAGGGTGATCGGCCGGGAGAAAATGCACCATCGGGATGACGAGATTGGATGCGTCCAGCGCTTCGGTCCCGTAATACTGAACGAAGCTTTGCTTTCGCTCGCTCCAGCCCTTCTCCATCACCTCGGCATGAACGGCCGCACGCTCGGCACTCCATCGCGTTAGGTCCGCCGGCAGGTTGAATCGGCGCGCGAGACGGATCCCGCGGTCCAACGCAACCCAACACATCACTTTACTGAACACGTAGTGTTGGAGTCCCGCCCGGACTTCCCAGATCCCGCTGTCCGGGCGTCGCCAATTGTCAGCCACCCAATCGACGAGGCGTTGGAGCGTCAACCACGTACCCTCGGTCACCTCGTGACGGCGGCTCCAGAGGTACGCGGTCTCCAGGACTTCGCCGTAGACATCCAGCTGCAGCTGGTCATATGCGCCATTTCCAACCCGGACCGGACGTGAACCTTGGTAGCCTTCGAGATGATCGAGGGTTCGCTCGCCGAGGTCCCGCGCGCCGTCGATGCCATACATGATTTGCAGGTGTGTGTCATCGGTCTTCCGACACACCCGCTTGAGGAACCGCATGAACCGATCTGCCTCCTCGAAGTGCCCGAGTATGTTGAGCGAATAGAGCACGAAGGCCGAATCGCGGAGCCAGGAAAACCGATAGTCCCAGTTGCGGATGCCGCCGATCTGTTCAGGCAGTGACGTCGTCGGCGCTGCGACGATCGCGCCAGTTGGCTGAAAGCACATCAGCTTGAGCGCGAGCGCGGACCGTTCGACCACCTCGCGGTACCTGCCTGTGTATTGAATTCTCGCGGTCCATGCGTCCCAGAACGCGATGGTCTCCTTGAGCTTCGTCTCCGACTGATAGTGGTCGATCGGCCGAACTTCGTCGTCGTCGAACCGTGCGACGAACCACGCCTGCTCGCCCTCCCGCAGCTTTATCTCCGCCACGGCGACTCCGCCATCGAATCGCCACCACAGGTTGCGCGGACCCGCGAGGGTGAGCACGTCATCTTGCGCATCGGTCGCCAACACGCCGTTCCATCGCGGCTGCAGTCGAATCATCGGCTCGCCGTAGTCGAACCGTGGCGCGAATCGCACGATGACCTCGGCCTCGCCTCGTTTGCAGCGCACGCGGCGATGGATCTCTGGAAAGTCGCCACGATGACCGGACGCCGTCACCGGCATGAAATCCGTCAGCTCGACCACGCCGCCCGCATCGAGGCTGAACGTCGTGATGAGCACGTTCGTCGATGGCGAATAACGCTGCTCAGACGTGTGCGCCACGGCGGGAGCGATGACGAAGTTTCCGCCTCGCGCGGCATCGAGAATGGCCGCGAATACCGACGCAGAGTCGAAGTGAGGCAAGCAGCACCAATCGATCGAGCCGTTAAGTCCGACGAGTGCCGCCGTGTGCAGGTCTCCGATCAGCGCGTAGGAAGAGATGGGGCGATAGTCCCGGTATTCGCTCAGTCGCCACGGTTGCGGCGTCTCGTGCCAGACTCGCGTCGTCATCGGCGCTCGCTCGCCTCGCCCGCCAGAAGTGCGAGCAGCGCACGCAGCTGATCGAGGTCAGGGAAAGTGAACTCGGCCGCCGTGTCCGCTCGGTCACCGACGTGGATGGTCACCGCAGAAGGGTGGTACTCACGGAGGAATCGAAACGCATCCTCGTCCGTGACATCGTCACCCGCGAACAGAACCGACCCGTCGGCACCGAACCCGCCGAGGTCATCGAGGAGACGCGAAATTGCCGATCCCTTATCGACGGCAACCGGTGGCCGAATCTCGAGCACCTTCTTTCCCTCGGTGACCAGGAGTCCATTTCGTGCTGCCACACCCTCGACGATTCCGCGCAGGCGCGGAACGACCCGCTCATCCGCAGTCCTGTAGTGCACACTGAGCGTCCAAGTCTTGTTCTCCAGAACGACACCGGTGATTGCGGCAACCAGAGGTTCGAGCGTTTGCGCCGTTCGTGCCATCGGTTCCGCATAACGTGAAACCTCGGGATCGACGGTGGTGTCTCCGCTCGGATCGATCACTTCGGCTCCGTGATTGCCCACCGCCCAGACGCGCTCAACGCCAACCATTCGTTTTGCGTCACGCGCTGCGCGGCCCGATACGAGGATGACGATGACGTCCGGCCTGGTTACCAACGAGGCAATGATGCGACGTGTTGCGGCGGGAACCTGCGCGAGCGCGGGATGCGCCACGATCGGCGCCAGTGTTCCATCCACATCGAGTAGTAGCACGAGCGGCCGACCGGCGAGTCGTCCTGCAGTGAGCAACTGGTCCATGTCAGTCACGCGAGACCCGCCGGCGGCGGGTACTCGCGTCATTGGCGCACTTCTCCCCAGGGCGCGATGTCGGGCGGCTCTGCGGGTCCGCCGGAGTCGCCGTTAGCCGACGCATCGGTAACGACCTCGCGACGGCGTTCTCGATCGGGCGGTATGACGCCGTGGTCCATCAACACTGCACATCTCGCGAGGATCGCCTCCAGCCAATCGAAGATCGTCGATTTGTGCAGTTGAGTGCGCATCGCCCGCATGCGACGCCTTCGCTCGCCCGGTTCCATTTCCAGAGCCTCGCGAATCCCATCCGCGAACCCGCCCACGTTGAATGGATTGATCAGCACCGCTTCCGCGATTTCCTCGGCGGCTCCCGTGAATCGACTCAACACGAGCACCCCATGCTCGTCGACCTGGCACGCAACGAACTCCTTAGCGACGAGGTTCATTCCGTCCTGTAGCGACGAGATGAGGCACAGATCGGCTGCCCGGTAGATCGCCGCGAGCAGCTCGGCGTGGATGTTCTCGTGGATGAGAACAATCGGGTCCCAGTCGCTCGAGCCGTATCGCTCGTTAATCTCACGTACCGCCGCCAGCACCTCGGTCTGGAGATTCTGATAGGGAGTGAGCTCCGTGCGGGACGGCGTTGCCACGACGAGCATCGTAAAACGACCACGAAGCTCCGGCGAATCCTGCCACAGGCGGTCGAGCGCGCGCAGCCGCTCGGGAATCCCTTTGGTGTAGTCGACGCGATCGACGCTGATGCCAAGCGCGCGACCACCACGCGCGTATCGCTGACGCAGCGCGCTCGCGCGTGCGTCGCTCTCCTCCGTCAAGGCGAGCCGCTCGTACGCTCCCACGTCGATGCTGATCGGAAAAACACCGAGGGAGATGTGTCGTCCCTGGAACCCGACGTACCCGGTTTCTCCGCGTACCTGCGCGTCGGGAACGAACGCGCGAACGCAGTTCAGGAAATTGTTCGCGTACCGCTCCGTGTGAAACTCGATCAGGTCGTTTCCGAGAAGTCCGCACAGCAACGCTTCCGGGATACCCGTTGGCAACAGGCGAAGGATGTCGGGCGGCGGAAACGGGATATGCCAGAAGTGATGAATGAAGATGCCGGGCGCATGGCGGCGAAGGTCCGCTGGCACGAGCGCGAAGTGGTAGTCCTGCACCCATACCTGTGGTGTGCCTGGCGCGTGGAGTGACTCTTCGTAAACGGCCCTCGCGAAACGGTCATTGATCGTCTGGTAGCACTCCCAGTGTTCTCGGTGAAACTCGAAATGCTGGATGAGGAGGTGGCAGAGCGGCCACAGCACCGTGTTCGCGAAGCCGAGGTAATAGCCTTCGATATCGGAGGCATCGAGCCAGACTCGCCTGAGCGTGTACGCGGGCTCGAATGGCGGAACTCCAAGGCGGCCGACTTCGTCGGCCGTTTCCTTGTCCGCTGAACCGGACCCCCAGGCGACCCACGTCCCGCCGGTCCGGCGCATGGTGGGATCGAGCGCGGAGACAAGGCCTCCGGGCGGTTGACGCACGTGGATCCCGACATCGCCCGCGAGGTGTTCGTACGGCTCACGGTTCGAAAGCAGGATCAGCGTGCGGCCGTCGAGGTAACGAGTGACGTCCGTCATCGCCAGTTCTCTCCGGCAACAGCCGTGCGAGCGCCGCCGTACGCGGCTCTTCCCGGGAAGCGCCGACCGAGGCGATTGAACGGACGGCATGCTCTCGCTCGTCCGACGTTCACGTTCAGCTCGCTTCCGTTGGGCCGCGTCCGCTCCGGCAGGGTCGACCCGCCGTCACCGTCTCGGCTAGCGAGTGGGACGGATCTGGTCGAAGGTCTGGTTGCCTATCGGGTAAAAGCGCCAATCCTGGTAGTCGAAGTGCCACCACTCCGCGTCGTACACGCGAAACCCCTCGGCCTCCATGGCGCGACGCAGCAGCTCTCGATCGTATCGTTGGCGCGATGTGCCCCCGGGATAGTCGGGGAAGGCGCGATTCGAGAACTCGTCGTAGCCGCTCACCATCTCGATCGGGCGGCCCGTACGCCGGTCGTACACCGTGAGGTCGACGGCCGCACCACGGTTATGGCGCGATCCCTGGGCGGGGTCTGCAACGAAGATCTTTCCGCTCTCCGGCGTGGCGTCCCAGAACATCTTCGTCACGTACCAGGGCCGATAAGCATCGTGGATCAGGAGTCCGAGCCCCTGCTTCGCCAGCGCTCGGTGTGCTCTCACGAGCGCTTGGGCGGCCGGGCGCTGGAGAAACGCTCTCGCCTGCGAGTACATCGGTGTGCTGATGAAGTTGTTCGTGGTGGCGTAGCGAATGTCGAACTTGATCGTGGAATCGAGGGTCGACACCTCCACGAGGTCGGACGGCCGAAACGTCCCCGTTTCGACCGGTGGCTTGGCTGCCGATGCCTCGGCTCGAAGCTCTGCGACGGGGCGCATTGGCGTGAGGCGGAAAGTTTTCCCGTCCTCGCCCTCGATCGGTCGTCGCGGGAACACGACGCCGCCGACGCGCACCTCGGTCGCGTAGCCGTCGGGGCGGCGTCGGAATGCAAGCCGTTCACCGTCGTAGAGCCCGGAGGCGGGAAAGGCGAAGGTGTCCGCGGTGATCTCGGTGAGCGGGTAGTCGAAGAACCACTCGATCAAGGCGTGGAGGCGGCCGTCGCGCTCGAGGATGTACAGCGTGTTGTAGTCCCAGCCGTACTCCCCGATGAGCGCGCGCCATCGCGCGGGAGGGTTGTCGGGACGCGTCCGGGCCGTTCGGGTGAGCGTATCCGTGTCGACGATCAGTCGCTCACCGGCCAGACGTACCCGTGGCCCGAACGACAGCTCGTCGTCCACGACCAGCGTGTCACCGGCGAGCACACGCAACCGGCTGCGCGCCATGCCGCTTGTTCGCGTTAGGTACAACGCGGAATCGCGCACGACGAGATCGACGCGCCGGTCACCCTCGCCATAGCTCCCTTCGAGCTTCCGCGCGGTTGCTAGTGCAACGGGTGAGGTGACCCTTGGCTCGGGCGCCGAAGCTCCTCTGGTCGTCGCCAACATGAGTCGCAGCGCAGCAGTTGCGATGCGCGACGCAACCGCGTTGGTGCCGTCCTTCGTGATGGCGACCACCACACCAACGCTGTCGTCGGGCAGCGCAGCCAGCTCCGTGGCGAACCCGTAAATGGCTCCCCCATGCCGAACGACGCGGTGCGCGTCGAGTGATGAGATGTCGAAGCCAAGACCGAAACCGGAACGCGCGCCGCGAGATGTGAACTGCGGTGTCCACATGTCGTCGAGCGATTTTGCGCTCAATACTCGACCACTCGCCGTGCGGCCACGAGCGAACAGCACGCTCATGAAGCGGCTGAGATCCAGCACGGTGGAGTACATGCTGCCAGCCGGCGCCATGCCGAGGTCGAAGGTCGGCGCGACGAAGCTCCGGTGGTCGAGCGTCCACATTGTCGCCTGGGCGATGCGCGGTGCGATCGACGCATCCGGCTCGAACGCACTGTCGTTGAGACCCATGGGACGCAGGACCGCATCCGAGAGGTGCTCGGGGAATTTCTTGTGTGCAGCGCTGGCGAGTGCGAACCCCGCCACCGCGATACCGGCGTTCGAGTATTTCGTCTTCGCTGCCGGAGCGTATACGAGTCGCGTGTCGTTCAGACTTCCTACGGTGGCTTCGAGCGAAGGTGACGAGTTGTCGAAGTAGTGCCCGACCGGTGGCTCCCGAACGAGTCCCGCACGATGGGACATGAGCTGGCGAAGGGTAATCGCGGATGCTCCCGCCCCACTCGGGTGGAAGTTGGGTATGTACCGACTCACGGGCGCGTCGAGGTCGAGGATTCCGCGCTCCACGAGCTGCATAACGCCGATGTCGGTAAGCAGCTTCGATACGGACCCGACGCGGTAGACGGTCCTGGCGGTCGCCGGTGTGCTGTCCCTGAGATTCGAGATCCCGAACCCGCGTGCCCAGACGACGTTCTGGCCTTCGACGAGCGCGATCGAGAGGCCGGGAAGCGTCTTGTCCGCCATCTCGTGGCGGATGAAGCGTTCGAGACTCCGGGCCACCGCGCCATACCGTGCGGCCGGGCCCACCGAATCCGGAGCAGGCTGTGCGCCGGCGGCAGCCGCGGCGAGAACCGCAAAGGCTATCGATCGCCTAACAAGCGGCAGATGTGTCATCAGTCCGTTCCGCGGTCAAATACTCGGTCAGATCGTCGAGCGTGTCGACATCGCGAGGCGCCGGCCACTCCAGCGGCTCCTCGATCACCTGCGACGCGTGGCGTGCGATGACGCTGCGTGCGCCGACGTCGCCGCGAAGGGCCAGGAGGTCGTCGAACATCGCGGAGCCGAAGAGCGTCGGATGTGATTGCGCCCGGGCATCCGCATAACGTGGAACCACGATCGGCGCTCCGGCAGCCCGCCAGCGGGCCACGATGCGCCGGTAGGCCTCGGGAACAACACCAGGCATGTCGCCAAGCGCGACCATGATCGCGTCGACGGTTCTGAGCTCGAGGACGCCGCGAACGAGTGACGTCGCCATGCCGTCGGCGAATCGCGGTTCACGAACGATTCGGGCGCGAATCCCAGCCAGTGAGCTCGCGACGTCGTCCGACCTGTCACCGGTGACGACCACGACCTCGCCCACGTCCGCATCGACCGCCGCGGTTACTGCATGGCGCACGAGCGGCGCACCGCGAACCGACGCGAGCAACTTGGAGGAAGCGCCTGAGGCGAATCGGGTCGAGCGGCCCGCCGCCAACACAACGACGCCGATCCGTGACACGCCTCGACCTAACGAGACCTGGTGTGACGCAGCAACCCCGTGTGCAGGACGGTGAGGGGCAGACGAACGCACGCCAGACGGGACGGCGGGATGTCGGACTTGAGCTGAGTGATGAGCTCGGGCACCGTCAGCGTCTCGACGTCTTCGAGCGGCGCTCCCCGCACGAGTTCCGTGAGCATGGAGGATGCCGCCACACAGATCGCACATGCGTTCGCGGTAAAGCGCGCCTCCGTGACGATATCCCCGTCCAGCACGAGCTGGATCCGGACGCGGTCACCGCAGAGCGGGTTGGTCCCTTCCTGCGAGACCGTAGGCGCGGGCAGAGCACCACGGTTGCGCGGGTGCTTGAAATGATCGAGGATCGTCGGACTGTACGGCCCGCCCACTACTCCACCGCCCCGCGCTCTCCAGCCGCGCGGTAAGCCGGAAGCCTGAACGCCATGTCGCGAGTCAGGAATCCACCGTGGCCCAGTCGCGCGAGCTCCTTCCGGCCGAGATGTTCGCCGGTCATGAGTCGCGCGATGACGAGATCGAAGACCGTCGCCTGTGCGAACAGGCCGCACGTCGGCATACCGACGATGCGCGTGCCGTTCCATTCCGCGAGCCACAACAGACTTCCCGGATGCGCCGGCACGCCCTGGCTGACCATTCGGGCACCGATCTGGTCCAGTGCCGCGAATGTTGGGTCGAGCAGATCCATCGCCTTGGTGCCGGCGACGAGAACGATGTCCGCGCCTCGCCCCGCCGCGGCGAATGCGTCGGCGATGGCCTCGACGCGTGGCGGCGTGACTTCCAGTGAGCCTAACGACGATCCGAACCAGCGGATTTTTTCGGTCACGGCGTCACGAAACCGCGTGATCGCTCGTTCTCCCATCGTCTCCTGAACGAGGGCCGCAACGCGCTGCGAGCCGAACCGGCGGACGTTAACGGCCCCCGGAGGATCGCGGAGAATCGATTCGACATCGGCCAGTACGCGCCGGTTGATCGCGAAAGGAACAATCTTCGCCCGCGCGACTATCTCGCCCGCCTCGACGACCTGCCCATCATACAACGAGTAAACACAGGGCCCGTCCAGCTGGTTGATGCGTTCGAGGCGATCCGTGTCGATCGTGAGGACACCTCGACAGTCGGCCACGATAGGCCAGTGTCCGCCCGATTGAGGTCGGACCGAGGCGCCCTCCCCGGCGACGCCGTTCGCGATACGATTGCCTGCGTCGTCCTCGTGCACATCGTCCGCGTCGAGCGCGAGGAGATGCAGCTCCGTCCATGGGAGATCGAGGGCCCGCAGCGAGTCGGCGTCATCGAGCACGCGGCCCTTTGGGAGAGCGACCCTGCCGTCATCCGAGCGGAGCTCGTGACACAACACGCGTCCGCTGAGGTCAGCTGCCTGCGCGGTCGCACGCGCGACACGAAGCGCGTGCATCAGGCAGCTCCGCTTCGATCCCGCCCACCACGAATCGCGATAAGCTCTGCGAGGATGCTGAGAGCAATCTCCGCGGGCGCCCGCGCTCCGATGTCGAGACCTACCGGGATCCGCACGCGCCGCATGTCCTCGTCGCTCGCGCCGATCCCGGTGAGAAACTCGCGTATTGCGTTCGCCCGACGCTGGCTGCCGAGGACCCCGATGTAGCCCACGCGCGTTCGCAACGCGACTTCGAGCACCGGGAGATCGTATTTGAAGTCATGCGACAAGAGCACGAGAGCTGTCGAGGACACAAGCGGGATGTCGGCAAGCAACTCCGACGGCATGCCGATCAACAACGAATCCGCTGTGGGGAAGCGCTCTCGATTCGCCCATCGATCACGACCATCGATCACCGTCGTGTTGAACCCCAACGGTTTCGCCAGCTGCACCAACGCCGCTGCGGCGTCGGTGGCGCCAACGACGATGAGATCCGGGAGCGGCGCGTAGACCTGGACAAACATTTCTACCGAACCTGCCTCGCCAGCCACCTCGATGACGCCGGTGGTGCGAGCGTCGATCAAACCGGGAGCGCGCGCAGCCACCTCGGCGTCCAGCACTTTGCTGCCGAGCGTCCCCACACACGTCCCATCGGCGAGCACGACCAGCCGCAGCGGATGTGTGCCAAGCGAGACGGCCTCGATCACCGGAGCGCCGTGTCGCAGCGCCTGCGCGACCGCGTCTGCTGCAACCGCCACAGGGTCGGATGGCAGGGTGACGTCGACCGGTTCCACGAGGAGATCGACATTACCCGCGCAGGTCATGCCGAACGCCCACGCATCCTCGTCGCCGAGAGGAAGGGAGGCACGACGCGATCTCCCGCTTCGCAGTGCCTCCTCGGCCAGCTCCACCGCTCTTCCATCGACGCAACCACCGATCGTCACCGAACCGACGATCGTGCCCTGGTCGTCGACCCACATCGTTTCCCCAAGGCGGCGAATGGCGCCTCCGGTCGTGGCAACGAGTGTCGCGACTGCGGCACGGCGCCCCTTCTCACGTAGCTCGCTGATTCGATCCGCGGTCTGAGTCATCGGGGTGCGTTGGTCGCCATGCACATGCGCGCGCTAGTGTCGCAATATCCACCGCGTATCACGGGTCAACAAGCCGCATGGACGCCCACAGCACGCATTTTCGTAATACATGGCATTGCGTCGCACGACGCAGTTGGTGAGACTCCCACGCTTGTCCGCCAGGCGGTTTACCCGCCGCGGGCCGTATGAATGAACCTTCGCTTCCTCGATGCGCGTTCCGTGTCTTGTCAGCGCTCTGTGCGCCCTTTTCGCCGTTTACGGCGCCCCGGCCGTCTCGTATGGGCAGGACTCGACCGCCAGCATCAAGCCCTGGTATGACCGCCTGTCCATTCGCGGCTACGCTCAACTGCGATACAACCGGCTGCTCGAGACGAATGAGCTGCTGAAGTGTCCGACCTGCGATCGTTCCATCGGAGACAACGGCGGGTTTTTCCTCCGTCGCGCGCGCATTGCGATCAGTGCGCAGGTGAGTGATCGCATCAGCGTCAGTATCCAGCCGGATTTTGCCAGCGAGGTCGGCGGCAAAGAGAACACGCTCGTACTTCGGCATTACTACGCCGATGTTTATCTCGATAGCGCCAAGACGTTCCGTGCGAGGGTCGGCCAGAGCGAAGTTCCCACCGGCTTCGAGGCGCTGCAGTCGAGCAGCCGGCGCGCCCCGCTCGATCGCGCCGACGCCATGGAAAGTTCGGCGCCTGGAGAGCAGGACCTCGGGGTGTTCTTCTTCTGGACGCCATCCGCCGCGAGGCAGCAGTTTCGCGATCTCGCGACTCCCGCGCTGAAAGGAACAGGCGACTATGGCGTGGTGGCCCTTGGTGTGTACAACGGACAAGGCGGTAATCGCCCGGAGATGAACGACACGCCGCACGTCATTGCGCGCATCGCATACCCGTTCCGGATCGGGCGTCGGCGTCTCGAGGCCAACGCATACGGCTACACCGGCACGTATACGATCGCAACGTCGCAACGCGCGCCCGGCGTGGGCGGCGCCGACGACTTCACTGATCAGCGAGTCGGCGGGGCGCTCGTGCTTTTTCCGCAACCACTGGGGTTGCAGGCTGAATGGACGACGGGGCGAGGGCCCGAGTACGACGCCGCGACGAACTCGATCACCGAACAGCACCTCACCGGCGGATACGG
>Ga0075428_100007816_pt1 | contig 11855 bp, 9 predicted proteins | sample RhiMetdeltSRZDD2_FD_75291 | JGI IMG/M metagenome (GOLD analysis project Ga0075428, IMG submission 75291) | Populus rhizosphere microbial communities from Tennessee, USA - Rhizosphere MetaG P. deltoides SRZDD2 | ecosystem: Host-associated > Plants > Roots > Rhizosphere > Soil | place: USA...
CGAGGCCGAGAAGGAGGCGCGCAAGCGCGCCCACGAGGCGGCCGAGGAGGCCGAGGAGCGGGCCGAAGAGACCGTGGAGTTCGCGGAGAAGCTGGCCAAGAGGATCGAGAAGGGCCAGGAGCAGCGCCGCAAGGACACCCAGGAGGCGATCAAGGATTTCAGCGAGCGGGTTGAAGACTACCTGAAGCTCCACAAGAAGGCGGCGGAAAGCCTGCCCAAGCTCACGGGCGAGGAGGACCCCGCCACCGTCGCCGCTCACCGTGTGGCCCTGGCCGAGGCCATCCGGGTCCGCCGGGCGAAGGCCAACCGCGGCGAGATCTTCGACGCCAAGGTGGTGCCCGCCATCGTGGAGCGCGTGCGGACGGAGCTCCAGGGGGCCGAGGCGCGCCCGGCGCGGAAGGTGATCCGCGAGGGCAACCCCAAGTTCGACCCCGAGGGGGCCGTGCCCGTGCCCATCGCCGTCAACGCGCCCTACCCGCTGCGGGCGCCGGTCTCCACGGTGCCGCCCAGCGTGCTGCTGGTGTTGCCCCCCCTGCCTCCGGACATCCTCGAGTACCGTTTCGTCGGGCGGGACCTCATCCTCATCGACACCGAAGCCAACCTGATCGTGGACTTCATCGTGGGCGCGGCCCCGCCGCTGCCCGCGCGGTGACCGCCATGCGCTCCCGCCATCTCGCCGCTCCGCTCGTCTTCCTGCTGGCCGTCTCCTGGGCGGAGGCCCAGAACATCACGCTGCCCAACAAGGAATCCTCGGTGCGCTTCATGGTCATAGGCGACACCGGACGGGGCGACCGCGGGCAGAACGAGACGGCCCAGATGATGGAGAAGGTCTTCGCCAAGTTCCCCTTCACCTTCGTGATCATGGTGGGGGACAACATGTACGGCGCGGACACGCCCGGGGACTACGTCCGGAAGTTCGAGGATCCCTACAAACCGCTCATCGCCAAGGGCGTCAAGTTCTATGCGTCGCTGGGGAACCACGACAACCCCAACCAGCGCTTCTACAAGCAGTTCAACATGAACGGCGAGCGCTTCTACACGTTCCGGGGGTCCGCGGGCGGCCTGGCCAAGCTCACCGAGGGCGGCGTCCGCTTCTTCGCCATCGACAGCAACTACCTCGACAAGTCGCAGCTCGACTGGCTGTCCAAGGAGCTGGCGGCCTCGGGCTCGGACTGGAAGATCTGCTTCTTCCACCATCCGCTCTACTCCTCGGGCAAGACGCACGGGTCGGCCCTGGAGACCCGCGCCGTGCTGGAGCCGCTGTTCCTGAAGGACCACGTGAGCGTGGTCTTCGCGGGCCACGACCACTTCTACGAGCGGATCAAGCCGCAGAAGGGCATCCTGCACTTCGTGGTGGGGGCCTCGGGATCGCTGCGGCGCGGCGACATCCGGCGCACCGACATGACCGACAAGGGCTTCGACGCGGACTACAGCTTCCTGATCGCGGAGATCGACGGCGACGAGATGCATTACCAGGCGATCAGCCGCAAGGGCGACACCATCGACTCCGGCGTGTTCAAGCGGGAGTCGGCGGCAGCCAAGCCCGCCGCGGCCGCGGCCGAGGTGCCGGCGGCGGTGGCTTCGCCCTCGGTCGAGACCGTGAAGGAGCTGAAGGCCGACGTTGCCAAGGAGCAGAAGGCCGAGGCTGCAGCTACGTCCCCGGCCCCCTCACCCGCCGTCGCGCCCTCGCCCTCGCCTTCGCCGTCGCCAGCGGCCACGAAGTCGAAGCCCAAGGCCCGCAAGAAGCGGCCGGCCACGAAGACCTAGGCGTTAGCCGCGGAGGACGAGGCTGGAGTCGCCGAACTCGTGGGCCAGGTAGCCCTCCGCCTCGGCGTGCGCGAGCGCGTCAAGTAACAGGACCTCGGGCGCGAAGGCCTTCAACAGCTCGAAGTGGCTGGACCCGGGCTCGTGCAAGCCGGTGAGCAAGCCGTCCACCACGCGCAGCCGGTGGGCGGGGCCGATGGCGAGGCCGGTCACACCGCCGCCCGCCGCCAGGCGCCCGTCATGAAGCGCGGCCTGTCCCTCGAGGGCGCGCACCGTGCTCGTGCCCACGGCCACCACGCGGCCCCCGCGGGCCCGCGCCTCCTCGATCGCCTGCACGGCGCGCGGCGGGACCTCGAATCGCTCCGGCAGCGGCAGGCGCGCGTCGAGGGCCGCTTCCCCCGTCGAGGAGAGGCCGGCGGCGTGGGTGACGGTGGCCAGGCCGACCCCGCGCCGCGCGAGGTCGCGCAGCGCCCGCGCCGTGAGCGGCCGGCCCGCCGAGGGCAGCTCCATCGCCCAGGGGCGGGCGGCGTAACCCGTCTGCACGTGCCACAGGGCGAGGGGCGCGCGGAGGTGCGCGTACTGCACGGGCCGGCCGTGGCGATACAGCGCGGACCACAGAGGAGCGCCGGCACGGTCGAACGCCACCGCGATCAGCCGGGACGAGCCGCCGTCCACGCGCCGCACCTCGGCGCGGAGGTCCGGACCGAAGGCGATGCGGTCCCCGGGAAAGAGCCGCGGGGGCGGGGGACGGTCCTCCGTCCGTGTGCGCCAGTCTCCGGCGCCGAAGAGGACGGCCCACCAGCCCCCGTCCTCTCCCAGCCCCGCCAGCCGCACCTCCACCTCTTCGCCGGCGGGCCCACGCCCGCGCAGCGACGCCGGGAGCGTGGCCGCGTCGTTCACCACCAGGAGGTCACCCGGGAGCAGCTCTTCCGGCAGGTCGCCCAGCCGCGCGTCGCGCCAGGTCGCGGCGCCAGGGTCGATGCGCAGCAGCCGGTCCTCGCGCGGCTCCGGCCGGGGCCACGAGGCGGGCGTCATGAGGCGCGCGCGGCCGGCCGTGGGACCCAGGCCGACGCCTCCAGGCGAGCGCCGCTCGGGATGCCGTCCGCCGCGCCGATCATGTCCAGGATCGTCTCCACCACCGCCTCGGGTCGGGCGAGGCCGCTGCGGTCGGCGTCGGGCATGGCCTCGGCGTGCATCTGCGTGTCCAACTCGCCCGGGTCCACGGTGAGGAACCGAACGCCGCTGCCTTCGAGCTCGGCGGCCCAGATACGGCCCAGGTGGTCGAGCGCCGCCTTGGACACGCCGTAAGCACCCCAGCCGGCATAGGGCGTGAGTCCCGCGTCGGACGTGACGTGCAGCACGAGACCGCCGCCACGCAGCGCCATGGATCCAGCCAGGGCCCTGGTGAGACGGAAGGGGCCCACCAGGTTCACGGCCAGGACCCGCTCCATCTCCTCGCAGTCCGTGTCCAGCAGGAGGGGCAGCGGGGTTCGCCCCAGCGTGCTGGCGTTGTGGACCAGGAGGTCGACGGGCCCCACCAGCGCCGCCGCCGCGCCGGCCAGGCGGTGGATCTGCTCCTTGTCCCCCACGTCGCCCGCCAGGCCGTGGGCCTCGCCCCCGTCGGCCCGGATCTCCGCCGCCACGCGCTCCACCTCCTCACGCCCGCGGGCCACCAGGGCCACGCGCGCCCCCTCGCGGGCCAGGGCCCGCGCGAGCGCCGCACCCAGCCCGCGGCTGGCCCCCGTCACCATCGCCGCCGCTCCCCTGACCTGCATCACGTCCTCCTCGTCCACAAGGTACGCGGGCCGCGCCAGCAAAAGAACAGGTTTGCCAATCCATTGGCGGGCCGCTAATCTCTGGTCATGGCGAAAGCAGAGCTGGCCGGCCGCCTGGCCCGCAACATCAAGCTGCTGCGTGAGTCACGCGGCCTGACCCAGGACCAGATGTCCCGGATCTCGGGCATTCCGCGCGCCACCTGGGGCCATCTGGAGTCCGGCTCGGCCAATCCCACGCTGTCCGTCCTGCACAAGGTGGCCCTGGCCCTCCAGGTCCCCATCGAGGAGCTGACGTCCACGCCGCGGGCCTCGTGCGAGTACTACCCGAAGGACAGGCTGCCGGCGCGCAAACAGGGCGACGCGACCGTGCGCCGTCTGCTGCCCGACGCCATTCCGGGGATGATGATCGACCGCATGGAGATCCCGGCCGGGGGGCGGATGACGGGCGTGCCGCACATGCCCGGAACCCGCGAGTACCTGACGTGCGAGTCGGGGGAGATCCGTCTGGCGGCGGCGGGCGAGGAGTGGACCCTCGGCCCGGGAGACGTCGTCGTCTTCCGCGGGGACCAGCGCCACTCGTACGCCAACCCGGGCTCACGATCCGCGGTCGGTTACTCGGTCGTGCTGCTGGCGCCGGTCAGCTGATCCCAGACTGAATTGACGCCGTCCCGATCTACGTCAATTCAGTCCCTTGTCTGGCGCCGTCAACCGGTCTTCAGTGCAGTCCTTGTCCGTGTGTTGTCTTAGGACCGCGACAGCCGCGTCGCTTCTTCGCAGGCCTTGGCATGCCCCAGGCTGCACGCCTTCTGGTACAGGCTCAATGCGGTCGCCGTGTCCTTCCCGACGCCCTGACCGTTTTCATAGAGCCGGCCGAGGTTCAGACAGCCCTTCGGCTCCGCGCCGTCGCAGGCGCTCTGGAAGAGCGAGGCCGCGCGCGCGGCGTCCTCGGGGACCCCGGGCGCCCCGTTCATGCTCATGACCCCGAGGTCGAGGCAGCCGACCGCGTCGCCGCCTTCGCAGGCCTGCTGGTACAGGTGCGCGGCGCGCGCCTCGTCCTGGGGGACGCCCGCGCCCGAGCCGTAGACCACCGCCAGGTCGTAGCAGCCCAGCGGCTCTCCCAGGTCGCAGGCCCGCGCGTAGAGGTGCGCGGCGCGGGCCTCGTCCTTCGCCACCCCTTCACCGGCGCCGTAGAGGGTGCCGAGGTTGGCGCAGGCGGTGGCCTCGCTCGCCTCGCAGGCGCGGGTGTAGAGGACCGCCGCCCGCGCCGGGTCGCGGGCCACGCCGCGTCCCGCCCTGAGCAGGATGCCCAGGTTGTGGCATCCCTTGGGATCTCCCGAGTCGCACCCGCCGCCCTCGCAGGCTCGCTCGTAGAGCGCGGCGGCCCGGGGCTCATCCACGGTCACGCCGTTGCCCCGCTCGTAGAGGAAGGCGAGGTTCGTGCAGCCCAGCGAGCTGCCGCCGTCGCAGGCCCGCGTGTAGGCCTCCCGGGCCCGGCCGACGTCCTGGGGCACGCCGCGTCCCTTCTCGTACATGAGGCCGACGTTGTAGCAGCCGCGGGCGTCGCCGCCCTCGCAGGACTTCTCGTAGAGCGCGGTGGCCTTCCGGTCATCGTTGTCCACCTCGGTCCCGGTGGCGTAGAGGAAGGCCAGGTGGGCGCAGCCCGCGGCGCTGCCCGCGTCGCAGGCGCGCGTGAACAGGGCGAGCGCCGCGGCGTCGTCCTTCTCGGCCACCGTCCCCTCGAGGCGCGCGTGCCCGGCGACGGCGCACCCCTCCGCGCTGGCCAGGCGGCACGCCTGCTCGTACAGCTGGGCGGCGCGTGCCGGGTCGCGCGGCACGCCCTTGCCCACCGCGTGGAGGACCCCGAGCCGATAGCAGCCGCGCCCGCGGTCCGCCGCGCACGCCCGCGAATAGAACGTGACCGCGTCGTCGAGACGCACCGTCTTCTCGAGCGCGCGCTGCCGGCGGCGGAAGGCGAGCCTCACCTCCCGGCCTCCCTCGCGGCCCAGGATGTCCGCCTCGAACCGGCAGGCGTTCGTCACGGGCGTGTCGTTCACTGCCGTGATCAGGTCGCCGATGCGCAGGCCGGCCTTGGCCGCGGGCCCGTCGCCCTCCACGGCCGAGATCAGGACGCCCCGTGCGCGCTCGGGCAGGCCGGCGGCCGCGAGGGCGCCGTCCGAGGGGTCGCGGATCTCGGCCCCGATCGTCCCGGGGCCGCCCACGAGCGGTGGAGGGGGCGGGGGGAGCGGCTTGCGCGCGGCGCAGCCCAGGCACACGGCGAGGGCCAGGCCGAGCGAGGTGCGGGATGTCACGCTTCCCGCGCGGCGGCGCGTGCGCGTGGTCACCGGCGGCCTCCGCGCCGTGATCGCTCTCACAGGGACAGCGTACACCGCGGCCCGCGGATTGCTCCTTGTCGGGACATGAGTCTTCCTTCGCCCCCGGGTGGGTTCCCGGAGAAAGGAGGATGGATGCCCCAGAGAGTGATATCCCGCGAGACGCCGGACTCGCGCGAGATCGAAGTGGTCGTGTACCTGCCGTTGCGCAAGGACCTCTGGGTCTATTTCCGTAACGGCGCCGTCAACATCTACCTCGAGGTGGACGCCTCGGCGTGGGAGGCGTTCGAGACGGCCGAGTCGAAGGAGGCCTTCGTCCACGCCCTGCCGTTGCACAAGGTCCTGGTCGCAAAGAAAAAGCCGGACTGAGCTGGAGGTCACCATGAACCATAAAGCTCTGCCGCCCCCAGGGTTCGTCCGGACTCCTTCCCTGCTGGCCCGCCTCGGGCAGGGCGCCGCGCAGGCGCTCCGTCACGGCGAGGCGCGCTTGCGCCTCTTGACGCGGCAGATGCCCGTCATCATCTGGTCCACCGATACCCGTCTGAGGATCACGTCCTCGCTCGGGAACGGCATCGGCCGGCTGGCGCTGAAGGGCGGCGACGTCGTCGGCCGCAGCCTGCTCGAGTTCTTCGGCACCGACGACGCCGCCTCGATGCCCGTGGCCGCCCACCGCCGCGCGCTCGAGGCCGAGGCCGTGGACTTCGAGCTGGAGTGGCTGGGACGCGTCTACCAGGCCCACGTGGAGCCTTCCCACGGGCCGGGGGGCGAGGTCACCGGCACCATCGGTGTGGCCTTCGACGTCACCGAGCGCCGCCTCGCCGAGGAGCAGGCGCGCCACGCCGCGCTCCACGACGACCTGACGCAGCTGCCCAACCGCGCGCTGTTCATGGACCGCCTGGACCACGCGCTGCACCGCGCCCGCCGCCGGCAAGACCCGTTCGCCCTGCTGCTGCTCGACCTGGACCGCTTCAAGAACGTCAACGACAGCCTGGGGCATCCCATGGGCGACCGGCTCCTCGCCGCCGCCGCCCGCCGCCTCCTCGAGTGCGTGCGCCCCGGGGACACCGTGTCGCGCCTGGGGGGCGACGAGTTCACGATCCTGCTGGAGGAGATCGCGGGCCCGGCGGATCCCGTGCGCGTCGCGGAGAGGGTCCAAGGCGACCTGGCCGCGCCCTTCGACCTGGGCGGCCACGAGGTGGTGACCGCGGCCAGCATCGGCATCGCGCTGGGAGGGCCCGCCTACGAGCGGGCCGAGGAAGTCCTGCGCGACGCGGACATCGCCATGTACCGCGCCAAGGCCCTGGGCCGGGGCCGGTATCAAGTTTTCGACGCGTCCATGCACGCCCACGCGGTGACGGTGCTGCGCACCGAGATGGAGCTGCGGCGCGCCCTCGAAAAGGGGGAGTTCCGCCTCTATTACCAACCCATCGTGTCCATCGCCGGAGGCGGCATCGCCGGCTTCGAGGGACTCCTGCGCTGGGACCACCCGCGCCGCGGCCTGATCCTGCCCGCCGAGTTCCTTCCCCTGGCGGAGGAGACCGGCCTCATGATCCCGCTCGGGCGCTGGGTCCTGGACGAGGGCTGCCGGCAGATGGCCGCCTGGTCCTCGCGGGACGTCCACGTGAGCCTCAACATCTGCGGCCAGCAGCTGCTCCAATCGGACCTCGTGAGCCAGGTCGGCCAGACCGCCTACGCCACGGGCGCCCCGCTGGAGAGGCTCGACCTGGAGGTGACCGAGGACGTCCTCATGAAGGACGGCGAGGCGGCTGGGCGCGTGCTCACGGACCTCAAGGCCCTGGCCTTGAGGGTCAGCATCGACGACTTCGGCACGGGCCAGTCGTCGCTCAGCCTCCTGCACCGCCTGCCCATCGACACCCTGAAGATCGACCGGTCCTTCGTCACCGACATGTCGCTCCGCCGGGAGGCGCTGGAGATCGTGCGCACCGTCGTGGCGCTCGGACACAACCTCGGCATGGGGGTGGTGGCCGAGGGCGTGGAGACGGCCGAGCAGCTCCACGACCTGCGCGAGATGGGCTGCGACTACGCGCAGGGGTTCCTCTTCTCACAGGCGGTGGAACCGTCCGAGGCCGAGGGCCTGCTCGGGGTCCCCTGGCGGGAGTGGCCGTCGCCGCGCGTCCAGGACCTTGGACATTAGGCGTTCACATCAATTGATGAACACGGCGCCTGGTTTGTGGGCTATCGTCATCTCCACCTGTCAATCAAGGAGCTGACGATGAGGATCGACAAGCGCGCCGTACTGGGGATCGTGGCCGCCGCCGGACTCCTGTCCGCCGCCGCCGCCGCGGAGGCCAAGGCCCCCGCCAAGACGATGCCCATGACCACGAAATCGCCGGCCGCCCACGACCAGCTCGTGGAGCTGCAGCGGCGCATCGAGACCTTCCAGTTCGCCGGCAACGAGGAGCTGGCCAAGAAGATCGTGGCCGCCGACCCGGACTTCGCGCTGGGCGTGTACTACCTCTCCGCGGTGACACCGGCGCCGGGCAACCAGCCGCACCTGGACAAGGCCGTGGAGCTCGCCCGCAAGGGAGGGGCCTCCGACGCCGAGAAGCGCTTCATCGAGGCCATGGTGCTGGCCCGCGGCAAGACGCCGGAGCAGGCCGTCGAGCCCCTGACCCGCCTCACCGCCGACTACCCGAACGAGCGCCTCTTCTTCATGCTGCTCGGCCAGAACCTGGCAGGCGTCGGAAAGCAGGAAGAGGCCAAGGCGGCCTTCGAGAAGGCCATCGCCCTCGATCCCTCGACGCCACGGGCCTATACCTTCGTCGGCAACTATTACCTGATGAAGGGCGATTACGAGAAGGCGCGCGAGCTGTACAAGCAGGCCCGGGCCAAGACCCCGACAGGCGTGGCCCCGGCGCAGCCCACCTATTCCACGGCCTTCACCTACCTGTACGAGGGCAACGTGGACCAGGCCCTCACCACGCTTCAGAGCTACCTGGACGAGTACAAGAAGACGAAAGCGGCCTCCGAGTTCCCGGACGTCTTCATCTGGAACTCCATCGCCCGCATCAACCTCGAGAACGGCCGCCTCCCCGAGGCGATGAAGGCCTACGAGAAGGGCTTCGAGAGCGTGCCCGGATCCACGCTCGACGACGAGCAGAAGAAGATCTGGATGGGCCGCCTGCACCACGGCCGCGGCCGCACGCTGGCGCGGATGGGCAAGCACGAGGAGGCGTGGGCGGAAGTGGAGACGATCAAGAAGATGATCGACGAGGGCGGCGAGGCCGGCAAGCCGTTCCTCCCCGCCTACCACTACCTGGCCGGATACGTGAAGCTGGAAAAGGGCGAGTACCCGGCGGCCATCGAGCACCTCAAGCAGGCCGACGCCGAGGACCCGTTCCACCAGCTGCTGCTGGCCCGCGCGTACGACAAGGCCGGCGACAAGGAGAACGCGCGGAAGGCCTACGAGGCGGTGGTTGGCTCCAAGCAGAACGGTCTGGACCGGGCGCTGGCCTACCGGGAGGCGAAGGCCCGCCTCAGCGCGCTGTAGGCAGGCCGCGCGGCGTGGGGCGGAGGCCTATCGCCCGTAGGCCTTGGCCTTCGCGCAGGCCTTCTGCTCTCCGCCCGTGCATCCCTGGGTGAAGAGGGCGGCGGCGCGGCCCGGGTCCCTGGCCACGCCGTCGCCCACCTCGTGCATGAGGCCCAGCTCGTAGCACGAGGTGGCTACGCCGCCGTCGCATCCCTGCTTGAGGTAGATGCCGGCCTGCTTCGGGTCGCGCGTAAAGAGCTGGCCGCCGCGCTGGGCGTGGCCGAGGTTGTAGCAGTCCAGGGAGGACCCGCTGGTGCAGGCCTTCTTGTAGAGGGCCATGGCCTTGTCCATGTCGCGGGGCACGCCCTCGGCCATCTCGTGCATCCGTCCGAGGCGCCCGCACCCCACGGCGTCGCCGCCGTCGCAGGCCTCCTGGTAGAGCAGCGTGGCGCGGCGGAGGTCGCGCGCCACCTCGCCGCCCGCCGCGTACATCGCGCCAAGGTTGACGCAGCCCCTCATGTCTCCGCCCGAGCAGGCCTTGCGGTAGAGCGAGCTGGCGTCGCTCACGCTGCGGGGCGCGCCCTTGCCGGTGGCGTAGACCACACCCAGCTCCAGGCAGGCGCGGGCCGCGTTGCCGTCACAGCCCTTCTTCCACAGCGCCACCGCCTTCGACAGGTCCTTGGGGACGCCGACGCCGTCGCGGTAGAAGAGGGCCAGGCTGTGGCAGCCACGCGCCTCTCCGCCGTCGCAGGCCTTGGTGTAGAGCGCGTTGGCCCGCGCGATGTTGCGTGGGAGCCCCTGGCCGCGCTCGTTCGCCAGCCCCAGCTCGTAGCACGCAGCCAGCGAACCTCCGTCGCAGGCCTTGGTGAAGAATGCGTCCGCCTTGGCCAGGTCGCGCGCCACGCCCTGCCCGGCGCGTATGAGCCCGGCCAGGAGGCCGCAGCCCTCGGCGTCGCCGCCCTCGCACGCCTTCCCATAGAGGGTGGCCGCCCGCGCCAGGTCCTTGGCGGGCACGCCGCCGGCCTCGTACATCGAGCCGAGCACGCGGCAGGCGCGATGGACGCCGCCGTCGCACGCCTTCTGGAGGGCGGCGGTCGCGCGCGTGAGGTCGCGCGTCGCGTCCTTGCCTTCCTGGAAGAGCAGGCCGATGCGCGCGCAGGCCTCGCCGCTCGTCCCGTCGCAGGCCTTCTGCCAGTAGACGAGCGTCTTCTCCACGTCCTTGTCGATGCCGTCGCCCGTGCGGTGCATGTCGCCGAGGTCGAGGCAGGACTGCGCGTGCCCGCCCTCGCAGGCCTTCTTCAGGAGGCCGGCGGCCTTGCCCGCGTCCTTGGCCACGCCCTTCTCGCCGCGGCGATAGGCGGTGGCGAGCGTGTGGCAGTCCGGAAAGCCGCCCTTGTCGCAGGACTTCTTCAGCGCGACCGACTCGGGTACCGGCGTGGGTGCGGGAGCCTGGGCGGCGGCGTTCGCCGCGGGCACGGCCAAGAGCACGAACGCGAGCGGGAGGGGGTGGCGCATGACGCTCCTTTTGGCCGACGTTATTACCGCAATTCGCGGGCGGCGTCCATGTCCGCCGTCACACGGGCAAGCCTCAGCCGGAGAACAGGTTCCGGACGACGAACCCCACGTTGGCGGGACGCTCCGCCAGCCGGCGCATGTACCAGGGGAACCAATACGTGCCGTAGCTGATCAGGACGCGGAGCCGGTCTCCTCCCTCGACGAGGCGCGCCTGCAGCGCGCGCTGGATGCCGTAGAGCATCTCGAACTCGTAGGCGGAGCGCGGCACGCGCCGCTCGGTGGCGTTGGCGCGGACGCGCTCGATGAGGCGGGGGTCGTGCGTCCCGATGGCCAGCATCTCCGGTCCGCCCGGCTGCCCCAGGATGCGGATGGCCAGCGCGAGGTAGGCCTCGTCCACGTCCTGCTTGCGCGGGAACGCCCGGTCCGCGGGCTCCTGGTACGCGCCCTTCACGAGGCGCAGCGCGGGACGCAGCGGGAGCAGGGACTCGAGGTCCGCGGGCGTGCGCCGCAGGTAGGCCTGGAGGCACACGCCGACGCGGGACGACACGGCGCGCGCGCCGCGGAAGAGGTCCAGCGTCGCGTCCACGTAGGCCGAGCTCTCCATGTCGATCCAGACGAAGCTCTTGCGCTCCTCGGCCCGCTTCAGGAGCGTCTCGAGGTGGGCGCGGCAGAGCTGGCGATCGAGGTCCAGCCCGAGCTGCGTGGGCTTCACGGAGATCTGCGCGTCGAGGCCGCGCGCCGCCGCCTGCTCGAGCACGTCCAGGTAATGGCGCTTGACCGCGTCGGCCTCGTCCGCGTCGGCCACGTTCTCGCCGAGCTGCGTGAGCACGGACGTCGCGCCCTTGTCCTGCAGGCCCCGCGCCGCGGCCAGCGCGTCCTCCACGGTCTCTCCCGGCATGAAGCGCGATACGGAGCGGCGGACGAAGGCGTAGCGCGTGGCGCGCTCCCGCAGCCACGCGCTCCGGGATCCGGCGAGGAAGA
>Ga0075428_100007817_pt1 | contig 11855 bp, 13 predicted proteins | sample RhiMetdeltSRZDD2_FD_75291 | JGI IMG/M metagenome (GOLD analysis project Ga0075428, IMG submission 75291) | Populus rhizosphere microbial communities from Tennessee, USA - Rhizosphere MetaG P. deltoides SRZDD2 | ecosystem: Host-associated > Plants > Roots > Rhizosphere > Soil | place: USA...
ACCGCTTTTGTCGTAATTAGCAACAACCAGCGCATCGGCGTTCTGCATAGGCTTCCAAAATTCACGAATGGCGTCGTGGTTATATTTTTCGTCTAGTTTGACGGCCTCCTTTTCATCATCGCTTTTACCGATGTACCGGTGTGGGTTTTGCGGCGTAAACACCTCGTGCCCCATACCCCTAAGTTTCTCGGCGATATCTAAAATTTTCTCAATGTGCTGCATACTGCCAGCAACGCCAATTTTCATGATTCCTCCTAATCTTCTAGTTGAATGATACGAGCTTCGAGTGGTTGCATCAGGTGTGGGTCGACCTGGGGACCGTGCGTAGAAAAAATTACTTTGTCTTTTACCTCCAGCGGTGCAGACTCGTTGGGCGAAAAGTTAATAATAGTGGCCAGGCGTTCTTTTTGGTGTGTCCGTATAAAGCCGAATAATTGCGGATGATGCATTTCGAGCGGCAAATAACTGCCATATTTGAGGGTTTCTGATTGATGCCGAAAATTAATCAGCCAGCGGTAAGTAGACAACAAAGAAGCCGGATCTTGCTGCTCGGTAGCGACATTTAGTTGCTGGTAATCGTCATTAACGGGGATCCAGGGATTACCTGTCGAAAACCCAGCATTCAGTTCGGCTGACCATTGCATAGGCGATCGGGCCGGATCGCGATTGTATGACTGGTTGGCCGTACCCTTACCTTGAATATCCTTAACATTATTCGGGTCTATAAACCGGTTTCTCATGCCCAACTCGTCACCATAATACAATACAGCCACGCCTGGGAGCGTCAACTGCATAACGGCTGCCGCAAAAACAGCGCGTTGACCAAAACGGGTGGCCACGCGAGCATTGTCATGGTTACCAAGTGCATACACCGGCGTATCGGACGGACGTAGGATGCCCTGATATTCATTGATGGACTGTTTAAACGCGCCAACTTCCCACGGTTTTTGCACATACTGGAGGTTAAACGGTGCGGCTACGCGGGCATCAACTTGCTCATAATACTGTTGGTACCACCAGATGTCCGGTTGCGCATGTGGACGCGCCTCAAGCAACATAAATCGCCCGGGAACTTGTGACAAAGCAGTGGCCAACTCCTGAAGATATTTAAAAAGTCTGTACTGCCGCTTGCTATAGACATGTAATAGAGAATCATATGGCAAGTCAACAGCCGATTGGAATGCAGGGTTATTAGGATCATCACGCAAGGCTTTGTCTTTAGCAAAAAAGTCCACCGCGTCCATACGGAACCCGTCTACGCCTCGGTCGAGCCAAAACTTCATAATCCCTTGCATGGTCTGGCGCACTTCGGGATTATCCCAGTTAAGGTCGGGTTGTTGCTTGGAAAAACTATGCAAGTAATACTGGCCTGTCTCTGAATCGTACTCCCAGGCCGAACCACCAAACACGCTCAGCCAATTGTTGGGTGGTGTGCTATCTGACTTGCCGTCGTGCCAAATATACCAGTCACGCTTGGGGTTGATTTTGTTGCTTTGCGATTCTTTAAACCACGGGTGTTGGTCAGAGGTATGATTAAAAACGAGGTCGGTAATAACACGTATGCCGCGTTTGTGCGCCTCGGCGATCAAGCGGTCGAAGTCAGCTAAAGTACCAAATAACGGGTCAATATTCTGGTAGTCAGTAACGTCATACCCAAAGTCAACCATTGGCGAGGGGTAAAATGGGCAGATCCAAATCGCATCGGCGCCCAACATGCGTACATAGTCAAGCTTTTCAATAATGCCCGGCAAATCACCTATACCATCGCCATTAGTATCTTTAAAACTACGCGGATAAATCTGATACACAACCATGTTAGGTAAAAAGGCAGACTGCGCCGTACTCATTCCCAGACCCCACTGTTAGATACAAGCATAAGCCTAGTATAGCGTTTGTTCTTTTGGACGGCCACACCTTCTAACAGATCAATGATAAAATGTTAACACTATGGGAAGTATTGCTAGCAAAAAAATCTTTTTTGTTACCTCTTCGGACCTGCCATTTTTTCCTGGACGGGGCGGTACCGAAGCCTTTACGTTTGGTCTAATCCGGGAACTGCGTCGCCGTGACATCGATGCCCGCTTGGTAACTGTTGGCTTGCAACAAAAAGATGGACGAGCTATTGTGCCTGACATTCCTTTTGTCGACGTACAAACAGAAAGCTATTTAAGCAACCTTGACGCAACACTTATTAGTGTCTGCAAACCATTTATTGTGCCTACCAAAAAGCCAGCATTTTGTATGGTACATGTGCCGCCCTCTTCTACCACATACCCTTTGACACGTTTTAAAACCGCTTTGCGCAGGCACAAACTTGTTGCTAATAGTCAATTCACTAGAAATGCGTGGGCTAAGGCGCTTGGGCTAGAACCGTCGGCTATTGTCGTTTTATACCCCTTTGCGGACCCAGTTTTTGCAAAGGTAAAACGCACACCCACAAAAAACAAGACACGGGTTTTATTTGCTGGCAGACTGCATATTAATAAAGGCATCTACCTCTTTCTTGAGGCATTACACCACCCTGTTCTACAAAAAAAGTACCAGTTTAGTGCTATGCATGTCTTGGACAGAAGCGCCGATTCTCGCCTAATAGCAAACCTTTTGCGGCAACATCCCTTGATACAACTTATACCCGCCGCCGCTTCCGCAAAAGAGGTAGCCGCCGTCATGGCCAACCAGGACATTGTCGTCGTGCCTTCTAACCATTTTTTTTGGCAAGAAGCGTTCGGCATGGTGTCGGTCGAGGCTCAACATGCTGGCTGCCGGGTGGTTGCATCTAACGCCGGCGGACTGCCCGAAACCGACCTTGGCAGCCTCCACTTATTTGAACCGCAAAACTCGCAGGCCCTGGCCAATGCCATAGAGCTGGCACGGCTTGCCGGGCCGGTTTCTGCTACGGCGCGGCGCCAGGTAGCCTTGCACTACACAGTCCGTCAAACTGCCGATAATTTACTGACTATTATAGGTCAGGGGTAATGACAGCTTCGGTTTTACCGCTTAAATAATCATCAAAAAGTAGCAGAGTTTGGGCTGCGACACGGGTATGATGCGTGTCGATAAAAATTTGTTTGTCGCTCGTCTTTGCCAGCCGCCTTCGCAAGGCCTTTTGGAGTTCCGTTTTATGGCCACCGACTGCCACAGCCACAAATGGTGGCGGTGTTTCGAGCAACATATCGATGTCATTGCCGCTGTCGCCGGCTACTACCCCTTGCTCTAAGTCCAGCATGCTAATCAAATAATTGGCAGCGTCGGCTTTGGTTACTGGCATAATGTCTAGGCAAAATTTTTTGATACGTTCGGTCGGCGCAATTTTGGCGTTATAGTGGATTTCCTCGCACACCACAATTTTAAGCTTGTCGTATTTTGCTACAAATAAGCTAGCGACTTTATCTGCTGCGGCTTCCTCGGCATAGAAATGCAGGCCAATTTTGTAGGGGAGGTACCTTTGGTCGGGCTTTTTACGATATGCAGCCTCCCGGGCCGGGTCTTGGAAATCAATTGTCAAACCCTTCTTGCGCAGTTGTGCTAAAAACATGGCAACGCTTTCTAGCAAGAGTGTACGATTGTAGCCTGTAGCCTGTAGCAGCTTGTCGTATGTTTCGTCTTTTTTAAACGTGCCATCGACCTGCAAAAACCATATTTCTGTCCCTACGCTTGTAACTACCACTTCCGGTATTGGCAACTCTCCACTCTCTAGACGGCCCTTTACCAAGGCTTCATAGTCAGCGCCAGTGACCGCGATAATAGGGTAGGGCGCTTTAGAGGCACGGGCTCGCATATCCCAAGCCGCCTTAATTGCCTCTTCGTGTCCTGCCCGGTAAAACGTGTTGTCAATATCAGTAATTAGCGCAGAACGTTTGCGGCCCAGCGATTCCTGGTGCTGCAATTGCTGCCAAATAGTGCTGCTGTGCAAACCGGCCATTAAATCGAGAACAAACTACCCGTGGTTTTATCGCCGCGGCTTTCGGTGGCACTTACCTCGGCGTTAGTCGCGGTGTCGAGCTCAAAGCTAGATTGCCTAGGCGTGATAAGTGACTGCAAAAAATCAGAAGTGTCCTTGGCGATTTTTGGCCAGGAAAAATACTGCTGCACATAGCGGCGGGCAGCCTTAGTGTAGGCCTCTTTACCCCGTTCCAGTACAAGGTTAATTTTGCTGGCCAGGTCTTTATGGTCCTTAGGCTTTGCCAAGTGGCCGGTTTCGTCCTCGACAACGGTAAAACGCATGCCGCCAGTACGCGACGCGACAACTGGCGTACCCGTAGCCATAGCCTCAATAGGCACAATGCCAAATGGCTCGTAGTACGACGGCACGACACATACATCAGCTGCGGCGTAATACAGCGCCACCTGTGCTTGCTGTTTGGCACCTAAAAAGTGTACGCGGTTGGTAACATGCATGTCTTCGGCAATCTTTTGCAGGCGAGTTTTTTCGATAGTGTCCAACTGCTGGGCCGCCTTGCCCGCACCACCACCTACAATGTACAGCTCTGCCTTGGGAATATCCGCCAACGATTTAATGAGCGTACCAATCCCCTTGCGCAGCTCCAGCCGACCAACAAACAGCACTACTGGACGATCTTGCGGCAGCTTTAGTTTTTGACGCAACGTTGCCATAGACCGTGGCCGGAAAAGTTTAAGATCCACACCGATGGGAATGCAAGTTATCTTTTGTTCGTCAATACCAAACAAACGCTGAATATCGGCCCGCTCGACCGGGCTAGTCGTCAGCACGTTGGCACAAGCTTGGGCAATGCGTTTTTCCCACATGTTTCGGATGCGGAACAGGTTGTTGTCGACCGATTGTGGCTGCACGTCTTTGAGTGTCTCGTAACGTATTTGCCCAATGGAATGGTACACATGCGTTTGCGGCAAATCGTACTGTTTGGCCAACTCCAGGCCAATAACACCCGAAAACCAATAATTCGAAAATACTACATCGTAGCTAATGGCTTCGAGCTCAATCCGCTCTTTTACCCGTGCAATAAATTCAGGAATGATTTTTAAAAAGTCATCCCGAGGCATGTATCCTTTTGGACCGGCCTTAACGCGGATGACTCGAAACCCTGCACTTACTTGTACCACTTCTTGCTTGGAGGGCTGATCCCACCTAGTGTATACGTCAACCTGATGACCATGCTTGGCCAGCAGTTTGGCTATATTCATAACGTAAATATTCTGTCCGCCCGATTCCTTAGACCCAATTTTCGCCAAAGGATCGGCGTGATCAGAAACCATTAAAATACGCATTGGCCACCGCTTTCTTTTAGTCTTGATCCACCCGGCAACCTATCGTTTACGCAAAGACTTAACAGATACTACCCTCCTACTCAAGGATATATCCATGATACACCGCTAACGTCTCTTGGACAAGTCCTGTAAGGTCACCATCGTTAGCTTTAAGATTTACTTAATATTGCTTCCCCTGTTTGAATCGGAACACCCAAGCTGGTGACAAAAATTCCGGATAGAAATTTTCCAGCACAAAGTAATAAGCGTCGCCAAACAGGGTAGGTTGGGTGGCGATTTTTTGTTTTAAATCATCGGCTTTGAAGCCATGGATAGATTCGGCCTCGTGGTTTAATACAATCGGGTCGTCGGTCCACAGTTCATACACAATAAACAGATGGTTTTCGTCGCGGCCGATGACTTGGCGGTGGAATCGGGCGCGGCCGATCTCGGTATAGGTAATGTTACGCGTGCCAATCTCTTCCTCGCATTCACGCAGTAAGGCGTCAACATCCGACTCATCAGCCTGGACATGGCCGCCAACCGGGTTTACCAATTGCCCGGCATCTTGCCTGTCCGATGCTTGCTTTACTAAATACCATGTGTCACCATTGCGCAAACACCCAATAACCGTTTTATGCAACGAACCATCGGCATGCGCCTGCGTTTTTAACACTTGACGCAAAACCCTACCAGATTCATCGACAATATCAACGAGTTCGTCCGCCATACTTTTAGTGTACTTTCTTTTAAAAACGTGAGGCAACTGGCTTTGAAGAGCCAATAATCACATTCTTGTCAAAAAAACTAAAAAAATATACTCTCAAACAGTGGATCAACTAAAAAACCATTTTTATATTGCGATAGCCCGGGTGGAAGGCGTTGAACCCCTGGGTGACTACCACCTCGCCGCACTTGCAGAGCGGGATTCTTTTGGATTATCGTATGCTACCGCCTGGTGGTCAGTCAAAAGAGACGACTCTTTACTGCCGCTTGATGGGTACGAGATAGTTTGTGAAGATAACACCACCACTACGGTGCTTGCCGAGGCCGGCAGCAGGCCACTCAACCCAGCAATTTTCAAATTTCTCATGAACGATTTCGGACTCGACGCAGTTCAGTATGGAACCGATGCACGATTGGGGTCAAATACCCCTATAACAACTCGACTTGCTCAAAAGCCAAAACAATCGCATATTACGCCCAAGGGACTACTTGAAGAACCGGTTGCCTATTCGCTGATATTTGATCATCCCGCCGACACTCGTGCTGTAGTAAAAGCCCAGCGCGCCGAAGGTTCAGAGCACGGGATTGTGTATAGAAACGTCGGCAGTGCGCAACTCGCTGCTGCCAGCCTAAAAACTATCCTTGCCGTAACCAGAGGTTACCCGGAACTCCAAGATATTAGGGAAAGCGTGAGGGCATAGTGCATAACCATAAACTACAGAGGCTAAGCCAACGGGAAACCATTGCTATCTTGGCCGACTCGCCCGATATTCCAGATGATATTGTGGCGCGAATTAACAGAAGCCGCCCTTGCCCCGACCGACCATACGGGCCAACCCTGCCACTTGTTGTGCCCGAAGCTTTTAATATGGCGCTGGATAATCTAATTGCCGACAAAGGGCCCGCTGGCTCACAGCACACCGTGTTTGAGTCCCGTTGGGCAAGCTACGATCATGTTGTCGCACTCGCCTGTAGCTCCATACTCATGGCACATATGTTGGCAGGAGAAATAAGTATTCCGCGTCCTCGTTTGCTCCACGAACATACGCAATCTGTACTAAATATATATTCGGAGTATATGGCAGATCTCTTTACAGACCCACGGGATAGCGTTGTTCCCATAGCCCACGTCCTAAAAGACATTGGTAAATCGTTTGCGGTGGCTATACACCCCGAAAGAAGCAATAAAGATCAAGCCGTCCATAATGAATGGATAACTCGACGATTACTAGCAGACAGCAATTTAAATGCCGACCAACGCAAAGTCATTGAACTACACGTAGAAGAAAAGATTGTGGGTTGGGCCTTAGCCGCCTACACCGAAAAGGGCATACCGCTAGAAGATGTGCTGCAGAAAGGCAGGCAAGAATTACAAAGCCTTTTTGGCCGCTGCCCTGCAGATTATCGTGGCCGCTTTAAGTTCCAATTAGCGGGAACAACGTTTGCAGACATGGCCGCCCACACCCAAAAGGCGTATTTCATCAGCGCTGCCGATGGCCACATATACCAAGACGTTACTGATGCCGACCGCTACATCTGGGGCGACGCGGCAAACGGCGAAACTGAAATGACCCTGGACCGCTTGTTTTCCGAAGCCCCAGAAGACGCAGGCCGCGTTCGCTTTAGGGGCGCTGGGCGGATTGCAGTTATTCAGGGCCTGTTCCCGGAACATTATGAACAATTTATAAGCGAGGTTGACAATGTCTGAGAAGCACAATATCCAATTAGTATTAAGTGACGTAGACCGCACCTTGGTTATGGACGACAGAAGCTACCCTGCCGCACCGGTGCAGGCAGCCGCCCGGGCTTTACGCGGCAATGGCGTATCTTTACATACTGTCACCAGCCGCTCCCGCGCTTTACATCATAAACTAGTAAGTCCACTCGATTTACGTGATAACCTTTGCGTGCTAGACGGCGGTGCGACCGTGGCCCACGCTGACAGCGGCAACGTGGTGTGGTCGCAGTGGCTTAGCGCCGAAACAACCAGGTCGGTGATCACCAGCATTGGCCAGCTGTGCACAAACATTCATTATGATATGCAATCCCGGGCCAGCGACCCCCAAAAAGTCGTCGAACTGGCCCAAAACAACCCTACAGCCATAGAGAGCGCACCCTCAGTATTTGCAATATTTAATACAGAACGAAAGCAAGAAATTATAGGAGCTTTGGCACCTTTACCAGAAATACAATTTACTCGGGTCATGAACTACGAAGACCAAGAAGCACTAAGGTGTATTCAAATAGTTTCGGCCGGAATCGACAAGCAATATGGTGTGATGCAGATGCTTGCCTATGCTAAGCTATTCGACCGACGTATTCTTGCAATTGGTGACGGCATGAACGATTTTGCTTTGTTTGACGCTGCAGGCCTCGATGGAGTTAAAGTGGCGATGGGCAATGCTCCTGATGAGTTAAAGGATAGGGCAGATTGGGTGGCTCCGCCGGTAGAGGAGCATGGTTTTGCAGTAGCAATGGAACACTACAACTTAATTTAATATTCTACGATAAATTTGACTTAATAATTGTTAAAATGCTATAAAGATCTTCTATGGCTACCCCGGAAGCTTCCCCTTACCCATCCGACGCAGAATTGTTTGCCGCAGTTATTTCCCACAAGTTCCTCAGCCTCAACAACCTCTTAGGTGAAACCGCCCTACCCGAACTTAGGGCGGGCGAAGATTCAATGCAAATCTTCCCGACTACCGAATTACCAGGACACCGCAACCCAACAGACATCGTACTAACCCAGCCGCGCACCACCGATGAAAACCCGTCTGGTGTCAACGGCCCGCGTGTAGCATTTACCGAGTCACACAATAACGAATCTGTCGAACATCACGTTCTGGTCCATATTCGCAACGGCAAAATCCACGAGCGTGTTCACGCCTACTTCCCAGAAGACCGCGAAGGCAGTGAACTCTTCCTCTCGGATGCCGTAGGAGATGAAGTGACTTACGGCCTGCCGGTCGAGGACGATCGCGCCAAAGAAATAATCTGGTGGATAGAATCCGCCAACTAAAGTAACCCTACCCGGCCTACTTAAATTCCTCTAGATTAGGGCAATCCCCACCATAAACCACATACTCTAGCGCAGCACCCTTAAGGCGGCGAACATCCTGGACCAGCTCCCCGACAGGAGGTCGGGACATAATAACCGCTCCAACAGGTAACCCCGTGTCCCTCATAGCAACAGCCATGGAGCCTGGATATGTGCGCATAAGCTTAATACAAAACTCACTCGCTCTCTCATGAGGAGTACTTGTATCCGTTCCCTCCAAAGCAAAACGCCAAGGGGTATTGCCATCTTTTGGATTAAATTCCATAACTACACCTTAACAAAAACTAGCTTAGCTTTATACATACAAAACAGCCCCCGAAGGGACTGATTTTACTAATCTGGAGGGCCCACCGGGGCTCGAACCCGGGACACGAGGCTTAAAAGGCCTCTGCTCTACCAACTGAGCTATGGGCCCGCGACAGCGGTGCTTCCGCGAGCTAACAGATGACATTATCCCTGTTTTTGTCAAAAAAAGCAAGATGGCTATGATTTCTTGCGTTTGTCGTGGTGTTTAAAGCTACCGCGCTGCATCCACAAAAAAGTCAAACTTACCAACGCGCCTGCACCAACCACCAAAGCCTGCGATTTGACGAGCACTTGCCATACTTGCTCTGTTTCTAGTTCGAAGCGTAATCCACTTGGCAACAAAGGGATTACCAACAACATGCCCAAAGCACTTGAGGCAAGCGCCGGTAATATATTAAGCATCGTTTTTAGCTTACCGTGCACACTCAACACCGAAACAATACAAGTGACGATAGCCGGGGCCAACAAAAGTGTTAGCTGAATGCCGCTGGCGCTTAACGTACCCTCTTGTTTAGAAAACAGGGTAATAAGCGAATTTGCCTCGCCCGCCACATACTGCACCAAAACAGCGCCCAAGCACAGACTTAAAAACACTAAAGCGGCATTGATGCGCAGCAAAACTAACGCCAACGTGGGCGCCGCCAAAGCAACAACAAGGGCAAGATCGTTGGGCATCGCTATTCACATCATACCATGAGCGGGATGGGTATGGCTCAACCCCTAACCAACCCCAGCCGGATTGTCCAGGTCTCACCCAGCCTTATTAGACCGGTGTGCCCGCCCCTCCGCCAAACACTCTAGCCCTGAAGTGCAGGGTAGAGTATTTGGCTCCGGGCCTACGATGGTCTAATAAGACTGGGTGAGACCTGGTAGCCTATGCCCTAAGCGCCAACTTTGTCTTTGCGGTTGCGTTGTTTGGCGTTTTGTTCGATGTATTCGATGATTTTTTCGGCTAGGTTGCGGCCAGTTAATAATTCTGGGGTTTTAAGACTGCCGGACGAATTTACTTCTAGCACCAACGGTCCGCGCTCGGAGCGCATCATGTCCACGGCACACACCGGCAAGCCCATGGCGCGCGCAGCTTTTACGGCGGTCCGTTCCTCGGCCTCAGTTAATTTAACGGGTTTACCAACACCACCTTGGTGGGTATTGCTGCGGAAATCATCGTCCAAGCTTTGCCGTTTAAAGCTGGCGATAACGCGATTGCCGACTACAATAGCCCGCACATCAGTGCCGGCGGATTCCTTGATAAATTCTTGAACCAAGAAGGTCACGCCTTCGACATAAAAAGCTTGCATTACAGCTTTGGCGGCTTTATTGGTTTCGGCCAACACTACCCCGTTACCATGCGTACCACGCGCGACTTTTACAATGAGCGGTGCACCGCCAGCGAGCTGAATCACTTCCTCAAAGTCGGCGGTTTCCCGGGCAAACACCGTTTTGGGCACCCCAACACCAGCCTTGGCTAGTAGCTGATAAGCCCGCAGTTTATCGCGCGAACGGTTAATAGCAATTGACTTAGCAGTCGTGTATACATCGCGCATCTCAAACTGGCGCACAAGCGCGCAGCCATATTTAGTGTAGCTTTGGGCAATGCGGGGAATGACGGCATCAAAATCGTTTAGGGTTTTACCTTTGTAGTACACGACTGGGTTGCCCTTTTCGACGGTCATGTAACATTTAGCGTAATTGATGATACTTACTTCGTGGTCGCGTTTTACGGCTTCTTCTTTGAGACGTTTCGTCGTGTAGTTCGCGGCACCTTTCGATAAGATTGCAATTTTCATATTTTACTCCTTCGGGTTCTCACCGTATTTGGCTTTAAGTGCAGCTTTTCGTTCTTGCTCTTCGGGTAATGAACTGCCGAGTTTGACATCTACAACAAACTTGCCCCGCAAAATGTTACGGCCGATAAGCACAGGGTACAGTTGACTGGATCGATCTGCAAGTGTAAATTCAGCCCGAATTTTCCGGCCGCCAATAAGCACCAGGGTTCGTATTGTGTAGCGCACCTGGCTATGGCCATTGGAACTGCGGACTTCGGTGCGGCCAAATTTTGTAAAATGCTGCGCTGCGCCAGTGTAGGCTGGGTTCTCTGGGCCAAGGAAAACGACCTCTAAACCGTCAGCACTTTCGGCAACCGAATCTGCCCAAATGGCCGACACGCCAGCACCAGTATCTATACGGGCTGGCAGATTACTTATTCCGAGTTCAGGAAGGCTGACTTTCTCGGAACGTCCAATGACTGTCTTGGCCTTATCTTTTGCTAATCCCATAACTCTCCGTATTATGCCACACCTGTATCTTAAACGACTACAGCTTTTACCCGTTGTTCGACAAATGCGGTTAGTTCTTTAAAGGCAGCTTCATCTTTGCCGGCAATCACAAATTCGGCCAAAGCAGTACCCCCGTTTTTAGCATGGACGCAGCGGTCACCTTTTTTGGCGAATATTCGCATGAAGACGGTGTTGGGACTTTGTTGCACCTTGTCAACGTCGGTAATTTCTTGCAGCGAACCTTCGGCATATGGATAAAT
>Ga0075428_100007820_pt1 | contig 11853 bp, 12 predicted proteins | sample RhiMetdeltSRZDD2_FD_75291 | JGI IMG/M metagenome (GOLD analysis project Ga0075428, IMG submission 75291) | Populus rhizosphere microbial communities from Tennessee, USA - Rhizosphere MetaG P. deltoides SRZDD2 | ecosystem: Host-associated > Plants > Roots > Rhizosphere > Soil | place: USA...
GCCCAGGGCTTTGCGCCGTTGGATATTCGCGAGGTCAACGAAGACGGTAGCTTTTTTAGCCGCCTTACCAACAGAATTACCACCAAAGACAGAATCGTTTTTACGCGCCAACTAGCCACACTTATCGGTGCGGGCTTGCCGTTGTCGCAAAGTCTTCGCACAGTGCTGGAGCAAACCGAAAACAAGCGGCTGCAGGCCGTCGTTGAAGATATTATCGCGTCAGTAGAAGGTGGTAAGTCGATGTCTGAATCGTTTTCCAAACACCCCGATGTTTTTGATAAAGTTTTCCTAGCGCTGATTGCGGCCGGTGAAGTGTCGGGGACGTTGGATGAATCGCTGGTGCGCATTGCCGCCCAACAAGAAAAAGATGCTGCGACCATTAGTAAAATACGCGGCGCCCTGACGTATCCTGTGATTGTGCTGGTTGTGATTCTTGGTGTCATGGCCTTCATGCTGTTTACGGTGGTGCCGCAGGTAGAAAAACTCTACCACGACCTCAAAAAAGAACTGCCATTATTAACTCAAATCATGGTGTCGGCGGCGGATTTCTTGGCGAACTTCTGGTGGCTGGTTATTATCTTGGTCGGCATCGGGGTGTATTTCTTCATCCAATACCTCAAAACCGAGGGCGGCATCAAATTCAAAGACACCCTAAAGCTCAACGTACCCCTGTTTGGTAAAATGTTTCGTAAACTCTACATGGCGCGCTTTGCTCGCACCGGTCAAACGCTGCTTGCAACAGGGGTGGCCATGCTGGATATGTTGCGCATTACCAGTGATGCTGTCAATAACTCCGTCATCAGTAAAAGTATCGACCGTGCAGCCGAAAAGGTGAAGGGCGGCAAGGCCTTGTCGGTGGCGTTGCAGCCTGAAGATTACATCATGCCGCTGGTGCCGCAAATGATTAAAATCGGCGAGCAATCCGGACAAATTGATAGTATGATGGGCAAAACGGCGCAGGTGTACGAAGACGAGTTGGACGAAGAAATAAAAGCCATCTCAACTGCCATCGAGCCAATCCTCATGGTGGTATTGGCAATCGTGGCCGGTGGTATGGTGGGTGCTATTCTGTTGCCGATATACAGCCTGGTAAATGGCATTAATATCTAGACAAGCCGGCAAGACTACGATATTATAGACACAAGCGATATAACGCAGTAACAGTTCATAGAAAGGTGGAATGGATTTTATGAACGCGAAACAACAAAAAAACAACAAAAAAGGCTTTACGATAATTGAGGTCGTATTGGTTCTGGCGATTGCAGGGCTTATATTCTTGATGGTATTTATTGCGCTGCCTGCATTACAGCGGGGACAGCGGGATACGCAGCGGAAGAATGACTTGAGCCGCATGCAAACGGCTGTCAATAACTTTCAGTCAAACAACAGGGGAAAGTTACCGGATAACTGGTCGCTGTTTGCGAATCAGTACTTAAAGGCCAGCGGTGATACGTTTACCGACCCAACGGGCACGGATTATATTTTCTCCCCAGCGGTGAACGTCAAGCAGTCCATCAGTGCCACCTTCGATGGAACTCAGCCTAAAATCTATGTTACCACCGGTGCTGCCTGTAACGGCGAGGATATCGACTTGAACAAGGGTGCTCAAAAAGTTGCCTTACAAATGAAACTTGAAGGTGGTGGTGTCGCTTGCGTCAATAACTAGCAGCTACATACAAAAACCTCGGTCGTAAATACCGAGGTTTTTATTTTAGCCAATTTTAGGTATGATAGTGGTTATGGATAAAATACTGATTTGTACCGGCCTTGCGTTGTTTGGCTTGATGTTGGGAAGTTTTGCAGGCGCGACCGTGTGGCGGCTGCGTGCGCGCCAGCTGGTGGCGGATAAAAAAGAGGGCGAACCTGTCGATAAAAAGGAATACAAACAACTATTGCCGCTTGCCAAAGCGAGCGTAGCTGATGACCGCTCTCGATGCCTGCATTGTGGTCATCTGCTGGCCTGGTATGACCTTTTGCCGCTGATTAGCTGGGCGAGCACAAGAGGCAAGTGTCGCTACTGTCAGCAGCCGATTGGCTGGCTAGAGCCCCTCATAGAACTTGGCGTTGCGGCGTTCTTTGTGGTGTCTTTTCTGGTTTGGCCAAGCATGCTGCATACGCAGCTCGAGATAACCCAGTTTATACTTTGGTTGGCGGCTGGGGTTGTGTTGGCAATCTTGTTTGCGTACGATCTCAAATGGTTTTTATTACCAAACCCAGCTGTCTTTACGCTACTAGGTATCGGCGTGCTCGTCGCCTTACTGCACGTCATTGCAAGCGCCGACAAGCTCGCCGCGCTTGTGAGTCTGGCAGCAGCAGCTGCAATATTGAGCGGCCTTTATCTCGCACTTTGGCTCGTATCAAAAGGGCAGTGGATAGGGTTGGGTGACGTGAAGCTCGGGCTGGCACTGGCGCTACTTTTGGGGCGCTGGGAACTTGCGTTCATTGCACTTTTTTCAGCCAACCTCATCGGCTGTATCATTGTACTGCCGGCGATGCTTCGGGGTAAAGTGACGCGAAAAACGCACGTTCCGTTCGGTCCGCTTCTTATCGCTGGCGCCGTTTTAGCTATGTTGGCCGGACCTGCTATTGTCGACTGGTACTTCGCGATCTATTTATAGCAGCATGTCGCTTATGGTATAATGAGCCCACATGGGAAGCAAAACAAAAGGCGGCTTTACGGTAATCGAAACAATGCTTTTTTTGGCAGTTACCGGGCTATTGGCATCGGCTGTATTGGTGGGGTCGGGGATTGCAATTGGCCAACAGCGCTACCGCGACAGCGTTAACTCGTTCAAATCATACATTCAGCAGCAATACGACGATGCGGCCAATGTCACTAGTAGTCGGTCTAAAACTTGGACATGCAACAGCCTTGCGCAGATCACCGAATCTAGTGCCGGTAGTGGCGAATCGCGTGGGACGAGCGATTGTGTCATTATGGGTCGCTACATCACCGTCGACGCTACTGGTAAAAAACTCACCACGTCCAATGTTGTTGGTGTGCGCACCTCCGGGGCGGTATCTGCCACGAACGATATCGATGAAATAAAAACGTATGCGCTAGGGCTGTCGCCCATCGACCAAGACGCCACCGAGGTTGCATGGGGTGCACAAATTGTTCAGCCGGGATCTACCACACCGTTACCGGCCTCAATACTTGTTATTAAGTCGCCACTTAGCGGCGCGCTTCTGACCTTTAGTTCGCTCCTAGCTGTTCCAACCCCAGCCAGTTTAGTTGACGCGTCCAATTTTAGTGTTCAGCGCGATCTTTGTGTCAATGCCGACGCCGGTACCTTTGTGGGTCGTCGCCTCGAGGTGCGAATAGCGGCCTTCGCCTCTAGCCAGGGTGCTATTTCCATTCCACCGGAAAGCGAGAGTATATGCGGATAGCGCGTCACAATCAGCGTGGCGACACCATTATCGAAGTCCTTTTTGCAGTCGCTGTCTTTGCCATGGTTGCCGTAGGAAGTTTGTCTATTATGAATCAGGGGATTTCTGTGGCGCAACGTTCACTCGAAATTACCCTCGTGCGCCAGCAAATTGATGGCCAGGCTGAAGCGATTCGTTACATCCATCAGGCATACGTGGCCGCATATCAAAAAGGCGGTGCGGCGCCCACGGGCAAGGCTGCTGAATGGGTGAAAATGACCAGTAAGTCTGATGATGGCCTCGGTGCTAACGCGGCATCGCCATTCGGTGTTGCTGGCACAGCCTGCCCTTCAGCAGTGCCGGGCGAGCGTCCCTTTATCGTGAATGCGCAAAATGCGACCGTTTCGGGCGTTCGGCCAACCATGGTAGCGCCACCCGGTACATCGCTGCCACCATTTGCACAAATTATTTACAGCAATGACGCTTCGCCCGCTATTATAAATGCTTACGGCATATGGGTAGAGTCCATTCCCTCCATCGCTGCAGATGGGCCAGGTTTTGTCGATTTTCATATTCGAGCCTGTTGGGATAGTGCTGGTAGTGCCGTGCCAACGACACTTGGAACGATTGTGAGGTTGTATGAGCCGCGATAAAACAACAGGATTCACCCTAATTGAGCTGATGCTCGCCATGACATTCATTAGTATCCTATTACTAGCTATTGCCCTCACAACCATCCAAATCAGCAATATATACAACAAAGGCATTACCTTGCGCGAAGTCAATCAGGCTGGCCGCTCCGTGACCGAAGACCTCCGACGTAGTATCGCGCTGTCCATGCCCTTTGATACCAGCTCCAATTACGTCAGTCGTGATGGTGGCGGCAGGCTATGTATAGGGGGGTATAGCTACGCTTGGAACTACGGCAAGGCAATCGTTGGCGGGGCAGGTGCGCCCGCCCTCCTGAATGTTTACGACGACGCAGCGCGAACGCCCGTCCGCTTTGCGAAGGTTGTGGATCCTGGCGCAAGCTTGTGCACCGACGCAATGCTCGCGCAGCCCGTTGCTCGTGCCGATGCCACCGAACTCCTTTCTAGCGGCGATCGCGATCTTGCGCTGCACAAATTCACGATTAAACAAACCGATTCTAATCCCTCTGCCTCTCAAGCACTGTATGCAATCTCTATGACGATAGGCACCAACGATAGGCAACAGCTCGCCGACGCAGCATGTAAACCGCCATCCGAGGGCGTTGGTAATGAAGCCTATTGTTCAGTCAATCAATTCGATATCATTGCCCGGGCAGGCAATAACCTAGGAGGGAAATAATGAATACGCGCACCCATAGACAGGCCGGGGTTGTCTCGCTTTTTGTCGTGATATTTGCCACGCTACTGATGACCGTCGTGACCGTTGGGTTCATACAGCTGATGCTCAAAGACCAGCGTCAGGCGACAACGAACGACCTTTCACAAAGTGCTTACGATGCTGCCCAGGCCGGGGTAGAGGATGCGAAACGCCTCTTACTACTCGATCAGGCCTGTCGTGAAGGCGTTGCTGCCCCCACTATAAAATGCGCCAAAATTAACGCCGCACTCACACCCGCTCCTGGCCAGTCCGCAACCAATTGCGATACATTGGTGGCTGCCGAGCTGGTAAACGCAACCAACGACGAGACACTCATCCAGCAAAATACTGGCGACAATGCCGCCAAACTCGATCAAGCCTATACCTGCGTAAAAGTGAGTGTCGATACTGCTGACTATAAAAACCAGGTGAGTGCCAACCAATCGGTGATGGTGCCCATTGCTGGTGTCGGAACGTTCGATACCGTCGAAATTAGTTGGTTTAGCAAAGAGGACGTTCCGGGAACGACCGATCAGGGTGTCGAATTTCCTTCCAAAACTCCAGAGACACCCTTGCCGCGCGTCGGTTCGCTGTGGGCTGCGAACATGCCAGCACTGCTGCGCGCGCAACTCATACAAACCGGTGCCAGTTTCAAGTTGAGCGATTTCAACGACAACCAGGGAAGTAATAGCAATGCCAATACGCTGTTTCTTTATCCATCGTACACTGGTGCTGTAAACTTGTCGTTTGCTCTCGATGGGAGGCGCCTATCTAGTAATGCGCCGCGGCAAGCAAAGTGTGCCAATAGTTTCATCGATAATTTCTATGCCTGCACGGCAACCATCACGCTGCCCAGCCCTATTAACGGCAACGCCGCCCAGCGCAGTGCCTTTTTGCGGCTCGGTGCACTCTATAATGGGGCGCATTTTAGTGTCAAGCTCAAAAATGGTGCCAACGATGTAAAATTTAGTCGTGTTCAGCCAGAAGTTGATGCGACTGGCCGCGCCAATGACGTCTTCCGACGTGTTGTTTCGCGTATCGAACTAAAAGGTAATTTTATTTATCCGCAGGCTGCCATCGATATGCAGGGTGACCTTTGTAAAAATTTCACGGTCACAGATGCCGAAAGCGGCTACGTTCCTAGCACTACCTGCACACCCTAACTGTCGGTGTCGCTGTGAAACTTCTCGTATACCTCACGCAAATGCTCGTCTGTTACGTGCGTATATACCTGTGTCGTACTAATATTGCTATGGCCCAACATCGATTGCACGCTGCGTATGTCAGCACCGTTCATCAGTAGGTCAGTGGCAAAACTATGCCGCATCGTGTGCGGACTCACGTGTTTGGTGATGCCGGCCAGGCGGGCGTACTTCGTAATGATTCGTTGAATGCTGCGCGCCGTTAGTCGTCGGTAATCTCCAGTCGTACTGGCTAGGTTGTTGCGGCTATAGCTTAAAAACAGCGGGGGAAGGTTGTCTATGCGTGCTGCCACATACTCTTCCACTCGTTGGGCGGCCGCCTCTCCTATAAAAACTGGGCGGTCTTTCTGACCTTTTCCGCGTACCATAAACTCACGGCGGCGGGTGTTGACATGGTCGCGATTGAGGTTGACCAGTTCCGAGACGCGCAACCCGCTGGAAAAAAGCAATTCCACAATAGCTCGGTCACGCAACCCGTCCTCACTATCCAGAGGTATCGCGTCTAGTAGGCGAGCAACCTCGTCATAATGCAAAAAGGTAACTTGTTTGCGCGACACCTTGGGCAACTCGATCTTATCCGGACTCAAGCTCGTAATATCCCGTTTCGACAAATACCCCAGAAAACCGCGCAAGGCAATTAAATGATAACTCTGAGTGATCGTTGCTAATTCGTCATCGTTGTCATTCTTATAGCGATTGAGCCATAATCGATATTTGCGTATCGTTTCGCTGGTAATTCTACCCACCTGGATGTTATCCGTAAACTCCACGAATCGCTCCAGGTAGAGTTTATAGTTTTCGGCAGTCTTTGCCGACCGACCACCTTCTACTTCTAGGTGTTCAATATAGTCCAATATCAGTTCTGATAAGTACATATACCTAGCATAACCCAGATGCTTCAATAGGTACAGCAAGGAAGTGAATAAATAAGTTGTTCATAAGTAAAAACCTTGGCGTGAAGTGGACTTCTGTTACAATAAGGACATAAATTTCAAGGAGACCATATGATCGAACGAACACTAGTAGTTCTTAAACCTGACACAATCCAACGTGGCCTTGTGGGCGAAATCATCACCAGATTTGAGCGTGCCGGCCTCAAGATTATTGCAATGAAAATGGTAGCACCAGACGAGCTGCATTTTCACAAACACTACGAAGGCATCAGCAACCTCATTAGTCGATGGGGTGAAGACATCTACAACGTCACGCTTAGCCAGATGACAGAAACACCTGTCGTTGCGATTGTCCTCGAGGGTGTCGAATCGGTTGCCCACGTTCGTAAAATGGTAGGCACAACCGACCCTAAAGAGTCAGCACCAGGTACTATACGAGGCGACTACACGCACATAACACGTGGTTACACCAACCCAATCGGCGCAACACTGCCAAACATTCTCCATGCTTCAGGCGATTCCAACGAAGCCACTCAAGAGATAGAGCTATGGTTCAATGCCGATGAAATCTACGGTGAATACGAAACCGCACACGGCCCAGTTGTTCGCGGCCGAGTACCGAATAAAAAGTAAATACAGTATACTATTATTCATAGGCCTCGGTAGCTCAATTGGATAGAGCGGTTCCGTCCTAAGGAAAAGGTTGCAGGTTCGACTCCTGCCCGGGGTACCAGAAACTATGAATAAAAAACCGACACCAGACCAACAAGAATTCGACGGCCAGCGCGACGGCGAACAGCTCCTCTTTGTCTTTCGTCGTCACATGGTTGCTATGCGCAAGGGTTTCTATCTGCTACTCATGCCCTTTGTTGTCTCATGCATTCCGCCGCTCATTTGGCAGGCCAATTTTGAACTATTCCTGTTGCCGGTTGTTGGGCTGGTCGCTGGTTTATTGCTTTTTTCGTACCACTTCATTATGTGGTACTTCACTATATACATCGTGACCGATCAGCGTATCCGCCAAATCACGCAGCGCGGTTTCTTCGGTAAAGATGTTGTCGAGTTGCGACTGTCAAAGATTCAAAACATAAGCTATAATATACCTGGATTCACAGGCGAGATGTTTGGTTTTGGGACCATCGTTATACAAACGCTCGTCGGCGACCTCATTATCAATAAAGTGCAGCATCCCGACCACATATATAACAAACTACAAGACGCGGTGACCATTGCGGTGGCCAGCGAACAGCAGGGAGAATATGAAGAGATTACGGCTTAGAAAACGCGACAAAGCCAAGGCCATACCGTCGCGCATCACCAACGAAACGGTCGCAGAACATCGCGAACGTATTCTTGCAGGAGGGCGCCGGTTCAAATATCCCATGCAGTATGCGCGGCATCGTCTTGTATTTAATACCATTCTTATCACTGTTGTCGCGCTACTTCTTATTATGTTGGTTGGCTGGTGGCAACTGTATCCTGCGCAGAATACCAGTACATTTTTCTACCGTATAACGCGCGTCTTGCCACTACCCGTTGCCTCTATCGATAACGAGTCGGTTCGATACGGCGACTACCTGATGTACTACAACAGTTCGGCGCACTATCTGCAGCAAAGCGAACAAGTTAATCTGCAAAGCGAAGACGGCAAGCGGCAGAACGACTACATAAAACGCCAGTCTATGAATAACGTTCAGGCCGATGCGTATGCTGCCAAGCTTGCGAGGGAATTGAAAATTACTATTTCTGAGGATGCGGTCAGTAAAGTCATTGATGCCGATCGCAACACGGTTAACGGCCGCATCTCTCAGGAAACCTACGACGCATCGGCGCTGAATGTCCTAGGGTGGACACCCGAAGAGTACCGGCAGGACACCAAGAGCAAGTTGATGCGTCAGGCGGTTGCCTATGCTATAGACGACACGGCCAGACAAAAGCAGGCCTCTGCTGATACGCTTCTTCGTGCGCCAGGGGCTGACCTCGATAAAATCGCTGCCCAGTTAGGTGGGGAAGGCGATGCAAAAGTGACATCAGGCGCTTCAGGGTTCGTGCCTCGCACCAACCGTGATGGCGGGCTTAGTGTGGCGGCGGCTACGCTTGAGAAGGATCAAATATCTGGTGCTATAAAAACGACAACGGGTGATGGCTATTACTTTGTAAAACTTCTCGAAAAAAATGACACCCAAATCAGCTATGCATACATTAAGATACCTCTGACCGCCTTCGCTGACAGGCTTGCGCAATTGAAAAAAGACAACAAAATCCACGAATATATCGCCATTCCAAAATTAGACAACCAACAATAGGGGGGAATATGTACAAAGTACCAGACTTGCCATATGGCTACGACCAACTAGGCAAATACATTAGTGGCGATATTATGCGCCTGCACCACGACAAGCACCATCAGGCATACGTCGACAAACTCAATGCTGCGCTCGACAATGCACCAGCTCTTAAGGATCGTCCGCTCGAAAGTCTCCTAGTGGACTTGTCACAACTACCCGAGGCAGTTCAGTTGGCTGTTCGCAACCACGGGGGCGGCCACTACAACCATAGCCTCTTTTGGCAATGGATGTCGCCTGATGGTGGCGGCGAGCCTCGCGGGGAGCTAGCGCAGGCCATCATTGCTCGCTACGGCAGTTTTCAGGCTTTTGTAGATGAATTCACTACAAAATCGCTCGCCGTATTTGGGAGTGGCTGGGCATGGCTGCAGCCAAACTTGGACATTATTACAACGCCAAACCAAGATACTCCCATTATGCAAGGACTTAATGCGCCACTGCTAGGTCTCGATGTCTGGGAGCACGCGTATTATCTGGACTACAAAAACAAACGGGATGACTACGTCAAATCCTGGTGGAATGTCGTCAATTGGGATTTTGTAGAGGGTCGCTACAAGGCGTAGTGTTAACAAGTGACAATATCGCCATAGAAAATACCCATCATGTGATGGGTATTTTCTATGGCGCGCTCGACCGGATTTGAACCGGCGATCTCCTCCGTGACAGGGAGGCGTGATAACCCCTTCACTACGAGCGCATGGCGTTTCAGCTTCCCACATCATAGCAGTTTTTACCCTTTGGCGCAACACTCAGATAGCATTTATTTTCTGTGTGGGCAGTGCTATAATACCCCTAGGCCATTGTGCCGCTGTAGCTCAGCTGGTAGAGCGGCACTTTCGTAAAGTGTAGGTCTCCGGTTCAAATCCGGACAGCGGCTCCATAGTAGGGGATCCGCGGGTATCGTATAGTGGTTAATATGCGACCTTCCCAAGGTCGAGCGCAGAGTTCGATTCTCTGTACCCGCACCAGGTATAAGATGAAAAAAGATATTATAAATTCAATCAAACTCGTTCTCTCGGACCGACTGATGGCCTTAGCTATCATAGGTCTCATCATTGTGTGTATTGCGTACTGTATATATGTCGGTGTTTCGTTGCGCCCTAGCGATCTCCAGGTGGCGGTGCACTATACGGCATTTGGCGGCACCAGTTTCTACAGAGATAAATGGTATTACTTCTTCTCGTTTATCGGTTTTGGTGTTCTTATTGCCCTGATGCACCCTATACTTGCGGTAAAACTATACGCACAAGGCCGTCGCCAGATGGCACTCTTATTTATCGCACTCAGTCTGCTTCTTCTTGCTATTGCGTGGCTTATGACGCAGTCAGTCCTAAGGATAGCATTCTTGTAGCAGTATGATTGACCTTGAAATCCCAATCGCAAAACGCACGCTGTCCTACCGTTTCTTTGAAATGCTTCCCGCCATCCTAAGTTATGGCATGATTATTCTACTCATCTTCCTGTCGTTTGTCAGTCCTCTCGCCGCTGCTATCTACTTGCTCCTCCTCATCATTACCGTACTCGTCAAAGCCGTTGGTATCGCATACCATACCGTTACGGGTAACAACAGACTGCACGGTGCCCAAAAAGTTGACTGGCATAGTCGTCTTTTGCAACTGGAAGATCCTCTCGCTAGCTATCAACGTGAGAAAAATGAGCATTCTACTGGCTTTGGGTTTGAGGCGCACAAAGAGAACTTGCGCCTTATGGCGGCTGACCCCGGCTCGTTTCCCAGGCCTTCGCAGCTGTACAGCGCAGTTATTATCGCAGCTTACAACGAGTCATACGAGGTTATCGAGCCAACAATCCAGTCTGTGGCCGATGGTACCCAAGATAATAGGAAACTCATCATAGTGCTTGCCTATGAAGAGCGGGGCGGCGAGGCAATAGAAAAAACAGCTCATGCACTCAAGAAAAAGTTTGACGGTGTATTCATGGCATTTCATCTCGTCAAGCATCCCCAAGATTTGCCAGATGAAGTTGTAGGGAAGGGCGGTAATATTACGTACGCGGGCTACTTCCTTAAGGATTGGATAGCCGAACAGGACATCGCCTACAAAGACGTTATCATCACAACTCTCGACAGCGATAATCGTCCGCACGCCACCTATTTCGACTACGTCACCTATGAATACATCGTACACGAAGACCGCAAACATCTTTCGTACCAGCCGATCGCGCTATTTCTAAATAACATTTGGGACGCACCGGCGCCTATGCGCGTTCTGGCAACAGGCAACTCGTTCTGGAATATTATCAGCGCTATGCGTCCGCACACCCTCCGTAATTTTGCTTCGCATTCGCAATCCATGGACGCTTTGGTTGAAATGAATTTTTGGAGTAAGCGTACGATTGTAGAAGACGGGCATCAATACTGGCGCAGCTATTTCTATTTTGGCGGCAACTATTCAGTTACGCCCATTTATGTGCCTATCTATCAGGATGCCGTTCTATCCGACACCTACAAAGCAACCCTGAAGGCCCAATTCATCCAGCTTCGTCGCTGGGCCTATGGTGCCTCCGACATACCCTATGTCGCCACGCGACTCTTCACCCGCCATCGTAACGTGCCGTTTATAGGTGGCTTTGCGCGCTTTTTCCGATTACTTGATGGCCATGTTACTTTGGCAAGTGTGCCAATTCTTGTGGCCGTAGGTGGCTGGGTGCCGTTGCTTGTTAATTCGCAGGCAGCCCGCG
>Ga0075428_100007826_pt1 | contig 11845 bp, 10 predicted proteins | sample RhiMetdeltSRZDD2_FD_75291 | JGI IMG/M metagenome (GOLD analysis project Ga0075428, IMG submission 75291) | Populus rhizosphere microbial communities from Tennessee, USA - Rhizosphere MetaG P. deltoides SRZDD2 | ecosystem: Host-associated > Plants > Roots > Rhizosphere > Soil | place: USA...
ACCAGCAGGATGTTGCCGATGATCGAGCCGATGATCGAAGCCTTGACGACCTCCTGAAGGCCTTCGAGCAGCGCGAAAAAGGCGATCACCAGCTCAGGGAAGTTCCCGAACGTGACGTTCAGCAGACCGCCGATGCCCGGGCCGGTGCGGGCGGCGATCGCCTCGGTGGCCTCGCCCATCACGGCCGCGCACGGAATCACCGCGAGCGCGGCGGCGCCGAAGATCACGACGGGGCCGGCGTGGGCGAGCTCGAGCGCGATCGCGATGGGGATGAAGACCCCCAGGTAGTGGACCGGACGCATGGAGGCGGAACCCTACGGGGTACCGTTACCGATGGAGGTTTGATCGACCACGTAAACAACCTGAAGCTTCAGCACCTGGTCGAGCTCTCCAAGCTGGGCGACGGTTGCGCCGCCATCGAGGAGGAGATCGAGGCCTGGCTTGCCGAGCACGACGTGGTGTTCGCGGGCAACACGATCCCGTTCGTGCTGATGCCGCACTTCGTCTCGCCCGGCCAGCTGCGCCGGGTGAAGCGCGCGGTGGCGTGCCTGTCCGCGGTGCTCGACCGCTTCTGCGACGCCTACGCCGACGACGAGCGCCTGCGCGAGGAGCTCGCGGTGCCGGCGGCGGAGGACGCGCTGATCCGGCTCGACCCGGGCTTCTCGCGGCCACTCCGCATCTGCCGCCTGGACGCCTTCCTCCAGGGGTACGACGTGAAGTTCCTCGAGTTCAACGCCGACTCGCCGGCCGGGATCGGCTACACCGACGTGCTTCACGAGGGCCTCGCCCGCGCGATCTCGCTCCCGCGCGTGAGCGCCGAGTTCGAGACGTCGTACACGCCCATGCTGCCGGTCCTGATCGACACGCTCCTGTCCGCGTACCGGGAGCTGCGCGGGGAACGCGGCGACCTGCCCGAGACGCCCAGGCTCGCGCTCGTGGACGTGGAGGGCAGCCCGTCGGTGCCCGAGTTCCGGATCATCTGCGCGGCCGCGAGGAAGGCCGGGATCGAGGCGCTGCACGCGACGCTCGACGAGGTGGAGTACGACGGCTCGGTGCTGCGTGTGCAGGGCGAGCCCGTCCACCTCGTCTACCGGCGCGCGCTGCTCGAGGACCTGCCGGAGGGCGACCTGATCGCCGCCGCGCGCGACCGCCGGGCGGCCGTCGTTAACCCGTTCCGCGCCCGCGTGGCGAACAACAAGAAGCTGTTCGCGCTCCTCGCCGACCCGCGCTTCGCCCACCTGGTCCAGGACGCCGAGCGGCAGGTGATCGCCGAGACGATCCCGTGGACGCGCGTGCTGCGCGAGGGCCGCGCCGCCTACGGCGACTGGGTCGTGGACCTGCTCGCGTTCGTCTCGGACAACCGGGAGCGGCTCGTCCTGAAGCCGGCCTCCGACTACGGCGGGCACGGCGTCTCGCTCGGCATGGAGACGCCCCAGGCCGAGTGGGACCGTCTGATCGAGGAGCACGCGCCGCAGGGCGACTACGTGGTGCAGGAGTACGTGCCGGTCCCGGAGGAGATGTTCCCCGCGGTCGAGGACGGGCACGTGCAGATGCGGCTCAAGCGCTTCAACATCAACCCGTTCGCGCTCGGCGGGCGCTACGCGGGGATGATCACGCGGATCTCCGACCGGGCGGTGATCAACGTCTCGGCGGGCGGTGGCCTGCTCCCGAGCGTGGTCGGCCGCCACCGCCGGCGTTTGATGGCCGAGGAAACGGGGGATCGGGAGGAGACCCTTCATGACGCTCACACATGAACCACTGCGACGCGGCTACGACGTGGACGAGAACGCAATCCGGTTCTCGAACTACTTCCACGTCCTGCGCGAGATCGTCCACCTCTCGAACGGCTGGCTGCCGCTGGCGCCCGGGTTCGAGACCAAGTACCGGCTGGGCGACCACATCCATGACGACGCCCGCGCGATCTCGAAGGTCAAGCGCCGCCTCTACGAGCTCCGCCACCCGAGCGACTATCCGGGCGCCCCGGGCGCGGAGCTGACCGCGCTGCTCGACCGGCTCGCGGGCGCCGAGTCTCCGCAGCAGTACATGGAGCTCGCGTATGGCGAGGCTAAGCCGGCGCTGATCGAGGCGCTCGAGGTCCACCTCGGCGCGCTCGACCCGGTCACCGACGAGCCCTCGCTGCGCCTCCTGACCCAGGTCCACGAGCGCCAGGCGCACCACGTCGCCGAGCTCGGCCCCGACGACGCCCAATCGCGGCACTCGGACCTCGGCTCGTTGGCGATCGACCTGAAGGCGCCGCCGCGCCGCCTCGCGATCCTCGAGCCACTCGGGGACCCTGCCCGCGACGAGTTCGTCGAGGTGACGCCGGACGGCGACCCGTTCCTCTCCGCCGAGCTCTACGTCAACGATCCCGACGAGAACCACGTGCCGGTCGAGCGCGAGGAGCAGCGGCACTTCTTCCACGGGCTGATGGACGCCGAGCTGTGCGCAGCCGAGCTGATGGCCCGCAACTCGCACGAGCACCCCGAGATGCCGTGGGACTTCCACGTCGACATGGCGCGCCAGACCTGGGACGAGGTGCGCCACGCCCGCGTCCACGGGATCCTCATGCCGACGGAGCTCGGGTGCCGCTGGGGCGACTACCCCGTCGGCTTCGCCTACTTCCGCTCGATCTACGAGCGCGACCTGCTCGATCGCCTGGCCCTGTTCAACTCGACCTCCGAGCAAAAGGCCATGTGGCGCCACTCGCACCGGCGCAAGGTCCTGGTCGAGCGCGGCCAGGAGACCGTCGCCAAGGTGTTCGACTACCTGCTCGCCGACGAGGTCCCGCACGTCCACAACGGCGTCCGCTGGGGCGCCTACCTGATGGAGGGCGACGAGAAGGCCTATCGCGCCTACGTGCGCGACCTGCGCTCGGGGCTCGATCGCACCGGGGCGCCGACGTCGGCCTGACGACCGCTTAAGCGGCCGGCGTTGGCGGTGGCTCGGCCCCGGGCGGCACCAGCGGGGACGTCGGGGGCTCGCCGCTGTCGATCGGCTGCGTCAGAGCCTCGCGGCGGTAGTCGCGGTACTCGCGCCAGACGATCTGGAGGGCGGCGGCCACCGGGATCGCGAGCACGGCGCCCAGCACCCCGAACAGGGTCGCGCCGAAGAGCACGGCGACGATCACGGTGAAACCCTCGACCTCGACCGCGCGCTTCTGGATCTGCGGCTGGATCACGTAGTTCTCGAACTGCTGATAGACGATCGCGAAGACCACCCAGACGATCAGGCCGACCGGGAAGTTGACGAACAGCATCACGATGGCGATCAGGACGGCCGCGATCGTCGCGCCGACGACGGGAATCAGATCGAAGAAGGCGACGATCAACGCGAGGGGCGCCGCGAAGGGAGCCCCGAGGATCTTCAGCATGATGAATGCCGCGATGCCCGCGATCGTCGCCTGGATCAGCGCCCCGCCGACGTAGTTGCCGATCGCGTTCGCGACGTCGCGCAGGGCGCGGTCGATCCGCTCCCTGCGTCCCGCCGGCTGGGAGCGGACGAACGCCTCCGCCCAGCGCGGCCCCCCGCCGACCATGAAGATGCTCAGGATCAGGATCGTGACCGTGGCGAAGATCGAGCTCACGACCCCGACGCCGATGTCCTGCAGCACGCCCGCGGCATCGCCGATCTTGCTCGGCAGATCGTCGGCCGCGTTCTGGATCTCGCTGGTGAAGTCGTACTTGTCGTTCAGGTCGTTCAGCGTGTCGTTCTCCTGCACGAAGTCCTCCACGTCCTGCGCGTACTCGGGAACGTTCCCCGCGAGCTCCTCGATCTGGTCGACCAGCGTCGGGATGAGCGCCGCGCCGAGCCCGATCGGGATCAGGATCAGCGCGAGGTAGGTGAGCGCGATCGCGAAGCCGCGCCTCATGTGCCGTTGGAGCACGTTCACCGGCCCCGACATCGCGACCGCGAGAAAGGCGGCGATCGCGAGCCAGGTCAGCGGCGTGCGCAGCAGATAGACGAGGTAGAGGGCGAGCGCGACCGCGACGACGATCAGCACCGTCCGCAGCACGGCCTGTCCCAGCGGGTCCCGCGGTGTCATCACCGCCATCACGACCCAGTCCTATTCGGCGGTGCGCCCGGCGTTCCTACCGCACGGGGGTCTCGAGGCGCCCGAGCCCGTCGGCCTCGATCACCACCAGGTCGCCGGGCTCGACCCAGCGACCCTCGGGACGGTCCGGCGCGGGCAGGGGCCCGAGCTCGAGCAGGCACCCGCCCGCGAGCGTTCCCGATCCGAGCACGTCGCCGGGGCGCAGGCGCGTGTCGCGGGCGGCGTGGGCGGCGATCTCCGGCCAGCCGAAGTGCATAGCGGACGCATCCGCGGCGGTCACCTGCTCTCCGTTGACGAGCACCCGCGCGCCGATCCGCAGCCGGCCGTGCTCGTAGGGGAGCTCGTCGACGGTGACCAGATGAGGGCCGAGGCTGGTGCCGAAGTCCTTCGCCTTCGCCGGACCGAGGCCGACGGTCACCTCGGCGGCCTGCACGTCGCGCGCCGACCAGTCGTTCATCAGCGTGAACCCGGCGATCTCGGGCCCGTCGGCGCCGATGCCGATCACCGCCGCGATCTCGAGCGCGAAGTCGAGCCGCGCCGTCGTCGCCGGGCGACGCAGCGACTCCCCCGGCCCGAGGATCGACGCCGGGTTGGAGAAGTAGAAGGCCGGCGCCTCGTACCAGTGGGGCGCGATCTCGCGGCCGCGCAGCCGCGCCCCGGCCGCCACATGGGCCTCATAAGCGTAGAAGTCGCGGACGCTCGGCGGCTCGGGCACCGGCGCGAGCTGGCGCAGCTCGCCGACGTCGAGCTCCTCGCCGGTGCGATCCCGCCCTTCGCCCGCGAGCCACGCCGGCATCGCCGGCGCCTCGAGCCGGTGGACCCGATCGCCCACCAACTCGCCGACGAGCCGCTCCCCGGCGGTGGTCTCGAAGCTGCCCAGCCGCATCGTCGGGAGATTCGCACAGCGGGCGCCCCGAGCCCGAGCGCCGCCGCCCGGTAGGTTGAGTCGCCGTGGAGGAGGCGCTTCAGCCCCTGCTGACTGTTCTGCACGAGGTCTCCGATCTCGGCCGCGCTCGCGCGCTCCTCGCCTGGGACGAGCGCACGAAGATGCCCCCGGGCGGGGCCGGCGTGCGCGCCGAGCAGATCGCGACCCTCACCCGGCTTCGCCACGTGCGCCTGGGGTCGGACGAGCTCGGCGAGCTGCTCGACCGGGCGGAGGCGGGGCTCGACTCCGCCCCGCGGGACTCCTTCGGGGCCAGCGTGGTGCGCGTCAGCAGGCGGGAGTGGAGCAAGGCGCGCCGCGTGCCCGCCGACCTGCGAGCCGAGATCGCGCGGGTGACCTCACTCGCCGAGCGCGCCTGGGAGGACGCACGCGAACGCGCCGACTTCGCCGCCTTCCTCCCCCACCTCGAGCGCGTGATCGAGCTCAAGCGTCGCTACATCGAGTGCTTCGAGGTCGAGCACCCGTACGACGCGCTGCTCGACGACTTCGAGCCCGGGATGCGCACCGCGGAGCTCGAGCCCGTGCTGACGCGAGTCCGCGACGGCACGGTCGAGCTGCTGTCGGAGATCACGAGCCGACCGCAGAGCGTCGACGCGTCGTGCCTCTACGGCGACTTCCCTGTCGAACGGCAGGTCGAGCTCGCGCGACAGATCACGGCGCGCCTGCCGCTCCAGCCGGGGACCTGGCGGATCGACGAGACCGTGCACCCGTTCGCGACCGGGATCGGGATCTCCGACCTGCGGATCACGACTCGCTTCGAACCCGGTTACGTGGGCACCTCGCTCTGGGCCGTGATCCACGAGGTGGGACACGCGATCTACCAGAACGGGATCGCGGCGGAGCTCGAGCGTACGCCGCTGTGCCGCTCGGCCTCACTTGGCTTCGACGAGTCGCAGAGCCGGCTCTGGGAGAACTGGGTCGGACGGAGCCGCCCGTTCCTCGCCCACATCCACCCGCTGCTCGCCGAGTTCTTCCCGGAACGCTTCGCCGGCACCGATCGCGAGGCGCTCTACAGGGCCGCGAATCGCGTTCAGCCGTCGCTGATCCGGATCGAGGCCGACGAGGTCACCTACAACCTGCACATCGCGCTGCGCTTCGAGCTCGAGGTCGACCTGTTCACGGGCCGGCTGGCGCCGGCGGACCTGCCCGCCGCATGGGCGCAGCGGATGTCCGACTACCTCGGGATCGAAGTGCCCGACGACGGCGTCGGGGTCCTCCAGGACGCGCACTGGTCGGCGGGATCGTTCGGTTACTTCCCGACCTACACGCTCGGCAACGTGATCGCCGCACAACTCTGGGACCTGGCGCGTGCGGAGCTGCCGGACCTCGACGAGCAGCTCGCCGACGGCGAGCTGGAACCGTTGGCGGCGTATCTCGGCGAGCGCATCTACAGGCTCGGCGGAAAGCTCGAGCCGGCGGAGCTGATCGTGCGAGTGGCGGGCGGTCCACTCGACCCCGAGCCCCTGCTTCGCCAGCTGCGCCAGAAGTTCGGCGAGATCTACCAGCTCGAATAGTGGGGCGCCGCAGCGCCGCCGGCCGGCAGGAGCCCGAACGCAAGAGGGGCGGCGCCCGACGGCACCGCCCCTCGAACGACTGCCGGGACGCGAAGCTAGAGCGTGCGCACGTTCACCGCGCGCGGGCCCTTGTCGCTCTCCTCGGACTCGTACTCGACCTTCGCGCCATCGGCGAGGGCGCCGCCGCCCTCCACCTGGCTCTGATGGACGAAGAGGTCGCGCCCGGCCTCATCGGGGGTGATGAAGCCGAAGCCCTTCTCGTGGTTGAACCACTTGACTGTTCCTGTTGTCAATGTCCCTCCTGGGAACTCTGGTGCACGCGGTACGAAGGAACCCAGGACGGGACACCTGCGAACTGCTACGCACGGTTAACGATGGCGGCAGGGTAGCTGAGCCCGTCGGCCGGAGGCGATCCGGCCGGATCAGCCTCCGGCCGTGGCGCTGGCGACCGGCCCGGGTGCGCTCTCGAGCTCCACGTGCGCGCGACTGTCACGGTTGCGGATCAGCGTCAGTGCTGCGACCACGCCGAGCAGGGCGATCCCGGCGCCGACCATGAAGGCCTCGCTGTAGCCGTCGGTGAGCATCGCCGGGGTCGGCGGTCCGCCCGCCTGCACCGCCGCGTCCTCTATCTGCGGGAACGCCACGGTGGACAGCACCGCGAGCCCGAGCGCGCCGCCGACCTGCTGCGAGGTGTTGATCAGCCCGCTCGCGAGCCCGGCCTCGTTCGCCTTCACCCCCGAGACGGCCGCGATCGTCTGCGGCACGAACGCGAACCCGAGGCCGACCGCGGCGAGCAGCGACGGGCCGAGGACGTCGGTCAAAAAGCCGCCGCCGGGGGAGATCTGGCCGAACCAGAACAGACCGGCCGCGATCAGGCCCATCCCGGCCACGAGGATCGGCTTGAACCCGATCCTGGTGACGAGCGTGGATGCGACCCCGGCCGCGATGATGATCGTCACCGCGAGCGGCAGATAGGAGAGGCCCGCCTTGATCGCGCTGTAGCCGAGCACGTTCTGCATGTAGAGCGAGATGAAGAAGAACATCGAGAACAGCGAGGCGCCGGTGAGGATGCCGACCACGTTCGCGCCCGTGAGCGTGCGCAGGCGGAAGATCCTGAACGGCACCAGCGGCGCGGCGGAGCGGAGCTCGACCGCGATGAAGATGCCGAGCAGCGCCAGCGCGCCGGCCAGCAGGCCGATCGTCTGCCCCGAGCCCCAGCCGGCATCGGGGGCCTCGACGAGCCCGTAGACGAGCAGCGAGAGCCCGGCGGTGACGCTCACCGCCCCGGCGAGGTCGAACGCGCGGGTCTCGGAGTCGGAGCGGCTCTCGGCGATCAGCGACGGGGCCAGCGCGGCGGCCGCGATCCCGATCGGCACGTTGACCCAGAGGACCCACTCCCAGCCGAGGTACTCGGTCAGCACGCCGCCCAACAGGACGCCTGCGGCGCCGCCGGCACCGGCGACCGCGCCCCAGACACCGAGCGCCTTGTTGCGCTCGGCACCGTCGCGGAACGTCGTCGTGACGATCGAGAGCGCCGCCGGCGAGAGGAGCGCAGCGCCGAGGCCCTGGACCGCGCGCGCGGCGATCAGGACGCCGTCGGAGTCGGCGAAGCCGCCCGCGAGCGAGGCGAGCGCGAAGAGGATGAGGCCACCCATGAACACCCGGCGTCGGCCGAGCAGGTCGGCGAGCCGGCCGCCGAGCAGCAGGAACCCTCCGAACGTCAGCACGTAGGCGTTGACGACCCACGAAAGGTTGTCGGCCGAGAAGGAGAGCGACTCGCCGATCGTCGGCAGGGCGACGTTGACGATCGAGGCGTCGAGCACGACGACGAACTGCGCCATCGCGAGCAGCGCCAGCGCGATCCATCTCCTGCGTTCGAATTGCTGCGCGGTGGTCATCTGCTCATTGCCTCCTTTTCGACCCCCCGTTTCTGTGGCATAATCGGAAGTCGAGTTCCGGTTTCGGTTAACTATACGGAATCTGAGTTCCGTTTGTATGCGGTCGATCACACTGGTGACGAACGGGCCCCCCGCAAAACGACATCCACCACTCAAGAGGCATGACGACCACCGACATCAAGACCGCTGTGGGCACCCCCCGGGCCCAGCGCGCCGACGCCCGGCGCAACCGCGCCAAGGTGCTCGTGTCCGCGCAGAAGCTGTTCGCCGAGCAGGGGCTCGATGCGCAGATCGACGAGATCGCCCGCGACGCCGGCGTGGGTGTCGGCACGGTCTACCGCCACTTCCCGACCAAGGAGGACCTGCTCCAGGCGCTCGCCGACGAGCGCTTCGTGGGCCTCGCCCAGGCGGCGGATGCCGCCCTCGAAGCCGAGGACCCCGGGGACGGCTTCGCCGAGTTCATGACCTACTCCGCCCGGGTGATGGCCGAGGACCGCGGCCTCTCGGAGGCGATGGACCAGCTCCCCGGGCTCTGCCGCGTCGCCGCGGAGCGGGTGGAGATGCTGCGGCGGACCGGCGACGTCCTCGCCCGCGCCCAGGAGAGCGGGGACATCCGCCACGATCTCGTCGCCGAGGACATCTCGGCGCTGATCTGCGGCCTCGGCCGCGCGGTCCGGTCCGAGGTCGAGCGCCCCACGATGAGCTGGGAGCGCTACCTCGAGATCATCCTCGCCGGGCTGCGCGCCTGAGCCGGTCTCGCGAGCCGGGTCGCGCACGATAGGTTTCGCCGCCTGATGGGGCGAGCGATCAGTGCGGCCGAGGCCGCCGCGCGGCTGCGGCCCCGCGACACGCTCGCGATCCCGCTCGGACCAGGCCAGCCGCCCGCCTTCATGGCCGCGTTGGGCGACCGCGACGACTGGGAGGAGCTGAGGATCGGGGGCGCCCTGCTCCTCGCCTGGTCGGAGGCGTACACGCACGCCGGCGTCCACATCCTCTCTGGCTTCTGGGGGCCGGTCGAGCGCGCGCTCCGCGATCAGGGTGCCAACATCAGCTTCGCGCCGGCGGACTTCCGGCGCTTCGCGCCCCTGCTCGAGCAACAGCGCCCCCGCGTGATGGCGACCGTGGCCACCCCGCCCGACGCGGACGGCTGGTGCAGCCTCTCCCTGCACGCGGGCGGCACCTACGCCGAGCTTTACCGCGCCGCCGCCGATCCCGATCGCCTGCTGGTGGTCGAGGTGTCCGAGAGGTTCCCGCGAACGCGCGGCCTGCCCCCCGAGCACCGGCACGCGATCCGCGTCGACGACGTCGACGTCCTGATCGAGTCAGCGGCGGAGCCCTTCGCCCTCCCCGAGGCCGAGCCCGGAGACACCGACGAGGCGATCGCCGCCCACGCTCGCCGTTTCATCCCCGACGGCGCCACGCTGCAGACGGGGATCGGCACGATCCCCTCGGCGATCGTGGCGCGGCTCGCCGAGGGCGACGGCGGCGACTACGGCGTCCACAGCGAGATGTTCACCGACGGGCTAATGGCGCTCCACGATGCCGGCAAGGTGACGAACCGCAAGGGGCAGTTCGACGGCGTGTCGGTCGCCACCTTCGCGGCCGGATCGACCGAGCTCTACGAGTGGCTCGACGCCAACGACGAGGTCGCGTTCCTGCCGGTCGAGGTCGTCAACTCACCCGACCTGATCGGTCGCAACCGGACGATGGTGACGATCAACGGCGCGCTGGCGGTCGACATCCACGGCCAGGTGGTCGCGGACACGATCGACGGCGCCCAGTACTCGGGCATCGGCGGTCACGAGGACTTCATCTCGGGGCCCGCGCTCTCGCTCGAGGACCGCTCGCTGCTCTGCCTGCCCTCGACCGTCGAGATCGAGGGCGAGGTGCGCTCCCGGATCGTCCCCTACTTCGATGCCGGCGCGGTCGTTACGACGCCGCGCCACCAGGTCGACGTGATGGTCACCGAGCACGGCGCGGCCGAGCTGCAGGGCCTGACCGTGCACCAGCGGGGCAGGGCGCTGGCCGAGATCGCCCACCCCGACTTCCGCGACGAGCTCCGAGAGGCCGCCGAGCGCGCCTCGGGCGGGCGCTCGGCGGTGCCTCCCGGCGCCGGTTAGAAGCGCCGCGCTCAGCTACGCGCGGTCGAGCGCGACCTGGACCGGCCGCCGCGCGAGGACGTCGACCGCGTGCGCCGCGAGCTGCTCGTCGAGCGCGACGTGCGGCGGCGCCTGCCGCCGTTTGCCTTGCTTCGCTCGCTCGCCGGCACCTCGGCGGTGACCACCGCTCGGGTCAGGGTCGGGATCTGGCCCGCGAGGAACTTGGCCATCCGCTCCTCCTCGCGGCGAATCTCCCGCGCCAGCTTCGCCGTCTCCTGGTCGCCGACCGCTTCGGCGAGCGTCTCGATCGCGGTGTAGGTGGCGATCTCCTCGTGCTCGTTGAAGTACTCGGTCTTCGCGTTCTTGAGCATCTTCTCGGCGTCACTGACGCCGCGGACCATGTGCAGCGGCCCCTTGGCGAGCGATTTCGCCTTCGCGCTCGCCTGCCCGGCGACCTTGTCGATGAACTGTGGGCCGCCACCGCCGATCTGCTTGATCCGGCTCTCCAGCGACCGCGCGTGCGACTTCGTCTCCTTCAGGTGATCCTGGAGCCGCTTCTTGTACGGCTTCCGGGTGGTCATCCCGATGTGGGCCTCGAGGGCCGTCTCGAGCTCCTTTTCCTTGCCGTAGGCCTCGCTCAGGTACTGGACCAGCTTCGCTTCACGCTTGGTCTCGGTCATTTGCGAATCACTCCCATCGTTTCTGGCTGAACTAAGGCCCCTACCCGTGATCGCGACCGCGAACCGCGTGGGGGTGGGCAGCGCCGGTGGAGTTCGCCGTCGCATCGGTTGTCGTGTTAGGCACGCATACGGTGCATAACTCGACAATGAACGCGAACCCGGCCGATCTTGCCGCGGGGGTGAGTTACGCGACCGATGCCGCGGCCCGGCCGCGAGCGGCAGCCCGCGCCGGAAGCGCTACTTCGAGGCGGTCTTCGCCGGCTCGCCGGCGTCCTCGGACTCGAGCGCCGGCTCGCTGTGCGAGGCGCGCTCCTCGTAGGAGGCGCGCGCCGCCGGGTCGGCGCCGGCGAGCACCCTGTCGGCCTTCAGCAGCCTGGCGACGCCCTCGCGACCGGCGCGCGGCAGCAGCTGCATCACCTTGTTGATGGCACCGCTCTCCCGCGGCACCCAGACGTCGAACCTCGGCCGCTCGAGCGCACCGACGATCGCCTCGGCGACGTCCTCGGGCTCGATCTTCTTGATCCCGCGGGTCTCGACCAGGCCCGAGCCGAGCTCGGTGTTGACCACGACGGGCATCACCACCGAGAGGTCGATCTCCGTGTCGCGCAGCTCGGCGCGCACGGCCTCGGAGACGCCGACGACGAAGTGCTTGGTGCCGCA
>Ga0075428_100007827_pt1 | contig 11844 bp, 10 predicted proteins | sample RhiMetdeltSRZDD2_FD_75291 | JGI IMG/M metagenome (GOLD analysis project Ga0075428, IMG submission 75291) | Populus rhizosphere microbial communities from Tennessee, USA - Rhizosphere MetaG P. deltoides SRZDD2 | ecosystem: Host-associated > Plants > Roots > Rhizosphere > Soil | place: USA...
CCGCCGCCGAGTCGCCCGAAAGCGGCACCTGGGCGATCGAGACCCGGTCGCTCCGGTTCTACTACGGCACGTCGCTGGCGCTCAAAGGCATCGACATGCGCATCCCGCGCAACCAGGTCACCGCTTTCATCGGCCCCTCGGGCTGCGGCAAGTCGACGCTGCTGCGCTGTTTCAACCGGATGAACGATCTCGTCGACGGCGTGCGGACCGAAGGGACGATCCGCTTCGATGGGGACGACATTCACGATCCGCGCCTCGACGTCAACGCCCTCAGGAGCCGGATCGGGATGGTCTTCCAGAAGTCGAACCCGTTCCCCAAGTCGATCTTCGAGAACGTCGCCTACGGCTGCCGGATCCAGGGGATCAACCGCAAGCGCGACCTCGACCCCGTCGTGGAGCGCAGCCTCCGGAGCGCGGCGCTGTGGGACGAGGCGAAGGACCGGCTGCACGAGAGCGCGCTCGGCCTGTCGGGAGGGCAGCAGCAACGGCTGTGCATCGCGCGCGCCATTGCGGTCGAACCGGACGTCATCCTCTTGGACGAGCCGTGTTCGGCGCTCGATCCGATCGCGACGGCCAAGGTCGAGGAGCTGATGCTCGAGCTGAAGAGCCGCTACACGCTCGTGATCGTCACCCACAACATGCAACAGGCGACGCGCGTATCGGACTACACCGCGTTCCTTTACCTCGGCTCGCTCGTCGAGTACGGCGAGACGCAGCGGCTCTTCATCAATCCGGCGAAGAAACAGACCGAGGACTACATCACGGGCCGCTTCGGCTAGGGAATATCATGGAAAAACTCCAACGGCATTTTCAGGAACAGCTCGACGACCTCGCCGAAAAGGTGCTCGTCATGGGCGGGCTCGTGGAAGAGGCGATCGGGCAGACCGTCTCGGCGCTCGTCACACGGAACTCCGTGCTCGCGCGACGGGTGATCCTCGAGGACGAGGCGATCGACCGGTTCGACCTCGAGATCGACCAGGTCGGCATGGAGATCCTCGGGTTGCACCAGCCGGTGGCGCGCGACCTGCGCTTCGTGATCACCGCCATGAAGATCACGAACGACCTCGAGAGAATCGCCGACCTGTGCACCAACGTCGCCGAGCGCGCGATCGAGCTGAACGAAGAGCCGCAGCTGAAGCCGTTCATCGACATCCCGGTGATGGCCCGGCGCGCGCAGCAGATGGTGCGCGGAGCCCTCGATGCCTTCGTCCAGCGCGACCCGGCGGCCGCGCGGGCCGTCATCGCCATGGATGACGAGCTCGACGAGCGCATGGAGCAGGTTTTCCGCGAGCTGCTCTCGTACATGATTGAGGACCCGAAGACGATCACCCGTGCGCTGCGGCTGATGTTCATCGCCAAGTACTTCGAGCGCATGGGGGATCAGGCGACCAACATCGGCGAGCAGATCGTGTTCATGGCCGAAGGGCGCGTGATCAAGCACCCCGCTCTCTCCGCGGAACACGACCCGGACGCTCGCGGATGAGTCGGATCCTGATCGTCGAGGACGATCCCGACATCGCCCTGTCGCTCCGCCTGAAGCTCGAGCGCGATGCGGGGTACGAGGTCGAGGCCGCGGGGAGCGGACCGGACGGTTTGCGGGCCGCGCTCTCGCACCCTCCCGATCTGGTGCTGCTCGACGTCAACCTCCCCGGGATGGACGGATTCGAGATCTGCCGGCGGCTGCGTGCCGAGGCGGCGACGGCCGCGATCCCGATCATCATGCTGACCGCGCGGATCGACGAGGCGGACCGCGTCGCCGGCCTCGAGTTCGGCGCGGACGACTACATCACGAAGCCCTTCTCGCCGAAGGAGGCCCTGGCCCGGGTACGCGCGGTGCTCCGGCGCTCGGGACGCCAGGACGAAGAGGCGGAGTCGCTCGTCGACGCGCCTCTGCGGGTGGACGTCGCCGCACGCGCCGCGCGGGTCGGCGAGCGCGATCTTGCGTTGACGCGCAAAGAGTTCGATCTCCTCGCGGAGCTGCTGCGCCAGCGCGGGCGGGTCTTGACGCGCGAGCGGCTCCTGGAGTCGGTCTGGGGGTACGACTACCCGGGCGAGACGCGCACGGTGGACGTCCACGTGCGCCGCCTGCGGCAAAAGCTGGGCGTCCCCGTCGACGCGCGCATCGAAACGGTCGTCGGCGTGGGCTACCGGTATCGGAGCAGCGCGTGAGCTCGCGGCGCGGCGTGCTGGCAGCGCTCATCGGCGTCTCGACCCTCGCCTCCGTCTTACTCGGCGCCGGCCTGCTCCAGATCGTCGATCTCGCCGGCCGGGGGGGCGCATCCAGGTCCGAGGCGTTCGCTTTCGCGATGCTCTTGGCGGCGACGGTGCTGGTGCTCCCGGCTGCGGTCGGATGGTTCGCGTTCCGCGCCCTCGACCGCCGCGTCCTGTCGCTCACCTCCGCGGTCGATGCGACGCTCGCCGCGTCGGGCCCGCGCGCTTTTGCGGTGACGGGGCGCGGCTCGACCGGCGAGCTCGCCTCGGCGATGACGCGCTTGATGACGGAGTGGGCCGCCCGCGTCGACGAGGGACGGCGCGAGGGACGCCTGCTCGCATCGGTCATCGGCGCGATGAAGGAGGGCATGGTCGTCGTCGGGCCGGATCGGAAGATCCGAATCGCGAACGACGCCTTCCGCCAGCTCTTCCGCACGCCGTTCGACCCCGTCGGACGGCTGCTCGTCGAGGTCGTGCGCGACCCGTCGGTTTTCCGCGAGCTGGAAACCGCTCTGCCCGAGAGTGGTGAGATCCGCGAGTCGCTGCTGCATCTGCCCGGCTCGGGCCAGACGTTCGAGCTGCGGGTCTCCCCGCTCGCCGGCGGTTCCACCGACCAGCCGGCCGGTACGCTGATCCTCTTCTTCGACGTCACGCGCCTGGAAGCGCTGGAGCGTGTCCGCCGGGACTTCGTGGCGGACGTCTCGCACGAGCTGCGCACGCCGCTCACCTCGATCAAGGCGTTCGTGGAGAACCTGCTCGAGGAGCGGCTCGCCGACCGCGACGAGGGGTTGAGGTTCCTCGAGATCGTGCGGAAGCACGCCGATCGTATGGGCGCGCTGATCGACGACCTCACCGACCTCTCCCTGATCGAGACCGGCGCGGTCACGCTCGACATCCATCCGGTCGACGCGGCGGCGGTCGCCGGCGAGGTCTTCGCGCAGCTCGCGTTTCGTGCCGAGGCGCACGGCGTGACCATGAGCCTCGAGCTCGCGTCGCCGTTTCCCATCGAGGCGGACCGGCGCCGCCTGGAGCAGATCCTCCTGAACCTCGTGGACAACGCCGTGAAGTTCAACAAGCGCGGCGGCATCGTGCGCATCGCCGGCGCGATCCGTGACGGGCGACCGCAGATCACGGTCGAGGACACCGGCACGGGGATCCCCGCCGATGCGCTCGAGCAGGTCTTCCATCGCTTCTTCCGCGTCGACACCGCGCGCTCGCGCGAGCTGGGCGGCACCGGTCTGGGGCTTGCGATCGTGAAGCACCTGATGCGGCTCCACGACGGGCGGGTGCTGGTGGCGTCCGAGCTGGGCCGCGGGTCCGCCTTCACGCTCGAGTTCCCGCCTTCCAGGAACCGCCGGATCGAGGGTCAGGGCGCTCCGGCTTCTCGCGGCATCGGCACGACCTTGGGAGGCCTGTAGCGCACGGGCTCGGCGAGCGGAGGCGGGTTCCCGGATTTTTCGATCGCGACGTGCTTGATGACGACCGGTGTCGTCGGCACCTTCTTGTCGTCCGTCCTCACGCTGCAGATCGCCTCGACAATCTCGCGGCCTTCGACCACCTCTCCGAAGCAGTTGTGCGAGGCGTTCAGATAGGGCTCGGCCACCATCGACACGAAGAACAGCACGCCGCTGATGCGCTGCATCGACGACGCCGTCATGCCCACGCGGAACGGACGGGAGAAGCTCTCGGTCCCCTGTTCCTTCGGGACGTACACCAGGGGTGCCCCGTGACCCGTGCCCGTCGGATCGCCCGCCTCGAAGCGTTGTGCGGCCGAGACCCTGTGGATCGCGAGCCCATCGTAGTACGGCGCCTTCTTCTTGTTCCCGGTCACGATGTCGACCCATTCCATGCGCCCTTCGGCGAACGCGGCAAAGTGGGCGACGGTCTGCGGGGCCTGGTCGGGGAGGAGGTGGATCGTGAACGAGCCCATCGTCGTCTCGACGATGGCGTACCACCCTGCGGGTCGCCCGGCGCCGGTCGCCGGCACATTCCCCACCAGAGTGAGAGCCCACAGGGCGAGCAGCGCCCGCCGCACGGACTTCATTCGATCGAGGCCTTCTTGATCGCGTCGAGCTCGGGATAGTTCTTCTCGAGGAAGGCATTGCCTTCGTTCGTGATGCGTCCCTGCAGCTCGCTGAGACCGTTCCCGTACTCGCCGTAGAGCTTGTCGACGATGTCCATACCGGAGATCACCTTCCCGATCGGCGAGAAACCTTGCGTATCGAGCCTGGTGTTGTCGCCAAGGTTGATGAACAGCTGGACGGTGCGGGTATTGGGCCCCGACCGGGCGAACGTGAGGTAGCTTCGCTTGTTGCTCTCCTTCACCGGATCGTCCTGGATCCTGGCTTTCTGCCACTTGGCGCTCACCGCCGGATCTCCGTGGATGCCGAACTGGACGACGAACCCCGGAACGACACGGAAGAACTTCACGCCGTCGAAGTAGCCGCTCTTGACCAGGTTGTAGAAGCGGTCCGCACCCAGCGGCGACCACTCCCGCGTGACCTCGATGACGAAGACACCTTCGGTCGTCTCGAACTTCGCCTTGAACGTCGCCGGGGCCTTGTCGGCCAGCTTGGCTGGGTCCATGAGCTTCGCAGGGGTGGCTGCGTCCGCGGGAGTCAGCGCTACCGCCAGGACGAGAGCCGCGGCGGCTCCGTGCGTCATCCAGTTCATCTTGATATGTCCTCCGTGCCAGCCCGGCATGCTACGCGCGGCCGGGAAAGCCCGCAACCACATGGGTTTGCCTGTTCTCCTCCCAAACCTATATTCCCATCCGCGGGCCTGACGCTTCCGAGGTTCCGGGGGGCCGAGGCCGGGGAGGTCCGGAGTGCCTCAGCTCGACACCATGTTGCGTGCACTCGTCGATCGGGGCGCGCGCGAGCTTCTGTTCAAGGAAGGCAGCCAACCCGCGTTCCGCTATCCCGACGGTGACAAGCCGGTCTCCCCCGCGGCGCTCTCGCGCGCGCAGATCGTCACGCTCCTCTCGGAGCTCGCCGCGGGACAGGACGGCGGGGCCCTGAAGGCCGGCAACGCCACGAAGTTCGTTTACAAGCTCGGCGATGGACGCACCTACGCGATCGAGGCGGGCGTCTCGAATGGCGGCTTCACGGCGCGCGTCGTCCCGCAGGGAGGGAGCGCGTCCCCCGCCCCGGTGGCGGCGGCCGCACCTGCCGCCGACCACGCCGCACTGAGGCCGATCGACCTGACGAGAGTCCGGGCCGGCGCGCCCGCCATCGAGGCGTACCTGGCCTACATGGTCGAGCACGGCGCGAGCGACCTCCATCTGTCGGCCGGGGAAACTCCGATGCTCCGTCTCCACGGCGATATGGTCCGCGTCGCCGGCGCGAAGGAGAGCTCGCCCGAGGAGGCCGCGCGACTGCTGTTCCAGCTGATGCCCGCGCGCTACAAGCAGGAGTTCGAGGAATCCTCCGATACCGACTTCGCGCACGAGATTCCGGGGCTCGCCCGCTTCCGTTGCAACGTGTTCGCCGACCGCAAGGGCCCGGGAGGCGTTTTCCGCATCATTCCCAGCAAGATTCCGACCGCCGAGGACCTGGGGCTGTCCAAGGCGATGCTCGACCTGTGCCTTCTCTCGAAGGGGCTCGTGCTCGTCACCGGGCCCACCGGATCGGGAAAGTCCACGACGCTCGCCGCGATGGTCGACTTCATCAACAAGAACCGGACGGATCACATCATCACGGTCGAGGATCCGATCGAGTTCGTGCATCAGAACCAGAAGTGCCTGATCAACCAGCGGGAGGTCGGCGTGCACACGCAAGGATTCAAGCGCGCCTTGCGGGCCGCCCTGCGCGAGGATCCCGACATCGTGCTCGTCGGCGAGATGCGCGATCTCGAGACGATCGCCATCGCGATCGAGACCGCCGAGACCGGGCACCTCGTCTTCGGTACGCTGCACACGTCGACGGCACCGTCGACCGTGGACCGCGTGATCGATCAGTTCCCCGCCGATCGCCAGTCGCAGGTCCGGGTCATGCTGTCCGAGTCGCTGAAGGGCGTGATCTCGCAGACACTCTTGAAGAAGAAGGGCGGCGGGCGCGTTGCCGCGCACGAAGTGCTGATCGGCGTGCCGGCGATCTCGAATCTGATCCGGGAAGGGAAGACCTTCCAGATCCCCAGCATCATGCAGACCTCTCGAAAGCTCGGGATGATCATGCTGAATGATTCGCTCGTCGATCTGGTCCGCCGCGATGTCGTCACGGCCGACGAGGCCTACTTGAAGGCGATCGACAAGCAGGGGCTCGTCACGCAACTCAAGAACGCGAATCTCGCGATGCCTGCCGCCGCGAACCCGACTGCGTCCTGACGCGGTTGAACCCGAAGGCCTTCAAATAACTCTTGACACGCACGGTGTGCCCTTTATATTGGGGCTCGATCGGGTGATTCCACCAGATCTTGAGCCCCGTAATCCCGGGCGGCAGCTCAACACGGAACCGGGACTAGGAGAATCAACGATGGCTACGAAGAAGAAGGCTGCCAAGAAGACCACCAAGAAGAAGGCAGCGAAGAAGTAACTCGTCTTCAAGACAACTCAGGCCGTTCGTGGAAAGGGCCGGTGGCAACACCGGCCCTTTTCTTTTCGCGAAGGGCCGCGCCGAGCTCTCGCCCGGACGGGAAGCGGAGGGCCGGGTTCCTTTCGAGGGCGCGCACGATCACCGCTTCGACGTCCAGGGGGAGATCCGGGCGGAGCGAGCTCGGGCGGGGCGGCGGATCGCGCCGCTGCTTCGCGTCGAAGGGAAGCACGCCGCAGAACAGCTCGAAGAACATCACGCCGGCCGCGTAGACGTCCGAGCGTGCGTCGGCGGCACGGCCTTCCGCCTGCTCGGGCGCCATGTACTGAGGCGTGCCCGCGAACGACCCGCGCGCCGCGGGCCCGAGCTGTGCAAGGCCGAAGTCGGCGATCTTCGCCACACCCCGGCTATCGAGCAGCACATTGGCCGGCTTGAGGTCGCGGTGCACGATACCTTGGGCGTGCGCCGCTTCGAGGCCCGCGGCCACCTGGTGCGCGATCCCGAGGGCCGCCGCGAACGGCAGGGGGCCGCGCCTCAGGAGCTCGGCGAGCGAGAGCCCCTCGACGTACTCCATGCTCAGAGCCCAGCCCCCGTCGATCGCGACCACGTCGTGCGTCCGCACGACGTTGCGATGCGTGATGCGGCGGGCCAGCCGGACCTCCTGGAGAATCGGCTCGGAGACCGCCGGGCCGTCGTGGAGCACCTTGAGGGCCACGCGCTCGCCGACCACGCGGTCAAACGCCGAATACACGGCGCCCATCCCTCCGCTGCCGAGCAACGGTCCAAGCTCGAATCGCCCCGCGAGAACCCTCGCGCCCTCTGTCAGCGTCGCTTCCCCGCTCCGGTCTGCGGGAGCCGCCACTTCGCGTACAACGGAGGCGAGGTACGACTCCATGTCGGATTTCTCCTTGAGCTCCTTCACCATCGCGCGGAACGCGTCCGCGAGGGCCCCGATCTCGTCGTCCTCTGCGGCCGGCACGGGGGCCTCGAGGTCGCCCGCCGCGATGCGCTCGGTCGCACGGACCAAGGCCGCGACCGGCCGCGTGATGCGGCGCGCGAGAACGGTGCCGGTGGCCACCGCGAGCAGCACGGCGATCCCTCCGACCCAGAGCAGCGCCGCCTGCACGGTGTTCAGGGCCGACACCTCACGGTCGATCGACCGAAGGACGGCGAGCGTCCCTAGAGGTTTGGCCCCAAGACCCGTGATCGGGTAGGAGCGCACGGCGAAGTCCTCACCGCCGATCTCGATGTGGGACGACGCCGTCGCGTCGATCCGCTCTCGCTCCGCGCGCGGGGCGTCGATCGAGGCGGCCGACGGGGCCTCCCGCCCGCCGGCGTAGAACACGACGTCCGCCCCCGCCGCGCCGCGCAGCTCCGTCGCGAACGCGTCATCGATTGCCGTCAGGGCGGCGATCGCTCCAGCGAGGTCGGTCCCGCCCTGGACGATCGGCGAAACGGCAACCAGGTACAAGCGCCCGTCGGGATCGAGCCAGAGCCCGGCCACGCTCTCGCCCCGGAGCGCGGGCGCGACGGCCTCACTGGCCGAGAGGTCGACGCCGGTCATCCCGGGGCGTCGCGTGTCGGCGAGCAGCGCTCCCGTGCGGTCGGTGACGACGAAAGCGTCGCACCCCGCCAACGCGAGCCGCTCCTGCAGGTTGTCCAGGATGGAGGCGGCGTCCCCCTCGGCGACGTACGCCCGGAACGGTGGGTCGCGCCCGAGCATGCCGGCCACCAGCTCGAGGTTCCCGAGGCGGCGCCGCATCGCGCCGTCGGCGACCTCGTGCGAGCGGTCGAGCGCGTAGCCGATCTCCGCCCCCTCCAGGCGGTTCGTAATCATCCAGACCGCGAGGATCCCGGCGAGCGCCGTGGCCGCGGTCAGCCCGGACATCAAGACGGCCAGGCGCGTCGCGATCTTGGGTCGCCGCGGCGCCTCGGTCATTCGTATTCCGTGGGCGACGCGCGATCGGAGTAAGGCTTTCCATTCTTGTCCAGATGCGGCTCGCGCCGGTACTTGCTGCCGTCGAGTGCGAAGCTGATCTCCAGGGTATCGGTCTCCGCGACGGTGACCGGCGACGACTGCATCCCGCCGCGCTCGTCCCAGATCTTCACGTCGTAGCGGCCGACCGGTGCATCGCGGATCTCGAAGGAGCCGTCATCCCGCACGCGCGCGAAGTAGCGCGACGGGCAGACGACGACGAAGGCGACCATCTTCTCGTGCACGTTGCAGTACACGCGAACGAGGCCGGGCTCGCGGAACGTCGCAGATTTCGACTCGTTCTTGCCGTAGAGGCCGAGGTCGAACGCGTTGTCTCCCGATGCGGAGAAGACGTTGTGGACGATCGTGTCGGAGTTGGGGAAGCTGACGGTCGAGCCGACCGGTACCGCGAGGATCTGCGGCGCGAACTTCTTCCCCTTGGTGTCGATCGTGAAGCGCCCCGGCTCGGGGGTCCCGGTTCCCTCGGGAAGGTGATCGAGATAGACGACCGCACCGGACGGATCGGCGGGCCGGCGCCCCGAGCTTCCCTCGATCGTCACGTGGCCCCGAATCGTCGCCGCAGCGGCCGGAATCATGACGGCGGCCGCCGCGAGCACGAGGGAGCCGACGATCCGGCTCACACGCCCCGAAGCGCCCCTTGGCTGAGGTCGACGAGATCGATGCCGAGCTGGGCGGCGACTTCGATGCTGCGCCGGTCTCGGTAAAATTCCCCGTAATAGACCGTGCGGATCCCCGCGTTCGCGATCAGCTTGAAGCAGCTCCAGCAGGGCGAGGCGGTCGTGTAGATCTCCGCGCCGTCGATCCGGACACCGTTCTTGGCGGCCTGGATGATCGCGTTGGCCTCCGCGTGGACCGTCGCGACGCAGTGGCCGTCTTCCATCAGGTGGCCCACGTCATCGCAGTGCGGCATACCCCGGATCGAGCCGTTGTAGCCGGTGGAGAGGATCGTCTTGTCGCGCACGATGACCGCGCCGACGTGCTTCCGGTCGCAGGTGGAGCGCGTGGCGGCCTGGTGCGCAATGTTCATGAAGTACGTGTGCCAATCCACGCGCTGGATCATGAAAACCCGTCCCCGAGTGCGGATTCCGGAACCGCGATCCTAGCATGGCGGCCAGCGCCGCGGCTTGACGGGGCGGTGCCCTGACAGGACAATTCGGGCAGCCGTGGATCCGTGTTGCGACCCGCAACGGAGGCGATGTCCGCGTGGGGCAAAAGAGCGGGAGTCGAAAGAAACCACCCTATCGGGGCGCGCTGTCGAGCTATCTCAAGGCGATCACGCGGTACCAGCTGCTGACTCAAAGCGGCGAGCACAGGCTCGGCCTGGCGAAGACCGAGGACGCCAAGCATCAGCTCGTCGAGTCCAACCTCCGCCTGGTGGTCAAGATCGCGAAAGAGTACCGCAACGCCTCCATCGGATTCGAGGACCTGATCGCCGAAGGCAACCTCGGACTGATCGAGGCCGCGCAACGATTCGATGCGACGCGCGGCGTGCGGTTCCTGAGCTACGCCACCTGGTGGATCAAGAAGTACATGTTGCGCGCCCTCGACCGGCACTCCCACCTGACCTCCACCCCGCGCCCCGCGAACGGTCCCCGGGACGGGGAAACGCCCGCGCGGGCCACGCGCCAGCGCATTCTCTCTTTGAGCGAGTTCATGCAGGACTCGGGCGAGCGCGACATCATCGAGACCATCGCATCGGAGGGGTGCGAGGACCCCGAGGATCAGATTCTCGAGCGCCAGCTCGCCGACGCGCTGGCTTCGGTGCTGCACCGCATGCCCGTGCGTGAGCGACAGATCTTGACCTGGCACTTCGGCTTGGACGGCAGCCCCCCGCATACGCTCCAGACGATCGGGGACGCCATGGGTTTAACGCGCGAGCGGGTCCGGCAGCTGGAACGGCGCTCACTGGACCGCGCACGCCGGCTCCTCCAAGAGCGCAGGGGACGCAAGAGCTGAACCTGGCGTGTTACGATTTCTATCCCTTTCTTCCGATCTTTTTCGAGGGCCCTGCGTGATGCATGAGATCCCGTTGTCGCGACCGGACGTCGACGACTCCGACGTCGATGCCGTTGTCCGCGTGCTGCGCACGCCGGATCTCAGCCTCGGCCCGACCGGTCCGGAGTTCGAGCGGGCCCTTGGCTGTTACGTCGGGTCGCGTCACGCCGTCGCGGTGAGCAGCGGAACGTCCGGCCTCCACCTCGGGGTCATCGCCCTCGGACTGAAACCCGGCGACGACGTGGTCACGACACCGTTTTCTTTCGTCGCCTCCACGAATTGCCTCCTGTACGAGGGAGTCAAGCCGGTCTTCGCGGACATCGACCCCGAGACGTGGGACCTGGATCCCGCGGCGGTCGAGGCGGCGTTGACGCCGCGGACGAAGGCGATCCTTCCGGTCCACGTCTTCGGCCGCCCCTGCCGCATCGCGGAGATCGCCGCGCTGGCGCAGCGCAAGGGCCTGCGCGTGCTCGAAGATTCGTGCGAGTCGCTCGGAACCACGGTCGACGGACGGTTTACCGGAACCTTCGGCGACTTCGGAGTCTTTGCCTTCTACCCGAACAAGCAGATGACGACGGGCGAAGGCGGCATGATCGTCACCGATGACGACGGCATCGCCGCGATGTGCCGCAGCCTCCGCAATCAGGGTCGCGGCCAGGGCGGCGGTTGGCTCGACCATCCGAATCTCGGATTCAATTATCGGCTGTCGGACCTGCAGAGTGCGCTCGGGCTGTCGCAGCTGCGGCGCATCGAGTCGTTCATCGAGCGTCGGCAGGCGATCAACGACGCGTACCGCGCCGCCCTCTCCGACATCCCGGGGATCGTCCTGCCGCCACCCGACCGGCCCGGCGACAGGACCTCGTGGTTCGTTTTCGTCGTGCGCCTTGCGGACGAATTCGCGCGCGACGATCGCGACTCGGTGCTCGCCCACCTGCGGTCACGCGGCGTCGCGTGCCGGAACTACTTCGTGCCGATCCACCTGCAGCCGTACATGCGGGAGCGCTTCGGGTTCCGCGAAGGGATGTACCCGGTGACCGAGGCCATCGCCGCGCGCACGATTTCCCTGCCGTTCTTCGGCCGGTTGGGCGATGCCGAGATCGAGCGCGTCGCGGG
>Ga0075428_100007832_pt1 | contig 11840 bp, 9 predicted proteins | sample RhiMetdeltSRZDD2_FD_75291 | JGI IMG/M metagenome (GOLD analysis project Ga0075428, IMG submission 75291) | Populus rhizosphere microbial communities from Tennessee, USA - Rhizosphere MetaG P. deltoides SRZDD2 | ecosystem: Host-associated > Plants > Roots > Rhizosphere > Soil | place: USA...
GAAGTCGTAGCCAAACCGACCCTTCACGCACGTCGATCCCTGATTCGGCGTGTCGTCTTCGATCCACGGGCTCTTCACGTGGATCACTTGTTCATCTTTGACCTGCAGATCGATCTGACAGCCAACGCCGCAGTAGGGACACACGCTGCGCACGGTTCGATCGAGTACCGGCAGCTGTGTCGACACGGCACGCACGCCGCGTCCATTACTTGTAGTAGCGTTGTGATCGTGATCGAGTGGGCTGTTGGCGCGGTGCGGCGTGGCATTGTGGCCGTTGCCGCCCAGGCGTTGCGCGACATCGCCGTCATGGCTGCCATTGCCGTTCGAGGCGCCGTTCGTTGGGCGCGCGAGTGTCAGGATGTCGTGAATGGCGCCCGTTGGGCAGACGCGAACGCATTCGCCGCACCACGTGCATCCCGCGTGCTCCGGGTTACCATCCGCGCCGACGATGATTTGCGCATGATCGCCACGGTAGGCGACGTCGAGGACGCCGACGACCTGGATGTCCTCACACGCGCGAACACACCGCGTGCACAGGATGCACGTCGACATGTCGTGCTGGATGATGGGGTCGCCTTCGCGCTCGTCGCCTGAGCGGAGCGGCATCCCCGCGCGACGTGCGGTTGGAACGTCATAGCGATGCACGAGGGACTCGAACTCGTTGCGAGCGCGTGTCTGCGGAATGTCTTCCGCGGGATAGCGCTCGAGCAGCATCGACAACACACCGCGCCGGTTCTTCACTGCGTCGGCTGATTCGGTGCTGACACGCATGCCATCGGCGGCTGCGGTCGCACATGCGGCTACCAGCTTCGGCGCGCCTTCCACCTGCACGAGGCAGATTCGACAGTTGCCGACGACAGGCAGCTTCGGATACCAGCACAACGTCGGCACATCGATCGCGAGTGCACGCGCGGCGTCGAGGATCGTCGATCCAGCTGGTACTGTGACTGAGCGACCGTCGATCGTGAGCGTTGGCATAAGACGGACTCGTCGATGAGAACAGGCGGTGTCTTTGAGTATATACGTGGTGCACATGCCTGGCGATGAAGTTCGCGTAAGGCACGCACAACTATTGCATCCACTTTTTCATGGGTCTATATTCGCGAACAGTTCCTTTCCGCGTGTAAGCGCGAGGATACTGCGTGGCGACATCGCGACGAGACTTTCTCAAGACGGCTTCAGCGGCAGCAGCGACGATCGGCGTGAACGCCTGCGTCGGTTCTCAACAGCCCCCCGCGAGTCCCCCTCGTCCCGATAACACTCCTCAAACCGCCACTCCCTCCACAGCTGACGCATCATATCGCGAGCTCGCGATGCTCGCGCTCGATGCTGCGCGCAGCGCGGGTGCGCAGTATGCGGACGTCCGCATCAGTCGCAATCGCGTGCAGTCGATCAGCACGCGCGAGCGTCGCGTGCAGGGTCTTTCCGACAACGAGACGTTCGGGTTCGGCGTTCGAACCCTGGTGGGAGGAGCGTGGGGGTTCGCGGCGTCGAGCGACCTCACTCGCGATGAGGTGCCGCGCATCGCGCGTCAGGCGGCCGCTCAGGCGAAAGCGAATCGCGCCGCGCTCGTAAAGCCAGTCGCTTTGGCGCCGGCACCCGTCACGAAGGACGGGACATGGCGCAGCCCCGTGAAGACCGATCCGTTCGATATCGCGATCGAAGAGAAAGTCGCGCTCCTTCTCGCAGCGAACGAAGCCGCGCTGAAAGTCCAGGGATCGCGCTTCGTGAACTCCGCGATGTTCTTCCTCCGCGAAGAAAAGACCTACGCGAACAGCGAAGGCACGTTCACCGTGCAGACGATCTACCGCGCGTCACCCACGATGACGGTGACCGCGGTGTCGTCTGACTTCTCCGACTTCCAGTCCCGCCAGTCGACCGACATTGCGCCGATGGGGCGAGGCTACGAGCACGTGCTCGACGCGAAGCTCGTCGAGAACGCGCCCCGCTGGGCGGAAGAAGCAGTGCAGAAGCTCTCGGCCAAGCCGATCGAAGTCGGACGATACGACCTCGTGCTGCACCCCACGCACCTCGGGCTCACCATTCACGAGTCGATCGCGCACCCAACCGAGTTGGACCGGGTGTACGGGTACGAGGCGAATTACGCCGGGACGAGCTTCGTGTCGCCGCCCGAGCAGAAGCTCGGAAAGTTCCGCTACGGTCCCGAGATCATGAACATCCAGGGCGATCGCATGCAGGATGGATCCCTGGGCGCCGTTGGCTGGGACGATGAAGGCGTGCAGCCGGAGACGTTTCTCATCATCAAGAACGGCATCGTCAACGATTACCAAACCACCCGAGAGCAGGCCAACTGGCTCGACTGGTGGTACAAGCAACAAGGCAAGCCGACGCGCTCGCATGGTTGCTCGTATGCGCAGTCATGGGCCGACGTGCAGTTCCAGCGCATGCCGAACGTCTCGCTGCTGCCGGGCGAGCAGAATCTCAAGTGGGACGACCTCATCGCCGCTACCGATCGCGGCATCGCGATCGTCGGCGACGGATCGTTCTCCATCGACCAGCAGCGCTACAACGCGCAGTTCGGTGGCCAGCTGTTCTACGAGATCAAAGGCGGCAAGATCACCGGCATGCTCAAGGACGTCGCGTACCAGATGCGCACGCCGGATTTCTGGAACGCAATGGACATGATCGGGGGAAAGGATAGCTACTGGTTGTGGGGTGCGTTCGGCGACGCGAAGGGCCAACCGTCGCAGGCGAACGCGGTCTCGCATGGATGCCCACCGACACGGCATCGCGGGATCAATGTCATCAACACCGGTCGGAAGGCGTGAGTACACCGCGCTCGCTCCTGACGGCGGCACGCACGATAGGCCGCGAAGAGTGCGAAGCACTCGCCAAGCGCGCGCTGTCCTTCGCCACCGCCGACGAGACACGGATTACAATCAACAGCGGCGGCCGCGGCAACACGCGATTCGCCGTGAACCAGATCTCGACCGGCGGCGACAACTACGACGCCACCGTTGCCGTACGGAGCACGTTCGGCAAGCGCAGCGCCGTGGTAAACACGAACAAGCTGGATGACGCGAGCCTCAAGGCCGCCGTGCAGCTCGCCGAGCGGCTCGCGAAGCTGTCGCCCGAAGATCCGGAGGCGATGCCGGAGCTCGGGCCGCAGACGTACGTCGAGGGGAAAGGCTGGAGCGAGTCGACCGCGTCGCTCGATCCGAGCTCGCGCGCGAACGCCGCGCGCGCGATCACCGAACCCGCGCGTGCCGCCGGCCTCATATCCACCGGTTATCTCGAGACACAGGCGGGCGCAACGGCCATCGCGAACTCGAAAGGTCTGTTCGCGTACAACAAGCAGACCGCGCTCTCGCTCACGACGACCGTTCGCACGGAAGATGGAACCGGGTCGGGGTGGGCAGGCGCAACGAGCCACGACTTCTCCAGGCTCGATCCGGTGGCGCTCGGAGAACGCGCGATCGACAAGGCGAAGCGGTCCGTCAATCCCGTCGCCATCGAGCCGGGGCGGTACACGACCATCCTCGAGCCAACGGCCGTCGGGAATCTGATCCAGTTCATCACGAACGCGATGAACGCCCGCAATGCCGATGAAGGGCGGTCGTTCTTCTCGAAGGCGGGTGGCGGAAACAAGATCGGAATGAAGGTCGTGGACGAGCGCATCACGATCTCATCCGATCCGCTCGATCCCGAGGCCTACGCGAACACCTTCGCCAACGACGGCCAACCGGTCTCCAAGACGACGTGGATCGAGAATGGCGTCGTGAAGAATCTCCCGTACGATCGCTACTGGGCTCAGAAACAGGGTAAGTCGCCGCTGCCGACGACTGGAACCGTGCGCATGTCAGGCGGCACTGCGTCACTCGAGGAGCTCATCGCGTCAACCGAACGTGGTGTTCTGGTCACGCGCTTCTGGTATCTGCGCCCCGTCGATCCGCGCACGATCCTCTACACCGGGCTTACTCGCGACGGCACGTTCCTCATCGAGCGCGGCAAGATCACGCGCGCGATCAAGAACTTTCGCTTCAACGAGTCGCCGATCTTCATGCTGAACAACCTGGACGCACTTGGTCGGCCAGTGCGTGTGAGCGCGAGTGAAGCCGGAGGACCAGGGCTCGCGATCGTCGTTCCGCCAATCAAGGTTCGCGACTTCAACTTCACGAGCTTGAGCGATGCAGTCTAACGATCGACGAGATGCTTGCGGCTTTTTTTCAAGATCGTATTAGCTTCAACACGTAACAAAATACGAGGTCATTCGTCCGATAGCGGAACGCGATAACTGAATCGCAGGCGTACTTCAGAGCATTCATGCGCGCTGTACGAGCGCATAACGAATCGACTGTGGGCCTCGGTTCACGGTCGTTCGCCCGCCGATCCACCGGGGGATCGCACGGGTGTTCCACTCCAGTACTGGAGATCGTACCATGGCCATGAAGAAGAAGGGCGGCGCCAAGAAGTCCGCGAAGAAGAAAGGCGGATCGAAGAAGAAAGCCGCCAAGAAGAAGTAGTTTGTAGGGTATGCGTACAGAGAAGCCGGCCGCCTGGCCGGCTTCTTTGTCTTATTCAGCGCGCGTAGCGCGCGCTCGCGAGCTCGACGATCTGCGCGATCAGCGCATCGTAGCTCAGGCCATCACGCTCGGCCGCTCGTGCGAACTCACTCTTCGCCTCGAGGTAGCAGTTCGGATTGACCTCGATGACGTAAACCTCTCCGTCATCGGTGACTCGAAGGTCCACGCGCGCATAGTCGCGAAGGCGAAGGGCGTGGAAAGTGTCCAAGGCCACCTTCTGCATCTTCTCACGTAACTCGTCAGGCAGGTTCTCCGGGAAGATCGACTCGGTCCCCTCGAACTCGGCGCCCTTTGAATCGCCTTCATCACCCCACTTGGCTGCCCAGCTGGCGATTCGCGGCCTGTCGGCAGGGAACTTCGAGAAATCCAGCTCGATCACGGGGAGCGCGCGCGCGTTCGCGTTGCCGAGCACGCCGACGTAGAACTCACGCCCTTCGACGAACTGCTCGGCCAACGCCGGCTGCTGATACTCGCTCTGAAGCTCGGCGATCTTTTCGAGCAACTCCTTCACGTCGTGCACGATCGATCTGTGCGTGATACCGAGCGACGCGTCTTCCTGCGGTGGCTTGACGATGAGTGGGAATTTGACGTCGCCGGCCCAGTCCACCATCCCGCGATACACCGTCGCGAACTGTGGAGTCTTGATGCCGTGGAACACCAGCACCTTCTTGCTCAACGTCTTGTCACCTGCGACGAGAAGACCCGCTGGACTCGATCCGGTGTAACGGAGATCCAGCAGGTTGAGCAGCGCCGCGATGTTCGACTCCAAGGCGCTTTTCCCAGCGAACGACTCGGCGAGATTGATGACGAGGTCGGGCCGATCGCTCGTCAGATCGCGCACCACTGGCTCGACCGATGCGTCGACCATGAGCCGGCGCGCCTCGTGACCGCCGGCACGGAGCGCCTGCTCGATCTGTCCAAGAACCGGATCCTCCTCGCCGTCGACTGCGTCTTTCGTGTGCAGCAGTACGACCTTCATGCGTCGTCTCCCGGTGGGTTGCCATGGAGCGCATCGGTGAGCCGGTAGTTCATCATCACAGCCGTGCCGAACGCCGTCAGCTCGATCAGCGTCGATGCTTCGAGCCCGCGCACGCGCAGCTCGAGCGCGGCGGAGCGTTGAATGAGAAAGTCGACAAACGCGCGGACAGTGATCGTGCTCTCGCCGGTCCAGTACGCGATGCGTGAGACGATCTCTCTCCGGTGACGGCGCACGAACTCGGCGGCCGACTCGCCTTCGGGCGCATCCTCCGCCGAACCGAAGAGCGTTCGCAGGTCGCCGTCGAAGTGCCGGTCGTCATCGAGCGGCAGCTGCTCGTCGAGGCTTCGGTAGTGCTCGGCGAGCGTGTACTTCATCGACTCGACCGGCAGGTCGTCATCTTCCGGCGACGGAGCATCCGGCAGGTGGTCCCCCACATCCTGCATAACGCGATCGACGTACTCGAGCTTCGCCAGAGCTGGCCAGCCCGCGTACTCGGTTCGCCAGTCGCGACCGGGCGTCAGCCATACCGCGAAGGTCTCGGCGAAGTCTTCATCGGGATGCTTCTGTGCATACCACCCGAGGATGTGGCGGACGTAGTTGCGCGAGAACGGATTCGCGCGGAACCGATCGCGGTACGGTCGCGAGTAGGGACCGAAAATGCGCCGCCAGTCGGGGAGGTCGTACAGGCGGTACGCGTAATTGAAAGCGTGACCCGCCTCGTGACGCAGGTAGCGCATCACGTCCACTTCGGACTCGACTTCGACCGCCAGCTCCTCCTCGATGCGCGCGAGACGCTGATCGGCCAGGTAGAAGGGAACGCCGATCAGCGGAATACCGTCAGGGCAACCCCACTCGTCGCTGAGATAGACCGGTGGGTGAAAGCCAAGCCCCTTGCCATCGAGCTCTGCGTAGAGTCGATCCACGTACTTCTCTACGAGCGAGCCGCGCACGGAAAGGCCGAGCTCCGATATCCGCTGGTCGAGCAGCGATCGACGCTCTCGTTCCCAGTCGTTTTGCGACGGGTGCACGAGGTCGGGAAAGGCAAGCCGCATACCCAAACACAAGGCCCCGCCATGACTGGCGGGGCCTTTCACGGTCTGGGAAGCTCCGCGATCGTTATGCAGCCCGCGGCTCGCTCGTGGGCGTATTCTCGCCCACCTGGCACCAGACGTAGGCGGAGAATCGCGGAGTGCTTTCCGCTCGCGATCCGCGTGAGATGACAATACCCATTGGCTCTTCGTCGGTACGGCGCTCACGAGCTTCGGTCATGAAAACGCTCCTGGTTTGGACGGCGTTCTTGGCGGCGCCCTGACAGCTTCCTGGACTACGGCGGCGCTGCTGCTTTGTGTCCACGTTGCCGGCGATGACAGACGGTCGATGCACCGTGAGAACGGTTCGCGGGCTCGACCGCCTGCCACCCACACCCTCTCGATTCGAGCGGGAAAGGTTCTCGTCAGCGACAGCGCCTAATAGCACCGCAGGTGCCACGCCGCTCGAAACGCACAACACGCTGTGCGTCAAGGACTTAGCAAAAGAGACAGCCAGCGGCATGACCACTGGCTGTCTCGGAAGGACACGCGATTCGAGGACACTGCGTATCAATTCATGACGCTGCCGTGCCCGCTTTTCGGGCGAGAAACGTGGGTGCCGCCGAATTCGCCGGCTCGATCGAGATCGACCAACCCAGATACTGCGACCTCAGCTCATCGATGGAAAGCGCCGCCTTGCCAGCGACGATCGTCTCCACGAGGTGCACGCCGCCGTCGAGCGTCGCCCCCTTGAGGACTTCGATCACCCGGGCTCGGTCCGCACCGGACAGCCCATCGAATGCTGCCGGGGATACCACCACGGCCGTCAAAGGACCGTCAGGAGCCCACTCCGTCAGCGGGCTGGCGAACGCAGTCACGTGACTGGCCAGCCCAACGGCTTCGGCCGCACTCATCACACGCTCGATCACTTCCGGCGCATTGCCGACGGCCGTGACGGTACAGCCGTTGGCGGCGAGATATAGCGCTGAGTCGGAAACGCGGGGCCCCGAGACGAGCACGCGCGAGTCGGAGCCAGCAGGGATGGCGCGAACGAGCGGGGCGTCCGGGTGCAGTCCCCAATGCTCGGGCCGTCTGTACTTCGCGAGGAGCTTGAGCCGCCGTCGCTTCCATGTGGGGTACGTCGGCAACCGCAGACGGCCCGTTATGATCCGATCGACCTCGTCACACAGGACGAGCTCGTCGAATGCCACCTGCTCCTGCGCCCGAAGTCTGGCGACGGCCTCGTCGCCGATACTGAGGATCGCCGAGCGGGGTATCGAGTCCTTGTAGTCCTCGATCTCGCGCTCGACGTACAACTCGTACTCATGCTTGAGCGACCGGTGCTGCTGATGCGGCATGAACCTCGGGGCGACGCGCAAACAAATAGTAGGACGCCCATGGCGGAGCGCAAGTCTCAGGCGGGCTCGACGTGCACCACAACCTCGGAGGCGCCAAGCGCTTCGGCGATCCGGCTCTCGACCTCGTCCGCGATCGCGTGAGCGTCGGCTACGCTCGTCGACCCGGCCACGCCGACGGTCACCTCGGCGAACACGATGCCTGAGGCTCCGGCGCGCGACCGAACGCTGCGAACCTCGGCAATCCGGGGGATGCGCTCGACAAGGCGACGGACGTCGGCGGAATCGAGTCCTCGCTCATCTACCAGGATGGGGACCGTTTCCTTGAGGATCTGGTAGCCGTTAAAGGCAATGATCAGCGCTACCAGCACGGCGAGCACGGGGTCGAGAGCGCCGAGGCCAACACGAGTCAGTGCGAGCGACGCAACGGCCAGAACGGTTACGTAAACGTCGCTGTTCGTGTGCGCCGCGTCCGCCACGAGAAAAGAGCTGGATAGCTCGCGACCGCGGCTTCGCTCGTAAGCGACGACGAGTCCATTGATCGCCAGCGTCAGTGCAACGAGGCCAAGCTCGAGGAGGCTCGGCGTGACAGGAGAATGCGCCTGCCTGAACTGATGAAACGCCTCGCGCAGCAGTTCGAAACAGGAGATCGAGAGAAAGGTGACGATCGCGAGAGCGCCGAGCGTCTCGAACTTCGCGTGCCCGTATGGATGGGTCTCGTCAGGCGCGCGGGCGGCGACGGTGACCAGAATCATCCCAACGACGTTGTTGAGCAGGTCCAGTGAGGATTCGAGCGCGGCACCGACTACGGACAGTGCTCCGGTCCTCAGCCCGACGATTACCTTGATCGCCACGACGATCAGGTTGAGAACGAGAACGCGCGCAAGAACGCCACGCACGGCGGCCGGACGCGCCGGTGCGATGACGCTCGTGCGCGCGGGAAGTGATGCGGTTGTAATGGGGGTCGGATCGGCGGCTGTCACGCCGGAGTTTCACCGAGGTGACGAATCGTGTCAACGGCGATGAGGCGAGATGCCTGAGCTACCCGAGGTCGACCATGCCGCCCGCGTGCTGAGGAATGCGGCGGTTGGAAAGACCGTCCGGAACGTGCGCGCTCTGCACCGTGCGCAGCGCCGTCACCTCTCGCCGCGTTCGATCGCGCGCCTTCGGGGCGCACGGATCGCGAGCGTGGATCGTCGCGGTAAGCACCAGCTGCTGGCGCTTTCGACTGGCGACACGCTCGTCGTTCATTTTCGAATGACGGGCGACTGGCTCGTCGATGACGTTGCCGCTCCCCTCGCGAAGCACGCGCGGGTCGTGATCGAGCTCGACGATGGTGCTCGCATCTCGCTCGTCGATCCCCGCGCGTTGTCGACGGTCACGCTCCATCGCCAGGGCTCGGTGGCGCTGCCGGCGCTGGGGCCAGACCCGACAGACCCGACGCTGCGCGCCGAGACGTTCGGCGAGGCGCTTTCGCGCCGGCGTGTCGCGATCAAGGTTGCGCTTCTCGATCAACGGGTGCTCTCCGGCGTCGGGAACATCTATGCGGCCGAAGCGCTGTGGCTGGCGCGAATCGATCCGCGTGCGGTTGCCTCGTCACTGAGCCGCGCTCGTCAGGCGCGACTCCTCGACGCCATCCGGGACGTTCTGGCCAAGGCGCAGCGCTTGTCGGTCGGTCGGTATCGCGAGGACGATGGTGGCCGATTCGAGGTGTATGACCGTGAGGGGTTGCCGTGCTCGCGATGCGGCACCGCGATCCGCCGGATCGTCCAGGCCGCGCGGTCCACCTATTACTGTCCCCATTGCCAGTGTCGTTAGGCGCCGGCAGGATCCCGGCGCATCAGTCCATGGCTTCGAGGATGGCCCCCTTGATGTAGCCCGTCTCCGGAACGGTCAGGATCTCCGGATGATCCAGTGGCTGGCCGATGAATTCCCGGAGCGCGAGCCGTCGGCCGCTGTCGGACGCCGCGCGTTCGATCATCTCGAGAAACAGCGGCTTGGTCAGATGGTAGCTGCAGCTCGCCGTGTAGAGCGTGCCACCGGGTGCCAGCAGCTTCATGCCGCGCAGGTTGATCTCATGGTATCCGCGCAAGGCACTCGTCAGGGCCTGCCGGGTCTTCGCGAAGGCTGGGGGATCGAGGACGATCGTGTCGAAGCGCTCGCGCGCGCGTTCCTGGTCGCGAAGGTAATCGAACGCATTGGCCTCGACACATTCGATGTTCGTGAGGCCGTTGCGTTCCGCGTTCTGTGCCGCGCGCTCGAGAGCTGCCCGGGAGGTGTCGATGGCGATTACGCGGTCGGCGTTGCGGGCGAGATGAAGCGCGAACGAGCCGTGGTAGCTGAAGCAGTCGAGCGCGCGCCCTCGCGCATATGTCGCCGCGCGAACGCGCGCCTCGCGCTGGTCGAGGAAGGCTCCGGTCTTTTGCCCCGTCCACGGCGCCGCGAGGTAACGAACGCCGTGCTCGTAGACCTCGATCTCGCGGGGCACGTCGCCGTCGAGGAGGGTCGTCTCACGCGCGAGCCCTTCGCGCGCTCTGACGGGCGGGTCGTTTCGCGCGAGGATGCCGTCGGCACGGCCGAGCTCCGTGAGTGCGGCGACGATGTCGTCGCGAAACCGCTCGAGGCCGGCGCTCAGGAGTTGGACGACGAGCCACTTGTCGTACCGATCGCAAACGAGTGATGGCAGTCCGTCGCCCTCCGCGTGGATGAGGCGAAAGGCGCTGGCATGCGCCGCGAGCGAGTCGCGCCGATGGATCGCGCGCGCCACTCGATCGCGCCACCACTCGCCGTCGATCTGGGCGTCAGGGTCGGTGTCGAGGAGTCGGAGGGATATTTCGGAGCGAGGGCTCCACAGCGCGGTGCCAAGCGGCTTGTGACGATTGTCGAGAACGGTTACCGCGCCGGGCTCGCTGGCTGGTGACTGGATGAGATCGCTGCGGTAGATCCAGGGATGTCCGGCTGCCCATCGCTGAGCGCCTTTGGCGGAGACGATGGCGGTCGACGTGTCGGGGGACTTTCCCATTGCTCTCGACGTCTGTTCGATGTATTGTTCGCGCCCTTTTCGTATCGGGTACCGTGAGACCCAAGCGGCGGGTCTGGTCGCCTAACGTCTGATGTCTGAACGTTATAGTTCAGTTGACTCACGGTGACGAAGCGGTTACAATTCGAAGCTTTTTCGCGAACGTTTTGCGCTCGCGAAGCGCTGTTTGAAAAGAGAAGGATAGAGGTAGATCGTGGGATTTAATGAGTCCTCATCGATCTTCCGAGTCGAGTGCGAGCGAATGCTCGTGCTGGGCGAGGGAGTGATGAGCGAGATTGCACAGATTGATCACTCATTATGTGGAGTCGGCGTAGCGCCGATTCCATGCGCGTGCTCTGCTTGACGGGAAGTTGTGGTCAAGCGAGCGAAGGCGTGTGGGGGATGCCTGGGCACACGAAGGCGAGGAAGGCCGCGGTAAGCTGCGAAAAGCTCGGGGGAGTCGCACACAGACGGTGAGCCCGAGATGGCCGAATGGGGCAACCCACCGGGGCGCGAGCCTCGGTATCACCCTTTTGAGGGTGAGGCGAACCCGGGGAACTGAAACATCTCAGTACCCGGGGGAAGAGAAATCAACCGAGATGCCCGGAGTAGCGGCGAGCGAAACGGGCGGAGCCCAAACCGGAGGCCTTGTGCCGCCGGGGTTGTAGGACCCACGGACGGGAGCGGAGACGCCAGCCGAAGTCCCCTGGAACGGGGCGCCAGAGACGGTGACAGCCCGGTAGGTGACGGTCAGGTACTGCGCCTAGTGGAGTTCCTGAGTAACGCCCGACTCGTGGAATCGGGCGTGAAGCTGGGGGGACCACCCTCCAAGGCTAAAGACTCTCGTGTGACCGATAGCGGACGAGTACCGTGAGGGACAGGTGAAAAGCACCCCCGGGCGGGGAGTGAAACAGA
>Ga0075428_100007834_pt1 | contig 11838 bp, 6 predicted proteins | sample RhiMetdeltSRZDD2_FD_75291 | JGI IMG/M metagenome (GOLD analysis project Ga0075428, IMG submission 75291) | Populus rhizosphere microbial communities from Tennessee, USA - Rhizosphere MetaG P. deltoides SRZDD2 | ecosystem: Host-associated > Plants > Roots > Rhizosphere > Soil | place: USA...
CTCGGGGAGGTGCTGGGCTGATGCTCACACCTTCACCTCCTGCCCCAGGCTGGTGAACACCACGAGCCGCTCCTTGACCGGGAGCCCGGTGGCCTGGCGGAGACAGCGGTAATAGAGTCGGAGCTGTTCCCTGTGGTGGTCGGCTTGGGCGTTCGCCTGTTCCGCGGTGACCGCCTCGGATTTGTAATCGACGACGACGAGCGCACCGTCTTCCTCGAACACGAGGTCCGCCTTTCCTTCCACGAGCTTGCCGTCCTCCGGGAGCAAGAGCGGCAGCTCGCGCCATACGCGGTGGGAGCGACGCGCCCGCTGCATGACGGACAGCGACAGCGTGCGCTGCACGCTGTCGGCCGCGCGAAGAGCGGCCTCCTGGTCCAGTGAATAGCGCGGCGCGAGGGCCAACGCCATGCCGCGCGCGGCCTCGGGCGCATCGAGCGGGATCCACTCGAGTACCTGGTGCACCAGACTACCGAAATCCCGGCCCACACGGATCGGCGGAACGACGGGCGGGGGCGCATCACGAGCGGCCAGCTCTGTGGCCTTGATGGGCACGAAGGGGCGGTACACGGCGTCTTCGAGGAGAGCCCGACGCTCCTGAGTCCAGCGCACGGCAACCGCGTCACCCCCGTCTGCGGAAGCCAAAGCCCTGAGATCCACAACCGCCTCCGGGACCTCCGGCTCGGACAGCCCGGCGGCGTCGACGATCTCGCAGTCGGCGTCGCTCGCGCTCGGCAGCTTCGCCAGCAGGTCCTTCCACAGCTCGCCCACGCGCGCGTCGCCGGGAGGCCGCGGCAGGACGAGCCAGTCACGCGCCCGCGTGCACGCGACGTAGAGAAGTCGGCGCATCTCCGCGAAGCCCTTCGCCTCCTCGCGGCGCCGCAGTTCCTCCCAGCGCGGCGGCTGGCAGCCTTGACGGAATCCGATTGCGATCCGCCCCTCCTCCCAGAGCGGCACGGTGTCCGGGCGGCTCCTCGCATCGTCCGCGGTGTCGAAGATCGCCACGACGGGCGCCTCGAGGCCCTTCGCCTTGTGGATCGAGAGGATGCGCACCGTGTCGGGATCGCCGGGCCGCGTGGCCGGCAGGTCGGGCTCCTCGCGGGCCGAGGCGATGCGCTCCTCGAGCAGCTCGGCGAAGCCACGTACGGTGAGCACGCCGAGCTCCGTGGCCTGCCGCGCCAGGGTCGCCACCTTCTCGAGGTTCCGTGCGCGACGCTCGCCGCTGCGTGTGCCCTGGAAGGCGGCCAGGATGCGCGTCGTGTCGTAGAGCCGTTCCAGGAGCGCGGGCACCGAGACGCGCGTGCGCTCCTCGTGGAGCGAACGGATCTCCTCGAGGGCCGGCAAGAGAGCCCCTGCGCCGGGCAGCGCGGCGACTCCCTCGCGCGCCTCGAGCACACCGCCGGCCAGATGATACGTGGCGATGTCGCGGTCGCTCACGCCGAAGAACGACGAGCGCAGCGCCGCCACCACGGAGACGCGGTCGAGGGGATCCTCCACGGCGCGCAGCACTGCGAGCACCTCGTGGACCTCCTGGCGGTCGAAGAAGGACTTGCCGCCCTCCACGCCGAAGCGCAGCGATGCCTGCTCGAGGGCTTCCTCGAGCAGGCGCACGTGCGTCAGGCGTCGAACCAGCACCATCGCGTCCCCGGCGCGGCTCGGGCGCATCGCCCCGCTCTCGGGATCTCGGACGAGCCGCTCGCCACGGCCGACCGAGGCCAGGAAGCGGGCGAGCGCCCCGGCCTCCGCCTGGAGCAGCGCCTCGCCCTCGGCGAACGGCGCGTCGAGAGCCAGGGCGACCACTGCGGCGCCATCCGCGAGGTCGGGTGGGGCGGCGATCGGCTCGTAAGCAGGCTGTCCGAGCTCCCCCGACTCGCGGATCAGCTCCGCGAACACGCGGTTCACGAAGCGCAGGATCGCTGGCCGTGAGCGGAAGTTCTGGGCGAGCTTGAGCACCGCGAAGCCGGACTTCTCCCGTGCCCGATGAGCGACGCCCTGGAAGATGGCGGCGTCCGCGCGGCGGAAGCGGTAGATCGACTGCTTGGCGTCGCCGACCACCACGAGGTCGCCGGGACGGTCGCCGGCCAGCAGGAACGCGACGTCGACCTGGACCGGATCGGTGTCCTGGAACTCGTCGATGATCAGGTAGCGGAAGCGCGCGCGGAAATGGCGACGTACCGATTCCCGATCGCGCAGGGCGGTCCGCGCCTTCGCGAGCAGGTCGAGGAAGTCCAGGAGCCCGCGCTCGGCCTTCTTCCTTTCGTAGCGCGTGATGACATCCTGGAGCGCGGCCACGAGCCGCCCGTGGAGCGCCTCGGCCGCCTGCGCTCGGAACGCATCGAGGCGCGCTTTCACCGTGCGGCCGAGGCCCCGGGCCTCCTCCAGCGCGGCCTCGCTGGGCCAGCGTCCCTTGTGGCCGAAGATGCGCCCGAGCTGCAGGCCTTCGATCGCGAGGAGGCTGTCGCGTAGCGCATCGCCCTCGAGGGCCTGCGCCTCGAGCGCGATGCGGCCGAGCGCGGCGAGGCGCTCGGCGAGGGCGTCGCCCGCCGCGGCCTCCCGCGCGAGCTCGAGGCCGCGCAGGGCGAGGGGCGCGATCTCGTCGCGACAGCGCGCGGGGTCGCTCGCCGCAGCGGCGACGAGGGGGGCGAGGTCGCGCTGTTCCAGAAGGCGGCGCGCGAGGCCGCGCAGAGACGTGCGCTCGCCCCAGGCGCTCAGCCCCTCGAGGGGGATCTCGGCCTCCATCGCCTCGAGCAGGAGCGCTCCGCCCGTGCCGGTCAGGCGCTCCGAGAGCCATTCGTCCCAGGCCTGCGCGAACAGCACGTCGGTCTCGCTCTCGTCGGCCACGCGGAAGCCAGGCACGACGTCGCACTCGAGGGGACGCTCCTGGAGCAGCGCGGCGCACAGCGCGTGGATCGTCGAAATCGCGGCGCGCTCCAGCACGTCGAGGGCCTCGGCCGCGCGGCGGCGCTCCTCGTCCGGGACGCGCGCATCGACCCGAACCCGCTCCAGGCGCTCGCGCAGCCGCAGCTTCATGGTCGTTGCGGCGTTCTCGGTGAACGTGACGGCGGCGATCTCGGTGAGGAGCGCGCGCCCAGAGCGGACGAGCCTCTCGATGCGGTCCACGAGCAGGGTGGTCTTGCCCGTGCCAGCCCCCGCCTCGATGACCAGGCTCGTATCGAAGTCGCGCGCCGCCCGCTCCCGAACCTCGCGATCGACGCTGTCGATGCTTTCGCTCATCCCATGTCCCGCAGGCGCAGGACGCGTTTCACGAACGGATCGCCGATCTTGAAGGAGCGTCGCAGCTGGAGCAGCGGCCTGGGCCCGCATACCTCGGTGAAATCGCAGAAATCGCAGGCCGCGGGCTCCTGTACGAAGAGGCCGGTGGCGATCGACTCCACGAGGCCGCGCAGCAGCGAACGGAAGTCCTCGCCCTCGACCGCGGCGGGATCGAACGCGACGCGCCGCCCGCCGTCGACGTAGTCGAGGAAGGCTTCGGAGATCTGCGCCCCGGGGAACAGCTCGCGCGCGGCGAGCACGTAGAAGGGCATCTGGAGCTGGCGCCCGCCTTTCAGGAAGCCGCCGTCGTCACGCCACGGCGCGCGGCCAGTCTTGTAGTCGCGCAGGACGAGGGTGCCGTCGCGGTTCCGGTCGATGCGATCGATGCGCCCGGAGATGCGGATGCTACGCCCCGCCCCCAGCCCGATCTCGACCGGTTCCTCGCGCCATGCCTCGAGGTTGTGCTCGGGCGCGGGCAGGCCGAAGCCCACCTCGAAGTGCGCGGGCGTGCGCTTGCCGGAGGCCAAGGCCTCGCGCTGGAGCCAGGCGAGCGCCATCGTCCGGAAGCGCGCCTTCTCGCGCTCCCACAGGCTCGTGAAGCGCGGCGGGCTGCCCTCGACGAGATCCGCGAGCGCCTCGTCGCTCAGCTCCAGAAGGCGCTCACGCGACGCCTCGTCGTTGGTCACGTGGAGCTGGCCCGCCTCCCGGCGCTCGCGCAGGAACAGCTCCGCGACGTGGTGGAAGAGGTTCCCGCGTTCGAGGGGTTCCAGCCGCTTGCGCTCCTCGGGGACGTCGCGGGCCTCCAGACGCAGCACGTGCTGGAGCAGATACCGGAAGCCGCACTGGGCCCAGGTAGCGAGGCGCGTCGCGGACAGGACGAGGCCGGGTCGCTCGGGGTTGAGCCGCTCCAGCACCCGCGCCGCTTCCAGAGCGCCCTCCCCGTCGCGCGGCGAAAAGGCCACCAAGCCGTCATAGGGCGTGAGCTGCTTCGACCAGCGAGCGAGCGTCGCAAGGCGCGATTGCCTGAAGAAGCGCGAGCCGCCCGCCACGGCCTGCGCGGCCGCCCTCCCGCCCTGTTTTACGCGCGCCCGGTCGCGCTCGCCGGCGTCGAGGGCGTCCTCGGGAGAGAGCGCGTCCTCGTCGTCCTCGGCCACACGTGCTTGAATCTCGGCGACGCTCAGCGGCCGACCGAAAAGCGTCGAGGCCGCCGCCACGAAGAACAGCGAGGGCATGCGCTCGCGGCCCGAGCGCGGGTCGGCCCGCGGATAGCTGAGGATGAGGTGCTCCGTGGCCTGGGACACGGCGCGGTGGAAGTCACGCCGCGCCTGGCGCACCCGATCCTGAGTCGTGGCCAGCACGCCGGCAGGCGGCGGCGCCGCGTCGAACAGGGAAAGCTGGCCACGTTGAACGGGCTCGGGGACGGGCGGCGTGGGCGGCCGCGTCAGGGCCTCGCGCTCGGCATCGAGCAGGAACGGGTCGGGCCGCGGAACGCCGGGGAAGCCGCCCTCGACGAGTCCGGGGATCGCCACGACCCGGAACGTCAGCCCGGCCATCGCGTCGAGGGCGCCGACGTGCACGGCTCCGCCCGAGACGGGGGGCAGCGGAACGCGCTCCCACTCGAAGCGCGCGTGCAGCACGCTCTCCAGATCCCCGGAGGATGCCCGCGCCGACCCGAGCCCCGCCACGTCGTGCAGGACCTCGAGCACGGCCGCGCGGTCACGCTCTTCGCCTACGAATCGATCGAGCGCGACGCGAAGACGTGCCGACCACTCGGGCCACGCCGCCTCGCCCGACAGCGTCTCGAGCGTCTCCGCGAGGCTCTCGACCAGCCGCCCGAGGTTCTGCGCGTCCTCGAGGCGGCGTTCGTGGCGCGCGCGACGCGGACCGTCGCTCGCCCGGCTGACGGCAGCGGCCTCGTCACGCGCCAGCACGCGCAGGCCGGCGCGCCAGCGGTCGAGGCCCGAGACGACGCCTGCGTCGCGAGAGAGCTGGTCCCACTGCCCGGGTCGCGCCTCAACCCCCGGCGCCAGGAGCGTGTCGAGGGGCAACGGCGCGAAGCTCAGGAACTCCATGACGGCAGCTCGCTCGAGGCCACGGCAGCGCAGGAGCAGCAAGAGGGAGCGTGCGGCCCGGCCGTACCGAAGCGGCAGCGAGGGATGCAGCCGATGCGGAATGCCCACGCGATCGAGCAGGTCCGCGAAGAGCGGCGCATAGTCGGCCGGCCGCGCCAGCGCGATCCCCATCTGCTCGAAGGGCACGCCGCGTCGTGCCGCGCTCAGGAATCGGCGCGCGATGGCCCGCGCTTCGGCCGCCTCGCCGGGCGCGGTCAGCAGCTGGACCGAAGGATCATCCACTGCTGTTTCGTCAGCCGGCTCGAACAGCCCGACGCGAAGGCGCGCCAGCGCGGCCGGGGGCACAGGCGGCGCCACGGGGCTGAGCAGCGTCTCCGACCAGTCGACTGCGGCGATCCCGACGCTCTCCGCCCACGCCGCGAAGGAGCCCTCCCGCACGGATGCAGGCCGCACGCGGTCGAGGCGACGCAGCGTGTGGCTGCGCGCGACAGCTTCCAGGAAACGGCGGTCGAGAGCGTCCGTCTCCAGATCGTCCACGATCAGGAGCGTGGCGTCGCGCAGGAACGGCGCATCGGCTGCGCGTTCGGCGGCCTCGGCCAGGAGCGTCGCGGGGTCGGCACTCGCCTGCCGCTCGTCGTGGAAGGCGCGAAAGAGCGACGCCAGCGCCCGCCGACGCGCCGTGTCCTCGGGCGTGTCGGCGGGCTGCGCCGCAAGCTTGTCGAGCGATTCTGGGAGGAGGCCCGCGAGGCGCAGCTCGTGGAGCGTGCGCGCCAGGGCCGCCGCGACGGGCGCCCTCGGCGCGTCCTCGGGCAGCCGCAGACCATGCCGGCCGTCGAGAAGGCGCGAAGCCAGCAGCGCGTCGTGGCCCGCGTCCCAAGCCTGGAGCCCGCGTCCGAGGAGTGCCGGCTCCACGAGTGCGCGCGCCAGCTCGCGTGGCTTCAGCGCGTAGACTCCCGCGAGGGCGAGTCCCGTCTCGGCCAGGCGCCGCGGCCATTCGACCGCAGCGGCATGCGAAGGCACGACGAGGATCGTGGGGCCGCGCGCCAGGCTTACGGCGCTTCCTCCCACTTCTTGCGGATGCGCTCGCGCTCACCCGACGCCATGAGCTCGCGCACGCCGTCCTGAACCTGCGTGGCCAGCGCGGCGTCGGAGCGGCGCAGGCCCACGTGGTAGCCGAGGCGATTCAGCGGCTCGCCCACCGTCTTGAAGGATCGGTCGCGCGCGACGCGCCATCTCACGTATGGCGAGTCGTACAGGATCGCGCCGATCTTTTCCGCCTTGAGGTCGTCGAAGAGCGTCTCCTGCTTGTCGTAGACCTTCAGGGCGCCTGCGCCGACCGAGCGCAGCGTCCGCTCCACGACCTGGGACTGGAAATGGCCGACCGTGACGCGCTTGAGATCGGCCAGGCCGACGAGCTTCGCGTCGTTGGAGCGCGCCGCCAGCAGCAGGCCCCATTCGTAGTAGGGCGAGGAGGCGACGATGTCCGGGGAGGTCTTCGGGCTCGGCGTCCAGGCGCACAGGATCGCGTCGATGCGCCCTGCAAGAAGCGCGGACTCCAAGTCGAACCAGGCCACCGGCACGATCACGAGCGGACGCCCGAGCCGCCGGCTCAGGAACAGCGCGACGTCCACGTCGATTCCGGTCGCCTTCTTGAGCTGCGCCTCGGACACCGTGGGATCGACATTCGCATCCTCGGTCGCATAGTCGAGCCCGGGGACGAAGCTCCAGGGCGGCGAGCGTGTGTCCATGCCGACGCGAAAAGCGGGCTGCGCCACGGCCGGAAGGGCCATTGCGAGGAGGCCGAGGGCCAGCGTGAGGCCGCGCATGTCGCGACACACGCTATCACAACGCTTCGCCATCACCGGTCCGCGCGCGCCGGGACCACGAGCATCAGGAGGATCGCGGCCGCGAGGGCCAGCGCGCTCCCGAGGCCGAGCGCCGCAGCGGGCCCGAGCTCCTGCCAGACGGCCCCGGTCACGAGACTCGCCGGCAGCAGCATCGCGCCGCTCACGGCGTGGTAGCTGCCGAAGGCGCGGCCGCGGGCGCCCTCGGGCACGAGGTCGGCGACCAGCGCGCGCTCGGAGCCCTCCGTCGCGGCATGGAAGAGGCCGTAGAGCCCGAAGAGCAGCCAGGCGTGGAGCGGCGCGCTGGCCGCCGCGAAGCCGGCGTACGAGGCAGCGTAGATGACCCAGCCGAGCGCGATCGTGGGCCTGCGTCCGAAGCGGTCCGAGAGCGCGCCCAGCGGCGTGCCGAGGCCTGCCTTCACCACGTGGTGGAAGGTCCAGAGCAGCGGCAGCGCCACGAGCGAGATGCCGGAGTCCTGAGCGCGCAGGATCAGGAAGGCGTCCGAGGAGTTGCCGAGCGTGAAGACGGCCAGGACGCCGAGGTAGCGCAGAAAGCCGGTCGGCAGCGGAGCACGCTCCGAGGCGACGCTCGCGGGGTGAAGCGGCGCATCGCGCACACCGAGGACGAGGAGCGCCACGCTCAGCAGGCCCGGGAGCAGAGCGAGCGCGAAGACGCTGCGCAGCTCGAGGCCCGCGGCCAGGGCGGCGGCCGCGAGCAGCGGTCCGACCACGGCACCGGCGTTGTCCATGGCGCGGTGGAAACCGAAGGCACGCCCCCGCTCGGCCGGCTCGACAGCGGCGGCGAGCAACGCATCCCGCGGCGCGCTGCGCACGCCTTTGCCGACGCGGTCCAGCAGCCGGATCGCCAGCACGTGCAGCGGCGCCGCCGCCAGCGCCATGCAAGGGCGCGCCAGCGCCGAGACTCCATAACCCGCCACCACCAGCGGCTTCGCGCGCGAAGAGCGGTCGGCGAGCGCCCCCGAGGCGATCTTCAGCAGGCTCGCCGCCGCCTCGGCGATGCCCTCCACGAGCCCGAGGAAGACGGGGCCGGCGCGAAGCGTGCCGGTGAGGAAGGCGGGCAGCAGCGGGTAGATCATCTCGCTCGACGCGTCGGTGAGCAGGCTGACTCCGCCGAGCCGGCGCACAACTGTGGGAAGCCGTGGCCGCCCCATCGCGGCAATGATAGGCGGCGAAGGATAAAATCCCCGCTCAGGAGGCGGAATGAAAGAGCGGCGCTACACTCGTTTGACGCATCCCCTGGTCCGCAACGACGGCGTCCTCGTTCGAGCGAGCTGGGACGAAGCGCTGGCGCGTGCCGCGGAGGGTTTCCGGCCCTACCAGGGCGAGCGCGCCACGTCGGGCTTCGGGGTCTTCAGCTGCTCGAAGGCCACGAACGAGATGAACTTCCTCGCCCAGAAGTTCGCGCGCCAGGTGATGGGCAGCCACAACATCGACTCCTGCAACCGCACCTGACACGCCCCCAGCGTCGTCGGTCTGGCGACGGTCTTCGGGGCGGGCGGCGGAACCAGCTCCTATGCTGAGGTCGAGGATGCCGACCTCATCGTGCTGTGGGGGTCGAACGCCCGCGAGACGCACCCGATCTTCTTCCATCACCTTCTCAAGGGCGTCCGGAACGGCGCACGCCTCTACGTCATCGATCCGCGCCGGACCAGCTCGGCCCAGTGGGCCGACCGCTGGCTGGGGCTCGACGTCGGCGCGGACATCGCCCTCGCCAACGCCGTGGGCCGCGAGATCATCGCCGCCGACCTCGTGAACCGGACGTTCGTGGCAAACGCCACGACCGGCTTCGAGGCCTACCGGAGCGCCGTGGAGCCCTACACGCTCGAAGAGGGCGAGCGCCTGACCGGCGTCCCGAGCAAGCTGATTCGGGAGCTCGCGCACGATTACGCCCGCGCAGACCGGGCGCAGATCTGCTGGACGCTCGGCATCACCGAGCACCACAACGCCGTGGACAACGTGCTCGCGCTGATCAACATTGCGCTGCTCACCGGACACGTGGGCCGCTACGGCTCCGGCCTCAACCCGCTGCGCGGCCAGAACAACGTTCAGGGCGGCGGCGACATGGGCGCGATCCCGAACAAGTTCCCCGGCTTCCAGGACATCGAGGACGCCGCGGCGCGCGCGAAGTTCGAGGGGGCCTGGGACGTCGCCCTGCCGCCGAAGCGCGGTTGGCACCTGACTCAGATGTTCGAGGCCATGGAGCGCGCCGAGCTCCGCGCGCTCTACGTGATCGGAGAGAACCCGTGTCAGTCCGAGGCGGACATGCACCGCGCCATCAAGCTGCTCTCCGGCCTCGAGCATCTGGTGGTGCAGGATCTGTTTCGGACAGCTACCGCAGAGCTGGCTCACGTCGTGCTCCCGGCGGCGGCGGCCTGGTGCGAGAGCGAAGGGACGGTCACGAGCAGCGAGCGTCGCGTCCAGCGCGTGCGCAAGGCGATCGACGCCCCGGGCGAAGCGCGCCAGGACATCGAGATCCTGTGCGACATGGCGCGGGCCCTCGGGCGCGACTGGGGCAGCGTGAGCGCCGAGGACGCCTGGAACGAGCTGCGTAAGCTCTCGCCCATGCACGCGGGCATGTCGTATGCGCGCCTCACGGCGCTGGGCGGCATCCAGTGGCCGTGTCCTGACGAGAACCATCCCGGCTCGATGTTTCTCCACGGCCGACTCTGGGAGGAGCCGGCGCGCGGGCCGCTCGCGCCGTTCTCCCCCGTCGCTTTCGAGCCACCGGTCGACGCGCTCAACGACGAGTTTCCGCTCCGCCTCACGACGGGGCGGCGACTCGACTCGTTCAACACCGGCGTGCAGACCGCGGCCTACACCTCGCCGCTGCGGCGCGGCGAGAGCCTGGATCTGTCGCCGGAGGACGCGAAGCGATACCAGGTCGAGGAGGGCGACACAGTGCTGGCCCGGTCGCGACGGGGCGAGGTGCGCGTGCCGGTGCGCATCGACACGAGCCTGCGGCCGGGGCTCGCGTTCATGACCCTCCACTTCCCCGACGACGTCGCCACCAACCTGCTGACCATCGACGCGACCGATCCGAAGTCGGGGACCGCGGAGTTCAAGGCCACGGCCATCCGCATCGAGAGGGTCGCATAGTGGACCTGTACCACCGGAAGGCACGGGCCACGGCCGCGGAGCGCCGCGCCATCGACGCCGTGCTCGGCCCGCCGGAGAGCGGTTGGGAGGGCGGGCGCCGGCGCGTCGAGAGCGACGGCCGGGCTGCGCGAGGAGGCCACGCGGCGCGCTCCCGGCGCCATCTGCTGCTGCCGGCGCTCCACGCCGCCCAGGCCCGCATCGGCTGGATCAGCGAGGGCGCCCTCGGCTACATCTGCCAACGCCTGACCGTCCCGCCGGCCGAGGCCTACGGCGTGGCGAGCTTCTACGGCATGTTCACGCTGCGGAAGCGCGTCCCGAGCGTCGCCCACGTGTGCGACGACGTCGTGTGCCGGGTCAAGGGCGCCGAGGCGCTGTGCAGCGAGATGGCGGCGGCGCTCGGGCCGGCGGCCGGCAAGGGCAAGGACGGCGCGACCTGGATGCGCAGCCCCTGCCTCGGCTTGTGCGAGCAGGCGCCCGCTGCGCTGCTCACGAAGGCTGGAGAGACGCCGATCGTGCGCGGCCTGGGTGGCGTCACGTCCGCGGGCCTGCTCGCGGCGCTGAAGGCCACACCTGCGGCTCCAGCGGCGCCGCGGCTTCCCCAGTTCGGCGAGCCCGGCCTGCGGCTGCTGCGCCGCATCGGTCACGTGGACCCGGAGAGCCTCGACGACTACCGCGCCAAGGGCGGCTACGCGGCGCTGCGCCGCGCCCTCGAACTGGGGCCTGACGGCGTGATCCGTGAGGTGATCGACTCGAAGCTGATGGGCCGCGGCGGCGCGGCCTTTCCGACGGGCCGCAAGTGGGACGCCGTCGCCAAGGCGCCCCTGCGGCCGCACTACCTGGTCTGCAACGCGGACGAGTCCGAGCCGGGAACCTTCAAGGACCGCATCCTCATGGAAGAGGACCCGTTCGCGCTGCTCGAGGCGATGACCATCGCGGGCTACGCGACGGGCTGCGAGAGCTCCTACATTTACGTCCGCGGCGAGTATCCCCTCGCCGCCGAGCGTGTCACCCACGCGATCGATGCCGCGCGCGCCCGTGGTCTGCTGGGTCAGGACGTGATGGGCCACGGCGTCCGCTTCGACGTTCAGGTGTGGCGCGGGGCGGGCGCCTACATCTGCGGCGAGGAGACGGCCCTCTTCAATTCGATCGAGGGCTACCGCGGTGAGCCCCGCAACAAGCCCCCTTTCCCGGTCGCCTCGGGGTTGTTCTCGAAGCCGACGGTGATCAACAACGTCGAGACCCTGGTCAACGTCCTCGACGTCGTTCTCGAGACGGGGCCCGGCTTCGCGAGGACCGGCACTGCTGGCTCGACGGGAACGAAGTTGTTCTGCGTCTCGGGCCACGTGGCGCGGCCCGGGCTCTACGAGGTGCCCTTCGGGACGACGCTGAAGGAGCTGTTGGACCGAGCCAGCGGCGTACCCGGCGGGCGCAAGCTCAAGACGGTCCTCCTCGGTGGCGCGGCAGGAAGCTTCGTGACGCCCAATGAGCTCTCCGTCCCGCTGACGTTCGAGGGCACGCGCGCGATCGCCGCGACG
>Ga0075428_100007835_pt1 | contig 11838 bp, 11 predicted proteins | sample RhiMetdeltSRZDD2_FD_75291 | JGI IMG/M metagenome (GOLD analysis project Ga0075428, IMG submission 75291) | Populus rhizosphere microbial communities from Tennessee, USA - Rhizosphere MetaG P. deltoides SRZDD2 | ecosystem: Host-associated > Plants > Roots > Rhizosphere > Soil | place: USA...
ACCAACCGCTGGAAAGCCGCGTTGAACGCCTTCGACATCACCTTCGACGGCCGCCTCACCGCCGGCCGCCGCTAACCAACCCAAATAGTTACACCGAAAACTTGACAGCCCCCGACTTTCGGACTTTGGTGGGTCTACGCGGCGGTGTCTGCCCAGGCCAGATGGAGATCGAGGGTTTCTTCGGGGATCGGTGGCTGGGTCGTACTCGCGCGAAACCGGGCGACGATGAGGACCCGCCGGAGCTTGACGAGCATGTCCAGGTAGGACGGGTGGGTCTTGGTGCGGTACCACGGGGCGCGGGCACGACGATCCTTGACGATATCCGGGCTGTGGCCGTATTGGGTGTACCAGAGCACGACGATGCTCTGGGTGATCAGCCCGAACGGGACGGTCCGTTCGACCGCACGTTGGGTGCGGTTGCGGGCCTCGCCGACGCCGGTGTGCTGGCGGGCGTCTTCGAAGGCGACCTCGATCGACCAACGGGCGGCGTAGCGGGCGAGGATCTCGGTGGCCGGGCTGTGCAGGTCCGTGGTGATCAGGGCGAGGTCGTAGCCGGCCTTGGCGGTGCTGCCCACATCGCGCACGAGCACCACCCGCACGGTGCGGGAACGGTAGGTGCCGTACCACAAACAGCAGGTCTCGGCGAGATCCACCGGCACCCGGCGGCGGTAGCGGTACACGGTGTACCGCTGCCAGCCGGCCCTACGGGCCAGGTCGGTCGGGGTGCCCAGCCGGGCGCCGATGCGTTTCGGGCGTCCACCGCGCTGGCGTGCCGGCCGTTCGGCGATGGCGTGCAGGGCCGCGTTGACCCGTAGCCGGCTGGTCAGGCTCACCCGCTCTGGCAGGCCCCGGCCGTGCAACTGGCGGCGGGTCGGGGCGCCGTCGGCGCCGGCGTAGTGGGCGTCGGCGACCACGTGGATCGGCCGCGGGGCCAGCCGCCCGGCCAGGACATCGATCATCTGGCAGGCCAGCACTGTCTTGGATGTGCCCTTCGGGCGCCACAGCCGGGCCAGTACGGGCAGGCACACCGGTCGGGTGGTGCAGGGCAGTGTGAGGACTATCCCGACCACGACGAAGCAGGTTCCCCAGGACACCTGACTGCCCTTGGGTGCCTTGCGGGCACCGTTGTGCTGCCACGCCGCCCCGGCGACCTTGCGCCCGGACCGGCGCATCAGCGTGTCATCGACGGCCAGCAGGACGGGCGCGTCGGGGCTCAGGAGTCGATCCACGATCAGCCTGGCCAGCACCAGGCCGACCTGCTCGACACTCCATCGGGCTTGCGAGAAGAACCAGTGCGCCCGGCTGTGGTGCCAGACCCGGGACAGCCCCGCCCCGACCAGCATCCCGCACACCGTGCGCCGCGCCGGTTGGGCCACCATCCCGGCCACCAACGCGGTGAACGTCCGAAACGACGGTTCGGTGAAGCACCACCGCAACGTCCACAACAACCCGGCCAGCGACGCGGGTAGAGTCTGCACCTGAAGCATCGACGGGTCACTCTCCCCATGGAGACGTGTAGGCAACCGTCGATGCTTCTTTGATCACAGCGTTAGGTCACGTCACCACGCCGACCGACTCCCGACAATCACAGAAGTCCGAAAGTCGAGGTATGACGAGGTCGAGAGCTCTGTCTCGACCACCGAGACCATGGCGCGACCTCCTCCAAACTCGTTGCCGCCGCGCGATACCCACCGCCTGTTTGTGCGGCTATCCCTACCTGGCGGGCAGCACGACGCGGTGTTCGATCCTCACGCGAGAGAGTTTCCGCAGGTCGTTTCGTGGGAGGGACGTTCTGCGTTTCCTGCCCAAGGCCCGCCCCGAAACCCCGGCACCGCAGCCAGCGGCACCGTCGGGCATCGACTACCTGCGCCTGGTCGACACCGCGCACCAGCAGCACCTGGCCGCACAGATCAACTACGCCGCCCTCACCGACGACGCCGACCCAGCGGCAGACATCCCATGACCAGCCCCACCCCGCCACCGAACCAGGTAAGCACATCCGAGATCGCCGAGCTGCTGGCCTGGGCCCGATCCCTCACCGAGGCCGGCACCGCCGCCGACCCCGACCAGCGGGCCGCCTACCTGGCCACTAAGACCGCCCTGCTGGCCCGCCTCGCCCACACCACCCCAGACTCCACAAAGGACGCTCTGTGATTGAGAAACTGCAAGGCTTCTACGGGTTCACCCGCATGCCTTTCGGCCGCGACCTCGCCCCCGGCATGCTGCACCGCCACCACGCCCACGGCGAAGCCGCCGCCCGCATTACCTGGTGCGTCACCGAACGGCGCATCGGCGTCATCACCGGCGAAGTCGGCGCCGGCAAAACCGTGGCCATCCGCGCCGCCCTGGCCACCCTCGACCCAACCCGGCACACCATCATCTACCTACCCAACCCCACCATCGGAGTGCGCGGCATCCACCACCAGATCGTCGCCGCCCTCGGCGGACAACCCCTGGTCCACCACGCCACCCTCGTCCCTCAAGCCGCCGACGCCCTGGCCACCGAACACGCCGAACGCGGCCGCATCCCCGTCCTGATCATCGACGAGGCCCACCTGCTCGACCACCCACAACTCGAGTCCATCCGCATGCTCACCAACCACGACATGGACAGCCGCAGCCCGTTCGCCTGCCTCCTCGTCGGCCAACCCACCCTGCGCCGACGCATCAAACTCGGCGTCCTCGCAGCCCTCGATCAACGCATCGGACTGCGCTACAACATGCCACCCATGACCGACCAAGAAACCGCCAGCTATCTACGCCACCACCTCAACCTCGCCGGCCGCTCCGACCCCCTATTCTCCGACGACGCCATCACCCTGATCCACCAAACGAGCCGCGGCTACCCCCGCGCCGTTAACAACCTCGCCATCCAATCCCTCATCGCCGCGTTCGCCGCCGACAAGTCCATCGTCGACGAATCCTCCACCCGCGCCGCCGTCGCCGAAGTCACGGCAGACTAAACACCAACCCGGCAACCTGAACACCAAGACCCCGCCCGGCACCCGCCGGCGGGGTCTTCCCACACCCAGACGTCCTCACCATCAACGCCGACTTCGTGCTCATCCTCAGCGCCGGCCAACAGTCGGCCAGCATCCGGGCCTGGCTGTGGAACTTGTAGCCCAGGCTGCGGCGCATCGCCACGTACTGCTCGGCACGCCCGTGCAGAACGCTCACCGCGGGGCTCCCTCTGGGCAGGGCCGGGCAAGGACAGCCAGCGCCTCGACGTCGTCGGCGGCATACCGGGCGGTGGTGCGCTCGTCTTGGTGGCGCAGCAGTTGGGCGATCTCGCTCAGCGAGGCGCCCTCGCGTCGCAGTTGCGCGGCCACGGCGTGGCGCAGCCGGTGCGGCCCGACCTCGGGCAGACCCGCCCGCCGGCAGGCGCGCTGCACCACCGCGGCGATCCCGGTCCCTGCCAAGCGGGTGAACGGTGCTTTGGTCCGTACGAACAGGTACGGGCTGTCGCAGCGGACCCGGCCGCGGCGCAGGTAGTCGGCCATCGCCTCGCCAACATCGGCAGGCAGCGGAAGCTGGGCCGATCCGTCGGGCCGTACCGGGGCCGGGGCACCTGCCGACGCAGCACCGCCAGCTGATGCCGCAAGATCGCGATCTCCACCTCGTTGGCATCTGGCCTCGCACCGCACCCAAGCAAGCCCAGCACCCGCCGGATGACCATCAACGCCACCGTTCGCACCACCACCACACTAGCCTGGCAGCCAGCGTTGGCGCAGGTCAGAGCCGTCCCTGAAGTGGCACCCTTCACCCGGCGAGGGCCACGGCCGCGTAATTCGCAACACCCCCGCTCCGCTGTCCGTTCTGTGACGCGCTCGCTGTCACCAAGATCAACCGGCTCAGTTGACGTAGTCTGGCCGCGCGTTCAACAGTTGCCAGCGCCTCAGGTCAGTTGAAGGACGGTTGCGCTCGCCCCAATGGCTTCGACATGATTCCGCTGGTGAGATCCTCACTCGGGAAACGATCATTACAGTGGATCGGTGTCGCGACGTTCTTTGTGGCTGTCGGTGCAGTGATGGTATCGCTGGCCTCTGGGCCTGAGCGACGGCTCGCTCTAGCCGACCAGCTAAGCAGCACAGGCGGCTTTATCATCGGTATTGCGGCGCTCTTTGTCAGTATTTCGACGTTCTGGGCTTCCAACCGCATTAAGCAAGCAGAGACAGATCGCCAATTGAATTCAGCTGCCGAGGAGTTGGCTGAGGCAGTTGAGCGTGAATGGAGGCGAGAGGCCTCGCAACGAGGGCTTCAACGACCTGAGCCAATACGCATTCGGTGGTCCACGACTGGACGGCCGGTAGCACCGTCTGATAGGGAGGTGTTCGGTGAATTGGCAGATGAGAAACCCCGCGTCCTGCATGGCGATGTTACGGACATCGCTATCGCATGGCGCGGACTACCAGCACAACAGCTCGTAACGTTAGGGGAGCCGGGAGCAGGTAAAACGTGTCTCGCCGTGCTACTGGCACTAGGCATGCTTGCTAACCGTCAACAGGATGAGCCGGTTCCGGTGCTGCTTACGTTGTCTGCATGGCAGCCTCAGCGGCAGCACTTCGAGATGTGGCTGGCGCGCAAGGTCATTGACCTCTACCCCATGCTCACTGATGAAACCCGCTTTGGGCGGAGTATTACAACAAGTTTGATCACCCGAAAACGTATAGTGCCGATATTAGACGGTCTCGATGAGATGCCAGAAGATTTGAGATCAGCTGCTATCGAGGCGCTAACTGAAGCGGTTGGGCGGGATCGCCCTTTGGTTCTTACATGTCGGACTGCGGACTATGAGAGGCTGATAGCCACGACCGGCTCGGCCCTTGCGCGGGCAGCCGTCGTCGAACTCCAACCCGTTACAGGTCCAGAGGCGGCATCCTATCTACCTGGTGGCCAAGCGGGCGGTGACGCGCGCTGGGCACGAGTGACAACACGCCTTCGAACAAAGCCGCACAGCGTCGTCGCCCGCACCATGTCGACACCGCTAATGGTGTTCTTGGCGCGTACTGCCTATCGAACGCCGGCAGCAAACCCGGATGCACTTCTAACCTTCAGGCGTCGTGACGCCATGGAGACACATCTGCTGGACGCATATATTGATGCAACGTATGCGAACCAACCGCAGCCACCCGGTAGCGATCGAGGCTCTCGACACTACTCGTCACAGAAGGCCCACCGGTGGTTGACCTTCGTCGCGCGTTACTTGCGCCGACAAGGAGTCCGCGAGTTTGCTTGGTGGCACGTAATATATGCGGTCCCTATACCAGTTTTTGCCATTGTAACCGCGCTCGTCGGAGGCGTAGCCTTTGGCGCAGGATTCCTCATTTCACACGAGGCAAGAGTGCCCGGCTCGCGCTCTCTTTCCTGGTTCTCCGTAGTTCTCGGCGCAATCGCCGCATTTTCGGTAGCCAGCACATCGTGCATGATCCTATTGATGGGCCGCGATGGATCGGGTGGTCAACCCTCGCGATGGCTTTCGATCCGTACTCCGCATCTTTTCGGTAGTCAGCCGACACGAGTGTTGTGCGGCATCATCCTAGGCACTGGAATCGCGTCAGCGATTCTCGTACTGGCAGCCTTCAACGGCGAGCAAGCCGCGGAGGTTCTGCCTCTCGCGCTCCTCGTCGGCCCGTTGGCTGGCATAACCCTCTGCTGGGCCCGTCCGGCATCACCGGAGCAACTTACAGCACCTTCGTCTGCACTGCGAAGCGATTGCCTTGTAATGCTTACAATTGGCGGAGCTGTCGCTACCGCAGCCGCTGTCGCCGAGGCTACGGTCAATTTCGGCAACCGCGCGGCGGCGCTCCTAGCTTTTGTGCAAGGATTCGCGCTCACATGTTCAATGGTTCTGATGTTTGCGCTTCCTGGTTCCATGTGGCTGAAATTCGCCATAGCTCGTTGTTGGCTTACCATAGCCGGGCGCCTCCCGTGGCGTTTGATGCCCTTTCTAGATGATGCTTACCGGCGAGGAGTTTTGCGGCGAGTCGGGGCAGAGTACCAATTCAGACATGCTCGCCTCCAAGATTACCTTGCCCCTCCACCATCTAAGGCGCAGCGAGGTACGTAACTCCGAGGTGACCAATCCGGCTGTGCATGTAGAATTCGTGCGCGTGAACCGCAGACCAGGTAATACCTGACTCTTATCAAATTAGTGCGTACCTGATGGCGTAGGGATCGCTGGCGTTCTCAAGGCCGTCTGGATTTTCGTTTCGCGGATCGGTAACGTAACCGGTATGTTGCGGTGGGGCGCCGTTGCGTTGGCTGATCGGTGAACGCGTCTGGGCTGTGATCGGCGGCGGCGGTCAGATTGCACGGGCGTGTTGGCTGAACGCCGCGGCGATTTGTAGTCCAGGTGAAGCATCAAGTCCGAGTTCGTAGTGTCCGCGGCGGAGGTTCTGGACGAAGGCGTGCCCGGCGATGACGACCTGAGCGGTCCGATTGGTCAGCAACCCACGCATCGCTTTGAGTCGGTGTTTGAGCCTGCTGTGGTCGGCCTCGATCGGGTTGTTGGCGTGCTTGTCGACGTGATACCAGGCCGACGGGATCAGCTCGTCGAGCACAGCCAGGTATACCGGCGCGGCGTCGGTCACCACCTCCGCCGGGGTCACCTTGGGCACGGTGAGTATGCGTTCGAAGAACCGCCGGGCATTATCGGCGTCGCGGCGAGCCGAGACGAGCACGTCGATGATCTGCCCGTGCTGGTCGACCGCCCGGTACACATACCGCCAGAATCCGTTGACCTTGACCTAGGTTTCGTCGACGAACCACCTGTTACCGGGTGTGTGGCGGGCCAACCGTGCGGCGTCGATCAGCAGTGGAGTAAACCGCTGGACCCAGCGGAAGACGGTGACGTCGTCGACCTCGACACCGCGTTCGAGCAGGAGTTCCTCCACGTCCCGGTAGGACAGGGTGTAGCGCAGGTACCAGCGGACCGCGACCACGATCACCTCGGCCGGAAAGCGGAACCCGTCGAACGCAGAAGGCACCGTCGCCTGTGCGCGGCCCCGAGTCGACAGCATCACCGGACCATCGTGCCGGATCTTGCCATCGACCAACGCAACGGAGCCCACCCGCGAAGCTCTGGCCACCACCGCAGCCCGCCCGTTTACCGCTGATGCCACCGTGGCTGTCCTCGACGGGCTGGTCACCACGCTGGGCCGGCGACCGCAGCACATCCGCACGGACAACGGCCCGGAGCTGACCGCCCACGCCCTGGCCGACTGGTGCCGTTACAGCGGCGTCGACCCGGCCTTTATCGACCCCGGATCACCCTGGCAGAACGGAACCTGCGAGTCGTTCAACGGCCGGTTCCGCGACGAACTACTGGTCTGCGAACAGTTCAACACGCTCCTTGAGGTGCAGGTGCTGGCCGAAGACTGGCGCATCGAGTACAACACCTACAGGCCCCACGGCTCGCTGGGCGGGCTCACTCCCGAGACCTTCCACCAGCAGTGGATCAACAACCACGAGATGCTCTCTCATAAGCCGTGGACCAAGAACCGGGATCCAGTCAGGTGCCGCATCGCCTCGGTGGACGTCGGGTTCTGCTCCACGCGCCGCGGGTAGGAGCGCACAACGACGGCGTCCAGGCGCCGCCTCGAGGGCCAGACGGGTCAGGTTGGTGTCGTCGAGTCACGTGTTCGATCACGGCCCCGCCGTACCGGCACCGCCGACGTCGCTGCCGTCCGCCCCACGCACACACATCGCCGGAGCCACCAGCCGGGTCGCCACCGGCGGAGCAGGACGAGCAGCGTGAACAGCCCGGACACGACGCCGCTCCGGATCTCGTCGCGCTACTACCGGCCGCCCGTGCCGCCCGCGAAGCGTTGAGCCGCCAAGGGCGCAGCCTCACCCGCGACTCGCTCGCGGTCCAGATCCGCCGCGACGGGCAGACTATCCGCACCAGCCGAGCATCGGCCCTGCTGAGCCTCCTCAAGAACGACGAGCCTGCGTGGGCGCATCGTCTATCGCTACAAGTAGTCGGTTCTCCATTGTCCGTCTTCCGTGGTTCGACGCTGGTCGATCACAGACGAACAAAGGCAAACCTGAGTGAAGGCCAAGCCAAGCGTCAAGAAGATCTGCAACACCGCCTTCAACGGCCGACAAACCACGTCGCAGATCTGAACAGATGCAAGGGAGCTGATGAAAGGATGTAGCTGTGCTCACAAGTGGGCATTAGTACGCCGACGGTTTGCGCTGTTCGCAAAAGTCGCAGCAGATGCTGCCTACAGCGGACCCGTAGCCGATGGGTGTTACCGGCTCGGCTCGTACACGGTGTCGTCTGCCTTTTTCTCGATGTTGCCGATGCGCAGTTCTACGAAGAGGTCGACAAGGTCGAGGCATTGTTCTCGCATGGTGCTTCCCGGTTCCGCGCGAGTGTATAGCCCGAGGACGACATCCGCCACATCGTATGCCTCGGCTGTCTCCCGGTTGGCCATATCGTTCGCCATGGTTGCGAATCTGTCAGCCCATTTTCGACACAGCTTTAAGGTAGCGGGCGGTAGCTCGCCGAGTCGTTGGCTTAGGAAGTGGAACAAGCTGCCAGGGTGGTTCTGGAAGGCTGCGGTGTCTGCCAGGGAACCAAGCAAAGCATCGTAGTCGGCAAGAGGTCGACCCATGTATCTACCGATGTCCATGATCTCGGCTCGTACCTCGTCTGATGCATCGTTGGCGAGTTCGATGAGGAGAGAATGGTCGGCCTGTTTCCCGGCTCCTTGACCGATGTCGTCTGCGGCGGGAAGGTCGTCGATGAGTTGGACGATGAAGTCCGCGATTCCTCGGCGACCAGCGTTGTCGGCGAGTGCCAGCGTCAGCGGCGGCTCCTCGCTCGACGCTCCGACGTCGACACCTCGGACGTCGAACAGGGTAGCGAGTTGGCCGGCGCGCCGCTTCGCGTCCGGATAGGTCGAGGTGACCATGCGCGCGAGTAGGGATTCCGCGGTGGCCGGCCTGGTGACCGCGAGTTGCCATGTCAGACGGTCCAGGTAGGGGGCCGCGAGTTCTTGGTCGGTAGCCCTGGCTAGCCAGCGTTCGGCGAGTGAGCCGGCGAGGTCGGCGTCTTCAACGTGGATTAAGAATAGCGCTGTGGGGAGCCAGATGCGGACTTGTGGGTGTTCGTCTTCGGCGGCTTTGGCGAGAAATGGCGCCAGCTGTGGGAGTCTGGCGGCTCTGGTGTGGGAGTGGTTGAGCAGTTCTGCTGCTGTGGTGATGACCGCTCCGCGTGGGTGGTTGAGGCCTGCGGTCTCCAGGTCGGCCCAGGGCCATTGCTCGGGCGGCGGGTTGCGGTCGTATATCAGCGGCACGGCCGCGAGGATGTCTGCTGGCAGGTCCTTGGCTGCCATCTTGTTGATAAGCCGGAGCACGTCGAGGTCCAGGGTCGCGATCGGCTCACGGGCGAGCACGGCGCGGATAAGGTCAAGGACCAAGTCCACGTCACTGTCGTCGAGCTTGGAGACATTGTCTGCGACGCCTCGCATGACGGCGTTGACGATCGGTGCCGGAGTGGTCGTGGGTAGGCTCGCCGCGAGACGGGCGAAGCGGGGTGGGTCCTTCGCAGTTTCCTGCGACAGTCCTGTTGTGGTGTCGTAGAGCTTGTCCTCGAATGGGTTCGCTACGCCTGGTTCCACTCCCGTAGTCACGCGTTCGATGTGGCCAGTCCATTCGGTGTCGTTGAGGCCCGACGGCACGTCACGTTGGCGGTGCATCTCGATAACTCGCGTCCAGGCGACCGGTTGATCCGGAGCTTGACCGTGGACCTGTTCCAGCTCACCGATCCGCGCGTCGAAGTCGGCGGGCATGTCAGCGCCCATGGCTACTTTGAGGCGGCTGAGCACGACGAGTTCCTCATGCGTCAGGGCTTTCAGCGTGTCGTCGTCCCCCAAGGGTGATGAACCCGTCGGTATTCCATCCGTGCCTGCGGGCTCGCTGTACGCCTGGCGAACACATCCGAGCACACGGTCTCTCTGTTCTGCCGTGCCCGCCGCCGCAACGCGCCCCGCGACAGTTGCCCATGCCCAGCCTCGGGTTGCTCCGTGGGGCAGGCCGCGCACGCGCGGATCGCATACCCAGTCACATGCTTTGTCAAGCAGCGGTCCTTCCGCCGTGCCGTAGGCGTGGCTAAGCAATTCGTGGACGGGCAGCAGGTCACTGCTGTGAAGGGGAGCAAGGATGCCGTCCAACTCGTCCGGTTCGGCCTCAGCAGCAAGGGTGGCGGCGACGACGAGTGCGTCGTTTATCTCATGCTCGATTGAGTTCGGTGACAGGCTCACCAGGTAGCGGGTGTGGCGGAGACCTGTGGTCTGTTCCTGGGTGCCAGTCGGTGTCCATCGGAACTCCTTCGCCGTCTTCTCCCAGTCACGCATGATCGTGGGTAGGACGGCTTCGACGAAGGACCGTGAGGCTGCCTGCGCGGCGCGGCTGAACACGCCGAGGCCGGTCGCGTCGTGGCCAAGGACGCTGCCCGTTTCGAAGAGTGACCCGACACTCCGGGTGGTATTGATGGAGACGGCGGCTTCGAGCCACGCTTGCAGGGCGGACGGGGCCTGAGCGGGCGTGTGCTGGGCGATGGTGGCGAGTGCGTAGCGACCGTCGCGGAACAGCATGGTGCCTATGCGTTGCAAGATCACTGTGCGTTCGACGCCGAGGCGCTGGGCTGCCGCCTCGGTGTCCGCCCGGTAGCTCTCCTCGTCGAGGACTGCGGAGGTCGCGGCACGTGCCAGCTCGACGAAGAGGTCTGCAAGTGGGCTTCCGCTCGCGGCCGGTCCGGCGATGTGGATGAGGCGGAGGAACCCGTTGAGCCAGGTCGTGACTTGGTGACTGTTGGAGGTGAGGGCGAGCGCTGCCGTTGCCGCCGCGTTCGGCTGGTGAGCTGCGGCTCGCATGAGCAGGCTGCCGCAGCCTTCCGCACCGACCTGGCTTAGCAGCTGGGCATCCTGGCTCTGAGAAGGTGAAGTCATGCCGCCCAAAATCGCCACGGCGACGTCGAGAAGGCCAGAGCTGGCTAGCCATCTGGCCATTGGCTCCGTCGTCAGTGTGCCCAGGGCGTGCTGGCGCATGGGGTCTGTGTTGTCGGCAGCGATCTGAAGGATGAGTGTTAGTTCCTGCTCCCGGACTTCGTCCATCTCGCTGAGCATGGAGAGAACCGCTGCTCGAATGTGGGAGCGGGACTTCGTACGGTCGAGCACGCCGGAGATGTCGGTGAAGTAGTCGTTTGGCGTGCCGTCCTCGCGGGTCAGTGCCAGCATCGCGCGGATCTGCCCCCGGCGAAGCAGCTCCTGGGGGCCTGCGGCTAGCAAGGTCGTAGCGGTCGCCCCGGTCGATCGGAGGGCGAGTGCGGCGAGATAGTCGAACATCGCCTCGTGGAAGAACCGTAGTCTCCCGTTGTCGTCGACCATCACGCCGTGGTGCAGGAGAGCGTTGAGGGTATCGATCTCTGCCGCCATGATGGCTCGGCCGACGGACTGCGTACCTTTGTCGCTCATCTCTTTGGCGACTCGCAGGGCCGCGGCCGCGTACACGTTGGGCCCGAGGGTTGGCAGCATTCGCGCGTTCATGAGCACGTGGTACTCGCGCAACAGTTGCAGTCGGGTGTGAAGGGCGGTTAGAGCCGGACGAGCCGTTGGGCTGGCGGCCTCATAGACCTGGATGAAGAGGGCGAGGTTGAGCAGGTTAGCGGTCAGCCTCAGCAGAGGCGCAGGGATCCGCGAAACGTCCAGGTCGAGCGATGCCAGAGCTTCTCGTACCTGCTCAACGGTCAGGTCTCCGAGATCGATCCTGGCAACATTCGCAGGCGAAGGATGGTCCAGGTTCACTAGGCGACGAAGGTTCGCGTCGAACCGT
>Ga0075428_100007837_pt1 | contig 11836 bp, 10 predicted proteins | sample RhiMetdeltSRZDD2_FD_75291 | JGI IMG/M metagenome (GOLD analysis project Ga0075428, IMG submission 75291) | Populus rhizosphere microbial communities from Tennessee, USA - Rhizosphere MetaG P. deltoides SRZDD2 | ecosystem: Host-associated > Plants > Roots > Rhizosphere > Soil | place: USA...
CGTCTTCAACCGGCGCGGCGTCGAAATCGTCCTGCCGATCGATCGGGAGCTCGGGTTCCCGCGGAGAATCGGCTTCCTGCGGGCCGAGCTCCTCCCCCAGGCGCTCCTTCCCGAAGCGCCGATGTACCAGATCACGCTGGTCGGCGAAGGCGCGAGAACGATCGCCGCGACGGGCAGCCCGGCGGATCCCGACGCGAGTCCCGACGAGCAGCTCCTCCTCCAGACCTCGCTCCGGGTCGGGCAGGACGTGGCGATGCCGGCGTGGACCCTGCAGATGTCGACCGCGCGCGACGCCCTCTTCGCGCGCAGCATCGCCCTCCGCCGCAAGATCCTGACGGGCGCGCTCACCGTGGGCCTGGCCCTGTCGCTGATCCTGTGGATGTTCGTCCGCCTGGAGAACCGGCACCGTCGGCGCGGCGAGCGCCACGCCACACTGATCGAGCAGCAGTACCTCGACCTGCTCCGATCCAAGAAGGCCCTGCTGCGCCAGACCGACCTGGCCAAGGCCGCTTCCGTGGCGAAGAGCCGGTTCCTGGCCAATATCAGCCACGAGATCCGGACTCCGATGAACGGGATCATCGGCATGACGGGGCTCCTGCTCGAGACCCGCCTCGAGCGCGATCAGCGCGACTTCGCCCAGATGGCGCGGTCTTCGGCCACGGCGCTCCTCGGCATCGTCAACGACATCCTCGAGTTCTCCAAGATCGAGGCGGGCGGGATCGAGCTGGAATTGACCGAGTGCGACCTCGTCTCCCTCGTCGAGGACACGCTCGCGATGATCGCGCCGACCGCGCATCCGAAGGGAATCGAGCTCGCGTGCCTGGCGCCGCGCGACCTGCCGCGGCGCGTGCATTGCGACTCCGGCCGGCTGCGGCAGATCCTCCTGAACCTCCTGTCCAACGCCGTGAAGTTCACGCCCGCGGGCGAAATCACCGTCGCGCTCTTCCCCATCCGCGGGCGCGAGGACGGGCAGACCGTGCGCTTCGAGGTCCGCGATTCGGGCATCGGCATCGCGCCCAACCGCCTCGACCGCCTGTTCCTGCCCTTCTCCCAGGTCGACGCGTCGATCACGCGCCGCTTCGAGGGCACGGGCCTCGGCCTCTCGATCTGCAAGAACCTGATCGAGAAAATGGGCGGCCGGATCGGCGTGATCAGCGTGCCGGACACCGGCTCGCGCTTCTGGTTCGAGCTCCCGCTCGAGATCCTCGCGAGCCCGGACGGAGCCGCGGCGCTCCCCGGAAAAGTCCGGCGCGCCCTGGTCGTGGCGGAGAACGGGACGCTCCGGAAGTCGGTGCGACTCCAGCTCGAGTCCCTCGGCTGCGCCTGCACCGAGACGGGGGACGCCGCGGCGGCGCAACGGATCCTCCGCGCGGAGGCCCCGGCGCTCGTCCTGCTCGATCATCCGGCCTGGAGGGACCACGCGAGCGCCCTCGCCGCCTCGTGCAGCGAGACCGGTGCAGCCCGGCCCGCGTTCGTCGTCCTGCGGTCCCTGATCGACCCCGCGACCAGCGCCTTCCCCGAGCTCCCGCTCGAGGACTCCCTGACGAAGCCCGTCCGCACGCGTGCGCTGGGCGAGATCCTGGCCGCGCTCGACGGACCGGCCTGCGATCGGGCGACGGTCAAGCTCGCGCAGGCGGAGCCGGACTTGGCCGCGGGCGAGCCCAAGCGCGTGCTCGTCGTCGAAGACAATCCCGCCAACCAGACCTACATCATGGGGATCCTCGCCACCCAGGGGATCCGCGGCGAAGGGGCCGCCAACGGCCTCGAAGCCGTCCGGATGCTGGAGCAGATCGACTTCGACCTCGTCCTCATGGACGTGATGATGCCGGAGATGGACGGCCTGGAAGCCGCGCGCCGGATCCGCGCCAACGAGGAAGGCCGGGAGAGGCGCGTCCCGATCGTCGGGCTCACGGCGAACGTCCTCGTCGGAACGAGCCAGGCCTGCGCGGCCGCCGGCTTCGACGACTGTCTCATGAAGCCGATCGACCCCGATCGCCTGCGGCAGGAGCTCGCGCGCTGGCTGCGCGGACCTTCCGACCGCGGCCGGCGACTCGAGGCCGCGCCCGCCGAGCCCAGGGCTCCTCTCCCCCAGGCTCGCGTCGCCTCGGGGCCCGAATTGACCCACCTCCTCGGCCCGGCGGGCGAACCCGCTCCCGCCCTGCACGTCCTGGTCGTCGACGACAACCGGGTGAACCAGCGCATCCTGAAGCGCTCGCTCGAAACCCTGGGCTTCACCTGTCACATCGCCGCGGACGGCGAGGAGGCGGTCGCCGCATTCCAGGACGGATCCTTCGGGCTCATCCTGATGGACGTGATGATGCCCGGGATCGACGGCATCGAAGCCGCGGCCCGCATCCGGAAGCTGGAAGCCGACGGCCGGACGCCGACGCCGATCGTCATGATCACCGCCCACGTCGACGCGCAGGTGATCGAGAGAGCCCTCGCCGCCGGGGTCGACGGCATCCGGGAGAAGCCCGTCGACGCCGCGGCGATGCGCGCGCTGCTCACCGCGTTCGCCTCGCGGCTCGCGCTCCCCCTCTCGACCGGCGGCTAGGCCCCCTTCGTCTCCTGGGCTTGGCGTTCTTCCAGCCAGGAGAGGCTGTCGGCGAACTCGTCGTTCACGCGCGAGCCTTCGAGGATCAGGGAGATCGCGCTCAGCCGGACCCCGCCCTCGGCGAACATCGGCGGGCCCGTCCAGAAGGTGAAGTTCCTGGCCTCCTCGCGGCAGAGCCGGCAGAAGAGGATCTGGACCTGGGTCTCGAGCGCCGCGTCGAGCTGCCGTTTCGTGATGATCCCGCGGTGCAGGAGGCGGGCTCCGAGGCGCAAGGGGCTCGGGGCGCCGAGCTGGGTCTCGAGCGTGAGGCGATCGAGCGCGCCCTGCGAGATCAGGATGTCCCCCAGGCGCTGGCTGGAGTAGGGGCGTGTCGACTCGCAATGGACGATGTCGCCCGCGAGGAACTCGATCGTGAACACCTCGCTGGTCGTCGAGATCCGCAGGACCCCGCTCTTCTTCGCGCTGCCGAGGTAGGCGATCAGGTCGGGCGCGAGGAACCAGCGGGCGTGCCCGCGCAGCACGAGCTTGTGCTCGGGCGTCGGCGCGACTTCCTCGGTCGGCGACGGCGGGATCGCCGCCGGCGGGCGCGCGTCGGGCTCCTGGGCGGCGGGAAGCGGCGACAGGGACCGGCGGCTCGAATCGAGCATCCAGCGCGAGAGCAGCACGAGCCGGTCCACCTCGGTCGCCACGAGATCGAGCGGGGACAGTCTCCCGGCCATCGCGCTGATCCGCTTGATCTCCCGGGCCAGGCGACGGCGCGCGAGAGCCATCGCGCGGATCTTGGCTTCGACCTCGGGGTCCAGGGCGGGACGCTGCATGGGATCGGACCTATCGACGCTCGTCCCCCCCGAAGCTGAGGCCCGTCAGCGCTCCTCCTTCTCCTTCCGGTCCGCCAGGTCCGCCAGCACGGGCAGGACGAATTCGCGGGCCAGGATCACGAGCGAGGCGGCCAGCGGCAGGGCGATCAGCAGGCCGAACATGCCCAGCGAGGCGGCGCCGGCCAGCAGGGAGAAGATCACGACGATCGGGTGCAGGCCGAGGCTGTCGCCCAGGATCTTCGGGATCAGGAAGTAGTTCTCGAGCGCCTCGGCGATCAGGAAGACCGTGCCCGTCCTCCACAGCGCCTCGAGCGCCGGGTAGTCGAGGAATCCGAAGAGCAGCGCGACGACGAAGCCGACGAGCGAGCCGACGAAGGGGATCAGCGTCAGGAAGCCCGTCCCGATCCCGATCAGGAGCGAGTAGCGGACGTCGACGATCGCGAGCCCGCCCGCGAGCACGACGCCCTTGCACAGGCACACGAGCAGCCGGCCGCGGAAGAAGTTCGACAGGACCTCGCCGATCTGGGTGCCGATCTTCACGATCCTCCCGCGCTCCCGCTGCGGCAGGTAGCGCTGGACGAACCCGTGGATCCGCTCCAGCTCGAACAGGAGGAACCACGTGTAGATCGGCAGGAGGACGAGCAGCGCCAGGAACTGCATCACGCCGCCGAACACCCGCTTGAGCACGGGCATCGCCACGTTCGCCGCGCTCTGGCCGGCCTCCACGACGTTGCCGCCCTGGATCCACTCGTCGACGAGCTGCTTCACGAGCCGCTGGAGGTCCTCGTAGCTGCGGAGCTCGCCCTCGACCAGCCCCGCGGCCGTTCCGGGGTCGGCCGGCGCCGCGCCCTCCTTGTGGAAGAGCGCCAGGACCCATTCGATCTGGGCCTGGTGCTCGTGCAGGCCCTCGTCGATCCGCTGGCGAATGCGCGTCGAGATCCCCTGCTCGACCACGAGGTCCTGGTACATGCCGCGCCCCTGGAAGATCATCGCGGCGACGAAGACCGTGATCAGGACCGCGAAGGCCCCGAAGATCGTGTTGACGGCCGAACGCCGCTTCCAGCCGCGCTTCTCGAGCCACAGGACGAGCGGGTGCAGGATGAACGCGAGCAGGTAGCCGAGGATCAGCGGGTTCAGGACGGAGCGCACGCTCCAGCAGAACCACACGAGCAGCGAGAAGAGGACGACGAGCGCCGCGTTCCGGGCGAAGGGAGACAGTCGGTCGATCATGGATCAGCCGTCGCCATCCCCCACCTTGGCCTCGCCCGCGGACTCGCCCGGTTCGCGCCCCTCGCGGGGATGCGCGAGGACCTCGGGCGGCAGCTTCGGGCGGTAGCGCTTCACGAAGGCGTCGTCGAAGTCGAAGCCGTCCTTGAAGTCCTCGATCCGGTCCTCGTCCTGCCGGTTGAGGAGCCCCGCGTCGACGAGGAGGAACACGATCCTGCCCCAGTCGATCGTCTCGCGCACGCCCCAGCGGCGCCACACCTCGCTCGCGAGCGGCCCGAAGAGCTCGGTCGCGTAGGCGCGCATCCCGGCCAGGAGCTCCTGGCCGCTGACGTGCCGCTCCGGCCCCTGGGCCTGCTCGCGCCCCGCCAGCCGGACCGCGTGGTCGAGCGACTCGTACAGGAACGTGAAGGCCTCCGGCGCGTAGCGGCCGTCCTTGAGGGCGAGTTTTCGGAGGGGGTCGCTCAAGTGCGCTTGCGCCCCGGCTCGAGCGCCAGCAGCGCCCGTTCGAGGAGGACGTCGGGGTTCAGGTTCGCCTCGACATCCTGACGGGCCTGCAGGCAGACTTCCAGACGCTGGACGCGCCGGGACTCCGCGGCCCGGTCGGCGAGCCGCGCGAGATCGCCGTGGGCGAGGGAGTCCGGATCGACGCCCGCGTCCGCGCGCTCGAGATCGAACGCGACCGCCAGGAGGAGATCGAGGCAGGCCCGCGCCTTCGCTCGCGCGCGGGCGGTCGGCGTCTTCCCGGGGAACTCCCCTTCCAGGTCGCCGACGCGGGACGCGGCCGCCAGCGGGTCCAGCTCGCCGCCGAGCACGGCCGCGATCCACGGGCGCATCTCGAGCGCGCCGCGCGCGTGCAGCGCGAGCGCCGCCCCGGGCGCGCCCGCGCTCCAGCGCGCGAGGATCGAGGCTTCCTCCGGTCCGATCCCGTGCTCGCGCAGGATCCCGGCCGTCGCCTCGCGGCCGAGCGGGAGCAGCGCGACCGGGACGCAGCGGCTGCGCGTCGTCGGCAGGAGGCTCTCGGGGTTCCCTGTGACGAGGGCGAGCAGCGTGCTCGTCCCCGGCTCCTCGAGCGTCTTCAAGAGCGCGTTCTGGGCTTCCTCGTTCATGCGGTCGGCGTCGCGCAGGATCACGATCCGCCAGCCGCCCTCCATCGGCCGGAGCGCGAGGAACTCGCCGACGTTCGGCTGCGGATCGCGCTCGCGGTGCGTGATCCGGGAGATCTTGATCTCCTCCTCGCCCTCCGCCTCGGGATCGACGACGAAGACGTCGGCGTGCGTGCCGGCCAGGACGCGCTTGCAGGGTCCGCACGCGCCGCAGGGCCGCCCCGGCCCGCGCGCGCACAGGAGCCCGAAGGCGAGCCACTCGGCCGCCAGGCACTTGCCGATCCCCTCGGGACCGGTGAGGAGCAGCGCGTGCGCGAGTCGCCGGCCCGCCGCGGCGCGCAGGAGCCCGGCGATCCGCTCCTCGTGCCCGACGGGCTCAACGAACCGCACGCAGGACCTCCGCGAGCACGCGTTCGTGCACCTCGGCCTCCGGGAGCGAGGCGTCGACCACGGCGACGTGGAGGGTGGCCTCGAAGCGGCGGGCGTAGCGGCGGAAGCCCTCGGCGACCCGGCGCTGGAACTCGAGGCCCTTGTCCTCGATCCGGTCCCCGCGGCGATCCCGCGCGGAGGCCAGGCGTCGCGCGGCGACCTCCGGCTCGATCTCGAGGAGGATCACGCGGTCGGGCCGCGGCGCGCCGGCGAAGCGCTCGAGGAGCTCGACGACCGCGTCCTCGCCCAGTCCGCCCGCGAAACCCTGGTACGCGAAGGTCGAGGGATGGAAGCGCTCGACGACGACGTGCGCGCCGCGCGCGAGCGCGGGCTCGACGACCTCGTCGAGCATCTGGCGCCGCGCCGTCGCGAAGAGGAGGGCCTCGACGGCCGGCGAGAGATCCCCGCCGCGCTCGAGCACGAGGCCGCGCAGGGCTTCGCCCAGCTTCGTGCTGCCCGGCTCGCGCAGGTGCAGGGTCTCGGCGCCGGGGGCTGCGCCGGGCTTCCCGCGCCGCAGCGCCTCCGCCAGGCGGGCCGCCTGGGTCGACTTCCCGCACCCGTCGATGCCGTCCAGGACGACGAAACGCCCGCGCGCTTTTCCCTGCGGCCCGCTCATGGCGCAAGCCTAGCGCCGCGAGGTAGAAGAGGAAGACTAGGCCCCGTGCGCACCCCGATCCGACTCGTCGCGACTCCCGACGGCCGCGCCTGCCTCCTCGACGTCAAGGCGCAGCCCGGCGCGCGGAAGAGCGGGCCCGCGGGCGCGTGGAACGGGAGGCTCAAGGTCGCCGTCACCGCGCCCGCCGACGACGGCCGCGCGAACGAGGACCTCGCGCGCGTGATCGCGGAGACGTTCGGCCTGCGGCGAGCCTCCGTGCAGCTCGTTTCCGGCGCGCGCTCGCGCGAGAAGCGCTTCCGGCTCGAGGCCAGCGCGAGCGCCGTCGGACGGAGGCTCGAGGAGCTGCTGCCTTGAGCTCGACGGAAGACGAGCATCCGCTCGACGCGGCCGTGCGCGCGGCGCAAGCCGGCCTCGTCGCCGCCGGAGTCTTGGAGCCGCGCGCCCTCTTCCTGCTCGGGACCGGAGCGGGACTCCTGCCGCTCCGCTTGAAGGAGAGCGCGCGCACGAGCCTCGCAGCGATCCCGGGCGTGCCGACGGCCTGGCGCGGGGCGCAGCTCCACACGGGGCTGCTCGGCGATCTCCCCTGCTGGATCCTCGAGGACGCGCCCGGGCCCCCCGATCGCGGCGCGCTGCCCGAGGCGGACGAGCCGCCCTGGGTGCGCGGATTCCCGTGCTGGCTCGCCGCGGCGGGAGGCGCCGCGGTTCTCGTGCACACGAGCGCGGGCGCGACGCTCGTCCCCGAGATCCCGCCCGCCTCGATCGCGGTCGTCTCGGACCACCTGAACCTCTCGGGGCGGACGCCGCTCCTCGGACTCTCCGCGTCGAAGCTCGGACCGCTCTTCCCCGACCTCGGGCGGCTCCACCACGGCGCGCTGCGCGCGCGCGCGATCGCGGTCGGCGGCGAGATCGGGCTCGCGGCGCGCGAGGCGGTCGCGGCCGCCTCGCCCGGTCCGGCGCTCGAGACGCCGGCCGAGCGGCGCTTCTTCGCCCGCGCCGGCGCGCAGGTCGTCGTGCAGGGCCTCGAGGGTCCGCTGCTCTCGGCCGCGCACGCCGGGCTCGCGGTGCTCGCGATCGTGTGCGTGACCGACCGCGGGGAGGGCGAGATCGACCTCGGCCAGATCGTCGCGGCGGCGGAGCGCCTCGCGCCCGGCGTCGAGGACCTCCTCCTGCGGCTCTCCCCCGAGATCGCCCGCGTCGCGGACGAGCAGGAGGTCGAGGCGTGAGCGCGCGCGAGGACGCCGGCCTCGCCCGGATCGCCGTCCTCGTGTCGGGCGGCGGGCGCTCGCTCGAGAACCTGGCCGGCATCGCCGCGCGCGGGGAGCTCCCGGGGCGCATCGCGCTCGTCCTCTCGAACACGCCCAAGGCCTTCGCGATCGAGCGCGCGGCGCGGCTCGGGATCCCGTCCGTCGTGATCGATCCCGAGCGGCGGCTCTCGCCCGAGGAATTCTCGCGCGACGCGTTCGCGGCGATCGAGAGCTTCGGGTGCGAGGTGGCCGTGATGGCGGGATTCCTGCGGCTCCTGCGGATCCCCGAACGCTGGCTCGGCCGCGTCCTGAACATCCACCCCGCGCTCCTGCCGGCCTTCGGCGGGAAGGGGTACTACGGCGACCGCGTCCACGAGGCCGTGCTCGCGAGCGGCGTGCGGGAGACCGGCTGCACGGTCCACTACGTGGACAACGAGTACGACCACGGCCCCGTCCTCCTGCAGCGCCGGATCGAGGTGCGCGAGGACGACACGGTGCCGTCGCTCGCCGCGCGCGTGTTCGAGGAGGAGAAGCTGGCGCTGCCGGAGGCGCTGCGTCTGCACCTCAGCCGGCCCGATCGACCGCCCGGTCCTTCGCGGTGAGGAGCTGGAGGATCGGCGTCGTCGCGACCGTCGTGACGACCGCCATCAGGACGAGCATCGCGAAGAGCGCGGGCGAGAGCACGCCGAGGTCGAGGCCGACGTTGAGGACGATGAGCTCCATCAGCCCGCGCGTGTTCATCAGGATGCCGAGCGCCGCGGACTCGCGCCAGGTCGAGCCCGTCAGGCGGGCGGCGATCAGGCTGCCCCCGAACTTCCCGGTCGAGGCGACCAGCACGATGAGCCCGCAGGCGATCCACTCCTCGGGACCGCTCAGGAGGCCCATCTGCGTCCGCATCCCCGTGAAGGCGAAGAAGACGGGCAGGAGGAGGACGACGACGGCGTCCTCGAGCTTGGCGTGGATGTCGCGCGCGACCTGGGAATCGTGCGGGATCAGCGCTCCGAGCAGGAAGGCGCCGAAGAGCGCGTGGATGCCGATCGACTCCGTGGCGAGCGCGCAGACGAGCAGGGCCACGCACGCGACCGCCAGGGTCCCCTGCGACCGCTCCGGCGCCTTCGAGCGCTGCGCCACGAACCGCCGCGCGACGGGGCGGACGAGGAAGTAGAGGACGCCGATGAACGCGGCCGTCAGGCCGGCGGTCAGGAAGACCTGGCTCGGATCGGAGCGCGCCACGCCCACGACGAGCGCGAGCAGGCACCAGGCGGTGACGTCGTCGACGGCGGCGCAGGCGAGCGCCAGGGAACCGAGCGCGCTCTTGTGCATGTGGCGGTCGGTCAGGATGCGCGCCAGCACCGGGAAAGCCGTGACCGACATGGACACGCCGAGGAACATGGCGAAGACCGGGAAGGGAACGCCCGGGGCAGCCCACCTGCCGTAGAGGAAGAGAGACAGGGCCGAGCCGAGGAGGAACGGCGCGAGGATGCTCGTGTGGGAGATCGCGACCGAGGCCTCCGTGCGCTGTCGGATGAGCCGCGTGTCGAGGTGGAGGCCGACCAGGAACATGTAGAGGATCACGCCGACCTGCGCGAGCACGCCCAGGTGCGGCGCGACCGACGGCGGGAGCAGGAACGCGTAGGCCTCCGGCGCCACGCGCCCGAGGAGGGAGGGCCCGAGCAGGATCCCGCCGATGATCTCGCCCATCACGGGCGGCTGACCGATCCGGCGGAAGATCGATCCCAGGCCGCGCGCGACGAGGATGATCACCACGAGGGCGATCAGGACGTGGGTCAGCACGTTGACGGCTTCGCTGGTCGGAGCGGTTCCGAACCGGGCCGGACCGTCTCCCGGCGGAGGCGCGAGCGAGGCGCCGAGGCTCCGGATCCAGAAGAACCCCGCCACGGTGAGGGCGACCATCCCCGCGTACACGACCGTCGATTTCAGCTTGATCATCCGAAGTCGGCGAGCGTAACGAGTCCGGCCAGGGAACTCACGGCGCGCGCGAAACTCGCCGCAGCGCCCGCAGGCGCAGCCGTTCCTCGACGGCCGGCAGCGGTCCACCGCCCCGCTCGACCGCGCGCGCGAACCAGGACAGAGCCGCCTCGTGCTCGCGCGCGACCGCCAGGGCCTTGGCGATCCCCCTGGCCCGGGACGCGGGAGGTCCGGGGAGCGGCGACCCGTCCGCGCGGGTCTCCGCGCGCGACCGCGCCAGGTGCGCGGCGAGCGTCACGAGCGACAGGACGTCGTCCCGGTTGTGGCGGAACACGCCCTCGAGCTCGCCGGACCGTCCGTGCAGGAAGTCGAACCAGGCCGCCGGCGCGCGCGAGCCGGGGAGGTCGTCCTCGCGCTCGACGCCGCACAGCGCGCGCTCGACCGTCTTGAGCCGTCCGTCGGGGAGCGCGGATCCGTAGAGGCGGCGCAGCGGATGGTAGAGATCCAGGTGCGGCCGGCCCGCGAAGGGCGGGGCGATCCCGTGGATCCGCATCTTGTCCTCGAGACGGTGGCGGTCGAAGGCCTTGCCGAAGAACGAGACGATCGCGCTCGCGCTCCGGATCCGCTCCGCCGCTTCGGCCAGGAGCTCGCGCTCCTCGGCGGGCTCGGCCAGGAATCCCTGCCAGACCTCGAAGCCTCCGCCGCGGAAGCTCCCCAGGCCGACGAGGAAGACCCAGGTGCCCGCTCCCCCGGAGAGGCCGCTCGTCTCCGTGTCGAGGTAGAGAGCGCGCGCGAGGTCGACCTCGAGCAGGGCCGGATCGCACGCGAGGAGCGCGATGTCGCGCGGATCCGAGCCCGGCGCCTCTCCGAGGCGCCAGTCGCCGTGCGCGTGGGAGACCTCGAAGACCGCGCGCCGCGCCAGCACTTCCGACCCCGGCTCGCGCGCGATGCCGCTGGGCAAGGCCGGCGCGCAGGGCTTCGTCCGCGCCGCGCGGGCGCCGAGGCGCTCGGCGACCGAGGGCTTCGACTCCGCCGGCTCCGCCGCGCGCAGGAGGCGCGCGAGCTTCCCCCGGACTTCGTGCCCGCTCATGGCGCGGAGACCTCCGCGGGGAACTCGGCGGGAGCCAGCTCCGGTCCGGAGACCAGGTGCTCGAGCACCGTGCGGGCCGTCGCCTTGCCGAGCGCGCCGACCTCTTCCGGCGGGCCGACGCAGGCGGGGCAGCCGCGGCCGCAGGCGCAGTGCGCGACCACCTCGAGGGCGGCGGCGAGGAGCGCCCGATGGCTCTCGAACAGGAGCTCCGACAGCCCGACGCCGCCGCGGACGGCGTCGTAGAGGAAGATCGCGGGGCGAACGAAGTGCGGCGAGCGCACCTGCGTCGACACGCCCAGGTCGCGCGGCTGGCAGCGCAGGAAGAGCGGCGCGACGCGCCGCAGGAGTCCGCCCAGGCCGTGCCAGGCGGCGCCGCGGTCCCCGGACGCGCCGGCCGAGCTCCAGAGCTCGGCCGCCGTCTCGTCCGACAGGCACAGCACGAAGGCCTCGGTGTCGATCTCCTCCGGCGGGAGGTGGATGTCCTCCGCGCCGACGTTCTCGCGCGTGTAGTAGCGGATCTTCTTGTACTGCGTCGCGAGCGTCGTCACGTGCACCTCGGCGCGCCAGATCGAGGCGTCGGCGAGCCCGTCGGCGCGCAGCCGCTCGCGCAGCGCCTCGCGGCGGAGGACGCGCAGCTCCGTGTCGACCTCGGCCTCGGTGAAGTAGTCGGTCTCGACCGCGCGCACGTAGGCGCGGCGGTTCTTGTGGTCGAAGCGCTCGACGATCCAGGTCTCGCCCTCGACCTGGTAGATCGCGCCCTCGTGGACGCTCGTCAGGGATCCGGCGCGGTCGATCTCCCCCACGGCCTTCTTCGTGTCCGCGTCGA